>JQGF01002711.1_pt1 | contig 15874 bp, 15 predicted proteins | sample 210201 | NCBI WGS metagenome assembly JQGF01 (sample SAMN02947780, study PRJNA257236) | wastewater metagenome | biome: Domestic wastewater sediments; material: Domestic wastewater soil sediments and water; isolation source: domestic wastewater sediment treated with ammonia and hydroxylamine at...
CCAGCACCACCCCCAGCGACAGGCTGACCAGTGGATGAAAAACCGGCACGCCCTGTCGGTTTTCGGCCAAATACCCGCCGGCCTGCAAGTGCTCGCTCAGGTAGAGCGGCTCAAGCTCGCAGGCCAGCTCGTCCAGAATCATCTGGCAACGCCGTGCCCAGTCGGGGCTCGTAAAGACCAAGATAAAATCATCCCCGCCCACATGCCCGACAAAATCCGCATCGCGTACGGCATGGCGCGTAAACAATTCGGCCATGGCACGCAACAGATCGTCGCCCTTGCGATAGCCGTACAAATCGTTGTACGGCTTGAAATGATCCAGGTCGGCATAGCAAACGGCAAAGCTCGTACGATTACGCAGTAAGGCGTCGATATGCTCGTTGATCGGCACATTGCCAGGTAGCTGCGTCAGGGGATTGGCATACCGCGCCGTCGTAATCTGGATCTGGGTAATTTCGCGCATCAGCTCCACGCTGGAACCCAAGCCCATGTACTCCCCTTCGGAAGTAATAATAAAACCATCGCTAAGCGTATCGTCCGCCCCCTGCGACATCAACGCGCCCAGCTCCAACAAACTGGTGTCGCTGTCCACAATCAAGGGGGATGTCTCGATAAACATGGAGCAAGGCTTGTTGCCGTAGAGTTCGCGGTGATACGGACGGGCCAACTGATCATACAACTGACTGCGACGCAAAATTCCGGTCGGACGACCATCGCACAACAGCGCAATGGCGCTCAGATCCGGATGACTCTGGAACAAGTCGTAGACCCGGTTGGTCGGAGTATTGTCCGCCACGGCCGGTGCGCTGCGCAGCAAGCGGCGCACGCTCATGGCATGGCGCTCCTGGGACAGGGGGCGCGAATGGCCAGCTGCTGGCCCGAACAAAACGGCCAAGCCCGGCTCCAGCCGCGCAGGCGGCGCGGGCTGCGGGCGGGACAATAAATAACCTTGCCCACAAGCCACACCCAGATAACGCAGGGTACGCAGCTCCGCCTCGGTCTCTATGCCTTCGGCAATCACCGTGGACTGGGCATGATTGGCAATATCGCAGATCGAACGCACTAATTGCTGCTTGAGCATGTCCGTATCGATATCGCGCACAAAGTACTTGTCGATCTTGACATACTCGGGGCGCAGCTCTGACCACAAACGTAAAGACGCATAGCCCTCGCCCAGATCATCAATGGCAAACTGCAGGCCTTCCTGACGATACATTTCGGTCGCCTGGTGCAGATGGTAGTAGCTGTCGGTACGTTCGGACTCGGTTAGCTCCACCACCAAACGGCTCCAGTCCATGCCGGCCAGCTGCGGCAACCCTGCCCGGCAGTCGCGCCGCGCCAGCCCCAGCATACGCATCATCATGTCCGGGCTGGAGTTCAGGAACAACTTACCGGCCAGACCCTGCCGCCTGAAGCTGGCAATCAACTCGTGGCAACATAACTCCTCCAGATCCCAAACGCGCCCGCACTGACGGGCGGCATCGAACAAGGCAAGGGGCGAATAGAAACTGGTTTGCTCCGGTCCCCGGATCAAGCCCTCGTAGCCCAGGATGAAACCCGACCGCAGGTCGACAAGAGGCTGAAATACGGGGGTGACTTGTTTTTCTTTGAGAATCTGGTGAAATGTGTCGAGCATCATACTTCCGCTCCAACGGTGTTTCTAAACGAACAACCGAAAGCCAAATATGTAACCAAATGCGGCGCACTCACTTTAACGGATAAACTCAGGCAAACCTAGCATTCATATCGAAATCAGTTAATCTGAATCAAATCCTAAAGTCCTGAAAAATATTTAAACTTAGACATTAGCAAGGGTATGACAATATTTTGTCACAAGCTCGCTACAAAATGATGAAATTTTTCTCTGTGCTTTTTGACCTGGACGGCACTTTGCTGGACACCATTCCCGATCTGGCCCTGGCCTGCAACGCCATGCGTGCCGATCTGGGCCTGTCCGCCCTGCCCCAGGAACACGTTACTACACTGGTCGGAAAAGGAACGGAAAATCTGGTTCGCCGCGCCCTGTCCGACACATCCAAAACCGCAGCAGATATAGCGCAGGCACTGGATTTGTTCCACCATCACTACAGTCTGTGCAATGGCCAACACAGTCGCCTGTACCCCGGCGTGCTCGAAGGTCTGCAAGACTTCCAGCAACAGGGACTGCGGTTGGCCGTCGTCACCAACAAGCCCGAACGCTTTGCCCGCCCCCTGCTGGAGCATACCGGCCTGGACGCCTATTTCGAACTGCTGGTAGGCGGCGATACCTGCGCGCGCAAAAAACCAGACCCCCTGCCTTTCTTGCACGCCTGCGAACAACTGGGCACAGACCCATCGCAGACCCTGGTGGTGGGCGACTCCCTGAACGACGCACAGGCGGCACGCGCGGCGCGCATCCCGGTTCTGCTGGTACCTTACGGCTACAACGAAGGGCAGGACGTGCAAAGCCTGGAATCCGATGGTATAGTTGATTCCATCGCTTGCGCGGCCCGCTGGGTGCGCCAAGCCAATAACAATACTGCAACAACGTAATATTGCTCATGTCTACTTCCCTGAACGGTCACACTACCTACGGCGCTTATTGGCGCTGGTGGCGTTCGTGTATCGGGTAGACATGCACCCTGAAGTCTGGCGGCCGCAACAATACAGTAGTACCAGCGGACCCCCTCCAGGAAAAAAAGCCCGGTAATCATAACGACCGGGCTTTTTTTGTTTCTGTCCGGTCTGCCGTACCCACTGACCTATCGAGACCCCCATGACAGAAATAGAATTCAATGCCCTGGCCGCCGAAGGCTTCAACCGCATCCCGCTGATCGCGGAAACCTATGCTGACCTGGACACCCCCCTCTCGATCTACCTGAAACTGGCGCACAATTCGCCGGAAGGTGGACGCTACAGCTGCCTGATGGAGTCAGTGGTGGGCGGCGAAAAATTCGGCCGTTACTCCTTCATCGGCCTGCCCGCCAAGACCGTCATCCGCAGCCGCGGCCGCCATACCGAAGTGCTGAAGAACGGCAAGATCGTCGAAAAGGCAGACGGCGACCCGCTGCAATTGATCGAACAGTTCCAGGCTCGCTTCAAAGTCGCCCTGCGTCCGGGCCTGCCACGCTTTGCAGGCGGGCTGGCCGGCTACTTCGGCTACGACACCGTGCGCCATATGGAACCGTCGCTGGGCGACAGCCCCAAGCCTTTCCCGGCAGGCCAGGAAAACGGCGTGCCCGACATCATGCTGCTGCAGGTCGACGAACTGGTCATCGTGGACAATCTGGCCGGCCGCACCTACCTGCTGGTCTACGCCGACCCCACTCAGCCCGAAGCCTACGTACAGGCCAAACGCCGCCTGAAAGAGCTGCGCGAAAAACTGCGCACGCCGGTAGTCATTCCCTACGCCTACGCCAGCATGCAGACCGAATGCGAGCGCGACTTCGACAAAAAAGACTACCTGGAAGCCGTAAACCGCGCCAAAGAATACATCGCCGCCGGCGACGTGATGCAAGTGCAGATCGGCCAGGTCATCACCAAGCCTTTCCGCGACTCGCCGCTCTCGCTGTACCGCGCCCTGCGTTCGCTCAACCCCTCCCCCTACATGTACTTCTGGAATTTTGACGACTTCCAGGTCGTGGGCGCGTCCCCCGAAATCCTGGTACGTCAGGAAGAACACATAGAACATGGCCGCCACAGCGAACGCGTCACTATTCGCCCCCTGGCCGGCACCCGCAAGCGCGGTGCCACTCCCGAAGCCGATGCCGCCCTGGCCGCCGAACTGCAGGCCGACCCCAAAGAGCGCGCCGAGCACGTCATGCTGATCGATCTGGCCCGCAACGACATAGGCCGCATCGCCAAGACAGGTACCGTGCAGGTCACCGACACCATGACCATCGAACGCTATTCGCATGTGCAGCACCTGGTCTCGAATGTCTGCGGCGAACTGCAGGACGGCATGAGCCAGATGGACGTGCTGCGCGCCTCCTTCCCGGCCGGCACCCTGACGGGCGCGCCCAAGGTGCGCGCCATGGAACTGATCGACGAACTTGAACCGGTGCGGCGCGGTATCTACGGCGGTGCCGCCGGCTACCTGAGCTACTCGGGGCAGATGGACCTGGCCATTGCCATCCGCACCGGCGTCATCAAAGACGGCATGCTGTATGTGCAAGCGGCGGCCGGCATCGTGGCCGACTCCGACCCCGAAAAAGAATGGCAGGAAACCGAAGCCAAGGCACGCGCCGTTCTGCGCGCCGCCGAACAGGTGCAGTTCGGCCTGGACGAGCCCATCTAAGCCCTGATCGCAACCCTTTTCTGTCGGAGTACCCTCTCATGCTGTTCATGCTCGACAACTACGATTCATTCACCTACAACCTGGTTCAATATTTTGGCGAGTTGGGCCAGGAAGTCGTGGTGCGGCGCAACGATCAGGTCACCCTGGACGAAATCGATGCCCTGAACCCGGCACGCATCTGCATCTCGCCCGGCCCTAAATCGCCCGCCGAGGCTGGTTTGTCCGTGGCGCTGATCCAGCACTTTGCCGGCAAGAAGCCGATTTTTGGCGTCTGCCTTGGGCATCAGGCCATCGGCCATGCGTTTGGCGGGCGCATTGTCCGCGCCCAGGAAATCATGCACGGCAAAGTCTCGGCCATCAGCCACCAAGGCACCGATTTGTTCCAGGACCTGCCCTCGCCCTTTAACGTCACGCGCTACCATTCACTGGCGATCGAGCGGGCCAGCCTGCCCGACTGCCTGGAAGTGACCGCACACACCGAAGATGGCGAAATCATGGGGGTACGCCACCGCGAACTGCCCATCTACGGCGTGCAGTTCCATCCCGAATCCGTGCTGAGCGAGCACGGCCATGCCCTGCTCAAGAACTTTCTGGATCTTTGACCACCATGAATACCATCACTCCTACCGAAGCACTGGTACGCTGCATCGAACACCGCGAAATCTTCCACGACGAAATGCTGCACCTGATGCGTATGCTGATGCGCGGGGAAATGTCGCCGCAAATCGCCGCCGCCTTGCTGATGGGCCTGCGGGTCAAGAAAGAAAGCGTGGGGGAAATTACCGCGGCCGCCCAAGTCATGCGCGAATTCGCCACCCCCGTCATCACGCCAGACCCCAGCGAATTGCTGGACATGTGCGGTACCGGCGGCGACGGCTCCAACACCTTCAATATATCGACCGCCGCCATGTTTGTGGCCGCCGCCGCCGGCATCAAAGTGGCCAAGCACGGCAACCGCAGCGCCTCGTCGTCGTCAGGCAGCGCCGATGTGCTCGAAGCCCTGGGAGCCAGCCTGGTTTTTTCGCCCGAGCAAGTGGCCGCCAGCATCGAAGAAACCAATATCGGCTTCATGTTCGCCCCCGCCCACCACGGTGCCATGAAAAACGTGGCCGCCGTGCGCAAAGAGCTGGGCGTGCGCACCATCTTTAACATTCTGGGGCCATTGACCAATCCGGCCAGTGCCGGCAACCAGTTAATGGGCGTGTTTCACGCCGACCTGGTGGGCATCCAGGTGCGCGTCATGCAGCGGCTGGGAGCCAAGCATGTCCTGATCGTGCACGGCAAAGACGGCATGGACGAGGCTTCGCTGGGTGCCGCCACGCTGGTCGGCGAGCTCAAAGACGGACAGGTACGCGAATACGAAATTCACCCCGAAGATTTCGGCATGTCCATGACCTCGAACCGCAGCATCCGCGTGAACAGCCGGGAAGAATCGGCCGCCCTCATCATGGAAGCCCTGAATAACCAAGAGGGAACGGCTCGTGATATCGTTGCCCTGAACGCCGGACTGGCCATTTACGCGGCCAACCGGGCAGACTCCATCGAAAGCGGCCTGAAAATGGCCTTCGAGACCATCGCCAGCGGCGCAGCCCGAGAAAAACTCGAACAATTCTGCGCCTATACAAGGAAGTTAAACGCATGAACGACATTCTGGCCAAAATTCTGGACACCAAGAAATCAGAAGTCGCCACCGCCCGCCAGTTGCGCAGCGAATCGGATCTGCTGCGCGAAGCGAAGAACCGGAACGACCTGCGCGGCTTTGCCAGCGCCATCGAAGACAAGATCGCCCAGGGCAAGCCCGCCATCATCGCGGAGGTCAAAAAGGCCTCGCCATCCAAAGGGGTGATCCGCAGCGACTTTAACCCGACCGAGATCGCATCCAGCTACGCCGCGCACGGTGCCGCCTGCCTGTCCGTGCTCACGGACGTCAAATACTTTCAGGGGGCCTATGACCACCTGCGCCAGGCGCGCGCCGCCTGCGCCTTGCCGGTACTGCGCAAGGACTTCATTATTGATCCTTACCAGATCATCCATGCGCGAGCGTTGGGCGCAGACTGCATCTTATTGATCGTGGCGGCCCTCAGCCCCCAGCAGCTCAAAGAATACGAGACCATCGCCCACGAACTGGGCATGGATGTGCTGGTCGAAGTACACGATAGGGCCGAACTGGATACGGCACTGGAATTGCAGACCGGCCTGCTGGGCATCAATAACCGCAATCTGCGCAACTTCGAGACCAGCACGCGCACCACGCTGGATCTGCTGCCGTTCATTCCTGCCGGTAAACGCGTGGTCACCGAAAGCGGCATCCACACCATCGAGGATGTTGCCGTGATGCGTGAACACGATGTGCAGGCCTTTCTGGTGGGCGAGGCCTTCATGCGCGAACCCGACCCCGGCGTGGCCTTGCAAAATCTGTTCTTCGGCCAGCCTGCATGAAGCAGGCCGCATGCCCCCTTTGCGCGTTAGAGCCCGACCAGTTGCTATGGTCGGGCGCAGGGCTGCACGTACTTAATGTCGCCGACAGCCCGTTTCCAGGCTATACGCGCGTCATCTGGCACGAACATAGTGCCGAAATGACGGACCTGTCCCCCACGCAGCGCCAGCATCTGATGGATGCCGTCTATATTGTCGAAGAGGCCCTGCGCACGCATCTGCAGCCTATCAAAGTCAATCTGGCCCAATTCGGCAACCAAGTGCCGCATCTGCACTGGCACCTGATTCCGCGCTGGCGCGACGATCCATTTTTCCCGGACTCCGCCTGGTCGCCTGCACCGACGCGCACGCCAGAACAAAATCTGGCATGGTCCGGGCAACACAAGACTCTGCTGGCACGCTTACCAGCCTATCACCAACACCTGCAATCGGTGCTTCAAGCGCGCCTGGTCGATAGCCATCCGTCTGCCAATAGCTAGCAAATAAAAAGCCCAGCGTCGCGCCGGCGCATGCCTGAGCCAAGTGCGCTGCGTGCCAGATGCCCCGGCCCATCTACATAGCCCTGATCAGCCCCTGCCCAAACGCCAGGGGCTGACGGCCATGCAGAATTAATCTGGATCAAATCTAACAAAGAAAGTCCCGCACCCTGCTTGAATACACTACATATAGTGCCTAGCATTACATAAACCACTATATGCAGAGAAATTCATGAACACCAGGGCAGCCCCCGATGCACTGCAAAGACCAGTGCCGCAGATCGATATCATCCGCTCGGTCACCGAATACCTGGAACGCCAGGACTGGCGCGTCAATGCCAATGCCAACCAGGGCTATTCGCTGGGCGGTCTGATCTTGAACACATCGGGCAAGATGATCGCCAATTACTGGCTCAGCCACGTCTACCCCGAAACCATAGGCCAGGCCCATCGCCAGGCCGACCTGCACATTCACGACCTGGATATGCTTTCGGGCTACTGTGCCGGCTGGTCGCTGCGCATGCTGCTCACCGAAGGCCTGAATGGCGTGCCCGGAAAGATCGAATCCGCCCCGCCGCGCCATATGTCCAGCGCCGTGGGTCAGATCGTCAACTTCCTGGGCACCCTGCAAAACGAATGGGCCGGGGCCCAGGCCTTCAGCTCTTTTGACACCTATATGGCTCCCTTTGTGCGCAAAGATGCCATGAACTACACCCAGGTGCTGCAATGCATGCAGGAACTGATCTACAACCTGAATGTGCCATCACGGTGGGGCACGCAAACACCCTTCACCAATCTGACCTTCGACTGGATCTGCCCCGAGGATCTACGCGCACAAGTGCCGCTGATCGGCGGCCAGGAAATGCCTTTTTGCTATGGCGATCTGCAAAGCGAAATGGACATGATCAACCGCGCCTACATCGAAGTCATGACGCAGGGCGATGCGCGCGGGCGGGCTTTTACCTTCCCCATTCCCACCTACAACATCACGGCTGACTTCGACTGGCACAGCCCCAACGCGCAGCGCCTGTTCGAGATGACGGCCAAATACGGCCTGCCTTATTTCCAGAATTTCATCAATTCCGAACTCAAGCCCAATATGATCCGTTCCATGTGCTGTCGCCTGCAACTGGATCTGCGCGAACTGCTCAAACGCGGCAATGGCCTGTTCGGCTCAGCCGAGCAGACCGGTTCGCTGGGCGTGGTCACCATCAACTGCGCGCGGCTGGGCTATCTGCATCGCGGCGATGCACCAGGGCTGTTCGCGCGTCTGGACCACTTGCTGGAGCTGGGGCGCGACAGCCTGGAAATCAAGCGCCGCGTCATCCAGGAACACATGGACCAGGGCTTGTTTCCCTACACCCGGCGCTACCTGGGCACTTTACGCAATCACTTCTCTACGCTGGGCGTGAACGGCATCAACGAGATGATCCGCAACTTCACAGACAATGCGCACGATCTGACCACCCCCTGGGGCCACGATTTTGCCCTGCAATTGCTCGATCACGTACGCGCCCGGATGGTGCAGTTCCAGGAAAGCACGGGCCATATGTACAACCTGGAAGCCACGCCCGCCGAAGGCACCACCTACCGCTTTGCCAAGGAAGACCGCGCCCGCTGGCCAGACATTTTGCAAGCCGGAACGCCGGACATGCCCTACTACACCAACTCCTCGCAATTGCCAGTCGGCTTTACCGACGACCCCTTCGAGGCCCTGGAACGCCAAGACGAACTGCAACGAAAATACACCGGCGGCACTGTGCTGCATCTATACATGACCGAACCGCTGTCCAGCGCCAACGCCTGCCGCACCCTGGTGCAGCGCGCCCTGAGCCGCTTTTCCCTACCGTACATCACCGTCACGCCCACATTCTCCATCTGCCCCAAGCACGGCTACCTGCCCGGCAAGCACACATTCTGCCCGCATTGCGACGCAGACCTCCTGGCACGCAAGCAAGCCGCCTGCGACCACGGGCACTAGGCACCCGTTCCCCTGTGCCCGCAACCCGCGTCTGTGCATCCACGCATCCCACCGACACACGCAACCCCGATCGTTTTCTTTTTTTCCGGTCATCCGGATTTTTACTGGAGCTTTCTATGACAGACCCAAGCCTCGTCCTGACGGATGCCGAACGCCAACCTTGCGAAATCTGGACGCGGGTCATGGGCTATCACCGTCCTATGTCCTCGTTCAATATCGGCAAACAGGGCGAATTTCACGAACGCCGCTATTTTACGGAGTCGAATGCGGACCTGCCTGCCCCGATACCGACAGCCTGAATCACCCCTCTTTTCTTTCACCTGACGCAGCATGGGCCAATCAGGCCCGCGCTGCGATGACTGCCTTCCCCGTAGCCACGCTACGCAGCCACACCGCCGGAAAGATTGGCATGACACACACCCGCTCACACAGACAGGCCACAGCACGCGCGCCGCTAAAAATAGGCGGCCTGGTTCCCTTCACAGCCACGGACTACCCAGGCCATCTGGCCGCCGTCATTTTTGTGCAAGGCTGTCCCTGGCGCTGCGGCTACTGCCACAACCCGCATCTACAGGAACGCACCCCCCACAGCCCGCTGGACTGGCAGACCATTCTGGATTTTCTGCGCCGACGAGACGGCATGCTGGACAGCGTGGTATTTAGCGGCGGCGAACCCACGATGGACCCAGCCTTGGAAGCGGCCATACACGCCGTACGCGAATTAGGATTCAAGATCGGACTACATACAGGCGGAACACACCCGCGCCGTTTACGCGACATCTTGCCCTGGGTGGACTGGGTAGGGCTGGACATCAAGGCCGACTTCCAGAACTACGACAAAATCACTCGCGTACACAACAGCGGCAACGCAGCCAAAGACAGCTTGCAGGCCCTGCTGGATGCCGGTGTTTCGCTGGAATGCCGCAGCACCATACACCCGCAACTGCACAGCCCCCAGGACATACTGCGACTGGGGCACTATCTGCACCGCCAGGGCGTGCGACAGTATGCCTTGCAAGTGTTTCGTACCCAGGGATGCCGGGATAGCGTCCTGAATCAAAGCGGGCAGGCGCTGCACGCCTACCCCGGCGAACACGTCACCCAGGCACTGGCGGAACTGTTCCCCCGCTTTGAACTGCGCCGCGACTGAACAAACCCATTTACAGACGAGCAGCGTTCACCAGGCGCTGCCCAAGCAAGCTGCGTCGCACGGCCTGCCAAAGCTGCGGAATCACAATACGCGCCTGCAACACGCTTGGGTCCAGAGAGTCCAAGGTGTTCTTGACCATCAGGCCCAACTCGGTATCGCCCTCGATCAACAAACGCCGATTAAAGAACAGTGTGTCCGGGTCTTCCTTGCGCTGCAAAAGCTGATAAAAATCCCAGGCATTGGCACGCAGGGTCAAATCCGGGGCCGGTCCACCACTGCGCAAAGGATAAAAGGCTCCATTGCGCCAAGAGTAGTCAAACTCCAAGCGCGCATCGATCACCTGCAAACGCAAGCGCCGCTCCTGCAGGCACTGCCCGACATCGTCGGGTAAATGAGGGGCCATGACCACATTCAGGGCACTAGCCAGCACACGCGACCCTGGCCAGCGCGGTAAGTGTTCTAGCACACTGGCCAAGGGCAAAGGCAGGCGCGGAGTTGAAGCAGTCATCGTCGGATCTCCAGAAATCGGCATCAAAAATATACGCACGGCACACCTAGGCCAAGACGGCGTGATCAGGCACAGGCCACAGCCACATGCAACATCGCAGTCAGGCAGCCGTCGCGGCCGGCATCACCATCTCCAACCCTGCCCGCCCATGCCAGAAACCATTGCAGGCCTTGGCCGGCAAGTACTGCTGCAACTGCTCATAAGCCGCCTGAATCGGCATACGTTCGTGCAGGGCATCGTCAAACAGCCGCAAAACCTCACCCATATGTGCGGACTGCGGGCTAAAGCGCAAAACATCCACACCCAAACTGCGCAGATCCTGAACCTGATGCAGCAAGGTATACACCCAGGCCGACTGCGTCTGTATGCCATTGATCGTCAAAAAGCCTTGGCCTTCGCGGGTTTCCAGCAGCAGACCGTCGGGGTAGTCCATGCATACGTATTGGCAGTTGTCTTTGGGAAGATTACGATTACGGGCCGTAAAACAGCGGGCCGAAAAAGCGAGCGGCATGCGACCAAAGGCAAACACTTCGGTCTGTAGTCCCTGCGGCCTGTCCTGCTGTAGCTGCGCCAAGCCTGTACGCTCCATCTCCAGTGGCATCACCCAGCGCACCGCGCCTTGCGACGCAATCAACTCCAGCGCAGGCCTGTTGTACAGGTTCAGAAACGGACCTGCCACAAAGTCCCGACCCTGCATATGGCGCACGGCACCCATATCGTTGGCCTCGACCAGATAGCGATCGTGTTCGCACACTTTGCGCAAGACCGTCATGTCGCGTCCGGACTCCAGCAAGACCTGGGTGGACAAGACTGGAGTCTTGCCCGCCTGCGCCAACATGTGCGCAATCTCCAGCCAATCCTCCAGGCGCAACTCGTGCCGCCGGGAGCAAACGGTTTCCCCCAGATAAACCGCATCGACCGGCCATTCGCAGGCCGACTCGTAAAACTGCATCACCGCCAGACGCGACCAATAATATTGCAAGGGTCCCAAAGAAAATTTCATGTCCCTATCTCCGTGGCCGGCTTACTTCCAGGGACGCGAATACGCGCCCAATGTGTGCTGCTGGCCCTCGGCCAACTTGTCCAGAGTGCCCATCCAGGCCGGATGAACCGAGTAACGTGTCGTGCGAGAATGGGCCAGATCGATAGCCTGTCGCCAGACTTTCGTGACTTGCGCCACATAGGCCGGGCTGCGCTGGCGTCCTTCGATCTTGATGGCAGAAACCCCCGCCGCCAGCAACTGCGGCAACAGCTCCAGGGTATTCAGGCTGGTGGGCTCTTCCAATGCGTAGTAGTTCTCGCCGGCCACATCAAAGCGGCCCTTGCACAGCGTGGGATAACCTGCATTTTCGCCATCCTGGTAACGGTCGATCAGCACACCGTTCAAACGCGACTCCAGGCCCTGGCCGGTCTGTTCCCAACGCACGTGCCGGGCCGGCGAACAGACGCCATGCGTGTTGGGCGACTCGCCTGTCGCATACGAAGACAACGCGCAACGCCCCTCCACCATGACGCACAGGCTGCCGAATCCAAACACTTCCACCTGAACAGGGACCTGTTCGCATACTTGTTCGACCTGCGACATGGAAAGCACGCGCGGCAACACCACACGCTGAATCCCGAAGTGGTCGTGGTAGTAGGAAATCGCCTGCGGGTTGGTGGCCGAACCTTGCACAGACAAATGCAGCCGCAGGTCGGGATGACGCTGGCTGGCATAGGCCATCAGCCCCGGATCGGCCAGAATGACGGCATCCACACCCGAGTCCGCCGCCCGGTCAACGGCATCCCGCCACAATGGCCAAGCCTGCGGCTGAGGATAGGTATTGAGCGCCAGCAAAACCTTGCGCCCACGCTCGTGGGCATAGCGTATGCCTTGCTCGATGGCCTGTGCATCAAAATTGAGCCCGGCAAAATTACGCGCATTGGTGGCGTCGCGGAAACCCAGATACACACTGTCTGCGCCATGATCGATGGCCGCTTTCAGGGCCGGCAAGCTGCCGGCCGGGCAAACCAGCTCCAGACAAGCCTGGGCAGGACTTCGAGGCATAGTATTCATGACACTCCCAAACAAAGATCCAGCCAAGACTCGTCCCGGCTGTGCAACGCCCACCACTATGCCCCGTCCGGCCCGGCCTCTCCTTAACACATATCAATTTCTACGCATCTGCTGATCGCCAACAAGCTCTGCACGGCGCAAAATCCCCACCACGCCGCCCGAGTAGTGAACAATACCCACTTTGGTTCCACGCTATTGTCCGAGTCTTTGCCATGACACACCCCGAAGCCATACTGGATGTCCGCGGCCTGCCCGCTCCCGAACCCCTGGAGCACTGCCTGGAGGCGCTGGCTGGACTGGAGCGCGAGCAAAGCCTGACCATGCTGATCGACCGCGAGCCGTTTCCACTCTACGCCATTCTGGATCGGCACGGTTTCCGGCACCGCTGCACCGACTGCGGCACTCATTTCCAGCTCGTCATCAACAAGGCTTGAATCATGCAACGCGCCCTGTCCATCGATCAATCGCCACCGCTGGCCCTGACCCTGCCGTTTTTCCTGAATGTGCCGCTGTTCGGCCTGCTGTCCTGCGCTCTGGCCATCTGGGCCGGCCCCGATTTGTTTGATTCCCGCTGGCATCCCGCCACCCTGGCCCTGACCCATGCCTGGACGCTAGGCATACTGGGCAGCGCCATGCTGGGCGCACTGATGCACATTCTGGCCGTCGCCGGCAATATACGCGCCACCTTATCGCGCCTGTCGGGCGGAACACTGTGGGCGCTGCTGACCGGGGGCACCTTGCTATTGATGATAGGCTTCATGGCCTGGCTGCAATGGGCCTGGCTGCTGGCGGCTCTCTTACTAGGCACGGCCCTGACCGGCTACCTGGCTTGCATGGCCAACGCGCTTTGGACGCAGCGGCGTCGCGTCTTTGCAGGCGCGCGCGAAATCCTGGCCCCCATACGCCTGGCACTGTTGTTTCTGACGTTGACTCTGTTATCGGGCATATCCATGCTGACCGCTCTGGGCTTGGGCAAGCCCGTGCCCAATCTGCTCGACAGCCATATGCTGTTCGGACTGGCAGGCTGGGCAGGACTGCTGGTCATGGCCATGTCTTTTCAGCTGCTGCCTATTTTTCAGGTAACCGAGCTGTATCCACGCAGCCTGGTACGCTGGCTGCCCTGGACGCTGACAGGCTTGCTGGTCGCCAGCACCGCCCTGCAAAGCCTGCCCGGCCCGTGGCTGCCACTGCGCGAACTGCTGCTGTATTTAATCATTCTGGCCTTCGCCCTATGGGCCATCGTCAGTTGGGCAAGATTGTGGCGGCGCAAACGCCCCAATGCCGATACGGTCACCCTGTTCTGGTACAGCGCGTTGGCAAGCCTGATCGTCTGCGTCCCTTTACTGCTCTGGTCGCGTTCGCCTGCAGGCCATGACACAAGTCTAGGCATCGGAATACTGATCATCGTCGGCACACTCGGGTCCCTGGTAACAGGCATGCTCTATACCATTGTGCCCTTTCTGCTATGGCGCGAAGCACAGCAAACCATGCCTGTAGACCTAGCGCATCCCGAACGAACCCGTGGGTTACTACGCCTGATTCCCAAAACCGGACACTATATCCCGGCCGCCACGGCTCGTTTGCACTGGGCATTGCATAGCGCATCTATCATGGCGTGCGCTCTGGCCGCGTTGGGCATAGAGACGGCAGCCTGGATAGCAGCCCCTTTGCTCCTGACGGCTTTTATGGTGCTTGCCTGGAATCTATGGACAGCCTGGCAGCGCTATCGGCTATGCCGCCAAGCGTTGATAGAACACACGCACTCTGCGGGCTAAACACGTACCACAACAGCCAACGGGGTAGCATCCATGCCCCTGTCTCGCGTCTGAAACGCTTTTATCCCCGATATTGGCGTAAAGCCTCGCTGTCCAGAATCGTAAAATTGCGACGTTGCACACGAATCAAGCCCCGGTTCATCAAGTCGCGCAAGGTCCGCGATAAATGTTCGGGTGTCAGATTCAACCGGGAAGCAATGACAGATTTGCCGACATCGATACGGAACGGCTGGCCTTCTTCGCCCGGCCATTCCTGCAATAAATACGCCACCAGACGCTGCGCTCCGTTTTGCAGCGTATAGGACTCCAGCTCGCCCATCAGGCGATGCAAGCGCTGGCTAAGTCCGGCCAACATTCGCCGGGCCATGCCCGGGCTTTGGTCCAGCCGCTCGAAAACCGTTTCACGACCCACATGCAGCAGCAATGTATCGACCAGCGCCTGGGCGGTCACAATATAGTCGCGCTCCATAAACATCAAAGCCTCGCCAAACCCTTCGCCCGGTCCCACCAGCCGCACCACCCGCTCCAGACCAGACGAGGACACGAACACCAGTTTGACGCGGCCATACACCACCACATGAAAACCCATGCATGGATCGCCGCAACGAAACAAGGTGTCTCCGCGCAAGGCATGTACTTCCCGTGTGCCTTGTGCAATAGGCTCCAGTTCGCTACGGGGCAGTTCCTTGAACAGTGGCAAATGTGCAAGATGGGCCTGTATGCGGGCAAGCCGCCTGGACTCTTCCAGAACGACAAACCCCGAACCAGGCGTTCGCGATGCAGCCTGCTGATCGTCCTTTCCTGACTCCATCATGGCCAACTCCAAAATCAAATCCAGACGTTGGACAGACTGCCATATTCCGGCGCGTCGCGATCAGTCGGCAAGGGACCCGGCTTGACGCATGTCAATCACAGCCGGCAGAAGATAGGCCGAGTGCTCATCATGGGTAGTGCCACAAGGGCCAACGTATTGCCGGCTGTACTGCTTATTGGATGACCCGACCAGCACATGGGGCGCTATTGCTGACTATATGGCCTGATAGCGCATGGGCCGCTCTTGGAACGCCGACGCTGCCGGGGAGCTGCTTGGGCTGGGTTTGAGTGTTGTGCGTGCGCTGTGTTGGAGTGCTTGGGCGGCGCGCAGGCCGGGGGGGATGCACTCAGGCGCATGTAGGCAGCCAGCGAGCCGTGCGCCGGCGTTGCGTCGCCTAAAAGA
>JQGF01001827.1_pt1 | contig 15723 bp, 13 predicted proteins | sample 210201 | NCBI WGS metagenome assembly JQGF01 (sample SAMN02947780, study PRJNA257236) | wastewater metagenome | biome: Domestic wastewater sediments; material: Domestic wastewater soil sediments and water; isolation source: domestic wastewater sediment treated with ammonia and hydroxylamine at...
GCATTGTCCTCGTAAATGGGAACCACCAGATCCAGCACGCTTTCCTGGTGCTCGCTGGAGTAATAGGCTGGCAGCCAGGTCGAGGTTCTGGGTGTGCTGACGTGGGCCGCAATACGGGTGTCGGCGCCGGGTGGACGTACCAGCAAGGTCGTGCCAAAGCGGTCCTGGATGGCCACTTTCAGCAGGTCAGGATGAATCGTCTTGAAATGCTGCAATTGCGTTAAAGCCGTCTGGGTGGTGATGGGTGGGGAGTGCATTTCAATTTCGCTGGCAATGCGGCTTAAATTGTTTTCGTGCGAGCGCAGTTGAAAGGACAGGGATTGTTCCACCCACAAGGCATTGCGGATCAGTTCATTGGATTGCTCATCCGTGCGCTCCTTGTTGACCGCCCAGGCAAATACGCCCATCAGCAGCACAATAATCAGGATGGCCAGAATCGGCACATAGCTGCTGAGCGGGTGAGGGGTCAGGGTACGCGAGGCAGCCTGGCGTATGAATCCGGACGGGCGAGCAAGACGCATCATGGCAAAAGGTTTCGGATTTCCACAATAGATAATTCGGGACCGCTTTTTTAAGCTACACGCTTTCACGCAAATCAATCAATAACACGTGTCGGCTCCCCACCGACCGGAGGCAACCATGAAAAAGACCCTTGTGGCCAGCTTGCTGGCGTCCGTATTCTTGTCCGCGCCTGTTCTGGCTAACCCCATGATCATCAAGTTCAGCCACGTTGTATCGCCAGATACACCCAAGGGCAAGGGCGCCGTGCGCTTTAAGGAACTGGCCGAAAAGTACACCGAGGGCAAGGTGGTTGTCGAGGTTTACCCAAACTCGCAACTGTACAAAGACAAGGAAGAGCTCGAAGCCCTGCAATTGGGCGCGGTACACATGCTGGCACCGTCGCTGGCCAAGTTTGGTCCTTTGGGTGTGCGCGAATTTGAGGTGTTTGATCTGCCATTCATCTTCAATGACCGCAACGATCTGCGCAAAGTCACCGAAGGGCCCGTGGGCCGCATGCTGCTGGACAAACTGGAGCCCAAGGGCATCAAGGGCCTGGCTTACTGGGACAACGGGTTTAAGGTCATGAGCGCCAACAGCCCGCTGAAAAGCGTGGATGACTTTCTGGGCCTGAAAATGCGCATCCAGTCCTCCAAGGTGCTGGAAGCCCAGTTCAAGGCACTGGATGCCGTCCCCCAGGTGATGGCGTTCTCCGAGGTCTACCAGGCCTTGCAAACGGGTGTTGTGGATGGCACCGAGAATCCGCCTTCGAACATGTACACCCAGAAAATGCACGAAGTGCAAAAGCATGCCACCGTGTCTAACCACGGCTACCTGGGTTACGCCGTGATCGTGAACAAGAAGTTCTGGGAAGGCCTGCCTGACGATATTCGTCAAGGCATGGAAAAAGCCATGAGCGAGGCCACGGTGTATGCCAACGACATTGCCGAGCAAGAGAACAACGACTCCATGAAAGCCATGGAAGAGTCCGGCAAGACTCAGTTCTACCAGCTCAGTGATGCGGAGCGCGAACAATGGGTCAAGCAACTGCGCCCTGTTCATAAGGAAATGGCTTCGCGTATCGGTCAGGACGTGATTGACGCTTTCTATAAAGCCACCGAATAAGAGCAGCGTCATCTGATTGTCTTATACAGGTCTGATTCAGACCTGTTCTTCCTTTCTTCCCGCTCTCTGTTTGCGCCAGCCCGGTTCCGGGCGGGCCAACTGTAGTCTGGAGCTACCCATGTTTTTACGATTTCTGGACCGCTTTGAGGAAATGTTCATTTCATTTCTGATGGTGGCCGCCGTAGTGATTATTTTTGTAGCGGTCTGCCAGCGCTACTCGGTCAGTCTGTTGGCGGACCTGGTGGCCTGGTCGCGGGCTCAGGGCTATGAGTCCGTCATGGCCATGGCTCGTTCTACCTATCGAAGCGTGGCCGGCATCAACCTGCTCTGGGCACAGGAGCTGTGCATTTACCTGTTCGTCTGGATGGCCAAGTTCGGCGCTGCTTATGGCGTGCGCATTGGCATCCACGTGGGGGTGGACGTGTTGGTGAACGCGGTGGGACCGCGCTGGCGTCATCTGCTGGTGGTGATTTCTCTGTTGTCGGGCGCTTTGTTCACCGCGATTGTGGCCTGGATCGGTGGCAGCTTTGTCTATGGCATTGCCCAGACGGCCCAGGTGTCGGCTGATCTGGAAGTGCCCGTGTGGATTGTGTATCTGGCTGTGCCGGCAGGCTCGTTGCTGATGTGCTTTCGCTTTCTGCAGGCCTTGATGAACTTTATTCAGACGGGGCATTTGCCCAATCACGAGCCGGTGGCGGATCTGGTGGCTGAAACAGAGCGCGGTCTGTCTGAATCTGAAGGAGCGCGCGCATGACCGCCCTGATTATTTTTGCCATGCTGGCTGTCCTGCTGCTGACAGGCATGCCCGTATCGATTGCCCTGGGCCTGACGGTGATGGGCTTTCTGTTCACCATGACCGAAGTTCCGATGGACAGTATTGCGCTCAAGCTGTTCACCGGGATTGAAAAGTTCGAGATCATGGCGATCCCGTTCTTTATTCTGGCGGGCAGTTTCCTGACTCATGGCGGGGTCGCCCAGCGCATGATTCGTTTTGCCGCCTCCCTGGTGGGGCACATGCCCGGTGGCATGGGTCTGGCGGCCGTGCTGGCCTGCGCCTTGTTTGCATCCATCAGCGGTTCGTCGCCGGCGACGGTGGCGGCCATTGGTTCCATCATGATTCCGGCCATGGTCAAACAAGGCTATCCGGCGCAGTTTGGTACCGGGATTGTGGCAACGTCGGGCGGTCTGGGCATTTTGCTGCCACCGTCGATTGTGATGGTGATGTACGCCGTGGCCACCAGTGGCATGATGGTGGAAGGTCCGGACGGCGCCAAAGTGGGCACAGCTTCGATCGGTCAGCTGTTTATTGCCGGCGTGGTTCCAGGTTTGATCCTGGCATTCCTTCTGGGGGCAACGACCATGTTCCGTGCCTGGAAACTGGACTACCCCCGTATGCCGCGTGCCTCCTACAAAGAGCGCTGGCGTGCCTTCCTGGACTCCATCTGGGGCCTGATGCTGATCGTCATTGTGATGGGCGGTATCTATTCCGGTGTCTTTACCCCCACCGAAGCGGCCGCCATCAGTGCCGTGTACGCCTTTGTGATTGCCGTCTGGGTCTATAAGGATGTGAAGCTGCGTGAGGTAAAACGCATTGTGCTGGAATCGGCAGCCATGAGCGCCATGCTGCTGTACATCATCACCAATGCGGTCATGTTTGCCTTCATCCTGACCTCCGAGCAGATTCCACAGGCGATTGCCGAATGGATTGTGTCGCAGGGCATGGGCCTGATCGCGTTCCTGCTGTTTGTGAACGTCTTGCTGCTGGTGATCGGCATGGTGATGGAGCCCTCGGGTCTGATCTTGATCATGGCTCCCATCCTGTTCCCGGTTGCCATGAAGCTGGGCATGGACCCGGTTCACTTTGGCATCATGCTGGTGGTGAATATGGAGATCGGGCTGGCCACACCGCCGGTCGGTTTGAATCTGTATGTGGCCTCCAGCATATCGAAGCTGGGGCTGACCGAAGTGACCAAGTCCACGGTGCCCTGGTTGCTGACCGGTTTGGCCTTCCTGCTGATGATTACCTTCATTCCGGAAATTACGCTTTGGCTGCCCCGCATGATGGGATGGCTGTAGGAGTCCTGATTGCTATCCGCGGTCAGGGCGGGGTGAGCCCATAATGGGGCAGCACGGCGTTATGTCGTCTGTGTAAAACGTGAATCACCCTGAAGGCCGGGCGACAAGCCCGGCCTTTTTTGTGGGCGGGCAGATTGTTTTTGTGCAGCGGCTGCTTTGGTGTGTGTTGAAACAGCCTGATGTCAGAATCGATCGTCGGCTGCTGCTGGCGTCTTGCGCTTATTGCATGACTGGGCTCTGTTGAATGGGTTTCCCCCGGCATGTAGGCAAGTGAAACGTACTGATAAGTATTATTTGCCTATTGGCGCGGCCAGTCTATTAGTATCATAGGTTGTTCGGGCCGCCATGCTGGCGGTATTTATTCATACGGAGACCTTATGTCCATTTCAGTCGGTGAGCGCGTTCCAGACGCGACCCTTAGCGAGTACATTGAAACCGCCACGGAAAGCTGCCCTATGGGCCCCAATAACTTTCAGGTGGCTGATCTGGTTAAAGGCAAGAAAATTGCCGTGTTTGCCGTTCCAGGCGCGTTCACTCCCACCTGCTCCGAGCAGCACCTGCCCGGCTTTATCGCCAAGGCAGAGGCGTTCAAGGCGGCTGGCGTTGATGAGATCTGGTGCGTGGCGGTAAACGATCCTTTCGTGATGGGCGCCTGGGGCAAGTCCCTGAACGTCAATGGCAAAGTTCGTTTGCTGGCCGATGGCAGCGCGGTCTGGACCAAGAAACTGGGTCTGGAATTTGACCTGACCGCCAAAGGTCTGGGCGTTCGTTCCAAGCGTTTTTCTGCTTTGCTGGACGACGGCGTTGTCACGCAGCTGAACATTGACAACGACGGTGGCCTGCACACAACGGATGCAGACACCCTGCTCAAACAGGTACAGTCTTAAGTATCTGATCCCGCGCCAGTCCGGCGTGGCGTGGGAGAGAAGGCTTACAAAGCGCTGGCTGCAAGCTGGCGCTTTTTTTTACCGTGCTTCTGTCGCGATATCGGTGCCGACACCTGAACGATCGCGATGGCCTGGGCGGTTCTGCAGTTTTTTTAGGATGTGTGGATGCTGACATCGGTGGGTGCGTTCTCGTCCCTGTATTTTGCGACCCTGATGCTCTTGCTCAGCTCGGGCCTGTTCAATACCTTCATGGGGGTGCGCCTGACGGCCATCTCGGTGTCAGAGGTGTGGATCGGCGGCCTGATTGCCGTGTATTACCTGGGTCTGGTTTTTGGCGCCCGTATGGGACATCGCCTCATCATGGGGGTAGGCCATATTCGGGCCTATGCGGCCAGCGCGGCTATTGTCACCATTTGTGTGCTGCTTCAGATTCTGATCGACTCCATGTACGTCTGGTTGTTGCTGCGCTTTTTGGCGGGCGCGGCCATGGTGGTGCAGTTTATGGGGATTGAAAGCTGGCTGAATGAGCAAAGTGACAACAGCCAGCGCGGTACGATTTTTGCCATCTACATGGTGTTTTCCAGCCTGGGTACGGTGCTGGGACAGTTGTCCCTCACGCTGTTTCCCCATTTGAATTACGAGCCCTTGGTATTTGTGGCCATTTGTTCGGCCTTCAGTCTGGTGCCCGTGGCCATTACCCGCCGCAGTCACCCGCCTTTGCAGGTACCAGCGCCGATCAATGCACGCTATTACGTTGATCGAGTGCCCCTGTCCATGATGGTGTTGCTGGTTGCCGGTATGCTGACGGGTGCTTTTTATGGTCTGGCACCGGTGTACGCTGTGCGCGTGCATTTAAGTAGTGAGCAGGCTGCCTTGTTTGTGGCGGTGTCGGTGGCCGCGGGCGTTCTGGCGCAATGGCCGGTAGGTTGGCTGGCGGATCGCATGAGCCGCGTCAAGCTGATTCGCATCAATGCCATTTGTTTGCTGGCCCTGGCCATTCCATTATGGGGCTGGTTCGAGGTGCCGTTTTGGTTTTTGCTGATCTTCTCGGCCATGTTCGGGGTGCTGCAATTTACCCTGTATCCCTTGGGGGCGGCGTTTGCCAATGACAACGTCGATCCGGAGCGGCGCGTAGGTCTTAGTGCCATTCTTTATATGGTGTATGGGCTGGGGGCCTGTGTGGGGCCGCTGCTGGCCGGTGGCCTGATGACCTATATCGGCAGCAATCTGTATTACATCTTTGTGGCGGTCTGTGGCTTGTCGCTGGTCTTGCTGGTTCGTCCGCAAAAGGTACTGGGTGACCACTTGAGCCAGGATGCTCCCACCACTTTTGTGCCCATGCCCGACAGTTTGCAAAGCTCGGCAGCCGCCGTGGCGCTGGACCCACGCGTGGATATCAGCTCTGACGTGTCGCACGACCCGGTGTTCGAGGATCTGCCGCCCGTTCAAGAGCGGGTGCCCGCAACGATGGAAAGCACGGCCATGGAGCGCAAGGAGGGGGATGAATCTGCAGGGGCGACACATACAGAGAAAGACAAGGGGGGTGATCCCGTCGTGGGCAGCGCCGCAGACTTGGATGGCTCTGGGAAGCAGATCGATACGGGAAGCCCGGGACACGCCGAAGACGCAGAGAGCAAGCGTACATCGTCAGATCCGGCTTCCTGAGCCCTCGCCAGAATCGGACATGGTGTTGTAGCCTTTTCAAGCATGATTCATTCATGAAAAAACCCAGGCCACGCCTGGGTTTTTGTAGGCCTGCCTGAATCTTAAATCTGGAATTCAGGCCCGTTAAATTCGGCCTCAACCTCAATCTTGCCGCTCAGAATGTCCTGCTGCAGCGCTGCAATACGCTGGCGCACGACATCCGGGGTATCGGGAGCCATGATCAGCCGTACCGCATCAGGCTGTTGCAAGCCCACCTTAAAGATCTTGCCGGACTCGAACTTGTTTTCGCTCAGGTCCTTGCATGCTTGAAAAACGCCAATGCCTACATCCGCCCAGGCCGAACCTATAAACACATCGGGTTCGCGAGCCACCCAGTCAATCACATTGCCGATTTGCTTGATGCCCAGTTCACGGCAGGCCTGTGTTGTGCCGCTACGTCCTTTGTTCAGCATGGTGTAGATGATGTCTGCTCCGGCTTTGGCCTGAGCCTGGGTGATGCGGGCGGCCAGCTCAATATCATCCTGATTGCCGGAGAAATTTGTCAGCAGCTTCACCTCCGGATTGGCGTGCTTGACGCCAGCCGCATAGGACGCACGGGCGCGTAAGCCCGGTGGCACCCGTATCCCGGACTGGTGTGCCACCACGCCGGTTTTCGTCATCAGGGCTGCATAGGCACCGGCCAGCCAGGCGGACTCTTCCTGACGAACGTCGTAACTGCTCAGATTACTGGCGGTAACCGCTCCTTGGGTGATCACCAGGCGGATATCAGGAAACTCCTTGGCGACAGCCAGTGCGGCGTCGGTATTCTGACCTCCGTGAGCGATCAGCAAGTCAGGTTTGTAGTGAGTGGCCAGTTCACGCAAGGCGGCTATCTGCGCCTGGGTTTCATTGGCAACCTGGTCTTTGTAATGGCCGCTAAGAGCGAGCTGATCCATGGCTTTTTTAAAGCCTTGGTAGCCCGCCTGCATGAAGCCGTTGTCATCGATGTGGCCGCAGAACAGGGCAGCGACCACCGGTTTGCTGGCAGCCAGAACGCGGCGGCTGAGCCAAGGCGTGGCCAATGTGCCCGCTGCAGCGCAGGTGGCCAGTAGTAATTGGCGGCGTGTTAATCCGGTCATGATGATGTCTCCTGGGTAGTCTCCGACGTGAGCGTCGGTAGAATTTGTTTTTTCTAATCTACAGGAGATGAAAAGCAGTCGTGCCCCGTCGCTTTAAATGTCAATCATATGGCTTTTCTTATAGTGCGGTTTGCCGGGCCCCGATGGGCTTGGCCCGGCAGGGGGCTGTTTAACGGGGAATCAGCGCGACGATGGCTCCTATGGCCAAGACAACACCCACGATATTGAGCGCACTAAGCTTTTCTTTGAAGAAACCGGCTCCAATGAGGGCTCCCAGCGCAATCACGCCGATGTTCATGGCAGAAAACACCAGAGTCGGGTTTTCGGGAAAGAGCTGATGGGCCCGAATATAAAAGAAAATATTCCCAAAATTCAGTGAACCCAGTACCAGTCCGGCCAGCAGGCTACCTTTGTGCCATTGGCAGCGCTTGATCAACAGCCAGCACAACATCAGCACACCCGCCAGGGAAAAGGACACAACCAGGCTGCTGGAGAAGGCAGCGCCCGCTTTGGAGAGCTGCTTGAACAGAATGTCGATCACGCCATACCCTAACCATACCGCCAGCAGCATCAGGGCAGGGTGCCCGGATCCCGGTTCCTGACTGCTGGACGAGCGGGGGCGTATCAGCAAACACAGCAGGGCAGTCAGGGCCAGGGCAATACCCAGCAGTTTCTGGCCGCCCATGTGTTCGCCAAACAGAAGAAAAGCAGCCAACAAGGGTAGAAACAGCGACAGTCGCTGGGCGGCGTCACTGAGTACGATGCCAGCCTGTCGGACGGCGGCCGCCATGAACAGAAAGACACTGGGCAGCAGGACGCCCAGCGCAATCAGAATCCACCACGGGGTAGCAGGATTGAGCAGGCTGCTCGGATGGGGTTGCAACAGTACCAGGCTTAAGGTGACTGCTACGCCGTAGTTGACCATGATGGCCTGAGCCACATCGATCTGCCGCTGGCGAGCGATCTTCAGCAAAATGGAAACGGCAACACTACACAGAATACTGGCGAACAGGGTCAGCATGTCAGAGAGCCTCGAGCATGGCGCGTGGTCGGGTCTGTTCCAGGGACAGAGGTGGTTCGGACAAGGTGGTTTTGGCAGCTTCCAGTTGCAGTCGGGCAAACAGATCCTGATCGGCCACAAACTGCGGATTGCCAGTCGTCAACAATTGCTCGCCGTAGAAAATCGAGTTGGCTCCGGCCATAAAGCACAGTGCCTGGGTGCTGTCGTCCATGGTTTCGCGGCCGGCAGACAGGCGTACGGCGCTGGTGGGCATCAGGATGCGGGCAATGGCGATGGTGCGCACAAACTCGAAAGGGTCCAGGTCCTCGACCTGATCCAGAGGCGTTCCGGGCACTTTAACCAGTTGATTGATCGGCACGGACTCGGGGTAGGGGCGCATATTGGCCAGTTGAGCAAGCAGACCGGCACGCTCGCGCCGGCTCTCGCCCATGCCAATGATTCCGCCGCAACAACTGTTCAATCCGGCTGCGCGGACACGTTCCAAGGTGTCCAGCCGGTCTTGGTAGGTGCGTGTGCTGATGATCTGTCCGTAGAATTCCGGCGAGGTGTCCAGATTGTGGTTGTAGTAGTCCAGTCCGGCCTCTTTAAGGCGTTCGGCCTGGCCTTCTTTGAGCATGCCCAGGGTGACACAGGTTTCCAGTCCCATGGCTTTGACAGCGCTGACCATATCAATGACTTGATCCAGCTGTTTTTCGGTGGGGGAGCGCCAGGCAGCGCCCATGCAAAAGCGTTGCGCTCCTTGTGCCTGGGCCGCACGCGCGGCTTCCAGCACCTTCTCCAGAGGCATCAGGGGTTCGGGTTCCAGCTCGGTCTGGTACTTGGACGACTGTGGACAATAGGAACAGTCCTCGGGACAGGCGCCTGTCTTGATGGACAGAAGGCTGGAGAGCTGGATCTGATTGGCAGGGTGGTGTTGTCTATGGACAGTCTGTGCCTGGAATACAAGGTCCATAAAAGGCAACTCGTACAGCTCCATGATGCGACGGATCGTCCAGGGGGCGGGGGTATTTACAGACATGGCAGGCTACCTTATTCAGTGACGCGGCTATGCTAGGTTCTCCCTCACTGAAAGACGACTTTGCCGCCCTGTCGATAGCACGCCATTGTCGGGCTGACTGGCTTGCTTTCATGTTAATTGAATGAAAATTCGCTTAATTTCTTCTAATTTTCATTATTTATGTTGATGCAAATTGTTTCCATCCAAATATTTGCAAAATGTTTCAATGGCTGATTGACAGGCTGATTGCCCAGGGTTCGAGGTTTTTATCCGCGCTAAACTAAGGGGAAAATTTGTCAAAGGATCAACATGCATGTGTTCGAGCGCCGCATCACCGTGGAGTGGGGTGACTGCGATGAGGCCGGGATTGTTTTTTATCCCAATTATTTTTATTGGTTTGACAGCACGTATCAGGCCTGGCTGCGGCAAGTGGGGTTGAGTCAGCGTATTTTGCAAAGTGAGTACGACGCGGTGACACCACTGGTGGATGTGGGCGCCAATTTCCGTGCGCCGGTGACTTATGACCAGGAAATTCGTATTGGGGTGCGGGTCGTCCAATGGCAGGAGGGACGTTTCAAGATGGAATACCAGGTCTTCAATATGGACGGGGTACAGGTTGCCAGCGGTCATGAGTGGCGCGCGTGGGCGAAGGTTCTGCCCGGGGGAAAACTCAAAGCGGCGGCCATTGCCCCCGGTTTTCGTCAGCGTCTAGAGGGAGGTGGTGCTGTTTAACTGGGCCTGATTCGACGCAGGCAGGCGTTGTTGCACATCATGCAAGGCCGGCTTGCCATCGAGCGGGATGTAGACAAAAGCCAATTGCTTGAACAGGCGCGCTTGCCAGCGTGCTTGTTGCAGGCTGATATCGAGTACCAGCAGGCTGGGTTCATCTGGCCATTTACCATTGGGGTCCAGGTTGACTGCAGGCCACCAGCGCAAGTCCAGTTTCTGCAAACTACGCAGCAAACTTTCCTGGACTGCGTCGTTAAAAGCACGGCTGCAAATTTGTGCGCCTGGATTGCAGGCGGTCAAAATCGCCGCCCCACGGCTGGTTTCCTGTTGCAGTAACTGATTTAAGGTTCTGTTGAACTGGCCGATACGCACATCTATATCGCCCTGCGGGCTATGTACACGGTAGATCGCCTTCTCGAATGCGTGAGACAGGGCGGCGGGCAGGTCTTTCTGTGTAGACATAAGCTATCTTGCGTCGTTCTGTTCTCTGGACCCACAAAACAGGCAGTGGGATGCATGGTTTCTGTGCTAAAGCCCACCCCCGGCAAAAGGCGCCCATTTTTAATGGGAGGCAGCCGGCAGAGAAAAAATCTGCCGGGCGCGGGGAGCTTGTTTCAGACCATGCATCCATTATTTACACAGTTTCAGCCTTCAAGCAAGGGATGCGACCCGTGGGTCCTGGATGCGATTCCAGATGGCATACAGGCTGGGCAAGAATAAAAGGGTCAGGATGGTGCCGATGGCTGTGCCGCCGATCAGCGTCAATGCCATGGATCCCCAGAACACGGAAAACGATAGCGGGATAAACGCCAGCACGGCGGCCAGCGCCGTCAAGATAACCGGGCGGGCGCGCTGGACGGTAGCTTCAATCACCGCATCATAGGGGGAGGCCCCTTCGGCGCGATTGGTCTTGATCTGCTCGATCAGGATGAGCGTGTTACGCATCAGGATGCCGGCCAGACCAATCAGCCCCAAAATGGCGGTGAAACCAAAGGGCTGCTGAAAGATCAGCAGGGCCGGCACGCTGCCAATCAGTCCCAAGGGGGCAGTCAGAAATACCATGATCATGTTCGAGAGCGAACGCACCTGGATCACGATGACCAGGAGCATCAGCGCAATCATGACCGGAAAGACCGGCAACAGAGCGTCGTTGGATTTCTTGGCCTCGGCGGTAATCCCGCTCATCTCGATCAGATAGCCCGGTGGCAGAGAGGCTTGCAGGGGAGCAAATGCCTCCATGACCCGGTTGGCCACTTCTGCCGGCTGAACGTGTGGAGCAATGTCACCGCGCACGGTCATGGTGGGTAAACGATTGCGGCGAGCCAACTTGGGCTCCTCCTGGATGATCTCCAGTTTCCCAATCTGTTCCAGTGGCAGGTTCTTGCCTTGGTCGTTGGTGACGGTCAGGCCAGACAGTCGGGTGGGGTCATGCCGGTTGATCGCCGAGCTGCGGGCGATGACCAGGACATTGCGCAGGTCCTCACGGTATTCCGCCACTGTCGTACCATCGAGTTGCAGCTGAATTTGCTCGGCCAGACGCTGGCGGTTCAAGCCCAGGGCTTGCAGGCGTTGCGGGTCTATATCCAGCTTCAACACGGGCACGCGTGCGCCCCAGTCCACGTTGACCTGACGCATGTCCGGGTCGGCTCGCATGATGGCCATGGCCTGTTCCGAAATGTCGCGCAACCTGTCCAGTTCGGGGCCCCGAACCAGAAACTCGACCGGATACTTGGTGGAGGGGCCAAATACCAGTTGGGTGGCGCGAACCCGTGCCTCGGGAGTCAGACCATCGGCCACCACCTGACGAAAGCGCTGCAGCAAGGCATCGCGGTCGTGATGATCCGCCGTCAGGACGACCAGACGGGCAAACGAAGGGTCCGGCAGTTCCGGGTTGTAGGACAGAAAAAAGCGTGGCGCACCCTGTCCGGCATAGCTGGTGACCAGTCGTGTTTCAGGCTGCTCGCGCAGCCAGCTTTCCACTTTGCGGGTGACGGCCTGAGTGGACTGGATGCTGCTGCCTTCGGGCAACTGCACCTCCACCAGCAGTTCAGGCCGATCGGACGTGGGGAAAAACTGCTGTTTGACGAAACCCATGCCCACCACCGCCAGTATGAAGGCCCCCACCACAATACCGGCCACCAGAAACTTATGGTGTACGGACCAGGCGATCATGCGCCGCAGGCGCATATAGTTGGGCGTGTCGTAAATGGCTTGATGGCCCCCTGGGCGGGCCGCAATGGCGGGCAAGAGCTTCACGCCCATATAAGGCGTGAACGCCACGGCGACCACCCAGGAAGTCAGCAGGGCGGCTGCCAGAATCCAGAAGATGTTGCCTGCATACTCTCCGGCAGAGGAGCGGGCAAACCCGACGGGCAGAAAGCCAATAATGGTCACCAGCGTGCCAGAGAGCATCGGGGCTGCCGTATGATTCCAGGCGTAGGCGGCGGCCTTCAGGCGGTCCATGCCTTCTTCCATCTTCACGATCATGATCTCGATGGCAATAATGGCATCGTCCACCAGCAGGCCCAGCGAGATAATCAGCGCGCCCAGTGTGACTCGGTCAAAGACCTTGCCCGTTATCATCATGATGACAAACACCATGGCCAGTGTCAGGGGGACGGCAGCGGCCACGACGATCCCCACCCGCCAGCCCATGCTGATCAGGCACACCAGCAGCACCACACTGAGCGCGGCGAAGAACTTGAACATGAACTCGCCCACCGCCGAGGCAATATTCACCGATTGGTTGGTCACGGTCTCCAGCGAGAATCCCAAAGGCAGGGCGGCAGCAATCTCTTCGCGCGCTTTCTCCAGATCTTTGCCCAGGTACAGGCCGTTATAGCCTTCTTGCATGACCACATCCAGCAGCATGGCAAACTGCGCATTATGATGAATCTCGAAGCTGGGCGGGTCCTCGTAGCCCCGGCTGATGGTGGCAATATCGCCCAGACGCAGCGCGTGACCCTGAACATAAATATAGGTGTCGCTGATCGCCTGAACATTATCCAGTCCCGCACTGAGGCGCAGATGAATCCGTGGCCCGTCGGTACTGATGGCGCCACTGGGGGTCATGGCGCTGCGCTGCGACAGGGCCTGCAGGATCTGTTGGGGATTGAGTTGCAAATTGTGCAGCTTGGTCTCGTCCAGATCGATGAAAATACGTTCGCTTTGCTCCCCCAGGATGTTGACCTTCTTGACGCCGGGCACTTGCAGCAACTGGCTGCGTACCTTCTCCGCTTCCCGGGTCAGCAGGCGGGGCGGCAAACCAGGGGCTTGCAGCGCGAACAGGCTGAACGACACATCCGAATACTCGTCATTGACGAAAGGGCCCTGTACGCCCTGGGGCAGACTGGGCGCCTGATCCTGGAGCTTTTTACGTAACTGGTAGAACTCGCTCTGGACATCGGCCGGGGGCATGGTGTCCTTCAAGGTCACCACCATCAGGGCAGTGCCGGGACGGGTGACAGTCTCCACTTTGTCAAACCAGCGCAGCTCCTGCATGCGTTTTTCCAGGGGCTCGGCCACCAGATCCTGCATTTCCTGGGCCGTGGCACCGGGCCACAGGGTGGTAACGGTAAGAACTTTGACGGTAAACGCCGGGTCTTCTGCCCGACCCAGCTTGACGAAGGAGTAGATGCCGGACGCCGCCAGGGCGATGATCAGAAATAGCGTGATGGCCCGTTCGCGCACGGCCAGCGCGGAAAGATTGAAGCGGCCTGTCATGGCTTGGCCTCGCGTGTTTCAGGGCGCACTTCCTGGCCTTCGTGCAAGAGATTGGCGCCCAGCGCCACGATAGGGGTGCCCGCTTCGGGCCCATCGGAAAGGTAGGCGTGTTCCTGGGCCAGCTTGGCGATAGTCACTGCCTGCCAATGCACGGTGTTCTGAGCGTCGATGACCCACACGCCCGGGCCTTTGCCTGGATCGTAAAGCGCGGTGAGGGGAACCTGGTTCAAGGCATCCGCCTCCGGGGGTGTCAGGTGCACGATGGCGCTGGAACCCAGGCGGGCGCTGATGTTTTCATCGTCAAAGGAGAAGCGGGCCTGATAGCTGCGCGTGGCCGGGTCCGAGGACTGGGCCAGTTCGCGCAATCGGGCGGGCAGGCTTTGCTGGGAGTCGGTCAGCTCGATCGTGGCGCGGGTGCCCAGCGGAATATCCCATTGTTCAGGCAGGCTGACGATCACCTCTCGCGGGCCGTCCAGAGCCAGACGCAGCACGGCCTGACCGGGACTGACAACCTGGCCAACGTCACCCATCTGCGCAGTGATAATGCCATCCGCATCTGCCTTTAGGGCGCTGTACTGATCGGCATTCCGTGCGATTTCGGCCTGTGCCTGGGCGGACTTGAGATTGGCCTGAGCGCTGCGCAACGCCTGTCTGCTTTGTTCGTGGGCCTGACGAGAGACGCCCCCCTGGTCGACCAGCAAAGACAGGCGCTTGTAATCCGATTCGGCCTGTTCGGCCTGAGCCTGGGCAGCTTGTACGGCGGCCAGACGGGCGCGGTGATCCAACTGCAGGTCCTTGGGGTCCAGCGTCATGAGGAGCTGCCCCTTTTTCACATGTTCACCGTTTTGGACATGGCGTGTGTCAATTTTGCCGCCCACCCGGAAGGCCAGTGGGCTTTCGACTCGTGCGCTGACCAGTCCCAGAAAGCGCCGTTGCTGATCCGCCTTGGCTTGAACCATGCTTTGAATCACCAAGGGCGCCTGGGTGCGCGGGTCAGCCTCCTGGGTCTGCTGGCTGCACCCCATGAGAACCAGGGCGGTGGACAAACTCAATACAGGACTAAGAGAGCGAAAGAGAGCCATTCAGGACTCCGGGTAAGTAAATAGTTGGTTGAACTGTAACTCGGGAGGTAGGTCAGGGCATCAGGCTGCGCAAAATCAGGGGGGTTACCACCAGCAAACCCTGACGCGTTTTTTCGGCCGGATGTATCTCCAGCAGCACGGGATGCAGACAGGCTGTGAGCGCAAACAAAATGCCCTGAACCACTTCGTCCAGCGGGGTACGCCGCTCGAAGTCTCCGCTTTCCCGGCCTGCGCGTACCAGTGCCGTGATTTGTGCCAGCAGATCCTGCCTGTGCTGATCGACAGTGGGCCAGTTGTTTTGCAGGGCCTCGATCACGACTTCCTGCATGCGTCCTTCTTGCAGGAACAGCTCCAGGCTTAGCTGGCAGGCGGTTTCGATAAAGTGGCGCAGCCGCTCGATGGGAGGGAGGTCACTGTCGACAATCTGCTGCAGCTGCTGATGCATGCCATGCAGCACCGAGTGGCAAATGGCCTGGCCGATAGCCTGCTTGGAGTCGAAGAAGCGATACAGGTAAGCGCTGGAGACACCGATTGATTTGGCCAGACTCGCGACCGAGGTTTTGCGATAACCATAGAGCCGGAAATGCCTGTTGGCCTGCTCGATGATCTGTTCGCGGCGATGGTGTTCGGTCGGACCACGCTGGCCCAGGGTGCTGACAGGCATGACTCTTGAATATTGAAGTAACGATAATGCAATACATTAACTTCCCTGGAGAGCAGGAGCAAGGCAATTGCTGATTTGAATAGGGAGCAATGCAAGAGCACTAGCAAGCCACAGGCCTGCGCAGGCAGCTCGCTTGCA
>JQGF01002180.1_pt1 | contig 15611 bp, 11 predicted proteins | sample 210201 | NCBI WGS metagenome assembly JQGF01 (sample SAMN02947780, study PRJNA257236) | wastewater metagenome | biome: Domestic wastewater sediments; material: Domestic wastewater soil sediments and water; isolation source: domestic wastewater sediment treated with ammonia and hydroxylamine at...
ACGTCAAAGCCGATCTTGCCCAGGGCAATGTCCTGACGCAACATGCCATAGACTTGTTCACGGATATTGGGTTCGCGTTTCTTGTAGGGATTGGCAGCCATATGCTCGCCCGGCGTCTGGCGCACGGCAAAAGACTCAAAAGGCTATAGGATACCAAGTAAGCGCCGGGGGCTGATGGCTTTCCTGCCCGTACGGTTTTGCTGTCCAAGTTGCAGGATAATACCGGGTATTCACACCAGCACGCACCAGGAGGGCCCGTCGATGCGGTGGCGGCATGTAGAAATTTTTGACGCAATCTGCCGTGGCGGTTCATTGACACAGGCCGCGCAGTTGCTGCATATCTCCCAGCCTGCGGCCAGCAAGATGCTGGCAACGGCGGAAATGCAGCTGGGATTTCGGCTGTTTGACCGCGTGCGGGGCCGCTTGATCCCCACACGCGAGGCCAGCATCCTGGCGCCTTACGTGGCGCGCTTGCATCAGAATCTGGATGACGTCAGCCGACTGGCGCGCAATCTGCGCTCTCACCATGAAGGGCTGTGGCGTATAGGCAGCAGTCCGGCGTTTGGCCTGGAGCTGCTGCCGGTCGCCTTGAGTCGCTGCCGTCAGGCGCACCCGGCCATGAGTTTCGAGCTGCGTACCCACCATAGTGGCGAGTTGCTGCAAGCCTTGGAAACGCGCGACCTGGACATGGTGATGAGCTTTGATCAGGGCGAAGCCTCCGGTGTGCAGCGGCAGGTGTTGGCCCATACGGAACTGGTACACGTTACCTTGCCGGGCGTTGCTCCGTTGCGTCACTGGAAGGAGATGGCCGGGCGCGCCTTCATTGCTTTGGACGCGGATGACCCGGTCGGTGCGATGGTGGAAAGCCTGTTGCAAAACCATGCTCCCGATGTCACGCCCTTTATGCGTGTGCAGACCCATTACGTTGCTTGCAGTCTGGTGGTGCAGCAGGTGGGCGAGGCCCTGGTCGATCTGGTCACCGCGCGCGCCATGCAAGGCCGAGGCCTTGCCATCCATCGTTTGCCCGAGCCTTTGCCTATCCCCGTGAGTATTTTGACGGCCCCTGATGATGCGGGCTCGGGTTCGCGCGAACGCGTGCTCGATCACATCCGGCAGGCGCTGCTGGAATGCCGTTTTCCTGGTTGAGTCGTTGGTTTTTCCATAACCCAGGGTTATGGACTACAGCAACTATTCATTGGCGTCCCGACGCCGCCCCCCAGACAATAGAGCAGTTATTGGGGGTATAGCCATGCATGTATGTATTATCGGCGCCGGTGTAATCGGAATGAGCACTGCGTTCATGTTGCGCCAGCAAGGGATCAAGGTCACGGTTCTGGAGGCCGGCCCGCAGGTGGCCGGACAGACCAGTTTTGCCAACGGTGGGCAGCTAAGTTACAGCTACGTCGCCCCCTTGGCGGATCCCGGCGTGTTCAAGGATTTGCCCCGCTGGTTGTTGAACAAAGACTCGCCCCTGCGTTTTAAGTCGGCCCTGAGCCTGCAGCAATGGCGCTGGCTGCTTCATTTTCTGAAAGCCTGCCGCAGTGATGTGGTGCGTCGGACTACTGCGCAGATGCTGAGTCTGTCCTACTTGAGCCGCGACGTTCTGCACGACTGGCAAGCACGTTTCAATCTGGAGTTTGCTCATCAACGCAATGGCAAACTGATTGTGTTCCGTAGCCCGGGCCCGTTTGAGCATGCGCGTGAGCAAGCGCAACTGCAGGCTGAGCTGGGTTCGTCGCAGCAAGTGCTGGAGGCCGCCCAGGTACTGGAATTGGAACCCTCACTACAGGCTTTGGGTTCACGCTTGCAAGGTGCGATTTACACACCGAGTGAAGAAGCGGGCGACGCTTGTTTGTTTGCCCTTGCCTTGCATGAGCGCCTGCAAAACGACGGTGACTACGAATTGAGGCTGAACACGCCGGTGCAGCGTTTTGTGATGGAAGGACGCGACATTCGCGCTGTGCACACCCCGCAAGGCGAGTTTCAAGCAGATCAGTTTGTTCTTGCCAGCGGGATGGGTACGGTGTCTTTGCTGCGGCAATTGGGTGGCCGCCCGTTGATTTATCCCTTGAAGGGTTATAGCTTGAGCCTGCCGCTGGAGGGTTTGAATCAGGCGGTGCCGGCGATCAGCGTCACCGATTACGAACAGCGTATTGTGTACGCCCGTCTGGGCAAGGTACTGCGCATGGCCGCGATGGTGGATATTGGGTTTGAAGGTTTGGATATTCCTGCTGCCCGCATGGCGACCTTGAAGCAGCAGGTCAATGGCCTGTTTCCCGGTCTGCCACTGGAACAGGCCCAGACCTGGGCTGGTTTGCGGCCTGCGACGCCATCGGGCAAACCGGTGGTGGGAGCCAGCAAGCTGGCAGGTCGCTTGTGGGTGAATGCAGGCCACGGCGCATTGGGCTTCACCTTGGCTTGCGGCAGCGCAGCGATTCTGGCTGCTCACCTGACGGGCGAGGCATCTCCTATTGATGACGCGCCATTTCGTCCTTAAGCCTTGAAGGGGATGATGGGTACGAGGCCATCAATGGTCCATGGCCGGTCATGGGTTGACGGTGGCGGGGCGTGGTGTGAAGGCTTGGTGCTGGGTAATGAGCCGCGAATAATCAGTCGCGCCGATGGTGCACCCCTAGATGGAGATGGGCAAGTTTCTCTTTGGAAGCTAGCCCATTTTTTTTGTGTTTTACGTAGTGGTGTTTAGACGGTTGCCCGCAAAACCGGCGTCGCTTTGAAGCCGGCCGTCAGCAGCAGGGACAGACCATAGATGGCCACTGCCAACGCAGGAATCGACCACAGCGCATTGAAATCCAGCGCCGTGAACAGGTAGCGGTACATCAGGTCGATCAGCCAGGGGTGGATCAAATACACCCCCAAGGTCAGCTCCGCCAGATGGGCACTGATGCGCGAGTTGATCAAGGGCTGATTCCAGTCACGCAGCAGCACGATCAACGCGATAGACATGGGGATGACGGTAATGCTCAGGTAGTCGTAAAAGTACGCCGCGGTTTGACGATCGTGGGTGATGGCCAACGCGTAAAAGCCCCAGGCTGTGGCCGCAATACTGCCCAGTAATACCGAGAGGGTCAGCCAGCGGGGCACGCGGACAGGTACTTTGCGCAGCAGATAGCCCAGCAGGAAATAGGGCAGATAAGACAGAAACCAGGTGAAGAAAGGAGCCGAGTGAGTGTTCAGCTCTGGCTTGCTCAGGGTGCTCAGCGCAGACAGTACGAAAGCGGCTCCAGTCAGCACCGTCAATTGCTTCAGATTGGTGTTCTGGACCATGCGACGCAAAAATGGCGTGAACAGGTACAGGAACACGATCATGTACAAAAACCAGAGGTGAAAATAGGGACGCCCCTGCAATAGACGCTCCAGATAGGGGTAGGGATCTGCCTGCGGCGTCCACCAATGTTGCTTGAAGGCGGTCCAGCCCAGGTAAAAGGCCGTCCAGAACAGCAAGGGCAGCAAGACCCGTGATGCCCGTTTGCGATAGAACAGTTTCATGCCTTCTTGAGGCCGGGGTTCGAGCAGGAGCGCACCGCTGACCATCACAAAGACCGGTACGCACCAGCGGGTGGCCGCATCATACAGATTGCCGCTCCACCAGTTGGCCGTGCCTACCTCGGCATTGAGGACGGCGTAGGCAGCGATATGCAGGCATACCACCGAGAAAATCGCCACGATCCGCGCATTGCTGATCCAGTTCATGAGAGGGCATAAAAAACAGACACCTGCTTATCCTAAGGGGCAGACGTTTCTGATTTGTCCCCCAAATACGGGATTTGGCGTCCAGTTTTGTCTGGATGTGACGGGAAGAGGGCGAGCTCACGGCTTGGCGGGCGCGGACACCGTCAGCGTGCTGTCTTTAGGTCGGGATTGAGAAAAGGGTGTATAAATTACCAGCGTTATACGGTTAAATAGCAGGCTTAGCCGGACAGACCGGTCAGGACATTCCTGATCTGGCGGTGCTGGGCAGGAGTAGGGTGGATGCAGCTGGATTTGACGGGAATGGATGTGCTGATCGCGGTGGTCGCCTTGGCGCTGGGACTGGTGCTGGGTGCATGGCTGCGGTCGCGCATGAGCGCCCCGGTCGAGCGGGCACTGGAGGATCGATGCGCGCGTCTGGAGCAGGATCTGGCCCATGCTCACGAGCACTCTCAGCACGCCCAGAACCGGGCCGTGGAACTGGATAAAGAGCTGATACGCCGCGATGCTCAGATTCAGGCCCAGGAACGGCGTAACCAGGCTATCCAGGAGGACCTGGAACATAGCCGTGAACAAATGCGGCTGCAGTTCGAGTCGCTGGCTCAACAGATTCTGGAGGCCAAAGGACAAACGTTGCGCCAGGACAGCCAGCGCACCCTGGATGAAATGCTGCGACCCTTTCGCGAGCAATTGGCTGGTTTTCAACTGCGGGTGAACCAGGTGCATGACGAGTCCGTGAAAGGCCAGACCGCCTTGAGTCTGGAGCTGCAACGCATGCAGGAAATGGGGCTGCGCATGAGTGCCGAAGCGCACTCGCTGGCGATGGCCCTGAAAGGTGATAAGAAAACCACGGGGAATTGGGGTGAAACCCAGCTGGAGAAAACGCTGGAAGTGGCGGGGCTGGTGCGTGGTGTGCACTTTGATACGCAGTGGCAGGCACGCGATGAGCAAGGCCGCCTGCGGTATCCCGACTTTGTGGTCCATCTTCCCCAGGACAAGCATCTGGTGCTGGACTGTAAGGTGTCCCTGGTGGACTACGACCGCGCCATTCGTGCTCAGACCGATGAGGAGCGTCAGCAAAGCCTGCAGGCGCATGTGCAGGCACTGCGCAACCATATTGATGATCTGGCCACCAAGGATTACAGCGCCTTGCCCGGTTTGAACAGCCCTGGTTTTGTATTCATGTATGTGCCGATTGAAGCGGCCTATATGCAGGCGTTGCAGCAGCATCATGGCCTGTTCGATTACGGTCTGGGCAAGAACGTCCTGATGGTTTCACACACGACCTTGCTGCCCATTTTGCGCACCGTAGCCAATATCTGGATGATGGTGCGCAGCAATGAGCAGGCCCACGAACTGAGCCAACGTGCAGGGGATATCTATAACCAGGTGTCTCTCCTGGCCGAACGTCTGAAAAAGCTGGGCGAAACCTTGGGGCAGGCGGGCAAACACTACAACAGCACTGTTACAGCACTGGCTGGCCAGCAAGGTTTGTACGGCAAAGTCAGCCGCTTTGCCGAGCTATCGGCCAGGGCCAAACGTACGCAGCCGGGGATTGAGCCCTTGCATACGGATATTGAGCATGAGCGGCTGGAATGGGTGTTGCCGCAAGAGACTGAGCCGGTGCAGGAAAAAGGGTCGGATGCGTGATCGTGCGTGACAGCACAAGCCCCTGCTTGGCTGCGCGATGAGGCCAGGCCGTCCTTATCTGACATGCCTGGAGTCGTGCCAATATCAGCGGGAAGATGGCCGTCAGGGCTGAGTGTGACGGGGCTGGCGTGGCGACGGGAATAAGGTGAAACCGGTGCATGCAGGCCGCGTTTTCAGGGGGCGGCGGCAGGACCCCCATCCTGCTCAATAAGCTCCAGCCACTGCTCCACCAGTTGCGGGGCGCTGAACAAATAGCCCTGCAATCCATGGCAGCCGCGACGTAGCAGGAATTCTTTCTGCTGCTCGTTTTCCACCCCTTCTGCCACCACGTGCAGGCCCAGTTGTCGTGCCATGGCCAGTACCGTGCGCACAATGGCGTTGGCTTCTTGCTCCCCAGGCACCCCCAGAATCAGGCTGCGGTCCATTTTCAACTCATACAGTGGCAGGCGGCGTATGGCGGCCAGGTTGGAATAGCCGGTACCAAAGTCATCCATGGAAAAGCGGATGCCCAGATCCTTGAGTTCCCGCATCATGCTGTTGGCAGAGCTGAAGTCCTCCATCAGCACGCCTTCGGTAATCTCAAAAATCAGGCGATGGGCGGGGGCGCCGCTGCTTTCCAGAATCTGGCGTGTGCGGCGGGCAAAATCGGGCCGGCGGAACTGGATCGGGCTGACGTTAATGGAAATCGGAAAGTGGCACTGCTGGGTTTGCAGCAGCAGATCACAGACCGAGGCCATGATCCAGTCGCCCAGGGGGGTGATCAGGTCCGTGCTTTCCGCCAGCGGAATGAACAGATTGGGAGTGAGCATGCCGCGGGTCGGATGCAGCCAGCGCAGCAGTACTTCCGCACCACAAATACGGTTGTGCTTGTCGTACTGGGACTGCACAAACAGGCGCAGTTGATCCGATCCTATGGCAAAGCGCAGATCGTGTTGCAGATTCAAATGTTCTTCGACGGCCTCTTGCATGCCAGGCTCGTACAGCGTGATCTGGTTGCGGCCATTTTCTTTGGAGCGATACATGGCCGTGTCGGCCTGACGCATCAGGTCTTCCGAAGTCAGGGTGCTGTCGGTAATCAGGGCCAGACCGATACTGCTGCTGCTCAGATACGAATGGCCTTCAATGTTGTAAGGCTCCTCAAGACGGGTGCGCACCAGTTCAGCAAATTCCAGTGCTTCTTTGTAGCAGTCGCGCACGGTGCCTGGGTGCAGAATCTTCAGGATGACAAACTCGTCCCCGCCCAGTCGGGCCACGATGTCCTGGGGGTCAATAATCAAGGACAGGCGGCGTGCTACTTTGCGCAGCAAGGCATCGCCAATGGCGTGTCCGCGTGCGTCGTTGATATGTTTGAAGCGGTCCAGATCCAGAAAGTACAACGCACCGGGCCGTTTGTAAGGCTCGATGGTTTGCAGGTGGCGTTCCAGGCGTTGCAGCAGCAGGCGGCGGTTGGGCAGTTCGGTGAGTGGGTCGTAAAAAGCCAGCCGATAGTTTTCTGATTGCGTGGCTTTAAGGGCCGAGATGTTGGTGGAGATGCAGTACAGGCTGGTTTGCCGCGTTTCCGGGTCTTGGACGGGCATCTTGATGGAGAAAAATGTGGCGCGTATATCGCCTTTACGGTCCCGCACCACCTCTTCCACGGCCAATCGTTCACCGCTGTACAGCACCTGTTCGTCGTTGTGCCGGAATTCGTTGATGGTCTGTTTGTTGGCGTACAGATCCTGATCGGTTTTACCCACAATGCTGTCGGTGGTGTAGTTCAGGTCCTCGCACAGCTTGCGGTTGGCGTATTGATAGCGGAACTGATCGTCCTTGATGTACACGTAGGCGTCAATGGCATCGAGCACCGTATGCAAATGATGCTCGGTGCGCAGCAGTTTTTTGCGCTGGCGACGCAGGACAATGCGCATCAGGGTCACGGTAAGCAGAGCGATCGTCAACAAGACGCCCAGCGTCAGCAATGCAGGAATAATCCAGGGCTTGGTCGGCTTTTCGATCAGGCGCAGACCCCACTGGTTCAGCGTTTCGGTATAGAACGGGTCGTTATTGTCTTGCCAGTTCTTGATGTGGGTATCAATGGCCGCCAGCAGATCCAGGTTGCGGTCCTTGGCAGTGACAAAATAAGTGTTGGTCGGTTCCAGCCGGATAGGGGCGGTTTTCAGGCCATGTTCACCGGCATGGCGTACCCCAAATAAATGGCCGACTACTGCGGCGTCGGCCTGTTTGGTCTGTACCAGTTTCAGGGCACTGTACTGGGAGTCGGTGATGACCAGCCTGGAGCCCAGTTCCAGTTTTTGCAAAATATTGTAGAGCTGGGTCAGTTGCAGGGTGCCGCTCATGACCGCAATGCGTTTGCCATTCAGGTCGTTCAGCGCGCCGATATGTGTGGTTTTGCCTGTGAAGATCTGAGACCAGTCCTCCAGCACCGCTCGGTTGTGGTAGCTGTACAGCGCTGCCCGTTCGGGCGAATAGGCCAGTCCTGGCACGAGATCGAGCAGGTCGTTTTGCAAGGCGTTCAGGCACTGTTGCCAGTCGCACTGTACCGCCTCCAGGGTCCAGCCCTCGCGCTTGGCAATCTCCATCAGCAGCTCGCCCATAATGCCGCCGGGACGGGCCTGGCTATCTAGCAAAAGCTTGGGGGGATTTTCATAGACGCCCACACGCACAATATGCTGTTGGGCATGCGGTGCCGCCTGGGCAAAGGGGACCAACAGGCCCAGGATAGCCAGTAGGCTTGGCATGTAGATTGCCCTGCGCAGCGATAGATAAATAAGGCGGGGCAATTTCATGATGAAGTGGCTGCACAAAGCAGGGAATCGGGTGCGGTCATGCAACAATGATGTGACTAATTTAACTGAATATCGAGAACGGGGGCGGATGCGTGCCACATTTCGGTAACAAATAGCAGGGAGCAGACGAATGGCGGATTGTGAAACCGTAGAGGTGAGTGTTAAAGGGCGGGTCCAGGGGCTTGGGTTTCGTGCCAGCGCCTTGCGTCACGCGCATCTGTATGGCGTCAAAGGCTGGGTCAGCAATGCAGGGGACGGCTCGGTGGAGCTGTTGTTGCAAGGCACGGCCGATGCCATCGATCGTATGGTCAGCTGGCTTTATATCGGTCCCGAGCAGGCGCAGGTTGAGCAGGTTGATATACAGCGCTCTTACACCGACAAGCGTTACGACTTTTTCGAAATTCGCTAATGCCACCCATCATTGGCAGCACAACGCCCTGAAAAAGAAATAATGATAGCGAATTGCGGGCAAACCCTAGTAAAACATTTGTTTTTTTTGTTCGTCTCCAGATTAACATGCGTTTTATTATGTGGATGTGTGAGTAGAACGATACATGGAGCCCTTGTTACGCCTGCAGCGTCTCTTGCCTGAGCTGACTCCCGAGTTGCGTCGGGCGGCCCAATGGGTAGAACGCCATCCGGTAGAGGTCAGCCTGTGGTCCATGCGCAAGCAGGCGCAGGCCTTGTCGCTGGCTCCGGCCACCATGCTCCGTCTGGCCAAAGCGGCGGGCTATGAAAGCTATGATGGCTTTCGCGAGCCCTTCCAACAGGCTTTGCATCGCACCAGCGGCACGATGGCCGCACGCGCCCAGAACTTGCAAGGCAGCCGCGCCTCGGAGCAACAGGCCAGGGACTTGGGTGCGCAACAGGAGCAGGCGTTGGCGTCCGTGTTGCGGCTCAACCCGCTTAATGCGCTCGATGCGTGCGCCCGGGCCATTCTGGGCGCGTCCAAGGTCGGGTTCTTGGGGCTGGGAGCCAGCTTTGCCTGCGCTTTTCAGATGCATTACGCCTATCAGCTGATTCGGGGCGACGGTGTCTTGCTGAACCGGGCGGCCGATTTGCTGCTGGAGCTGGAAACGGGTCTGGATAGCGGCAGTGTGTTGCTGGTCATCAGTCAGGCGCCGTACGTTAAAGCCGTGGTCAACAGCGTGCAGCAAGCGGTGCAACGCGGGATTCCCGTCGTGGCGATTACCGATAGTGTGTTGTCACCGATTGCACAAGGTGCCCGGCATGTTTTGTTGTTTGAGGCACAGACCGGTGGTCAGTGCGCAGCAAGTTTTTTCCATTCCCTGGTGGGCGCCGTCACCGTGGCCGAGCATCTGCTGGCGCGGATCGCCGCGCTGGGAGGCAAGCCGGTTGTACAGCGCTTGGCGCAACTGGAGACATCCTTTCGTAGTCAGGGAATTTATTGGCAGCACGATGAAGAGGCAGGCCCGGCTCCTGCAAAGTGAAGAAAACCGGCCGTACCGGCTATACAAACAGGGGATTTCCCCATGGGAGACAAGAAGATGGAACACATTAGCAAACAAACCGGCAAAAAGAAGGTGTGGGCGCTCAGCGCAACGGCGGCGGTTTGCGCCATGCTACTGAGCCCGCTGCCGGCCAGTGCCCAGCAGAAATTTGTCAGTATCGGCACGGGAGGCGTGACTGGCGTGTATTACGCCGCGGGCGGTGCGATTTGCCGTCTGGTCAATAAAGATCGGGGTACCGATGGCGTGCGCTGCTCGGTAGAGTCCACCGGAGGCTCGGTTTTCAACGTCAATACCATCAAGGCCGGTGAGCTGGACCTGGGCGTGGTGCAGTCCGATGTAGGTTACAACGCCTATAACGGTGAAGGGCAGTTCAAGGACGGAGGGGCTTACAAGAAGCTGCGTTCGGTGTTTTCTATTCACCCGGAACCCTTTACCGTGCTTTCGCGCAAAGAGGCCAACATCAATACCTTTGATGATTTCAAGGGAAAACGCTTTAACGTGGGCAATCCGGGCTCGGGCACACGGGCATCGATGGATCAGTTGTTGCAGGCAATGGGTCTGGACAACAGCTTTTTCTCGCTGGCCTCGGAACTGCGTCCTGATGAGCATGGCCCGGCCCTGTGTGACGGCAAGATCGATGGCTTCATTTATGGCGTAGGCCACCCCTCGGCCAATATTCAGGACCCCACCACCTCTTGCGGCGCCAAGCTGGTCCCACTGACCGGAGCGGCGGTAGACAAGTTGGTCGAGACCTATCCCTACTACGCCAAAGCCGTGATTCCAGGCGGGCTGTACCCAAATAACCCGGACGATGTGCAAACCTACGGCGTTTTGGCCACTTTTGTGACCTCGGAAGATGTGCCCGAAGAGTCGGTCTATAACGTTGTCAAAGCCGTGTTCGACAATTTTGACGACTTCAAGCGCTTGCACCCTGCATTGGCAAACCTGAAAAAAGAGGACATGGTTAAAAATGGCCTGTCCGCTCCCTTGCACAAAGGGGCTGAAAAGTACTTCAAGGAAAAAGGGCTGCTGTAAGACAGTCTGATCGTGGCCAGGCCGGCACAGGCCGCCTGGCCGCAAGTGCCGCTGCACCAGCAGTGGTCTTGCTTTTCCTGGAGACACATGCAAATGACACAACAAGAACCTAAAAAAACGGCGCAGGACGTCGCTCTGACACAGGATGAAACAGCACAACTGGAAAAACTGGTTGCCGATGTAGACCGGGGCGGGCGCTCGGTCACGGGTGCGGCGGGCATGGTGTTGTTCCTGGCTGCAATCGGCTGGTCTCTGTTCCAGCTCTGGTACGCCTCTCCGTTGCCTTTTGCCCTGAATCTGGGGATTTTCAATGATACTGAGGCGCGTGCCCTGCACTTGGGCATCGCCATGTTTCTGGCCTATCTGGCGTATCCTGCCTGCAAGAGTTCGGCTCGGGATCGCATCCCTGTTCAAGACTGGATATTGGCGCTGATCGCCGCATTTTGCGGCTCGTATCTGTTCTTTTTCTATAAAGAGCTGGCCATGCGTCCCGGCATCCCGACCACGATGGATGTGGTGGTGGCCAGTGTGGGTCTGGTCTTGCTGCTGGAGGCCACGCGGCGCTCCCTGGGCGCGCCCATGGCGGTATTGGCGCTTATTTTCATTGCCTATATCTTTTTGGGCCCCTGGTTGCCCGATGCCTTGTCCCACCGTGGCGCTTCCTTGCAGCGTCTGGTCTCACACATGTGGTTGACCACCGAAGGGGTCTACGGGGTGGCCCTGGGCGTTTCTGTTTCTTATATTTTCATTTTTGTATTGCTGGGCTCGTTGCTGGATCGTTGCGGGGCGGGCAATTACATGATGCAGGTCTCCTTTGCCTTGTTGGGGCACTTGCGCGGCGGGCCTGCCAAAGTGGCGGTGGTGTCCTCGGCGGTCAATGGCATTGTCTCGGCCTCCTCGGTTGCCAACGTGGTGACGGGGGGCATTTTCACCATCCCCCTGATGAAAAAAGCCGGTTACGGTGGCATCCGTGCCGGCGCGATTGAAACCGCCTCCTCGGTCAATGGGCAGATCATGCCCCCAGTCATGGGCGCAGCTGCGTTTCTGATGATTGAGTATGTCGGCATTCCCTATACCGACATCATTCGGCATGCCTTGCTGCCTGCGGTCATTTCGTACATTGCCCTGTTCTACATCGTGCACCTGGAGGCGCTCAAACTGGGGATTCAACCGATGATGGCATCGGGCAAGCCCAAGACCTTTGTGCAAAAACTGGCTGGCTGGGGCATGGGGACGGCCGGCACCCTGATTGTGATGGGGCTGGTGTACTGGATAGGCGTCGGCGTGCAGGCGGTGGCCGGTGCCGCTGCAATCTGGATTCTGTTGTTCCTGCTACTGGCCTTGTACGTGTTTTTGCTGAAAGTGGCAGCGGATCATGAGGATCTGCCCACCGATATCAATGTGAACACGCCGGTGCGGCCCGAACCCTGGCCAACGGTGCGAGCCGGTTTGTATTTCCTGATCCCGATTGGCATTTTGGTCTGGTGCCTGACGGTAGAGATGATGTCTGCGGGCCTGTCGGCTTTCTGGGCAGTAATGGCCATGTTGTTCCAGATGGCGACACAACGGCCCATCATCGCCTGGTTTCGCAAACAGGCGACCGCCCAGCCTCTGCGCCAGGGCATCAGTGAAGTCTGGGTGGGGCTGCAGGAAGGCGCTCGCAATATGGTGGGCATCGGCATTGCCTGCGGGACGGCGGGCCTGATTGTAGGGGCAATCACACTGACTGGTCTGGGCCTGCGCATGACTGCCTTCGTGGAGATGGTATCCATGGGCAATGTGCTGGTCATGCTGTTTTTCACCGCTGCAGTATGTCTGGTTCTGGGTCTGGGTATGCCAACGACCGCCAACTACATTTTGATGGCGACCTTGATGGCCCCCGTCGTGGTGGAACTGGGGGCGCAAAGCGGGATGGTCATTCCGCTGATTGCGGTCCACATGTTTGTGTTCTATTACGGGATCATGGCGGACATCACGCCGCCGGTCGGCCTGGCCACCTTTGCAGCGGCAGCCATTTCAGGTGAAGACCCGATCAAGACGGGCGTGCAGGGCGTGACCTATGCGATGCGCACCGCCGTGTTGCCGTTCATGTTCATCTTCAATCCCATGCTGCTGCTGATCGGCATTCACAGTGCCTGGGAATTAATGCTGGTGGTGCTGGGCGCCACGGTTGCATCGCTGGCCTTTGCCGCAGCCACCATGGGCTGGTTGCGGATCAAGACGAGCTGGCTGGAGACCGGCCTGCTGTTGCTGGTGACTTTCATGTTGTTCCGCCCCGACTGGTTTATGGATCACGTTGCTGAGAAATATCAGGATCGTCCTGCTTCGGAGTTGATGCAGATTGTGCAGACCATACCGGATGGCGGAAATCTGGTGGTTCAACTGGCCGGGATGAACCTGGAAGGCAAGGATTTGCAGAAAACAGTAGCGGTGTCGTTGCCGGCCTTGCCGCCAGGTGACCAAGCGAGCGGTCTGGCAGCGGCCAGCAAGCGCTTGTCGCAAGCGGGCCTGACGATCATGGCATTTGGCGACACGGCCCAAATTGCATCCGTGAGTTTTGGCAGTCCCGCACGTCGAGCCGGGTGGGAGCAAGGCTGGGACATTGAGCAGGTGAAGGTGCCTCATCCAGATCGCCCTTCGGAATTCTGGGTGTATATACCCGCTTTTCTGATCTTGATCTGGCTGTGGACTCGTCAAGGTGTGCGGATGCGTCGTATCCCCGATCCGGTTCGGCACTGAGCGTGTCAGTACTACCGGCCGTCCTTGCGGTGGCGGGTAGTACACTGATGGCCCTGATTGTCTGGCCCGCTGCGTTGGCGGGCCGTTTTCCGTGTGGCTTTTCTTGTCATGACACCGATAAACAGCGTCCCGCCCGTGCCGTCGCGTGACGGGGTCAGCCCCAGCAAAGTGTGGTGCCCGCCCGGTCCGTGGCAGCGGCTCGATGAGTTTTTGCTGCAGCGTTTTCCACATGTGAATCCTGAGGTTTTGCTCGATAGACTCAGGCGTGGCGACATTCTGGATCAGAATGCGGTACCCCAGACGCTGGATTCACCCTACCGGGCTGAACGTTGGCTGTGGTACTTCCGCATGGTGGACAAGGAAACCATCGTTCCCTTTGAGATGCCCATCCTGTATGCGGATGAGTGTTTGATTGCGGTCGACAAGCCGCATTTTCTGGCGACGACGCCCGGCGGACGCTATTTGCATGAAACAGCCTTGAGTCGCCTGCGAAAACATTTCAAAGAGGATGGCATCAGCCCTATTCACCGGCTGGACCGGGAAACAGCGGGTATTTTGCTGTTTTGTCGGGACCCGTCTGCCCGTGGGGCATATCAGTCCCTGTTTCAGCAAGGTGGCATTGAGAAGGAATATGAGGCGGTGGCACCATTTCAGGAAAAACTGGCAAGCGGGCTGGTGTACCGTAGCCGCCTGAAAGAGGTGCCGGGCCGTTTTGTGATGGAAGAAGTGGCGGGAGAGCCCAACAGCAGTACCGAAATCGTGTGCGAGCGACATTGGCAGACCGGGCAGGGCGATCATCGGGCGCTTTATCGCCTGCGCCCGCATAGCGGTCGCAAGCATCAGTTGCGGGTGCATTTGAGCAGCTTGGGTGCCCCCATTCTCAATGATGTGTTTTATCCGGAGTTATTGCCCGAGCGCGCTGCCGATGATTTCAGTCAGCCGCTGCAATTGCTGGCGCGGCACATTGCATTCATCGACCCTTTGAGTGGCCAGCCACGGCGCTTTAGCAGTCAACGTCAGCTGGAGCTGGCCTAGTTGGCCTCAGCGTTCACGCCGCGACTCGAACTGCGGGCATCTTGAGTGAACGTCAGGCGGGTAACAGGTGTACGTCCCCTTGGCACACCAGCCGGTCCGGGCACTCAGTAGTCGCGGAAAACCGCTTCGATCTCATCGTGTTCCAGCTTGTTGGCCAAGGACAGCATCAACAAGATTCGGGCCTTTTGCGCGGGCAGGTAATGCGCTGCGATCGTGTGATGGTCGGCATCATAAGCGCTGTCTGTCACAGGCCCTGCAGGGATACGGGAGGCGCGGACACAGACCACGCCGAGCCGGTGAGCCAGGCTGACCCCTTCCAGCGCGCCAGGAGTCAGGCTGCCGTTTCCGGTTGCGGCCACTACCAGGCCCTGCACGCCGCTTTGGGCCGCGTGGCGATACAGTTCGGCCAGCGTGTCGGGATGATCGTAAAAAATCTGCACTTTGGGCAGGCTGTGCAAAGAGCGAACATCGAACAGGCTGCTGTGGGTATGGGGCAGCAGGCTGCGCATCATGAAACGAGCCTGGCCGCCCGCTACCAGTCCCAGTGGGCCGGCATCGGGCGAACCAAATGCGCCGGTCTGGGTGGTGTGTTGCTTGCTCAGAAAACGGGCGCTGTGAATCTGGTCATTGAGCAGCACCAGCACGCCCTGATCCTGAGCCCGCGACGAGCAGGCCACTTGCACTGCCTGGTATAGGTTCAGCGGTCCGTCGGCGCTCAGGGCCGAGGCCGGGCGCATGGCCGCTGTCATCACCACCGGCTTATCGGTTTTCAGGGTCAGGTGCAGGAAAAAAGCACTTTCTTCCAGGGTGTCGGTGCCATGGGTAATGACGGCGCCGTTGATATCGGGGCGTGCCAGCAGCGCATTGAGTTTGTGGGATAGCTCCAACAGCATCCGCGAACTCATGGCCCGACTGTCCACGTTGAAAATCTGGTGGCATTCCAGGTCGGCCAGCTCATTGAGAGCCGGTACGGCTTGTAAAAGCGTTTCCACGCCCTGGGTGATGTCGTAGTCAGTCAGGCCCAGATTGGATTGGGTGGTGGCGGCAATCGTGCCGCCGGTGCCCACCAGGGCCAGTTTGGGGCGTGTTGGCATGTGACAGTGCTCCGCGTCCAGTTGTTATGGTCGGTAGGGCGCACAGTCTGGGTGAACGTCGGTTCAACGGCGAACTTTCAACCAGCGCTCGA
>JQGF01001870.1_pt1 | contig 15435 bp, 9 predicted proteins | sample 210201 | NCBI WGS metagenome assembly JQGF01 (sample SAMN02947780, study PRJNA257236) | wastewater metagenome | biome: Domestic wastewater sediments; material: Domestic wastewater soil sediments and water; isolation source: domestic wastewater sediment treated with ammonia and hydroxylamine at...
TTTGAAGGGCTGATGCAGCGGCCAGGGATGCAGATTCGTGTTCTGACCAACTCGCTGGCCGCCACGGACGTCACGGCTGTGCACGCCGGTTACGCGAAGCGGCGTAGAGCCTTGCTGGAAGCGGGTGTGCAGTTGTTCGAGTTGCGTCCCACGATGGACAAGCCGACCCGTCATGGCTCGGGCCCCTTTGGCAGCTCTGGCTCAGCCTTGCATGCCAAAACCTTTGCCGTTGATGGCAAACGTCTGTTTGTGGGCTCCTTTAATTTCGACCCGCGCTCGGTCAATTTGAATACTGAGCTGGGTTTCATCATTGAAAGCCCTGAAATGGCGCAGGCCCTGTCCAGAAGTTTTGAACAAGTGCTGCCTTACCGCAGTTATCGGGTGGAACTGGACGACAAGGATGAGTTGGTGTGGATTCAGCTCAATGAAGACGGCACCCAGCGCCGGTTCACGTCCGAACCCGATGCCAGCATCTGGCGGCGCGCGGGCGTGGGTGTGTTGTCCGTCCTGCCGATTGAGTGGCTGCTGTAAGCCGTTTTCCTGCCAGTTCGAGCTCCGCTATCCTGTTTAAACGGCGCAAGGCTGCTGCTGGCAAGCGCACCGGCAAGGTGGGGCTAGACCTTGAGCTTTTGAACGGCTTGCCGACGGTCCCGAATCCAGTCGGCGTAGCGATACAGGCCGTGTTTTTCCATCTGCTGTTCAGCCAGATTCCATTCCTGCAAGGCCTGTGCGTTTTCCCCCAACGCCATCCAGGCGTCGCCACGCACACAATGCAACTCGGCCCCCATGCTGCCCGTGTCATAGCGCAGCCCCTGAGCGGCAGCCTTGTCCAGCCAGGGCATGGCTTCATTGCTGCGTCCCAGGCGAATCATGGCGCGGGCAATCCGGCTCATCAGTCCATCAGTGCTGATGGGCAGGCCGTATTGGGCAATTTGCACACAATCGAGCAGGAACTGCATGCTGCTTTCCCGTCCGTACAACATGACCTGGCAGTAGTACAGGAACGAGCGGCTCAGCGCCGACCAGGGCTCGGGATTGTGTGACTTCTGAAGCTCGTGCAAGGACAGTTCGGCCACTTGCAGACAGTCTTCCAGTTGCTCCATCAGGTAGTAGGCCTGCATCACGAACAAATGGGTGATGGCGCGTAGCGAAAAAATGGTGTCTGAACGCAGGCTTTGCAAGGCCAGGCGAGCGTGCTGTTGAGAGGCATCCTGATCGCCCTTCAGGGCCAGGGCCACACTCAAGGTTCCGAAGGTAATCGATTGGGGAAAATGCTCGGCAATCGCGCGTCGGCTGTTTTGCTCTTTCAAATCATCAAAGACGGCCAGGCTCAGATTCAGCGTCTGAATGGCATTGTTGATGTTTCCTTTCCACAGTTCGTGTTGACCGATCGCGTACAAGGCCCAGCTGCGGTTCTGGTCATGGTTGGTTTCATTGGCCAGCGCCAGCAGTTGGCGTGCTTTGTGCAAAGCCTGCTCAAAGTTGCCTTGTGCATGCAATGCCGACCAGGCCGTCCACAGGCTGATCATGACCTGGTCGGAATCCTGCTCGTCCTGAAGCTCATGACCCAATTCATAGGCCATGGCGGTCGAGGCCGAGGCCGGGCCGTACAGGGACGATTCAATCGCGCCTTGCAACATGCGACATTCAAATTGCAGGGTTTGACGCACCTGCAGGTCTTCAATCAGCTCACTGCGGTTGAGTGAACGCTGCAAATACTGACTGGCCTGACGCAGATCGCTTTGTGCCAGGGCCTCGCGGGCCGCACGCTGCCACCAGAAGGCCGCTTCAGGGCTTTCCGCCTCGCACAGGTGCAGGGCAATATGGGCGGGCGCCTGGCGACGGCGTATGCCGTGTTGGGCAATGGCATAGTGAGCCTGACGCAACTCCTCCTGCATGGCCACACGCTCCAGCGCCTGGGCGATCAGCGGCAGGCAGGATACGTGTTTGCCGTCTAAATCAATCAGGTCCAGCGTGGCCAGTGTATCCAGGCCGCTACTCAGGGCCGTATTGTCCAGACGCAGCATCAGGCCAAGCTCGTTGATGCAAATAGCCTGCTCATGCAGGGCAATGCTGGTCAGGATGTGTCGCGTCGCGGGCAACAGGCTGTGGTATTGCGTGCAGATCAGGTCAGTCAGGCGCAGCGCGTGGCTGCATTCGCAATTGAGCTCATGGCAGCGCAGCAGTTCATTGGCATGGCCCGGGTTGCCGGCACTGAGCTTGACCAGCCGGCTGCGTTTGTCGCGTGCCAGACGCTGCCCGCGCTGCCCGCTCAGAAGGCTGTTGATGCTGGAGCGGTCCAGTGCCCGTAGATTCAGGTGTTCGGCGCGTTCCATGCCGTGGCCCGGTTTGCGGCTGGTGGTCAGCAGCAAGGTTGGATGACGGGGCGTGGTATGCGAGAGCAGTCGGATCAGACGCTGGGTGGGCGGGTCGGCCCATTGCACGTTTTCGATAATCAGCAGGCGACGGCGCGGGGCGCTGCCTGGGCCGCTGAGCAGATTGAAAAGAAGGTCGGTATGCGCCGTAGAGGGCTCGTTCAAGTCCTGTTCGTTTGGCCCGCTGTTTAGCCACTCATGCAGGGATTGCGCTTGCTTGGGACTCAGTTCAAGCGCTTCTTGCAGGGTTTGAATGGAAAAGGGGTCGCGCTGTTTACCGGTTTGTGCGGTGATGTAATTGGCAATTTGCTCGTGCAGCCAAAGACGGATGGGGTGCCAGGCTACACGGCGCTTATCTTCGCGGCAATGGAGGACGATGCAGTGATGGGCGGTTTTTTGTACATAATCTGCCAGAGACTGGACCAGCAGGCTTTTACCAATATGGGCTCGGCCATGGATGGCAATGTGATGCAGGGACCGGTTGGGGCCTATATACGACCAGGCCTGCACCAGATGATCGAACTCTTGAGAGCGGCCGTAGACACGGCTGGTCAGCCGTACAGCGTCAATGTCTGAGGGGCTCAGGTTGAGCCAGAGCGCTTCATTGTGGCGGCCCACCGGGCCTTGTACATCTTTGGGGTCCAGTCGCAATGCGGCTTGAAAGGTGACGCGCGGCGCCCCGGGGGCCGCCTCCCAGCTCAAGGGCAAGACCACCTGGGCCAATTGTCCCCAGGGATCTGGACAGGGGCTTTGATCGTCCATGGCAAGGTCTGCATGAATGGCGATGCTCAGCTTGATATGTTCATCCATGCGAACGGTGGCCGCAACCCGTGCCAATGTCGCCGCCTGGGTGACGGGCGACTCCAGCAGGTCCGGGTAGCCAAAATAGGCCAGCACTTGACTGGGGCCCGCCTCACTGGCCCAGCCGCCATGATCCTCGATCAACTGGAGCAGGGTCTGGCGGCTTTGCTCGAGCAGTTGACCGCCTTTTTCACGGGCATGACGATGGCCGGGTTCAAAGCGCAGGCAAAAGCCGACCGCGGCCAAGGGACGCAGGCGCAATTGGACGGTGGTGGACAAGGCTTTGGCATGGGGGGCCGAGCGCACGGGCAGATCGACCAGACTGCGTGTCTGGGCGCTGGGTTCGCACCCCAGACGATCGGCCAGCAAGACCGAGCACTGTTCATACGCTTGCAACGCGGCTTCGTGTTGGCCTTCCTGCTTGAGCAGGCGGATCAGCGCTTGATGCAGTTTTTCTTCTTCGGGCCAGATCAGCAGCCAGCGTTTGAGATAACTGATCGCTTGCGCGGGGGGCAGCGTGTCCAGCCCGGACTCGATATACCGGTCGCGGCAGTGCGACAGGGTTTGGCGAATGGTTTGTTGCGTCTCTTGCAGCCAGTCTTGCAATTGCTCGCCATGATGCAGTTTGACCTGTCCCAGCAAAGGACCCTGATACAGGTTCAGGCGTTCCAGATCGCTTAAGGCTGGCTGGCTGGGGTGTTGCAGCAGACTCAGTACGTCTACCTGGGCGTAACAGGGGTCCAGTGCCAAGGTGTCATTGGTAATGAGCAAGACCTGATCGCACCCTTCAAAGGCCCGGCGCAAGGCATGCAGTGCATGACGCAAACGGGCACGCCCGACGCTGATGGGATCTTCGTGCCAGATTGTTTCCGCAAGACGGCTGCGGCTGATGGGTTTGCCCTGCGCCAATGCGAGCATGGACAGCAGAATCCGCGCTTTATCGTAATTGATAATATTGGCGCGACATTGTCCTTGAACCCGTAATCGGTAGGTGCCGAGTAGGTAAATTTGGGCCAAGTGCGAGGCAGAGGAGGGCAGAACATCCATGGGCTCGGGCTCGTATCAAGAGTTAAGCAATGATTGGGATAATGTATCCGATCCGTTTAATTTTCGTTTACGAAATTTTGCAAAAATAAACGCCTTGGCTGACCTGCATTAAACCTTTTTTGCCCTATCGGCGACCCCGCACATCGCAGGCTATGATGTGGGCTGATTATTTTCTTGGGCTGGCATGCCTATTTGTATGGTGGACCCTACACGCTCTTCACTGCGCAAGCAGTCCAAATTGCCTCTTTCTCTGAAAGTGAAATATACCTTGCGGGCGCGCCTGGAACGGGGGGAGTGGCCTGTGGGAACCCGCATTCCCACGCTGGAAGAGCTGATGGAGGAATATGGCGTTTCTCGTGCCACGGTCCGTGCCGCGCTGGACGAGCTGGAGCAAGAAGGCCTGATCGAACGCACGCGAGGCAAGGGCACCTTTGTGATTGGCGACGTTGCGCAGGATCATTGGCTGATGTTGCCAACCAACTGGCAGGCCCTGATTGAGCATCTGACGCGTCTGGATTCGGTGATGGTGGAGCTGGGCCAAGGCCGGGGGCCCTTGCCTATCGAGATTACTGGCCAGTCCCTGCCTGATGATTATTGGTGGACCAGCCGCGTTAACTATACCGACGGGGTGGCCTATAGTCTCAATACGGTCTATGTGCTCGATTCCTTGGCTCAGACCTTGCAGCCTGATTTGAGCCAGGAGCCGGTGCTTTTGGTGCTCAACCGTCTGGCGCGTGAGCAGATCCATACGGTTCGTCAGACCTTGACGGTCCGGGTAGCCGATGCGGATCTGGCTCGTCATTTGCATATGGACATAGGCATGCCCGTAGTGCGGGTCATTCGTTTGATTGTGAATCGTGACAATCAACTGGTCTATGCCGCGCAGGTCTTTTACCCGGCCAAGTATCTCAGCATTCAGACTGAGTTGACCCCCGGACTTTACGCTCCTTAATCCAGGCGTGGCGCGCGTCTGTCCGCCTTCTAGGTAAAAACACCAAGTTATTCGTCGTGAGGGCGGAGTGTACACTTTTCCTATAAAGTCCTAAAAATAGAACTTTATGACTTTATGGAAGAGGCACGGTTCAGGTGCCGGATATTTTTATCAGTTTGAAGGAGTTTGACGTGAAGATAACCATGCTTGGCACCGGCGCTGCGCTGCCAGATCCCGACCGTGCCCAGTCGTCCATTTTGGTGACCCTGGAAAACGGCAAGAACTATTTGTTCGATTGCGGCGAAGGCTCCACGCGCCAGATGGTCAAGGCCAATATCAATCCGGCGGATGTGCCTTGGGTATTTTTAAGCCATTTGCACTATGACCATGTTTGCGGACTGCCTTTTTTTGTGCTGTCCAGCTGGGTTTTTAACCGCGAAGGCAAGCTCAAGGTCTTCGGCCCGAAAGGCACCCAGGATTTTGTGGATCATTCTTTCGAGAACGGCGCGTTTCGCGTGGATATCCAGGCCCGTGCGGCTTACCCGGCTCGTCAGAAGAACATCGAGGCTGTGCGCCCAGAGGTGTTCGAGGTGGAGCCAGGTCTGATGTATGAAGATGAGGACGTCAAGATCTACATTGACGTGGTTGACCATATCCCCAGCGAAATTACGGACTGTTTTGGCATTCGTATGGAAGCCGAAGGCAAGGTGGTGGCATTCAGTGGCGATACCGCGCCGTGCGAATCCATGATCCGTTTGGCGCAGGATGCCGATTTGCTGATTCACGAATGCACCTTCCCCGAGTCCTTCCTGAAACATCGTGCCGAGTCCGGGGTGGGCACCTTTGCCCATACCAGTCCGTTGCAATTGGGGGAAATTGCACGCCGTGCCAATGTGAAGAGTTTAGTGGCCACGCATTTCGGGCATTACGACTCTACCAGTCCAGTGATTAAACGTGCGGCCGCGAATCACCTGCCGGTTGATCTGATGGGCCCGGAGCGTCTGGACGAGGTGGCTCGGGATATTCGCAAGAGCTATAAAGGCGATTTGCGACTGGCAACAGACTTGATGCGTATAGACCTGTAAAAGGCACGCGGGGGAGACAAAATGCAGGTAATCAAACAAACAGTTTTGGGCCTGATGGCCACGCTTTGCATGGGGGCGGCGGCGCCGGCCTGGGCGGATTATCCCGATCACCCTGTGCGGGTGGTGATTCCTTACCCTCCGGGCGCGGCGGGGGATATTATTTTTCGTATTTTGCAGCCCGAACTCTCCCGCGAGTTGGGGCAGACGGTGATTACGGATTACAAAACCGGGGCGGGCGGTAATATCGGCACGCAAATGGTGGCCCGCTCCAAGCCGGACGGCTACACCTTGTTGTTTTCGGCGACCAATAACTTTGTGATCAATCAGTTCTTGTACAAGAACATGGGTTACGACCCTTTCAAGGATCTGTATGTGATCAATAAGGTGGCCGATGCGGCGGCGCTGGTTTATGTGAATGGGCAATTGCCGGTCAACAACATGGCCGAGTTCCGGGAGTATGTTCAGCAGCGCAAAGGCCAGGTGAATTATGGAACACCAGGAGCGGGAACCACCCCCGAGTTGTCGGCCTGGAAGCTGTCCGAGGTGATGGAGGGCGACATGCTGGGCATTCATTACCGGGGTTCGGCACCGGGTATTCAGGCTTTGCTGAGCAATGAGGTGCAGATGTTTGTCAGCAGCTATGGACTGGGCGCCGCCTTTTTGCCAGAAGGGCGTCTGAAGGCCTTGGCGGTGGCCTTGCCAGAGCGTCTCCCGGTCTTACCCGATGTGCCGACTTTGGACGAGCTGGGCTACAAAGATGTGGTGATCAGCAACTGGTGGGCCCTGGCTGTTCCGGCAGGGACGGATACGGACATTGTGGGCAAGATTGAAACTGCCTTGGAGAACGTGCTGGCAAATCCCGAGATTCGTCAAAAGCTATTGGATCAGGGCTATCTGCTGTCCAAGGTGTCTGCCGAGGAGTTTCGCAAGGGATTGCCTGCGGAGGCGGATTACTGGCATGACATCGTCACTAAGGCTGGGATTAGTTTGGACTGATGGAGTGCTGCTTGATCCGGGGCTTGGCGTGTCTTGGCAGGGCGCTTGCCCACGCCGCGCATGGTTGCCCTGGTCAGCGTGCTGGGTCGGGCGCCACGTCGCACCCGGCCTCCAAGGGCTCATGCCCAGGCCATTCAAACGTGGTGTGGTGCTGTGTAGACGGAAGCGATGATGAGCGGCATCGTGACCATCCCTTGTGTTTTCACCTCAAGACAAGGCAACGAAGCAAGCAGGCCCTCAGTCATGTCTTTGCACTAGTCTGCCCATAAAAAAGGGCCCCTGAAATCAGGGGCCCTAAGCTCAATGATTACTGATCAGAGCGAATATTGTTGTCGCGCACGATCTGCTCCCAGCGAGCGCTGCGTTGCTGCACCCACTGGGCCGCAGACACCTTGGACGAGTCGTACGCCTGAATATCCAGCATCCGCAAGGTTTCTGCGGTAGAAGGACGCTTGACGATATCGCTCAGCAGCGCGTTCCAGGCCTTGACCTTCTCTGGGGGCGAACCCTTGGTGGTGAAAACCAGGTACGAGAAGCTCTCGTCAAAGTTTTCCAAACCTGGCAATTTGGCTTCGGCCAAGGTCGGGACCTCGGGCAGCAAAGGATTGCGCTTGCCGCCAGAGGTTGCCAGGGGCGTCAACAGGCCTTCCTTGATGGGGCCTAAAACACCGGCAATCGTCAGAAAACCGCTGTCCAGGCGCTCGCCATACATATCGTTGACCACCGCGCTATTGCTGCGATAGGGAATGTGATCGAGCTTGATGCCGCTGTCCTGTGTCAGGGCAGACATCATCAAATGACCGGGCGACCCCATGCCTGCGGAGCCATAATTCATCGGTTTCTCGCGGGCGCGCTCCAGGAACTCTGCCGGAGACTTGATGCCGGTTTTGCTGGGTACCACCAGAACCTGGTCAAAAGTGCCCAGCAAGGAAACCAGTTCCAGAGACTCGTCAATCTTGAACTTGCTGTTGACGTAAATGTGCGGGTTGGCCGTGGCCACCGTATCGAGCGTCAACAGCAAGGTATTGCCATCCGGTTTGGCTCGCCCTACCGCTTCGGCCGCGATGGTGCCGGCCGCACCGGCACGGTTCTCCACCACAATTGTCTGGCCCGTCGTTTCGCTGGCCTCGCGGGCCAACATGCGACCCAGGACATCCAGCGGACCGCCTGCTACGGAGCTGACCACAATGGTGGCCACCTCGGCACTTTGGACGGGTGTAGCCAAAGGTAGGATCAGCGCACAAATGCTTACGTTGCGCAGCAAGGAAAGGGTGGGCATAGATGTCTCCAGATAAGGATGGTTAAGAGTAGTCAGCTCACGCTATCGCCAAAGGCAAGGGACTGGTTTCACTGTGAGCCATCATGGTATCGATCAATTGACACAAAAGCCTGGTTTTCAAGGCTTGCGCATCGGGTTCATTCCACAAATTATGTTGTTCCAGCGGATCGGCGTGCAGGTCATACAGCTCGCCGATCTGTCCACCCTCATACAAGCTGATGCGATGCTGTGGCGTCACAAGTGAACGCAGTTTGGTGCGGATCGGGGTATTAAACAGTTTGCGCTGGTTTTCCTCTTCGATCAGCACGCCGCTGCGCCAGGTCTGGGCGTCATTGTGCATGAGTTTCAGCAAGGAGCGGCCCTGAATGCCGTTGTAAGGTAACTGGTTTGCACGCTCCAGCACGGTAGGCGCGATATCAATGGTAGAGCAGACCGCTGCACTGGTGCCTTGCGTTTGCGCAGCTCGGGGATCAAACCAGATAAAGGGACTGCGAATAATGCTTTGGTAGTGCAAGGGGCCCTTGAGCAATAACTGATGATCGCCCATGAAGTCACCATGATCGCTCATGAACATGACGATGGTGTTGTCCGCCTGTCCCGTATGCTCCAGATGGTCCAGAATGCGACCGATCTCGGCATCAATATGAGTGATGGAGCCATAATTCAGGGCGATGGCCTCCCGGGCCTCGCGCTCGGTGCAGGCAAACAGCGTGGGGGTATGTTTGACTGCCTTGCCTTCATCGCGCAATTGATGAAGCAGTTGCAGGTGGGCCGGCAAGGGGTGCGAGCCCAGGTGGAAGGAGTCGGGCAGGCTGACGTCTTCCGGCTTGTACATATCCCAGTACTGGCCATGGGGGGTGAAGGGATGATGTGGGTCGGGAAAGGAGCACTGAATGAAGAAAGGTTGCTGTTCCTGTGCATAGTGATCCAGCATGGCGCGGGTGCGCTCCCCAATCCAGGCCGTGGTGCTGTACTCTTCTGGCACGCGGGTGCGCCAGGCCTGCCCAATGCGGCTTAACGCATAGTCCGGGGTCGGGATGGCGTTTTCAGGGCCAGATAGGGCGGCGATGTCAGGGTGTTCGTTTTGCAGCCAGCGTCCATAGTCGCCCCAGACCTGATCGCCGTGATCGATAGCCAGATCTACGTGCTCGTAGCCGTAAAACGGCAGTTGCACACCGTGATCGGCGCGATCACGCCACCATTGCCCGCATTCCTGTCCGTAATCGTTGGTCGCTAAAGGTGCGCGTGCCTCGCCCCGGGTAGGGGGATCTTCCGGGCGTGGGTACAAGGGCGGAGTATCCGTTATATTTTGCAGATGTGCCTTGCCCACCAACGCGGTGCCCCAGCCGGCCTGGCGCAATACATCGACGAAGGTATTGGATTCCAGCGGCAGGGGAACGCCGTTGTGACGGGCCCCATGCAAGGAAGGCATGCGGCCCGTCATCAGCGAAGCACGATTGGGCATGCAAATGGGGGTGGCGACGTAAAATCGCTCAGCACGCCAGCCGCGGGCTGCCAATGCATCCAAATTGGGTGTTTTTATTTCTTTATTGCCATAACAAGCCAAATGGTCCGCGCGGAGTTGATCGGCGATGATCAGTAAAAAATTGGGTACGGATTGAGACATGCATTGCCTATTTTGTAGCTTTGGGTATACCCATTATGGAAGCTGTGGCCATAATGTTAAATTGAATAACTGGCAGGTATCTATACCCCTTTCATATAGGTAAGTCATGAGCTGGAGTGAACGCATTCGCTTGAAGCATTTGCAGGTTTTAATTCGTTTGTGTGAACAAAAAAGCATGAGCGATGTCGCCCGGCAATCCAATATGACTCAGCCTGCCTTGTCCAAATGGCTCAAGGATTTTGAGGACAATATAGGCATGCCCTTATTTGAGCGCCATGCGCGGGGTATTGAACCGTTGCCCGCTGCCTTGGCATTGGTTTCCCAGGCGCAGGGTGTGCTCAATCGCCTCGATCGCATGAATGCCACGCTGGAACAATACCGGCAGGGTTTTCGTCAGCAGTTCACGCTGGGTATTTCACCGATGGTGGCCGCAGTTTATTTGCCACAGTTATTGGTGTATTTGCACCAGCGTGATCCCCAGTGCCATATTCGCATTCAGGAGGGCACCCTGGATGTCTTGAGCCGCAATCTGGAACAGGGCGAGCTGGATCTGGTGATTGGCCGGGTGGATGAGGCCGGGCGCAATCCGGCAATGGCCTATTTGCCGCTAGGCATGGTGCCGTTGGGCGTGGCCGCCTGGCGCGAGCATCCGCTGGCCCAGCAAAAGGAGATTACCTGGGAGCAAACGCTGGACTATCCCTGGATACTGCCTCCTCGGAATAGCCCTATGCGACGCAGTTTCGAGTTGAGTCTGGATGCCAAGGGTCTGGCTTATCCCACTTGTGCCATTGAATCGGCTTACGCACATACCAATGCACGTGTGGCGGTAGGCAGTGATTTTCTAGTCCCCATGACGCGCAGCATGGTGCCGGTCTACCCGGAACTGTGCATCCTGGAACTGGATTGGAGTGATCAGCGTTTGCACGGTCAGTTGGGCCTGTTGTGGCGCCCGCAGGATTCGGGCGAACCGATGTTGGAAGAAGTGATTAGCTGGATGAGTCAACAGGCGCAAGCAGCGTGAATGTAAAAGGGGTCGGCGCTGGCCGACCCTGAAAGAACTGACAGCTTGTTTTTTATATCCGTGTAACTAAAAATTGCCGTTATGTTACTTTGTTTCTTATTGGCGAATTGATTGATGGGAACAGTTCTGAAAGGCTGGAAAAACTTGCAAGCAATCAGTATTAGCTCGGTGCGCGACACACTGAGCGGGAAGTATCATTCTCGTGACTTCATTCATGCCCGTATGGAGTATTTGCGCAGCCGGGTAGTTCTGGTCGGTTTGCTGTTCGCGTTGCTCACCCCGCTGTGGACCTTGATGGACTGGCTGGTTTTGCCCAGTTGGCCTGCTCACCTGATGGCAGTCCGTATCCTGAGCCTGGCGGGCCTGATCGCGTGTGTCTGGCTGGCCTTCCACGGCCATCAACGCATTACCCGTATTTATGTATTGAGTGGCCTGGTGTTTATTTTGCCAGCTTCCTTTTATGCATATATGTTGTTGACCCTGTCAGGGGCCGCGCATTATGTCGTGCTGGGGTATGGCTTTATCCCTTTTTTGCTGGTGGCCACGTTAAGTATTTTTCCGTTTACGCTGCTTGAATCCGCTTTGGTGGGGGGCGCCCTGATTGCCCTGCAGATTCTGGCCAGCGTCAGCTCGGGGACCTGGCTCAGCGCGAAAGGCTTGCAGGACCTCTGGCTCTTGAGCGCCTTGCTGGTGGTGGCCCTGACCGCCAATTACTTTCACCTTGGCTTGTTATTGCGGCTGTATCGACAAGCCACGCACGATACCTTGACCGGCTTGCTGAACCGGGGGGCGGTTAGCCGCCAACTGGGGCAGGGCCCGGTACAGGAGCGTTTGCATGTATTGATGGTGGACCTGGATCATTTCAAACAGATCAACGATACGCACGGCCATTCGGTAGGGGATGATGTCCTGACGCGCACTGCGGCTTTGTTCAAGGCGCATTTGGGAGCCCATGATCTGGCGGCCCGGTATGGTGGCGAAGAGTTTGTCTTGATTCTGGCTGGCCGCAGCGACGCGCAAGCCTTGAGCTTTGCCCATGTTCTTTTGCAGCAGGTCCAGGCACAAACCTTTTATAACCACGACCGTGAGCCTTTTCAGATTACGGCCAGCCTAGGCTTGGCGCCGTGTCAGCCTGGGCAGGCCATTGAAGAGGCCTTAATGCGGGCTGACCAGCTTTTGTATCAGGCCAAGCGGGCGGGACGCAATCAGGTGGTGACCCAGGAATCGATCCCTACCGTCGGCTCATAGGACAAGGGGACCTGATGTGGTTCAGGTCCCGTTTTTCATGGCCGTGTTAGTAGTGCAAGGTCTGGGTGGTTTCACTGGCGCTGTCTATGTCTGATGCGCTGATGGCATCGCGCTTGCACTTGAACGAGGCAAACATGTCCAGCTGATCCGAGTAATGCGGATCGGCTTGCCCTTTGGGGTTGATAAAGCCGCTTTGTCCTGGCGGCATGATCGAGCACATACGCACCCCGCTTGGGTCCATTACGTACTGGAAGCGAGCGCTGCCGGTGTTCAGATACGGCGTCACACGATGCTCATAGGCGGGGTCAGACCACGGCACCCCGATCGCGTTGCGAGCTGCAAACAGCATGGAAACTGCCGGGGCACGCCATTGTGCGGGCTGTGCGCCTTGCAACTTTTGCAAATGGACGACGGCCTTCTCCAACGCTTCCAGGACCAGCTCCGGGGCAGGGCGGCCCTGGAGAAAATCAATTGTTTGCGGGACACCGGCAGCCGGGCCCTGGATCGCATTCCAGATCAGTTTGGCCGCAGCGGCTGGCTGCGCGCTGCGCGGGTCATCCATGGCGGGATACAGGTTTTGCGTGTAGGTCTTGTAGATGCTGTCAGGCAAACGACCTTGCAGAAAGACGGGCACCGCGGCATGCATCCAGGCTTGCATGATGGCCGGGGCACTGCCTTCGTAGTGCTTGCCATCGTTGCTCACGTGCAGCTTGTAATTCCAGCCTTTCAATTGTTCGGCAGCTTGACGAGCCAAGGCACTGGCGTGGGGTAGTTGGGCCGCCTCCTGAATGAAGGGCACAAAGTAACGCGCATTCAGGTCAGAGCGAGCGCCCAGGGAATCGATACCCCAGATCTCTTCGTCGCTCAGGCGTTGTTTGGCTTGCAAAGGAGCCAGCAATTCCTGCACGCGGTCCACATAGGAAAAGTTGGAGTTGTCTGCCAGCAAGGCGCTATAGGCCTTGTTGTTCCAGCTGGCAATATAAGCTTGCTGCGGATTCAGGATTTTGGGGTTGTGGTCAAAGCTCAGAAAGCCCTGCCATTCCATGCTGCCATCGCCGGCGGCAGGGAACTGAATGGCCTGCCTGGCCGGGCGCTGGGGTAAAAGACCCAGTGCGGCGGCACCGATATTGTTTTTGGTATCCGCATAGAACCAGGTAATGGAGGCGCTGACGCGGGCAGCCTGGGCCATGAACTCTTCCCAGTTCCTGGCTTTGGCCGCATGAGCCCAGCCCAGCAGGGTTTCAATTTCCCGACCCTCCCAACTGCGGCGGTTGGCGTAGGCGGTGTTGTTTTTCTGGTCCCAACTGCTGACATAGCCTTGAGCCGCACGGTATACATCCAGCATCACATCGTCTTGCCCGCGCACTTTGATACGCACCTGCTTGTGCTCCATGGGACGCCAGGCGTTGTTGTACCAGTAACGGTGCGGGTCGCCTTCTTTCAAGCGCAATTGGTAGACGTCGTTGGTGTCGAGCGAACCGACGGTAGAGCCCCAGGCAATTTGGCCATTGGTACCGAACAGGATAGCGGGCAGGGCAACGGCGGTGCTGCCTGTCAGATCGTAACCGGCTCCGTGCAGGCCAACGCTATAGGTAATGGACGGGGTGTACCAGCCTTGTTGAGGACCGTTGTACAGCACGGCATGACCATGAGTCGTCTTTGCGGGGCCCAGCAGCCAGGCATTGCTGGCCGTAGGCGTGCCAGCGGCCACGGTGGGACCCAGGGCCAGGGCTTGCTTATGCAGATAGTCTTGCGCCGCTTGCGAGGACAGGGCTTGCAAATGCCTGGGCAGATCGGCCAGCGCGGTCTTGACCTCGGGCTGGGGAATGATGGTGGGGGCGGTGGGGTCGTTCAGCCAGCGCAATTGCTTGTACAGTTGTTCGCCACGCTCCGCACCCTGATCAGCCTTCAGGGTTTCCAGCAGATTCAGATTGGCCACTTCTGCCGTCCCGGCAAAGAAGCGGTTCAGAATCAGGCCCACCCAAACCATGGCAATGTCTTCGGGCTGCCATTCGGTCGGCTCAAAGCCCTTATCCAGAAACTCCTTGGGCATCAAGGTATCTGGCTGGGCTTTCACCTCGCGCACGCGCTGGGTAAACCCGGCGGCATAGCCTTCAAACATGGCGCGATCCTCGTTGGACAGGGCGGCCAGTTGCTGGCGGATGGAGTCCGGGTCGATATTGGTGTGGGTGACTTTGTCCAGCTCCAGAAAGTCCGGTCCCAGCACTTCGGCTACCGTTCCCCAGCCCGAGCGCTTGGCAATTTCCATCTGGTACAGACGGTCAGTGGCCACTGCATAGGCATAGCCATAAAACAGGCCGTAGGTGCTGTCCGCATAAATATGCGGTGTGCCGTAGTGATCGCGTTTGATGGTGACACTGCGATCCGCAGGAGGCGTGGTGGCGCAGGCGGCCAGTAGCAGGCTGGTGGTCAGCAGACCCAGGCCTAGCCGGGATGGGAAGCGACGGGGGGAAGTCAACATCAGGTCTCCTCATGAGCTGCCTTGCAGGCGCACGTTTTTTTATATTCTGAGAATATAACGTCAAAATTCTTTAGGTATTGATATTTCCAGTTGAAGCTTTATAGAGGATTTCCCCAGTATCCGAAGACGGACAGGAACAGAAGTTGCTGGGTCACAGGTGTCTATTTTCCTGAGGGAGCCAAGTCATGGAACGCATTATCGCCGCGCAGTTCGATACTTTTGAGCAAGCCCAGCAAGTGGCCGGAATGCTGCGAACCCAGGGTGTGGAAGAGCGAGATAGGCAGATTTTCTATCTCAAGCCTGGAGGCCAGCATGCCCAATACCCGATTGGAGGCGACAGGACCCTGGACAAGGCGGCGCGTGGCGGCGGGCTGGGAGCCATGGTGGGCGGGGTGGTGGGGGCCGTGCTCGGCTTAGCGGTGGGTTGGTGGTTGCTTGGCATGACGGGCTGGCCACAGTTTGTGCTGATTGCCTTTCTGGCGCTGGGGGCGTATGTGGGTGCCATGGTGGGGGGAATTGTGAAACTGGGAGGCCGCAAACCTG
>JQGF01006152.1_pt1 | contig 15172 bp, 10 predicted proteins | sample 210201 | NCBI WGS metagenome assembly JQGF01 (sample SAMN02947780, study PRJNA257236) | wastewater metagenome | biome: Domestic wastewater sediments; material: Domestic wastewater soil sediments and water; isolation source: domestic wastewater sediment treated with ammonia and hydroxylamine at...
ATGGCATGGATGTGCTGGATGATTTGCGCCTGGAATGGCGGGGTGAGTGCTATCAGGATCGCTTTGTCGATCTAAGCCGTTACCAGGGGATGAAAATGGCCGCTGCCAGTCGTCGGCAGGTGCTGGGAGCGACGGTGCCTCTGCGCCGTTGGGGCGAATTGAACACACAGTACGAGGTGCAGCACCCCCTGGCCGGTGGCGTGAACCGCTATGTTGGGGTGTCGCAGCAGTTCTGGTACAGTCCCAGCCTCAGGGTGGGTTTGCAGGCCCGCCGTCATCTGGAAAGCCGTCAGTCCAATGTGGCTTTGCGTTTTTCTGTTCCGATTTTTTAAGCAGGCGGCATGGCCCAGTCAACACTTGACGTTCTACAGGAAGTTTTCGGTTACGACAGTTTTCGGGGGTTCCAGCACGAAATCATCGAAACCCTGATCCAGGGGGGCGATGCGTTGGTGCTGATGCCCACCGGAGGCGGCAAGTCCCTGTGCTACCAGATCCCCGCGTTGGTGCGTCCCGGCACGGGCATAGTGGTATCGCCTTTGATCGCGTTGATGCAGGATCAGGTCGATGCCCTGACCGAACTGGGCGTGAATGCTGCTTATCTGAACTCGTCTCAGGACTGGCAGACCGCCCGCGAGGTCGAGCGCGAATTTCTGACCGGGCAACTGGACCTGCTGTATGTGGCCCCCGAGCGCTTGTTGACCGACCGTTGCCTGGATTTGTTGGCACGCGGCACTATTTCCTTGTTTGCCATCGACGAGGCTCACTGTGTGTCGCAGTGGGGGCATGATTTCCGGCCGGAGTACCTGGGCCTGGACCTGCTGGCGCAGCGTTGGCCGCAGGTGCCGCGCGTGGCCCTGACGGCCACTGCGAATCAAGTTACGCGGGTGGAGATCGCCCAGCGCCTGAAACTGGAGGATGCACGTCACTTTGTCGCCAGCTTCGACCGTCCCAACATTTGCTATCGCATCATCGAAAAGAACGAAGTGCGCAAGCAACTGCTGAATTTTATTCGCGAGGAGCACGCCGGGCAGGCCGGTATTGTGTATTGCCTGTCGCGTGCGCGAGTCGATGAGACTGCGGACTTTCTGTGCCGCAATGGCATCAATGCTTTGCCTTATCACGCCGGTCTGGATGCCCAGTTGCGGGCCACTAATCAGGCGCGTTTCTTGCGCGAGGAAGGGGTGGTCATGGTGGCCACCATTGCCTTTGGCATGGGGGTGAATAAACCGGATGTGCGCTTTGTCGCTCACATCGACCTGCCCAAATCGGTGGAAGGGTATTACCAGGAAACGGGGCGGGCAGGGCGCGATGGCGAGCCGGCTACGGCCTGGCTGGCCTACGGTTTACAGGACGTGGTGCAACTGCATCGCATGATTAACGAGTCGCAGGGGGACGCGGCGCATCGCCGTCAGCAGGGGCAGGCCTTGGACGCCATGCTGGGCTTGTGCGAAACGATCTCCTGCCGCCGTCAGCGATTGCTGGCCTATTTCGGGCAACAGATCGAGCCTTGCGGCAATTGCGACACCTGCCTGGAGGCCCCACAGGCCTGGGATGGCACGGTGGCCGCCCAAAAAATGCTGTCTACTATTTATCGGCTCTGGCGCGAACGGGGCCAGCGTTTCGGGGCAGGGCATCTGATTGACATTCTGCGCGGCAAACTGACCGACAGAGTCAAGGAAAACGAACATGATCGCCTGACCGTATTTGGCGTGGGCACCGATTTGTCCGACCAGGCCTGGCGAGGCGTGCTGCGCCAGTTGCTGGCTCATAATCTGGTGGCGGTTGATACTGAAGGCTATGGCACCTTGCTGTTGACCGACGCCAGCCGCGAGGTGCTCAAGGGTGAGCGCACCTTGATGTTGCGCCGCGAAACCGTGTCGCGCGGCCCGGCTGCGCATCGCACGCGCGGGCAGGCCAACCAGGGGCCGGCCCTGGAGCCGGAGCAGCAGGTGCGTTTCGAGGCGTTGCGTGTCTGGCGTGCCGCCACGGCCAAAGAACACGGCGTGCCGGCCTACGTCATTTTTCATGATGCGACGCTGCGCGAGGTGGCCGTGCGCTGCCCACGTTCGCAGACCGATCTGGAACATATCACCGGCATAGGGGTGCGCAAGCGCGAGGCCTATGGGGAAGCGTTGCTGCGCTGTGTGCAGGAGATCCATCCGCAATAGCAGGCAGCATTATTTACCCGGTTTGAGCCGGGTTTTTCTTGACAGGCGCTGCGCCTTTTTTCCAGTCGGCCGACAGGGCGCACAAGCCGTTGATATTGAAGCCTATATCAATGGTGTTGCATTTTGAAGTGAAAACAGCGCCAACTTGAAACACTATATGTAGTAGAATTCAGGCTATCCTTCACTAGATGTGGTGCCTAGGGGTGGAGCTTGGCGTTTTGTCAAGTGTGCACGCATCTATATCTGATTTCCGAGACTCACCATGCAAAAAACCGAACAATTGATGGTCACCAAGCGGGATGGCCGGACAGAGCCGATCAATCTCGACAAAATTCATCGCGTCATTGACTGGGCCGCGGAAGGACTCAACAATGTGTCGGTGTCGCAGGTCGAGTTGCGCTCGCATATTCAGTTCTACAACGGCATTCGCACCAGCGATATCCACGAGACCATCATCAAGTCGGCAGCCGACCTGATTTCCGAAGATACGCCCGATTACCAGTATCTGGCTGCCCGACTGGCTATTTTCCATCTGCGCAAGATCGCTTTCGGGCAATTCGAGCCGCCCGCTCTGTACGATCATGTCCAGCAGCTGACCGAGGACGGTCGCTACGACCCGCATCTGCTGGCCGATTACAGCCGCGCCGAATTTGACGAGCTCGATCAGTACATTGATCACTGGCGCGACATGAATTTTTCGTACGCCGCCGTCAAGCAGCTCGAAGGCAAGTATCTGGTCCAGAACCGGGTCACCAAACGCATCTACGAAAGCCCCCAGTTTCTGTATGTGCTGGTGGCCATGTGTCTGTTCGCCAAGTATCCGGCGCAGACCCGCTTGTCCTTCATCAAGCGTTTTTACGATGCTGTCTCGCAGTTCAAGATTTCCCTGCCTACGCCTATCATGGCGGGCGTTCGCACGCCTACGCGCCAGTTCAGCTCGTGCGTGCTGATCGAGTGCGATGACAGCCTGGACAGCATCAACGCCACCACCAGCGCGATTGTGCGCTATGTATCGCAGCGCGCTGGCATTGGCATCAACGGTGGACGCATCCGCGCCGTGGGCAGCGAGATCCGCGGCGGCGAGGCCCAGCACACCGGCTGCCTGCCTTTCTTCAAGATGTTCCAGGCTGCCGTCAAGTCCTGCTCCCAGGGCGGTGTGCGCGGCGGTGCCGCCACCTTGTTCTATCCTTTGTGGCACCTGGAGGTCGAAACCCTGCTGGTACTCAAGAACAACCGCGGCGTGGAAGAAAACCGTATCCGTCACCTGGATTACGGTGTGCAGATCAACCGCTTGCTGTATCAGCGTCTGATCAAGGGCAGCCACATCACGCTGTTCTCGCCGCACGATGTGCCCGGCCTGTACGAAGCGTTTTTTGCCGATCAGGACGAGTTCGAGCGTCTGTACGAGCTCTACGAGCAGGACCCGGCCATTCGCAAGCGCAGCCTGCCCGCGCTGGAACTGTTTTCCCTGCTGATGCAAGAGCGTGCCAGCACCGGCCGCATCTACATCCAGAATGTGGACCATTGCAATACGCACAGTCCGTTCCGCCCGGACGTGGCTCCTGTGCGTCAGTCCAATCTGTGCATGGAAATTGCGCTGCCTACCAAGCCCTTGAATGATTTGAACGACCCGGACGGCGAGATTGCGCTGTGTACCTTGTCGGCCTTCAACCTGGGGGCGCTGGAGTCGCTGGACGAACTGGACGGCCTGGCCGACCTGATCACCCGGGCTTTGGATGCGTTGCTGGATTACCAGGACTACCCGGTCAAGGCGGCATTGAGCGCCACCGAAAAGCGTCGTTCTCTGGGTGTGGGCGTCATCAACTATGCCTATTATCTGGCCAAGAACGGCACCCGCTATTCCGATCCAGCCGCTTTGGGCCTGACGCACCGCACGTTCGAGGCCATCCAGTACTATCTGCTAAAGGCCTCGGTGCAATTGTCCCGCGAATACGGCCCCTGCAAGGCCTTTGACGAAACGACGTATGCCGCTGGCCTGCTGCCTATCGATACCTACAAAAAAGATGTGGACGGTATTTGCGACGAGCCGCTGCATCTGGATTGGGAAGCCTTGCGTGCCGACATCGTCAAGCACGGTTTGCGTAACTCCACCTTGACGGCTTTGATGCCTTCCGAAACCTCCAGCCAGATCGCCAATGCGACCAATGGTATCGAGCCTCCGCGTGGGCTGGTCTCCGTCAAACAGTCCAAGGACGGCATTTTGCGTCAGGTGGTGCCTGACTTCGAGCAGCTAAAGGATCAGTACGAACTGCTCTGGCGCATGCCCGGCAACGAGAGCTATCTGAAGCTGGTCGGCATTATGCAGAAGTTCGTGGATCAGTCCATTTCGGCCAATACCAATTACGACCCGCAGCGCTTCGAGGGCGGCCGTGTCCCCATGAAGCAATTGCTCAAGGATTTGTTGCTGGCTTACAAGTATGGCGTCAAGACGCTGTACTACCACAATACGCGCGATGGTGCCGATGACGCCCAGGGTGAACTGGAAGACGATGGCTGCGCCGGCGGCGCGTGCAAGATCTGACGGAGCGCAGACCATGGCATACAGTATTTTTTCAAAAACCGATAACGATCAGCTCAAAGAGCCGATGTTCTTCGGCCAGCCGGTCAATGTGGCGCGCTACGATCAGCAGAAGTATCCGATTTTCGAGAAGCTGATCGAAAAGCAATTGTCTTTTTTCTGGCGTCCCGAAGAAGTCGATATTTCACAGGACCGTATCGACTATCAGAACCTGCCTGAGCACGAAAAGCATATTTTCATCAGCAATCTGAAATATCAGACACTGCTCGACTCCATCCAGGGCCGTAGCCCCAACGTGGCGTTTCTGCCCTTGGTGTCGCTGCCCGAGCTGGAAACCTGGATCGAGACCTGGGCGTTTTCCGAAACGATCCATTCGCGCTCCTATACCCATATCATCCGCAACATCGTCAATGATCCGTCCATTATCTTTGACGACATCGTGCGCAACGAAAACATCAAGCTGCGCGCTACGGACATATCGTCCTACTACGACGACCTGATCCACGACTCCATGCTGTACTCGCGGCTCGGTGCGGGAGAGCACGTCATCGATGGTCAGACTTACAAGGTCAACGAGTACGAGCTCAAGAAAAAGCTCTACTTGTGCTTGATGAGCGTGAACATCCTGGAGGCGATTCGCTTTTACGTCAGTTTTGCCTGCTCGTTTGCCTTTGCCGAGCGCAAGCTGATGGAAGGCAACGCCAAGATCATCCGCCTGATTGCGCGCGACGAAGCGCTGCACCTGACCGGCACCCAGCACCTGATCAATATCATGCGTTCGGGGCAGGACGATCCCGAGTTCGCCAAGGTTGCCAAAGAACTGGAACCGGCGTGCTTCCAGATGTTCAAGCAGGCTGCCGAGCAGGAAAAGCAGTGGGCGCAGTATCTGTTCCGCGATGGCTCCATGATTGGGTTGAACAAGGATATTCTGGGCCAGTACGTGGAGTACATCACCAACACCCGCATGGCGGCGGTGGGCTTAAAGCCGGCTTTCGAGGGGGCCAAGCATAATCCCATTCCCTGGATCAATACCTGGCTGTCTTCCGATACGGTGCAGGTCGCTCCCCAGGAAGTGGAGCTCAGCTCCTATCTGGTGGGGCAGATCGATGCGGAAGTGTCGGCGAACGACTTCGATGGCATCGAACTATGAGCCTAGTCCGGACAACTGATACTCAGTTTCGGTTGCTGGACGGTGAAACCTTGTTGGAAGGCTTGGAGCGTACCGGCCATCAGGTCGAGTACCAGTGCAGGAGCGGCTATTGCGGCTCCTGCCGCATCCCTCTTGTCTATGGACAAGTTACCTATAAAGAACAGCCGCTGGCCTATGTGGCTCCGGGCGAAGTTCTGCCATGCTGCTGCACGGCCGCTGAACCTATTTCTGTGGACTGTCAGCGCATGCCCAAGGCCCAAGAGGAAAACGAGGGGCAGCTCAGCTTTTCAGGGCTGAGCGCTTGATCCTTTGGCTTGCCGCTAGGTGGCCAGGCGTTTTTCTTCCAGTTTTTCCCAGCGTTCAAACAACAGCTCCAGCTCTTTATTGAGCTGCTCAAGCTGGCGGTTGATCTCGTCTGCCCGGCTGGAGCCGTCCTTATACAGATCGGGCGCGCTCAGTTGATTGGCCAGTTCGGCTTGCTGGCCTTCGATGGCTGCAATTTTCTCGGGCAGGGCGTCCAGTTCCTTTTCTTCCCATGGGGCCAGGCGGCCTGTTTTGGCGGCCATGCCGCTGCGTTCGGCAGCCGGCTTGGCGGAGGTGGCAGCAGTCGGGGTGCCGGCCGCCGCAAGGGTATCGGGCTTGGTTTGCGGGCGTTGCGCCAGCCACTCGTCGTAGCCCCCTACATACTCGCCCCAATGACCATCGCCTTCGGCGGCAATGACCTGGGTGACCACATTGTCCAGGAAAGTGCGGTCGTGGCTGACCAGCAGCACGGTGCCGGTGTAATCCTGAATCAGGTCTTCCAGCAGTTCCAGGGTTTCGATATCCAGGTCGTTGGTTGGTTCGTCCAGGACCAGCACATTGGTGGGCTGGGCGAACATGCGCGCCAGCGCCAGCCGGGCGCGTTCGCCACCGGACAGACTGCGTACCGGAGAATGGGCGCGGGCAGCCGGAAACAGGAAGTCTTCCAGGTAGCTCATGATGTGTTTGCGCTGATTGCCAATTTCCACCCACTCGCTGCCAGGGCTGATGGTGTCGGCCAGCGTAGCGTTTTCGTCCAGTCGGCTGCGCATCTGGTCAAAATAGCCAATATTGAGTTTGGTGCCGTGGCGCACGATTCCGGCATTGGGTTCTTGTAATCCCAGCATGATGCGCAGCAAGGTGGTTTTGCCTGCGCCGTTGTGCCCGATCAGGCCGATGCGGTCGCCGCGCATCAGCACGGTCGAGAAATCTTTGATGAGTACGCGGTCGTCGTAGCCGTGGCTGACGTCTTGCAGTTCGGCCACCAGCTTGCCGGAGCGCTGGCCTTCGGAAATGGCGAATTTGACATCGCCCGAGCGTTCGCGCCGTTCGGCGCGGTCGCGGCGCAACTGTTCCAGGCGACGTACGCGGCCTTCGTCACGAGTGCGCCGTGCTTGTACGCCCTTGCGAATCCAGACTTCTTCTTGGGCGAGAAATCTATCGAACTTGGCGTTTTGTTGTTTTTCCGCTTCCAGCCATTCGGCCTTGCGCACCTGCCATTCGGAGAAATTACCGGGAAAACTGAACAGCTTGCCGCGATCCAGTTCTACGATGCGCGTGGCCACCACGTCCAGAAAGCGTCGGTCGTGGGTAATGATGACGGCGCTGCCTTTGAAGCCCAACAACAACTGCTCCAGCCAAAGTATGCCGTCGAAGTCCAGGTGGTTGGTCGGTTCGTCCAGCAAAAGCAGATCGGGTTGTTCGACGACGGCGCGCGCCAGGGCCACACGCTTGCGCTGTCCGCCGGACAGGCTGGCGGCGCTGGCCTGCGGGTCCAGGCCCAGTTTGTCGATCAGGGTGTTGGCCCGGGCGGGGCGCTGCCAGTCTTCGGTTTCAGTGAAATCGCCGCACAGGATGTCGTATATGGTTTGATCGGGGTCCAGTTCGGGCTCTTGCTCGACAGTGGCCACCTTCAGGCCGTTCAGGCTTTGTACCTGACCGTCGTCAGGAGCGATGCGTCTGTCCAGGATTTTCAGCAGCGAGGATTTGCCTGCCCCGTTGCGTCCGATCAGGCCGATGCGTTCGTTGCTTTGTATGGTCAGATCGGCGTGGTCCAACAGGGGGTGGTGACCGAATGCCAGTTGGGCATCGCTCAGGGAAATCAGGTTAATGGACATAAAACTCCAGATAAATCGGCGTGCGTGCGAATTTCAGTATTGTCGCAGGTTACAATGCGCTTGTGAGGCAGGCTGGGCAGTCGCGGTGCGCACGCATCGAGGAAGGTCCGGACTCCACAGAGCAGGGTAGCGGCTAACAGCCGTCCGGCAAACCCGGCTTATGCCGGGCAAGCCGAGGACCAGGGCCACAGAGACGAGACCACGGCAAGGGTTCGCCACGGCGGACACAGATACGGCCATCTCCGTATTTCCGGCATCGCAAGGTGCGGGGTGCTGTGGGGTGAAACGCGGTAACCTCTACCCGGAGCAATACCAAATAGGCATACGCAGGCTTTTAGCCCGAAAGGCGGCTCGTCTTAGTATGCGGGTAGGTAGCTAGAGCCGTCCAGCAATGGCCGGCCCAGAGGAATGATTGCCGGCCGGCGGGTTCCCGCTGGCATACAGAATCCGGCCTATAGGCCTGTCTCACACTCTCCCCGGCGCTCGCCACATTTCGCACATATTTCAATCATTTGAAATCAATTGTTAGGGACCGCAAAACCCGGACACGACCTCCCTGTGTCCCTGTTTATAACAATTCACTTTGACTGCGTCCTGCAATTTCTTGATTTAACAGAGAAATTTTTAACAGCCGATTCTCTAATAGTGCGCTAAGTGCTTGTTGTGATTGAAAAAATTGCAACTTGCGTCTTGACCGTATAGGCTTTCCGCCGTAGAGTGGGGAAAAGTAGGAAATAGTGTAAAAAAGTGGGGGGAAAATGTTCCAGGGCAGCAGCGCACTCACCATCGATGCAAAGGGGCGGATGTCGATTCCGACCCGGCATCGTGACGCGCTGGTCCAGCAGGAACAAGGTCGCCTGACGCTGACTCGCCACCCCGATGGCTGCTTGCTGGTTTATCCACGCAGCGTCTGGGAAGAAAAGCGTGAACAGATCGCCCGTTTTCCCATGAGCGCACGTTTTCTGCAGCGCCTGCTGCTGGGTAGCGCCCAGGACGTCGATCTGGATTCCGCCGGCCGGATACTGATCGCCCCCGAGCTGCGCAGCGCCGTGGGCCTGGAGCGCGATGCCATGTTGTTAGGCATGGCAACCCATTTTGAATTGTGGAATGCCCAGGAACTGGAACGCCGTCAGGCCCAGGATCTGGCGGCTGGCTCCACCGACGTATTCGAATCATTTTCTTTCTGAGCAAGTCATGACGCTGGTACATCGATCCGTGCTGCTGGAGCCTACGGTAGCGGCCCTCGTTGATCCGTCATTCGAGGCCCGGCGCTGGACACAAGCGCCAACGGCGCATGCGGTACGCGATGGCGTGTTCGTGGATTGCACCTTTGGACGGGGCGGGCACAGCCGCCTGCTGTTGTCTTATCTGGGCCCCAAGGCGCGCCTGATCGTGTTCGATAAGGACCCGCAGGCGATTGCAGTGGCACGAGACTTGGCGGCTCAGGATGCCCGCGTCACGGTGCTGCACAGCGGCTTTGGCGACCTGGCTCAGGCCTTGGACGATATCGATGCCGGTCCGCTGGACGGCGTCATGATGGATCTGGGCGTGTCTTCGCCTCAGATCGATGATGCAGAACGAGGTTTTTCGTTCATGCGCGAAGGTCCGCTGGACATGCGCATGGACACCAGCAGCGGCCCGACCGCTGAACAGTGGCTGGCGCAAGCCAGCGTGGAAGTCTTAAAGGAGGTCATTGCAGAATATGGCGAAGAACGGTTTGCTTTCCAGATTGCAAAGGCGATTGTTGATCGCCGCCAATCCCGCCCGCTGCATACAACGCGTGATCTCGCCGAGCTCGTCGCCGGTGTCGTCCGCACGCGCGAAAAGGGTCAACATCCGGCAACCAGGACCTTCCAGGCTATACGGATTTACCTCAATCGTGAGCTCGAAGAGCTCGCGCATGCGCTTCCGTCAATTCTAAGCCGGTTGGCACCGGGGGGGAGGCTCGCGGTGATTGCATTTCATTCGCTGGAAGACCGTATGGTCAAGCAGTTCATGAATGCGGCGGCGCGTCCCGCGCAGGAGCAGTCGCGCCTGCCCATCCTCGAAAAAGACATGCCCCAACCACTGGTGCAGTCCTTGGGCCGGGTGCTGCCCACCGATCAGGAAGCTGCGGATAATCCGCGCGCGCGCTCGGCCGTATTGCGGGTTGCTCAGCGCACCGCCACGCCTATTCCTGACGATTGGATGCGCAGCGCCAGCGAACGCTTGTTGCAGCAGGCCGCTTACAGCCGCCAGCCGGTCGGGCGTAGGGGACGCCGATGATGCGCCTGGTCATCGTCTTGGCTCTGGCTCTTATGCTGTCGGCCATTTCGCTGGTCACGGCGCGCTATCAGGCGCGCGAACTGTTTGTGCAGACCGATCGCCTGGCGACCAAGGCCCGTGAACTGGATACGGACTGGCGCCGTCTGCAGCTCGAGCGTGCCGAGCTGGCTCGCAATGCCCGCGTGGACGATATCGGCCGCAACGAGTTGCACCTGGTGCTGGGTTCGCCGGATCGCACCTTGTACCTGCAAGGTGGGGAGTTGACCTCCAGTTCCCCGCAACAAGGGGAGCGGCCATGAGGCGATATGGTTATCATGAAAACCCCGTCCTGAGCGTGCAGGTGCCATTCTGGCGTTCCCGCCTGGTCCTGGTGTTGTTGTTTCTGGGTTTTGGTGCCCTGATTGTCAAGGCCTTGTATTTGCAAGGTCTGTCCACCGAGTTCTTGCAACAGCAGGGCGAGCGTCGCTACGAGCGCACGCTTGTGCTGCCGCCTATGCGTGGCAAGGTATTTGACCGCAGCGCTTCGGTTGTATTGGCTTCCAGCGTGCCGGTGCGCGCTATCTGGGCAATTCCGGATGACGCGCGCAATGCCGGGCCCGAACAGGTTGCTCAGTTGGCCAAGCTGCTGGGCATGGGCCTGCCCGATGTGCAGCGCCGCCTGTCGGTGGAAGATCGTAACTTCGTCTATATAAAAAGACAGGTCGATGTGGATACGGCGGCGCGCATCGCGGAACTGAAGATCCCCGGCATTCATCAGCAGGAAGAGATGCGCCGCTTCTATCCGGAAGGCGAAGTCATGGCGCACGTCCTGGGCTTTACCAATATCGAAGATCAGGGCATAGAAGGCATCGAGCTGGCGTTCAATTCGGCTTTGTCCGGCACGCCGGGTTCGCGCCGCGTCATCCGCGACCGTCTGGGCCGGGTGGTGGAGGATGTGCGGGCGGTGATTCCGCCCACCCACGGCCAGGACCTGCATTTGTCCATCGATGCGGGTTTGCAGTTCGACACCTACACGGCCTTGAAAAAAGGCATGGAGGACGTCAACGCCAAAGCAGCCGCCGCCGTGGTGTTGGATGTCAAGACCGGCGAAGTGTTAGCATTGGTTAATCTGCCTACTTACAACCCGAACGACCGCGATGATCGCAAGGGCGCGGCGCTGCGCAACCGTGCCCTGACCGATACCTTCGAGCCAGGCTCGATCATGAAGCCGTTCACGGTGGCTTTGGCCTTGGACATTAATCGCATCACGACCAGCACCCAGTTCAACACGGGCAATGGGCAGTACCGTTACCAAGGCAATACCATCAGCGATGTCAGCCGCAACGGCGTGCTGGATGTGGCCGGCATTTTGCGCCGCTCCAGCAATATCGGCATGACCATGATTTCCGAGCGTCTGACTTCGCAGGAAATGTGGAACAAATTTACTGAATTGGGTTTTGGGCGTTCGCCCCAGGCGGACTTTCCCGGTATCGCCAGCGGTCGCCTGCGTCCCTGGGAGCGCTGGCGCCCCATCGAGCGTGCCACTATGGCCTATGGCTATGGCCTATCGGTCTCGCTCTTGCAGATGGCGCATGCCTATACCGCATTTGCCCGCAATGGCGATATGGTGTCTATGACATTGCTCAAGCGCGACGGCAAGCCGGCCAGCGTCCAGGTGTACACGCCGCGCGTTGCGGGTCAGATCCGCGAAATGCTGGAGGCGGCTGCTGGACCGGATGGCGCCCGGCGCGCCCAGGTACAAGGCTATCGCGTGGCCGGTAAGAGCGGAACGGCGCGCAAGATAGTGGATGGCCGCTATAGCCGGTCTTTGTATCGCGGCTCTTTTGTCGGTTTTGCGCCGGTATCCGATCCTCGCATTGTGGTGGCCGTCACGATCGACGAGCCGCATAGCTCCAGTTATTACGGTGGGCGTATTGCCGCGCCGGTTTTTTCAGAAATTGTGGCCCGGAGCCTGCGACGCCTAGGTGTGCAGCCCGATGCGCCCATTGAGTCGTTGGTGGCGGTTGGCCCCAGCGGGGAGGAAGTACGATGAATGCCGCAGCAGTATTGGAATGGCTGGCGCAGCATGTCGCGCCGACGGCAGACTTGTGCCTGGACTCCCGTCAGATCAAGGCAGGGGATGTGTTTTTCGCATGCCTGGGGCATGGCGGCGATGGCCGGCAGTACGAGGCGCAGGCCGTGCGTCAGGGGGCAGTGGCGATTGTGCGCGAACAAAGTGAACAAGCCGCCGATCCGGGCGTGCCTGTTCTGCAGGTGGCCGGACTGAACGCCTTGCTGGGCGAAGTCGCCCACCAATGGTGGGGCCGTCCCTCCGAATCCATGACCGTCGTCGCCGTTACCGGCACGAATGGCAAGACCTCCAGTGTGCAGTGGGTCGCCTCGGCCCTGAATCATTCGCACGTTCCCTGCGGCACCATAGGCACTTTGGGCGTGACCTTGCCCGATGGTTCGAACCTGGGCGGCGTGCTGACCACGCCCGATGTGCTGACGATGCATCGCAGCCTGGCTGCGATTCGCGCCCAGGGCGGCAATGCCGTGGCGCTGGAAGCGTCTTCGATCGGCCTGGAGCAAGGCCGTCTGGATGGCGTGCGTATCGATATTGCCGGCTTTACCAATCTGACCCACGACCATCTGGACTATCACGAGACCATGCAGGCCTACAAACAGGCCAAGCTGCGCTTGTTCGGCTGGCCGGGCCTGCGTAGCGCCGTGGTCAATGCCGACGATGAAATGGGCCGCGAATTGATGCAGGCCGAACTGTCGGCGCGTGTGGTTTCGTATTCGATGAGCCAGCCAGACGTGGATCTGCTGGCCGACGATGTACACACCGGTGCCGACGGACAGGTATTTAACCTGATCACGCCCCACGGCACAGCGCAGATCCTGACCCATCTGTTGGGCGAACACAATGTCGCCAATCTGTTGCTGGTCGCCGGCGTGTTGCAGGAGGTGGGCTGGCCTGTCTCTAAGATCGCTCGCATCATGGCTAAATTAGTATCCGTGCCAGGGCGTTTACAGATCGTCGATCCTTTGATTGCGGCCGGACGTCAGCAGCCGGTTCCTCTGGTTGTTGTCGATTACGCGCACACTGCCGATGCGCTGGAGCGCGCGTTGGAGGCCTTGCGCGATGTGGCCAAGGTGCGCGGTGGCAAGCTGGTCTGCGTCTTTGGTTGCGGCGGTAACCGCGATACGGCCAAACGGCCTGTCATGGGCGAGATCGCAGCCCGTTTGGCCGACTCAGTCATCGTGACCACTGATAACCCGCGTTTCGAGGACCCGGCCGAGATCATCCGCCAGATACTGGCTGGCATGCCGGGCACTGCGCATGTGCAGGCTGATCGCGCGCGCGCCATTCTGGCCTCGGTATGGGCGGCCAAGCCCAACGATATCGTCTTGCTTGCCGGCAAGGGGCACGAAACCTATCAAGAGGTGCGCGGCGAGCGCCATGTGTTCGATGACCGCGATTGGGCGCAGGCCGCATTGTGCTGGTTGCGTGGCGCGCGCCTGAACAGCGATACCCGCAAGCTGACCAAGGGAGATATTTTCCTGGCTCTGCACGGCGAACAGTTCGACGGCCATGACTACCTGGACAAAGCCAAAGAGCAGGGCGCTGCGGCAGCGATTGTGGCCCAACGTCAGGCGTCGGTGGATCTGCCCCAGATCGTGCTGGGCGATACGCGCCATGCATTGCTGGCGCTGGCCGACCAATGGCGGGCCCGTTTTGCCATTCCCCTGATCGGTGTCACCGGCAGCAATGGCAAGACCACGACCAAGGAAATGATCGCCGCCATTTTGCGTGCCTGGCTGGGCGAAGCCCACAGTCTGGCAACGCAAGGCAACCTGAACAATGATCTGGGCGTGCCATTGTCGGTTTTGCGTTTGACCCCGGACCATAAGGCGGCTGTTCTGGAAATGGGCATGAACCATCCCGGCGAGATCGCCGTGCTGGCGGCCATCGTGCGCCCTACGATCGCCCTGGTCAACAATGCTCAGCGCGAACACCAGGAATTCATGCACAGTGTGGAAGCGGTGGCGCGCGAAAATGGTGCCGTCATCGACTTTCTGCCTCCGGATGGGCAACTGGTCATTCCGGCCGACGATGAGTTCAGTGCGCTGTGGGCCGAGCAGGCCGTCGAGCGCCGTGTGTTGCGTTTTGGCCTGAGCGGACAGGAGGACGTGTTTGCCGCGGATATGTTCGTCGAGCCGGCGCGTACCCGTTTTGTGCTGAATGTGGCCGGTCGCAGCGCAGCGGTGGCGTTGAACTCTCCGGGTCTGCACAATCTGCGCAATGCGCTGGCGGCGGCGGCTTGCGCGCATGCGGCCGGCGCGCCGCTGGAGGTGATTGTGCAAGGGCTGGAAAGCTTCCGTCCCGTATCCGGGCGCATGCAGCCCAAGCTGCTGTCCACGGGCTATCAGCTGATCGACGATACCTACAATGCCAATCCCGATTCCGTGCGCGCTGCCATCGAAGTGTTGGCCCAACTGACGGGGCGTAAAGTGCTGGTGCTGGGCAATATGGCCGAAGTGGGCGAGAACAGCTCCGAGCTGCACGCCGAAGTCGGTGCCTATGCCAAGGAGCGCGGCGTAGACGAATTGCTGACGCTGGGCGGCGATGCCAGCCATGCCGCGCAGGCGTTTGGTGCCCGCGCCCATCAGTTCAATGGCTTCGAGGATATGGTGGCCTATCTGCTGGCCCTGGAGCCTGCCCACATTCTGGTCAAGGGTTCGCGTAGCGCGCGCATGGAGCGCGTGGTTGCCGCCCTGGAAAACCATTTTTCCAATCTTGAAGGGGCGACGAATGCTTCTTGAACTGGCGCGCTGGTTGTCGGATTCCCATATTCGCGCCTTCGGTGTGTTCGAATACATTACGCTGCGCGCCATTCTGGCGTGCGCAACCGCCCTGGCCATTGGC
>JQGF01000428.1_pt1 | contig 14929 bp, 18 predicted proteins | sample 210201 | NCBI WGS metagenome assembly JQGF01 (sample SAMN02947780, study PRJNA257236) | wastewater metagenome | biome: Domestic wastewater sediments; material: Domestic wastewater soil sediments and water; isolation source: domestic wastewater sediment treated with ammonia and hydroxylamine at...
TGATCGATTACGATGAAATGGAACGCATCGCCTTAAAGACACGGCCCAAGATGCTGATCGGCGGCTTTTCCGCCTATTCCCGTGTCAAGGATTGGGCCCGCATGCGCGCCATTGCCGACAAGGTCGGTGCCTGGTTCTGGGTGGACATGGCGCACGTGGCTGGTCTGGTGGCGGCAGGCGAATATCCCAACCCCTTGCCGCACGCCCATGTGGTCACCAGCACGACGCATAAGACGTTGCGTGGACCGCGCGGGGGCATCATTCTGGCTAAAGGGCAAAGCGAAGACCTCTGCAAGCGCTTGAATACGGCCGTGTTTCCTGGTGTGCAGGGTGGGCCATTGATGCACTTGATCGCCGCCAAGGCTGTGGCATTCAAGGAAGCGTTGCAGCCCGAGTTCCGCAAGTATCAGCAGGAAGTGGTGCGCAATGCGCGTGCCATGGCGGCTGTGTTGCAGCAGCGCGGGCAAACCATTGTGTCGGGGGGGACGGACAATCACATGATGTTGATCAACCTGGCAGCCAAGCCGTACACAGGGCAAGAGGCCAGCGCAGCGCTGGCGGGCGCGTATATTACGGCCAACAAAAATTCGGTGCCCAACGATCCGCGCTCTCCGATGGTGACATCAGGCGTGCGCATCGGTACGCCTGCCGTCACTACGCGTGGCTTTGGCGTGGCCGAGTGTGAACAGCTGGCTCATTGGCTGTGTGACGTGCTCGATGCTCTGGAAAACGGGTCCCTGGAACAGATCAGTGCTCAGATACGCGAAAAGGTCGTAGCTTTGTGCCGCCGCTATCCGGTGTACCAGAAATACGGCCAAACGGTCTGATGCTATCTGTAGGATAGGGCCTGTGTATGCGGGCCGCCGCGTCGCCAAAATACATCGCCCGGACTCTGAAAAAGTCCGGGCGATTGTGTGTGGGCTGGATTATTTACGGCCGCTCAAGGGGCAGGAGCTCATACCCAACAGACTATACAGTGGGCATGTTCCGAATAGCCCTGTAGCCAGAGGGATGATGCCTAGCCAGCCCCACCAGCCAACGGTGCCTGTGGCCGCCAGGCCTATCAGCACCAAGCCAATCAGAATGCGCAGTGTGCGATCGATATCACCAACATTGCTTTTCATTTCTCTTCCTTCGGGCGTGGGTGACGCGTGCCGGGTAGGCCGGCAACAGGACGCTGAATGGCTCAGCGGGGTGATTGGTTAGTTAGGTAACCAAACAATAATATATTTTTTTATAATATATCAAAAGGTATTATAAAGGCAATAAAAATGCGCCCAGGGATATGCCCCCTGACATCAGCGGGAAGATGAAAACGGGTGGGTAACAGGGTAGCTGGCAGGGTGCCGGCAAGACCGCAATCAGTCCTGCGGCGATAGCCAGCGTTGATGACCCGAAGCCCGCAGTTGGCAGGCGGGGCACTGCCCGCAACCATAGCCCCAGTCGTGCAGCGTGTCGCGCTGGTTCAGATAACAGGTATGGGAATCGTTGCGGATCAGCTCGACCAAGGTGTCGCCGCCCAGTTGATGGGCCAGCTCCCAGGTGTCGGCCTTGTCCAGCCACATCAAGGGCGTTTCCAGTGTTAATGGCCGGTCTATGCCCAAGCCAAGAGCTACTTGCAAGGCTTTCAGGGTATTGTCCCGGCAGTCCGGATAGCCGGAATAATCGGTTTGCGACATGCCGCCTACCAGCACATCCAGATTGCGCCGATAAGCCAGTGCGGCGGCCAGGGTAAAAAACAACAGATTACGGCCGGGCACAAAGGTATTGGGCAAGCCGTCGGCCTGTAGGGCAATGGCCCGGTCCTCGGTCATGGCGGTCGCCCCTAGCTGTTTAAGCACTCCGGCATCGAGCATGTGGTCCTGTCCCAGGCGTGTCGCCCAAAGCGGACTATACGAGGCTAGCTTGCGGCGTATGATTTGGCGGCAATCCAGCTCTACTCTATGCCGTTGTCCATAGTCAAAGCCCAGGGTTTCGACATGTCCGTAGCGTTGCAGGGCCCAGGCCAGGCAGGTGGCCGAATCCTGGCCGCCCGAGAACAGAACCAGGGCGCGTCGTTGTGTTTGTGCTGTCATGACCTACGCCTTGGCGGCGACAGGCTGGCCGCGTTTCATGGTGGCGATGATGGCATTCAGTGCCACCCCGTACATGGGGACAAATAAGAGCAGGCTGACGGCCAGCTTGATGACGTAGTCCACCAGCGCGATCTCACCCCAATGTTCGGCCATGAAGGGATTGCTGCTGCGCCAGAAGGCAATGCCGAAAAAGGCAATGGTATCGAGGGCTTGGCCAAAGACGGAAGCGGCAGCTGGTGCAACCCACCATTGCGTGTAGCCGCGGCGCATGCGGTCAAACACCTGCACATCCAGCAGTTGGCCCAAGACGTAGGCAGCAAAGCTGGCCAGCGCGATGCGAAAGACAAAGCTATTGAATTCGCCCAGGGCTTGCAAGCCGTTGAAATGCCCTTCATGAAACAGGACCGACACCACATAAGAGGCGATCAGGGCCGGGAACATGGCGCGGGTGATGACTTGTCGCGCTTGGGCTTTGCCGATCAAGCGTACGGTCAGATCGGTGGCCAGAAAGACAAAGGGAAAACTGAAGGCTCCCCAGGTGCTGTGAAAACCGAACAGCTCGATGGGCAATTGCACCAGATAGTTGCTGGCGATCACGATGAAGATGTGAAAAGCGACCAGCAGGGCAAGGTAGAACGGCACCCGCGATGGCGGGACGGAAGGCATCGTCATGAATAGACCTTTTTGGTGGATGGGGTGAGGGAACCCATGAATACGGAACTGCAACCGACTATTGTACGTGTGCTTGCGCGCAGAGGGAATACCGGCGGCCAGTGTATCGGTTTCTGGTCGGCGCGCAGATCACCGCAGATGAATGTTCTTTATCAGGCGTCGTGCTGCCAGCGCAGATACGCCGACCGCGTTACCTCGGAGACCGATTCCAGCACTTTTTGCTGCGTGACCTTGTGCCGCACTTGCAGGCGTGCATCGGCCACCGTGCGCGACTTGCAGAACCAATGGCAGCTATGCTGCAGCAAATACAGTTCGGCCGACAGGTGATAGGCCCGGCTGCGTGGGTCCAGTCCCTCGTTATTGTCCACTACATGGCGCAGACCCGCTGCGTGAATCTGCAGCAAGGTCCGGAAATCCCTCGTTGCCGAAGGAAGAATGCGTTCGATGTAAGGCAGGCAAAAAGGCAGCATGCAGACACGGGTCGCCTCAGACGCTTCATTTTGTAGCTGGTCGGCCAAGGACTGGGTCTGTGCCGCTACGGCGCGTTCGGTCTGCGCAAACATGTCCAGGACCTGTAACTGGCGTGACGGCTCTTGCTCCCGGATGGCGCGGGTATAGCCTTCGGTCAGCGTCTCCATATGGCGCTCCAGCTGGAAACTGCCCAGATGACGTCCCAGCAGCGCTATGCGCCCGCGCTGGTAACGCACGCGCAGCACGTTCCAGACCAGAGCGGCCATTAGCAAAACAACGACGATGTCCATATTCAGAACTCTTCCAGAAAGCGCATGCGAAAACGGCGGCCCTTGATGCTGCTGTTGGAGATGCGCTCGAACGCGTGCTTGGCGATGCGACGGTCCAGGGCGACGTAAGCATTGGAGTCGGTAATGTGGATCTTGCCGACTTGCTCGAAGGTCAGGCCGCCGTCGCCGGTCAGGGCACCCAGCAGATCGCCGGGGCGCAGCTTGTCTTTTTTACCGCCTTGAATGCACAAGGTGACCATAGGTGCTATCAGGGCGCGTTCGGACTTGCGGCGCAGCGTTTTCAGATTGCCCCAGGTCAGTGGGCTGCCCTGGTATTGCTCGATCAGGTTGGCCCAGCGCATCTCGTCGCGCGACACCAGGTTCAGGGCCAGTCCTTTCTGGTCGCCCCGGCCGCTGCGGCCTACTCGGTGCACATGCACTTCGGTGTCTTTGGTGACATCTACGTTGATCACCGCTTCTAGGTTCTGGATATCCAGACCGCGCGAAGCCACGTCGGTGGCGACCAGCACGGCGCAGCTTTGATTGGCGAACTGGATCAGGATTTCGTCGCGATCACGTTGTTCCAGATCGCCGTTCAGGGCTTGCGCGCGTATGCCTTCCGATTGCAGGTGCTCGATCAGCTCCTGTCCGCGTATTTTTGTGTTGCAGAAAACCAGGGTAGAGGCTGGGCGAAAGTGTTCCAGCAATGTGACCACCGCATCCAGGCGCCTGTCGGGGTGGACTTCGTAGAAAATCTGTTCGATACGGCTGGCATCGTGTTGCGTTTCTACCTTGACTTCGGCCGGATTGCGCAGGAAACGCGCGCTGAGCTTGCGGATGTTCTCTGGGTACGTGGCCGAGAACAGCAAGGTTTGGCGTTTAGGCGGGCAGTGCGATGCGATGGCCACGATGTCGTCATGAAAACCCATGTCCACCATACGATCCGCTTCGTCCAATACCAGCGTCTTCAAGTTGGACAGATCCAGGTTGCCGCGTTCCAGATGATCCTGGATGCGTCCTGGCGTCCCCACCACCACATGCGCGCCACGGCGCAGCGATTCAGTCTGTGGGCGAGAAGGCACACCGCCGCATAGCGTCAGCATGCGTACATTGGGAATCTGCCGGGCCAGGCGGCGCAGCTCGTTGGCGACCTGATCGGCCAGTTCGCGGGTAGGGCAGATCACCAGCGCCTGCGGCGACAGACGGCTGGGATTCAAGGTTTGAAGCAGTCCCAGGCCGAAGGCGGCCGTCTTGCCGCTGCCGGTCTTGGCCTGTGCAATCAGGTCGCGGCCTTGCAAAATCAAAGGCAGGCTTTGTTCCTGAATAGAGGTCATCTGCTCAAAGCCCAGGCTTTGCACCGTTTCGAGCAGGGCAGGCAGCAGGGGCAGGGTGGAGAAGGAAGTATTGGGCACAGTAAGGGAATCGTAAAAACGGCGAAAGAGAGAGTAGTTCGACAGTGTAAGCGCTGCAGCGCAGCGAAAGTAATTCGCTGCTATCGAATCTGGCGGGAGTCTAGGGCCGGGTCGGGGGCAGGGGGGCGTTGTGTCAGGATAACTTGCCTACAGTCTTGGCTGTTATTCTTCATTGATGTTTGATACTGATGCGTCAGCAGGCCGCTGGGCACACCACACCCCTGGCCAGAGCCAGGAGTGTATGTTTTTCCGGGTTCAACTGAATTAAGTGTGCCCATAAGGGTATTGTGATGAATCTACCCTTCAGTCCTCTTGCTGGCCATCCATCAGAGGGTTGCCTTGGCGCAGCGGGAAGGACGAACCTATCCGTAATTTTGTGGGTGAGGCATATTATGCGAGGTTACCAGCATGGATATGCCCATGAAGAAGAGACGTCCAAGCGGCAGCACGAGGCCCTTAACAAGGCGATCATTGAGCGAGCGATGACTGCGGAGATGAATCTGCACCTGGGTTACCCGCCTGGCCAGGGCAAGCTGGCCGAACAGTCGAACGAGCGCAACGGCGTCAGTGGCAAGACGATCCTGACCGAGCACGGTTCGGTACGGGTCGAGTTGCTCAGAGACCGTGATGGCAGTTTTGAGCCTATCCTGATCCCCAAGCATGAGCGCCGCTTTACCGGCTTTGACGAGCGCATCATCGCGCTGTATGCCCGAGGCATGAGCGTGCGCGAGATTCAGGCTTTTTTAGCCGAGAGCTACGGCACACAGGTCTCACCGGACTTTATCAGCTCGGTCACCGACGAGGTGATCGCTGAGGCGATCAGTTGGCAGAATCGGCCCTTGGAGGTCATGTACCCGGTGGTATTCTTTGATGCGCTGCGTGTCAAGATTCGCAGTGATGGAGTGGTCAGTAATAAAGCCGTGTATTTGGCGCTAGGGGTGCAGGCCGATGGCCAACGCGACGTCCTGGGCCTGTGGATCGAACAAACGGAAGGGGCTAAGTTCTGGCTCAAGGTCTTTAATGAACTCAAGACCCGAGGGTGCCTGGATATCCTGATCGCCGTGGTCGATGGCTTAAAGGGGGTGCCCGAGGCCATTGCAGCGGTCTTTCCCAAGACCACGGTTCAGACCTGCATCGTGCATCTGATTCGCACCAGCCTGGACTATGCGGGCTGGAAGGACCGTAAACCGATCGCTCAGGCGCTGCGTCCCATCTACGCAGCAGCGAACGAGCAACAGGCCGCCCAGGCCTTTGCCGAGAGCGTCTGGGGACAGAAATACCCAACGATTGTGGCCGCTTGGCAGCGGGCCTGGGGCTACGTGGTTCCCTTGTTTGCCTTTGTGCCTGACATACGACGCGTCATTTACACCACAAACGCCATCGAGAGCCTGAGCATGCAATTGCGTAAAATCATCAAGGCCCGAGGGCACTTCCCCACCGATGAGGCCGCGATCAAGCTGCTATGGCTGGCGCTACGCAATGTGCTCAATAAGTCGGTGCGGGCTACTTTTGATTGGAAAGCCGCGATGAATCAATTTGCCATCCTGTTTGAAGAACGGTTTACGCAGGCCAGAGGATAAAGATGACTCAACCGCCTCGCCTACAAAAAAACGGATACTCCCCAAGCTCTCGCCTGCGCTGATCTGGGAGCCAGCCGACCGGCCAGCGCCGTTTTCCGGCACAGTCATCGAGGAGATGGCATCCGCAATCCCCGAAGATGAGAGTAGTACGGCCCAGGGAGATGTCATGGAAGACCTGCTCTCGCTGATCGGTGATCCAGCACCACCAGCCCCGGTAAGTGTTGATGCACCTGCTGACCTTCCTGAAACCGCGCCGCTTCAAAGCACCATGCCACCGCCAGCACTCACGGTACCAGCGGCGGCCATAGACCGCATGCCTCAGACAACACCCAGCGGCGAGCACTTCATGGCGTGGCTAAAACAGGGGATTGCCTCACGCAAGCTCATCATCAACGATGCCAAGGCACTGGTGTATACCGTCGCTGATATCGTTTACCTAGTCATTCCGGGCGTCTTTCAACGCTACGCCCAGGAACATCCACAAATCGTGATGTTGGCCAAACAGGACAGAGTGCAAAAATGGCAGTGGATTCAGAAGCGGTTTGAAAAGCTGCTGCTGTTGCTGCTGCTGCACCGCAAGCACAACAGCGGATTGAACATCTGGACCTGCGAAGTTACCGGGCCGAACAAATCGCGCCGGCTGCATGGCTATCTGCTGGCAGACCCTGCGCATCTGTTCAACGAACTTCCGCCAAATAATCCGTATCTGCACGTGGTCTGAGCGACCGCTTAACCGGCTTGACGCTCGCGCTCCATAGCGCGCAGCGCTGCATCCAGCGGTGGGTAGTAAATGACATCCGGTGTTGAAGGAGCAAACCACGCCGATTTCAGGATGAATACGGCACAAAGTAAAACCACTGCCGTGACAACGGATGCCCAGTCACCCAAGGCGGCGTAGATTGCCTGAACCAGGCTGACACTACCTGGCATCCAGCCATAAGCAAGTCCCCAGTCCAGCAGCGACACCAGAACCGCAGCGGCAGTCAAATTCCCCGCCTGCTCGATGGAAGCCTGGCCCATATCCCGCGCCGGCACGTGATCCTCATAGAGGCGAAGCAGAAAATCGTTTTTTTCGCGCAGTGCCAAGTCTCTCAACGCACGCGCCGGCACATATCCCAAGCCTCGCTGATACGGTCGATCATCCGAGCCTGTCGCGGTGAAGAAGGCCGTAACCTTGTAAGGAATCAGCCCCACAAGCTGACGCAGCAAAACTAGCACAACCGGAAGTACCAAGGCAACCGAGGCAGTAAACGCGACAATGAGAAGCGCGAGCCAGCCGACATCCTTAAGCAGTGCCATATCGTCTGGCGACCACTGCCATAGCCCATGCCCCGTACGCAGAATCACGGCCATGTCCAGGAACAACACAGCGCATACCAGCCTCAAGGCCCACGCCCAGTTCCAGGCACGTTCCAACAATCCAATGCCTTTCTCGCCCAGGCTGCCAACCGCGACCCTGTCTATGTATTCTGTTGCCATTACATCTCTCGGAGACCATCATAAAGCCTTCCTGATGAGCTCGCCGCAACGCCACTCAAACCGTTACGGCCATGAAGTCGTCGTACCAAAGGCCAGAGTCGTAGGCAAGGGTCACGATGGGGACGCCATCAAACCGCTTTGCCGCCTGAATACTACGGGCCACAGCAATATTGGCCGCACTGCTGTTTCCGACAAATATCCCTGTTTGCAAATAAAACCAGCGTTGCGCCGCAAGCACCTCCTGCAACTGGACCGTTTGAACCTCATGTACCAATTCCCAATTGAGAAATGGTGCAGAAACCCCAACGGAAATCCCTTCGATCCTATGCTCGCTGAACAGGCCCGATCGCATGTCGCATCCTTCTGGCTCGACAAGAACGGTATTGAACCGAAAGCCCGCATCACGAAGCGCTAGGGAGATTCCCGTGAAACTGGCACCAGTTCCCGCACCGCCGACCAGCACAACCTCTTGCCCCGTATCTTCTCGCTGCTTTAATTGCGCCACCAGCTCCGCTCCGGTCTGTTGCCAGTGTGCTTCAACGCCCATTCGGTTCTGGAATTGGTCAGTATAAAAATACTGCTTACCAAGTGTGTGTTGTTCATCCAGGTGGTATTGGACAACTTCTTTCGGCGTCATGCCTGCAGCCAGCATTTCCTTGCCTATCAAACGAGCACCCAAGAACTCCAGAAGATTGCGTTTGCGCTGGCTGAATGACAATCCGATGGCAAGGTCCACGCCTACACCATGTGCCTGGCATGCCATCAACAGTCCGAATCCGAAGTTCCCGCCGGTTTTCTCAATGACAGTCGTTTCACCGGGGATGATGTCCCCGCAAGCAACAGCTTGATCAACGATGAGCTTTGCGGCGCGATATTTATGGCTGCAACCTGGGTTGTCCAGTTCCGTCTTCACGAATATCTGGCTGGCACATTGAACAAGATGGCTCATGCAAACACCTCACACGGCACTGGCGGGACTGCGCCGCCCAAGTACAGCCGCCGAAAACGCCAGCAACACCAGGCACAGGCCAATGCTCATGAGGTTGGTGCCGTTCCATCCCAGCCACGTCAGCAGGAATGCAGGCGCAAACGCGCCCAGCGTTGCCATGACCGAAATCCCGAAGTCGTTCAAACCCTGCACTTTAACGGACAGCTCGGGCGAATCCTCAAGTGCCTGGGTCAGCAAGGCACTACCGCCGACATAGGTGAAGTTCCATCCCAGCCCCAGTGCGATCAGCGAAATGCTCAGTGCAAGATAGTCATGAGACGCGATATTAACTGCGCTACTTGCAAGCAGCAGTACAACGCTACTGAAGATGATTGTTCGCAACCCAAGCCTCTGTATGAGAAAACCCGTGACAAAAGAGGGGGCGAACATCGCCAGTACATGCCATTGAATCGCCGCACTGACATCTGAAAAATGAACGTGCATGTTCGACATGTGCATGGAAGCCTGGATCATCAGCAGATTCATCACGCCATAGCCTACTGCGGCAATGGCAATCGCCAACACGATGACCTTGTTTTTCAGCACAACCCTAACCTGGACGTTCCGGTTCGCCGAGTTGCTTGCCTGGCCAGGATGGGCCACAGCCTCCGTGACGAACAAGTTCAAAACCAGCGATACGACAGCCAACCCGACGAATGCTGCATAGCAGGCAGAGAATGACTGCAATGAGCCAAAATCCTTCAGGTTACTCGTCAACAACGGGCCAATGATGGCGGCAAGAACGCCACCAGCAACAACCAGGGAAATCGCCCGAGGTTTAAGATCAGCAGAAATGCCATCGGTGGCGGCAAACCGATTGAAATTGGCAAAGGCGATATAAATGCCAAGAAGCGAGTGTGCAACGACCAGTAGGAGGAATAATTCCCGCTCCACCGCTAGAAAGCCCGCTACTCCCGAGGCTGCAAGGGGAATCGTGGCAAGCAGGAAAGACTTTTTTCTACCGATAGCCGACATCAGCCGGGATGCCGGGTATGTCATGATCATGACAAACAGAAACTGGAACCCATAAGGGATGGTTGACATCCACGGTTCTGGAGCCAATGCCGCCCCGACCAGTGCAGCCATCGTCACCGACATCACGGCGGTGGTGAGATTGACGGACTGTGCCAAGAAGTAGAGGTAAGTCCTGAATGGCAGGCGGTGGTTCATTTCACAGTTCCGTTTCATGGTAGTTATCAATGCTGATCCGGGCGCCATCGAAAGCGCACATCAATCGTTCCTTGTTTTTTCCGAGTTTTTTTCGGGTTACTCGAATACAGCCAATATCTTGCGGAGATGACAAATGTGTTCCTCCGCACGGTATGCGGAGATCCTCATAAATCCAGGTTCGGGCATCTGCGTTTTTCGGGTGCGCTTCGATGGTTATCGGTTGTGCCCGGGCAATCATGGCGTTGGCATACTGTTCGATGGCTTGAATTTCATCTGGCACAAATGGATCGCTGGCGATGAAGTCGAAGCGAGCGCCTTCTTCCTTGATGTGGCAGCCAATCGTGTTTTCTTTCAGTTCGGGGCGCAGCGCCACTGCCGCCGCGTATAGGAAGTGGCTGGCACTGTGCGATAGAGTCAATTTCTGGCGTCGTTCTGCATTCAAATGCACCGTCACCGTCATGCCGGGCATGAGATTCGCAAGCATGGCCTGATCCTGCGAAGCGACATGATGGACAATCACACCGCCTGATTTCCCTCCGTTGAAACCATCAAGATGGATTGGAGTACCGTGCATGAGCTTTGCGGTCATGATGTGCAAGGTGCCGAAAGGGGTTTCGAGTAGGCCTGTATCAGACTCCTGTCCACCACCCTCTGGATATAAAACGGTTCGGTCCAAGGCCATGCAGCCTTCGTCGATTCCAACGACTCTTGCGCTGCTGGACTTCAAGTATTGGTCCAGGTAATAGAGTTTCTTCGTATGTACTGCTGTATCACACATATCAATTTTCCTTTCGGCATTCCGGTGAAATCATTTGAATGGACGACTTGACTTTCACCTTGAATCCGTCGGGGATGTCTTGCGTGACGATGCAGTTCGGGCCGATGAAAACATCATTGCCAATCTGAATCCGGCCCAGCACGGAAGTGAACGCGCCAATCTGAACGCGATGCCCGACCAGAGGATGTCTCGATGCGTGGGGATTACCGCGGATCCCTCTTGCCCCTAGCGTGACGCCACCCAGGACGTAGCAGTCATCGCCAATCACGGACGTCTCACCGATGACGGTTCCGTAGCCATGATCGAGAACGAAGCGCTCGCCGATCTCGCTACCAAAATGAATTTCTGCGCCGGACAGCATCTTTCCCCGCCGCGACAGCAGGCCTGGTAGAGAATCATCCACGCAGCTTGATCCACCAGCCATGTTCGTTTTGTGAATCCAGTGAGATATTCGATAGTGCAGAACCGCAGAGAACGAGGTGTATGTTTTCAGGATGAAAATTGGGTCTGATTTGGCAGCAGGGTCCTTGTCCGTGAATGCCAATAGATCATCGCCAACCTGGGTGGCGAGGGTTTCCATTACATCCGTTTTCATTAGGCGGACGTAATCCTCCCTGCTCGCACATTCCAACAATGCCGCCAATATGAAAGGCTCTACGTGCTCGTCCAAATCATTCAGTTTTGTTCTTTTCACAAGAAAGCTCCGTCTCCCCCTGACCATGCCTATGCGATCAATCGCTATATGCTTACTTCTTTAATTTTGGCCACACTTCCTGCCTCTGTCTCGCACAGTTCATGTGGTATTCTGAAAACTGTTATGAGTTTTTTACAAACAGTTTGAGGGCATTCCGTGGATTTTCAGGCGCAGCTCAGGGCTGGCTTGCTGCGCGGTGAATGGACGACCGGGCAACGTCTGCCATCCATTCGCAAGATGGCGACATCCAGACGTGTCAGCCATCACACCGTTGTGACCGCCTATGCGCAGCTCGTCTCCGAAGGCCTATTGGAAGCACAGCAAGGTCGTGGCTTTTTCGTCTCTAACCGGGCATTCGCTACGGATCAGCCGCCGGTGTCCGAAACCAGTGAGGCGGCCGATCCGCTGTACAAGCTACTGCAAGCGCCGCCAGGCCAGATCAAGCTGGGTTGCGGCTGGCTTCCGCTGCCCTGGCGGGATACGGAAGCGCTGGCAAAGGCCGTGCGCAAGACCGCACGTTCAGGGCAAAGGGTGTTGGTGGAATATGGAGACATTCAGGGCTACTTGCCGCTACGTAAGCAGTTGTCCGTGCATCTGCGCAAGCACACCCAGATAGAGCTCTCGCCAAATCAGGTTCTCACCACCCTGGGCGCAACCCAGGCGCTTGACCTAGTGTCGCATCTGCTCATCACGCCCGGCGATCACGTCTTGGTGGACGAGCCATGCAACGGCAATCTCATCAAGCTGATCAAACTGTACGGCGGTATTCCCTTGGGCGTGCCTCGTCTGCGGGCGGGGCCGGATATCGCCAGCCTTGACCAATTGCTGCAGGCTTACAAGATCAAGGCGTTTTTCTGCAACAGCACTTACCACAACCCAACTGGCGCGGGCTTGAGCCCCCAAGTGGCCTTCAGGGTACTCAAACGCGCCATCGAACATGAGTTCCTGATCGTGGAGGATGATGTCTATGGGGACTTCTGCCCTGGCACACGACAGACCTTTGCAGAACTGGATGACCTCGATCACGTCATCTACATCGGCAGCTTCTCGAAATCATTGTCTGCATCGCTGCGCATCGGCTACATCGGTTGCGCACCGCACCTGATGGGCCCGTTGAGGCACTTGAAACTATTGACCTCCGTGGCCGTTCCCGGATTTTGTGAGCGCTTCGTCAACACTATCCTTGCCGATGGCACATACACCCAGCACGCACAGGCAATCCAGCGCCAGTTGATGACTCATCAAAAGTTGGGGCAGAAGGCTCTCAGGAAATACGGCTGGAACTTCGAGATCGAACCGGACGGCGGCATGTTCTTGTGGATCGAGCATCCCGACATCGAAGACCTGTCCGATTACATCGAGCGCCTGGAGGCAAGGGGCATCCTCTTGATGCCGGGAAGTTCCTTCTCTGTATCGCATGACTTTCGCGCTAAAACCCGTCTCAATGTCGCCCACCTGACCAAGGACATTGAGCACTACTTCGACACAAAGGGGACGGCACTGCGGTAACGCGCTGGAACGCCCATGCCAGAGCAGAGCCACCGCGTTATGGCTGGTCGGACGATGCACCTACTGCCAGCAGCGCTACCAAGCCGAGCAACACGCCCGCCAGCATATAGGGCACGCCAGGCCCGGTAATCCCCCCAATAAAGCTGGTCAGATCAGAAGTAGAATTTTGTCATTGAGGAGTTCTACTGCATGAAACGTTCAAGATTCACAGGCAGCTAGATCATTGAAGCCATTAAGCGGGTGGAGGCAGGCCTCGCTGTTCCCGATTTGTACCGGGAGTTGGGCGTGAGTTCGGCCACGTTCTACAAGTGGCGCTCGAAGTATGGCGGCATGGATGTGTCGCTGATGGCTCGGATGAAGGAACTGGAAGTCGAGAATGCTCGGCTACGCAAGATGTATGTCCAGGAAAAGCTCAAGGCCGAGATTGTGACGGAGGCGCTTGAAAAAAAGTGGTGAGGCCGTCTTGCCGCCGCGAGATGGACTAACAGGCACCACGATCCGACTGGCCTGCGAGGCATTCAGGGTCAGTCAGACCTGCTATCGGTATATCGCCAGGACTGACGCCGATAGTGAGGAGATTATCAAGTGGCTACTGCGCCTTACCGACAACCATCGAAGCTGGGGCTTTGGCCTGTGCTTTCTGCACCTGCGCAACGTACGAGGCTTTGGCTGGAACCATAAGCGCGTATATCGGATTTACCGCGAGCTCGAGCTGAATCTGCGGATCATGCCACACGCCACGCAAACGGCTAGTGCGCCAGGTGCCTGAGCTGTTGACGATACCGTCGCACATCAACCAGGTCTGGTCGATGGACTTCATGCACGACCAGCTTGCGGATGGGCGTAACATTCGTGTACCTAACGTGATCGACGATTTTAACCGCGAGGCCTTGGGTATCGAGGTCGACTTTTCGCTGCCCTACGAACGTGTAATCCGTACGCTCACACAGATCATTGGCTGGAGGGGCAAACCCTCAGCCATTCGCTGCGCTAACGGCCCAGAGTATTTGGGGGCAGCCATTGTCGAGTGGGCTGCGGCATGGCACATCAAGCTTGAATATATCCAGCCCGGCAAGCCGCAGCAGAACGCCTATGTCGAACGGTTCAACAGAACCGTTCGCTACGAATGGCTGTTTCAGTATTACTGGGGTGATCTGGATCACGCTCAACGCGTCGCCACGCAGTGGATGTGGTTCTACAATCATGAACGCCCAAACAGGGCCCTGGGCGGATTTACCCTAAAACAGCGGCTGGCCATGGCCGCATAGCGTTCCTACTTCTGGCAATCGCTAAAAAGGGGGGGTTACCATCTGCCAGTGTTCACTGCCTGGCGCTTGTGTTTGTGATCGAGCTTTGGGTTGATGCCTTTTGTCAGGAGGGCACGAGCTTGCTCGCGTAGCTCTCGGGCTTCACGTAGGCCAACTTCAGGGTAGGTCCCCAGGGACATGCATTTTTGTTTGCCCGCCCAGCAGTAGCGGAAGTGTCAAGTGCGGCCGCCTTGAGCAGTGACAGCGAGAGAAAGGCTGTCGATATTGACTAGCGTGTAGGCTTTGCCAGTTGTTTTGGCCTTGCGAACGGCCATGTCAGAGAGTGCCATGGTGTAGCTCCTAACTTGCAGAGTTAGGGCCCATCCTAGACTCGATCACCGCTCGCACCCAGCAACAATGCGGAACCACGCTCACCCGTATTTATGGACTAAAAAGTAGCGGATACAGGTGGATTTGAGCGGATGTCGCTGGAACGAAAACAGGACCCGAAGGTCCTGTTTTCAACGACTTACAGACGTCAGTGGAAGTCTATAGATCATAATTTGGAGCGGGAGACGAGTCTCG
>JQGF01003095.1_pt1 | contig 14828 bp, 10 predicted proteins | sample 210201 | NCBI WGS metagenome assembly JQGF01 (sample SAMN02947780, study PRJNA257236) | wastewater metagenome | biome: Domestic wastewater sediments; material: Domestic wastewater soil sediments and water; isolation source: domestic wastewater sediment treated with ammonia and hydroxylamine at...
ATACCGCAAGCTGGGCAATACGGACCTGGATGTCAGCGTGATTGGTCTGGGCACCATGACCTATGGGGAACAGAACAGCGAGGCCGACGCCCACGCGCAACTGGATCTGGCATTGGAATTGGGCGTGAATCTGGTTGATACCGCCGAAATGTACCCGGTGCCGCCATCGGCCGCGACCCAGGGCCGGACTGAACACTATATAGGCACTTGGCTGGCCAGCCGTGGACGCCGTCAGGATATTGTGCTGGCCAGCAAAATCGCCGGCCCGCAGCGCGATCCGCAACGCCCCGGGCATATCCGCGACGGCGCGACTCACCTGGATCGCAAAAATCTGGAGCAAGCCCTGCACGACAGTCTGCGCCGCCTGCAGACAGACTATCTGGATCTGTATCAGTTGCATTGGCCCGATCGCAGCACCGTCACCTTCGGCCAGCGCAGCTACCCCTGGAAAGACGAATACACCGTACCGATCGAGCAGACGCTGGAGGTGCTGGATGATTTTGTGCGCCAGGGAAAAGTGCGCCATATCGGCGTATCCAACGAAACACCGTGGGGCGTGGCACGCTACCTGGAACTGGCCCGGCACAGGTCCCTACCCCTGATCGCCACCATCCAGAACCCCTACAATCTGCTGAACCGCGTGTTCGAAGAAGGTTTGTCGGAGTTCTGTCATTACGATGGTGTGGGCCTGTTGGCGTATTCGCCGCTGGCGATGGGCGTATTGACCGGCAAGTACGACCACGGTGCCCGGCCCGCCGCTGGCCGCCTGACCGTCTACGAACGCTTTAAGCGCTACGATGGCCCCAACGCCCGCGAAGCAGGCCTGGCCTATAACGATCTGGCCCGCCGCCACGGCATCCCTCCCGCTCAACTGGCCTTGGCCTGGGTGAACCAACAAGCATTCACCAGCAGCAACCTGATCGGAGCCACGACGCTGGAACAACTGCGCGAGAACATCGCCAGCGTGAATGTGACGCTGGACGACGAACTGATTGTCGCTATCAACGAGATCCATCGCCGCTACCCCAATCCAGCTCCCTGATGGTCAAGGTGCTTGATCGCACACGTAAAAGCTGGTCAGGCGCTACCTTGGAGCGACACCGGGTGGGCCGATCGGTCTGCCCGGAGAATCTGGCTACGCTATCACTCCGGGCAGACCGGACTACGGAAGCCTGACAGTGCCAGCAAAGGGACCAACATGGGCAACAAGACAAACCGTACATACGATGCGGACAAGCAGATAGACCGCTCAGGCACGCAGCCCGCCCCGGCTCCAAGCACCGCCGCAGCCAACGCCAACGCCAACGCCAACGCCAACGCCAACGCCAGAAAAGCACATAAGTCATCAGGCGGCTAAATAAAACATCGCTTGCACAGGCTGTTTTTTCCTATTATGCTCAAAAAAAGCATAATAAACCGGAGACACATCCCATCTGCCGGCTTTTTTTGATTCATTTATACTCAATTTGAGCAATAAGGAAGGCCATGCCTACGCAATTTCCTATCGACGTTTGCCAGCCCCGCGACAACGCAGCACTATCCCACCATATTGCCTGGCAAGCGGTGCCCGGTAAAAGTGCTGCTCCTGCCGACGCCCGGCAACTGCACACCGAACTGGCCCAGACACTGCGCGAGCAGGACGCCGTTCTGGTGGCGCACTACTACACAGACCCGGATGTGCAGGACCTGGCCCTGGAGACCGGAGGCTGCGTGGGCGACTCGCTGGAAATGGCACGTTTCGGGCAAGAACATGCCGCGCGCACCGTCGTTGTGGCCGGCGTCAGTTTCATGGCCGAATCGGCCAAAATCCTAAGTCCCGACAAACGCGTACTGGCCGTACATGCGCAGGCCACATGCTCACTGGACCTGGGCTGCGCTCCCGAGGACTTTGCCCGATTCTGCGACGCCCACCCCGATCGCAGCGTGGTGGTCTATGCCAACACCAGCGCCGCCGTGAAAGCCCGGGCCGACTGGGTGGTGACCTCATCGATTGCGCTGGATATTGTGCGTCACCTGCATGAGCAAGGCAAAAAAATCCTATGGGCCCCTGACCGCCACCTGGGCGCATACATCCAGCAACAGACCGGAGCCGACATGCTGCTGTGGCAAGGCTCCTGCCTGGTTCACGACGAATTCAAGGCCGACGCGCTACAAGCCATGAAGCAAACCCATCCGCAAGCACGGGTACTGGTACATCCCGAATCCCCGGCTGGCGTCATTGCCCTGGCCGATGTAGTGGGGTCGACCACGCAACTGATCAAAGCTGCCTGCCAGGACCGGGCCGACACCTTTATCGTGGCGACAGACCAAGGCATTTTGCACGCCATGCGACGACAAGCACCTGGCAAGACATTTCTGGCCGCTCCCACGGCTGGTGAAAGCGCCACCTGCAAAAGCTGTGCCTATTGCCCCTGGATGGCCTTGAACTCCTTGCACGCCTTGCGCGACAGCCTGCTGCAAGACGGCCCCGGCGTGCAGATCGACGCCAACATCGCGGCGCAAGCCCGCCGTTCCCTGCAACGCATGCTGGATTTTGCGGCAGAGCGTCAGACCGCGCTGCGTGTCCAGGCGGATATGGCCGAGCATACCGCCTTGTTTCAGCACGTCGGAGCCGCCTGATGGGCACGCACGTGCTGATTGTGGGGGCAGGACTGGCGGGCCTGACCCTGGCCCTGTCCCTGCCCCGAACGCTGACGGTAACAATCATCAGCCACGCCCCCCTGCCCGGCGGTGCCAGCCCATGCGCGCTCGGCGGCATTGCCGCCGCGATAGACCCGCAAGATAGCCTGGAACAACATGTGCTGGACACGCTGAACGCCGGCGCGCAGCACGCTGACCCGCAACGGGTGCAGGCTATTTTGCAGTCGGCACCACAAGCCGTGCAGTGGCTGCTGGAACAGCATGTCGCTTTTGACCGTACGGCCGACGGCGCACTGCATCTGACCCGCGAAGGTGGCCACGGGCAACGCCGCATAGTCCATGCAGCCGATGCCAGCGGGCAGGCCATCATGCAGGCATTAACACAACGACTGTTCAAGGCCAGCCATATACAGGTGCGCAGCCCATGCCAGGTACTGGCCTTGCGCCGCAACAGGCACGGCGCGGTAGCCGGGGTGGATCTGTACGATCATCGTCGTGCTGCGCACCAGACCCTGCAGGCGGATCATGTCGTGCTGGCTACTGGCGGTCTGGGACGGCTCTATGCGCACAGCACCAATCCTGAAGGCGCGTTGGGCCACGGCGTGGCGCTGGCCTGGCGTGTCGGGGCCACCATACAGGATCTGGAATTCGTACAGTTCCACCCAACCTGCCTGCGCCAGGACGGTCCACCTCTTTTACTGACTGAAGCCTTGCGCGGCGAAGGCGCGCACCTGCTCGATGCCCAAGGACAGCGTTTCATGCCGACACACGATCGCCGCGCCGAGCTGGCACCGCGCGATATCGTGGCCCGCGCCATCGACGAACAGATGCGCCGCGACGACCAGCCACATGTCTGGCTGGATGCCCGCCATCTGGGCCCGGCAACCTTGCAGCGCCAGTTCCCACGCGCCCTGCAACAGTGCCTGCAACGCGGGTTCGACCTGCGTCGGGACTGCCTACCCGTGGCTCCAGCCGCACACTATGCCTGCGGCGGGGTGCTGACCGATCTACACGGCCATAGCAGCATTGCCGGACTGTATGCCGTGGGCGAGGTCGCCTGCACCGGCCTGCACGGAGCGAACCGACTGGCCAGTAACTCGTTGCTGGAATGCGTAATCATGGGCCGGGCCGCCGCGCGCGCCATTATCGACACACCGCCTGCCCGCCGTGCCAGCTTGGAGCCCTTGCCTGTCGCCGAACCCGCCCTGCCCCGGCCAGATCCCAGCCTGCTCGAACTGCAGACTGTGATGCAGACTCAGGTAGGCCTGCGCCGCCATCACCAGGGTCTGACGCAAGCCGCACACACTCTGGCCGACTGGCGCACGCGCCTGGCCAGCGGCGATTCGCGTCCCGCCAGAACAGCACTGGGTTTAAGCGTGGATACCGCCTGGCTGCTGACGCAAGCCGCACTGGCGCGTGAACACAGCCTGGGCGCTCACTATCGATTGGACTGAACAAATGGCGCGCCGCTCGCAGATCCCTAGGTTTTCCCTGATTGCTCTATAGCCCTATTAACAGTATGGTGTGCCTGTCATTGCAGGCGGTATGAAAGAGACCTGTTCACTCAGGCGCCGACGGAGCAACCACCCCGGAAACTCTCAGGCCAAAGGATCGTACCAGCCCGACAATCTGGAGAGCGGCGCATAGCGCGCCCACCGAAGGAGCCTGGCCCGCACGCGGCCAGATAAACTCTCAGGTCACAGGACAGATGGGGTATTGTCGCCAACCGGCGGCAATTGATCCCTCTGGAGCCTGAAATGTCTCACATCGCCGTCATCGGCGCCGGTATCAGCGGCGTCACCACTGCTTACGCCCTAGCCCGCCAGGGTTTCCAGGTTACGGTCATCGACCGCCTGCGCTATCCTGCCATGGAAACCTCGTTTGCCAACGGCGGCCAACTGTCGGCCTGCAATGCCGAAGTCTGGAACAGCCGCAGCACCATCATGAAGGGTCTGAAATGGATGCTGCGCAAAGATGCGCCGCTGCTGTTCAACCCCCGCCCCAGCTGGCACAAATACAGCTGGATGGCGCAGTTCATGCGCGCCATCTCGGGCTACGAGACCAACACCATCGAAACCGTGAAGCTGGCCATCACGGCCCGCGAAAACCTGTTTCAGTGGGCCAAGGACGAACAAATCGATTTCGACCTGGAACAGCGCGGCATTTTGCACATTTACCACACCGCCTACGGATTCGAATCGGGCAAGCGCGTCAGCCAGTTGCTGCAACGCGGCGGCCTGGAGCGCCGCACCGTCACCAACGAAGAAATCCACCAGATCGAACCTACGCTGCAAGGCACTTACTACGGCGGATTTTTTACGCCCTCGGACGCCACGGGCGACATCCATAAATACACGCGCGGCCTGGCCCGCGCCTGCGAACAGCGCGGCGTGCGCTTCTTGCAAGACACCGAAGTGCTGGGCGTGCGCTGCGGCCCGCCGCACCAGATCCAGTTGCGTACCGGCACCGGCACGGACGCGCAAACCCACAGCCTGCAAGTCGATTCGCTGGTGGTGTGCGCCGGCGTCGGCAGCCGCCATCTGGCCAAGCTGCTGGGCGACTACATCAATATCTATCCGGTCAAGGGATACTCGATTTCCGCCTATCTGGATACACCTGAAAGCCAGGCAGCCGCGCCCTGGGTCAGCCTGCTGGACGAGGAAGCCAAGATCGTGACCAGCCGCCTGGGCAATGACCGCTTGCGCGTGGCCGGCACCGCCGAATACAACGGCGAAAACAAAGACATACGCGCCGACCGCATCGCCCCGTTGGTGAACTGGACACGCCGCAATTTCCACGACGCCGCCACCGACCGTGTCGTGCCTTGGGCGGGCCTGCGTCCCATGATGCCCGACATGATGCCGCGCGTACAGGCCGGCAGCCGCCCCGGCGTCTACTACAACACCGGGCACGGCCACCTGGGCTGGACGCTGTCGGCCGCCACGGCGCAAATCATTACCGAGCTGATTGTGCAGCGCACTCGGGAAGCCGAGCCGCTTCGATCCGCCACCACGGCGGCAGCAACTGCTGCACCCGCCGCTGCCCATAGCGCTCGTCCAGCAGATACACATAGCCCCGATCCTGTTCATCGCGAATCACACGGCCCGCGGCCTGTATAACCTTGCGCAAGCCAGGGTACAAATAGGTGTAGTCGTAGGCCCGGCATTCCCCGAACAGCCGGGCCATTACCTGCCGAACCGACTCGTTGACCTCGTTAAACTGGGGCAAGCCCAGTGTGGCGATAAAGGCCCCCAGCAAACGCTTGCCGGGCAAATCCACCCCTTCGGAAAACGCCCCGCCCAAGACGGCCAGGCCGATGCCTTGCCCTTGCGGCGTAAAACGCGCCAGAAACTGAGCGCGCTGGGTATCATTCATGGACGGGGTCTGCCGCCATAACGGCAGTTCGGGATAGCGCTGTGCCAGCGCTTCATGCACCTGTTCCAGATAATCAAAACTACTTAAAAACAGCAGATAATTGCCCGGCTGCGCCGCATAGGCGTGCGCGACAATATCGCAGACACTGCTCAGACTGGCGGCCCGATCAGCATAGCGGGTGGACAAACCCGCATACCGGCGCACCTGCAATTGCTCGGTACGATATGGCGAGGGAACATCCAACACCGGACTGCATGGCGGCACGCCCAACAGATCGCGGTAAAAATCGGCGGGGGTCAGCGTGCCGGAAAACAGCACCACGCCGTGCGCATCGCCATAGCGCCCCTGCAAAAACGGTGCCGGCACCACATTACGGATGCGCACAGTCATACCCTGACGCCCGGCGACCGCATCGAACAAGGAATGCGCCCCAAAATACCCAGCTAGATCCGCAAAATACAGCACAGAAAAATACGCCTGCAACAAGGCGCTGTTCTGCGGCAAGGGGTGGTCGGCCACGTAACTGCCCAGCCGTGCCGCCAGATGCTCGCATTCCTGCAGCAGGGACGCGGGAATGGCTTCCTGCCCCATTTGCGTGCTGCCTTCCTCGCCCAGACAGTCGTCCATGACCCGTACAAGACGACTAAGGTAGCGTTTCAAGTTTGAAGGCGCGTTTTTGCGCGCGCCGCGCAACTGCTCCTGCGACAGTTCGGCTGAATACATGCTGCGCGCCCGATCCAACAGATTATGGGCTTCGTCCACCACCACGGCGCTGCGCCAGCGCTGGGACAGCGTCTGACCATGCAGCATGGCCGACGTGTCGAAATAATAGTTATAGTCGCCGACCGCCACATCGCTCCAGCGCAGCATTTCCTGTCCCAAATAGTAAGGACAGACATCATGATCCCGCGCCACGGCCTGCAAAGTATGGCTGTCCAGCTGGGGCTGGGTCACGGCACAGGCCCGGGCGGCGGGCAAGCGATCGTAAAACCCGTGAGCCAAAGGACAAGACTCGCCATGACAGGCCTTGTCCGGATGGACGCACTGCTTGTCGCGCGCCACCAGTTCCAGCACGCGCCACGGGGCAGGCCCGGCCGTTGCCAGGCGATCAAGCGCATCCAATGCCATTTGCCGGCCGGAATTTTTGGCCGTCAGATAAAACAACTTATCCAGACCGGCCTCGGGCATGGCTTTCAGGCCGGGGAAAAGCACGGCCAAGGTCTTGCCTATGCCGGTAGGAGCTTGCGCCATCAGGCACTGTGCATCGCGCTGTGCCCGGTAGGCGGCCACGGCCAGCTCCCGTTGGCCGGTCCGAAAACCCGCAAAGGGAAACGACAAGTGCCGGCACGCCTGGTCGCGCGTTTGCCGATGCTGCTGTTCTTGCTGCGCCCAGATCTGATACAGACGGCATTGCTGCTCGAAGAACGCCTGCAACTGTGTCCGGTCCTTATATTCGGCCAGCGCTGTTTCAGTATGCTTGTCCACCTGAAAGTACACCACGCTGACCGTCAGGCCGGGCAGATCGCGCTCCTGGCATAGCATGGCGGCATACATCATGGCCTGGGCCTGGTGCAAACGACGATGATGGACCGGAATACGCTCGAATGCCCCCCGGTAGGTCTTGATCTCCTCCAGCCGCAGCGCCTGAGGGTCGAAACCATCGGCACGCCCACGTACCCGCAAGTCCTGGAACTGCGATTCCAGAGACACCTCGGATTCGTAATGCGACGGGCGTTGCAAACGCAGCTGATCGTGCCCCCACATGCCTTCCTGGGCGTTGGGTGCGGGTGTAAAGCGCAAGTCCAGATCGCCGCTGCGGGCGGTAAATTCGCACAAGGTACGCACGCCTACAGTCATGCTCATGCAAGCGGCTCCCGGCTGACATGGCAGACCCGCGCCGGAATACCCTGCTGCTCGAAATAGCTTAGCCAACGTCGCTGATTATCTTGCAGGCGATCCCCCGGCCCCTTGACCTCGATCAGCTCGTACCAATTCTGCGCAGGCAGGAAACGGATCAGGTCCGGCAGACCGGCGCGGTTATCGCGCCAATCCTGCAACACACGCCGGAAAATCGCGTGCAGATGCTGCGGGGGAATGCAGCGCAAAGCCAGCTCCAGCGTGTTTTCCCCCAAAGCCGGCCAAAACAGCAAGGGACACTGCATACCCTGTTTGTCGCGCCAGCGAGCACGTATGCATTCTTTGTAGCCGGGACCATCCAGCAAGGCCAGCGCCTGATCGAATAAAGGCCGACGCCGCGCCACGAAATCCGGACTGCTCCAATCGGCAGGGCTGCTCTGGTAGGGATGAAAGAACGCACCGGGCAAAGGCGCAAAAATGGCCTCCCAGCACAGCAGCCCCAGCAAGCCCGGCAACAGCGTATTTTCCACATATTGAACCGGTGCCAGTTCGGTATGCCAATGCGCCATGACCTGCCACTCCACGCGCTGCCCGTCATCGGGCAGCACCAAGCGGCTAAGCTGGGTGCGTGCCTGCGCCCGCTCCAACGACACCGGCTGTTCCGGCCACCTGGCCTTGGGAGCCAGTTTACGCAAGCGGGGCAGCATGCGCGCCAGCTTCTGGACTTCGGCTTCGCTTTCGGGCCGTTCCCAGGCCTGACAAAACAGGCTCCAGGCATCAGGCCCGTTCTGCTGCCTCTCCAGCACCCGCACACGACGCTGCCGGGCACCGGGCCAGGTGCTGCGGCAATAGGCCTGGTCGGCCAACTCCCACCAAGCTTGGCGCTCGGCCTCTTGCCCAAGTGAAAACAATGTTTTGTCCCGACGGCGCTGCAACCAGTCGCTATCGGTCACGATGGCACACACCGCCTGCAAACGCGCTTGCCATTGCGCGCGATCTGGCACGTCCGGCGCTTCGCGCAACCCGGACAGCGTTTCGTACAGCCGCACATCGTCCAGATGACGGAAAGCACGACTAGCGGCATCGAGCATCAGCGTTTCGTAGCGGTATAGACCCAGATCGCTAAGTACAAATTCTGACCAGTCCTGGTACTGGTTGCCGAAAAACAGCAGTTGCAGACGCTGCGCCCATGCCGTGACGCTCTCAGACAGCCGCAGGACATCGCTCTGCTCCGCCGCCAGACCTGGCCAATCGGCGCAGGGCCGAAGCTGATCGCCATGCCGAAGCGCTACTTGCGCGCGACATTCGTGCTTGCGCGCGCCCGCTGGCAAAGGTGCGAACATGGCACGCAACTGCGCAAGCGTATGCAGATGAAAGACATCGTCCAGGTCCAGTGGCGGTGCCAGACAGACCAAGCCTGCCTGAGCCAGCTCTTGTGTCGCTGCACAGATGTCGGCAATTTCGGGATAACGCAGCTTGCTTACCCGAAACAAGCTACCTTTGCGCATGACAAGACGCACCAGCAAAGCCTGGGCTGGTCCGGTTAAACCCCAAAACACATGTCCGCACGCGACCTGCTCGGCCTCCAGCAGGTCGGCACTGTATTGCTGCACCCACCGCAACACCCGATGGAAATTATGCAGATAATAAAAAAGAGGAAGTTCCGCAGCAGCCATAGATAAACTGGTTGTTTATCCAGCCATTCTACCATCTGCACATGCGGCAGACGACGGAAACATCGAACGCCCCCTCGTTGTGCAAGGAACCGACCACACCATCTGGCGGCCACCCGTCCGCCCAAAACAGCTGTTCGCGCGGGCCAGGCTACTGCGCCTGGCCCAGCACCTGGGCCAGGTCGGCGGCAAAGCGTTGCGCCTGGTCGGCCCCCAGGCTGGCAAAGGTTAGGCGCAGGCCCTGAGCCGGCTGATCCACGCCAAACACCTGCCCCGAGCGGGCCAGCCAACCGCGCGCCGCCAACCCGGCCAGCACGGGTTCGGCGTCGCGATCCAAAGGCACCCACAGATTGAACCCATCCTCGCTATCCCAGAACGTGATGCGATGCTTTTTCAGGGCCTGCATCAGCTGCAGGCGAGCCTGAACATACGCTGCCTGAGCGGCGCGGGTCTGCGCGGTCAACGTCGCGTCGGTCAGTCCATGCACCACCATCTGCTGCAGCAAGTGGCTGACCCACTGCGCCCCAGAGGCCAAACGCTGCGACAGGCGCTCGGCCGTTTGCTGGTCCGAGGCCATCAGAGCCACCCGCAGATCCGGACCCAGCCCCTTGGACACGGAACGGATCAGCGCCCAGCGCAGATGCCCGGCCGGAATGACGTTACGGTACGGACTGTTGGCCAACATCCAGAAGTGGTCGTCCACCATCAGCAGAACTTCGGGGTAATTAGCCAGAATATGTTCGATCTGCCGCGCCCGAGCGCGACTGAGCGCGCACCCCGTGGGGTTATGCGCGCGCGGCGTCAAGATCAAGGCACGCACACCGGCGGCCAAGGCCTGTTCCAGCGACTGCGGCACCATGCCCTCGGGGTCCACGGCAATGCCTACCGGCTTCAGGCCCAGGGTACGCACCGAATTGATGCTGCTGAGATAGCCCGGGTCTTCGATGCCCACCCTATCGCCCGCCAACAAAAAGGCTTGCAACAAACGCTCGATGGCATCGACCGCGCCGTAGCTGACGTGATAGGCCGTATTGACCGGCGTGTCCTTATGAAAAACCTGCCGGCAAACCGCGCGCAGCTCCGGCATCAAGGGATCGACCCCATACAGCGATTGCACGCTGCCGCGCACGCCCTGTATCAGTTGCGCCGGCGAAGGCAGCAATTGGGCCGACGGATTGCCGCTGGCCAGATCCTGCAACACCGAGCTGACCCCGTGCCCTTCGCGGGCCAGTTGATGAATGGACTCGCGTATGCGCGTGCCGCGCCGACCCTGCGCATCGGCCACGCCGGCCGATACCAGCCGCTTATATGCCAACGCCACCGTATTGCGGTTCAGCCCCAGTGTCTGCGCCAACTCCCGCACGGGCGGCAAAGCCTGCCCCGGTGCAATCTGCCCCAAGGCCACTTGCTGGCGGATATCGTCGAACAGTTCCTTCGCATTGCTTCCCTGGATATTCATTTTGACCTATGACATAATGGTTAATGCGGCCATCAAGGTCGCGCCCGATTTCACTTTTCCCTTCTGGTGCGCCATGTCCGAATCCGCTCCTGTACTGCTGCATAACGAACATTATCCCACCTCTACCAGTGTAGATGCATTTCGTCATCGTATTGCCCTGGTACAACAGCGAATCGACCAAGCCTGCCTGCGCAACGGCCGAGCCAGCGGCGATGTGCGGCTGCTGGTGGTCAGCAAAACCTTCGGCACCGACCGTATTCGCCTGGCCTATCAGGCAGGTTGTCGAGTGCTGGGCGAAAACAAAGTCCAAGAAGCCGAACGCAAATACGAAGAACTGCACGAAGAATTGCCGGACCTGCAGTGGTCCGTCATCGGACACTTGCAAAGCAACAAGGCCAAATCGGTGGCGCGTTTCGCGGCCGAGTTCCAGGCACTGGACAAGCTCAAAACAGCCGAAACCCTGGATCGACGCCTACAGATCGAAGGACGCAGCCTAGATGTTTTCGTGCAGGTGAATACATCCGGGGAAGCCAGCAAATTCGGCCTGCCACCCGAAGAAGTCCACGACTTCGTGCGCGCCTTGCCTCAATTTTCGGCACTGCGCGTCAAAGGCTTCATGACCCTGGCCCTGATGGATGCCGATCCCGAACGGGTGCGTCCCTGCTTTGTCTTGCTGCGCCAATTACGCGACCAGATACGCAACGACATCGGCCACGCCCAGGACATGTGCGAATTGTCCATGGGCATGTCTGGCGACTACGAAATCGCCATCGAAGAAGGCGCGACGGTCGTGCGCGTGGGTCAAGCCATTTTTGGCGCGCGCTCAACGCCTAATAATTATTATTGGCCAGAAGCCCAACTGGAGACGCCATGACCCCTGTACTGCTCATCATTCGCCAAAACGGCAAGGAAAGCGGCCGTTTTCACTCCAGTCCCTCCTGCCCTACGGAACAATTGCGGCAGTTGGCCCGCCACCTCCAGACCCTGCCGGGCTGCGTACTGGAACTGCAACGCAGTTGCGGTGAACGGCGCATCCTGGACAGCGGACCGACCGGCCTACGCTTGCTCAGCGCCGAAATTCTGTACGAACCCGCCGATCTACAAGCCTGGCTGCAGGAAGGTCAGGAAACCGTGGTTGCGGTCTAAGGTGGGTCCACATTTACGACCTGGTTCCTTCATATTTCGCAAGGAACCAGGGTAAAGTATTTAGCCGCATACTCTGCTTTTCTACATCCTGACCCTATTGTGGTACATATAGCCAATCTGGCCGCTTGGTGAGCACATCTGCCACCATTTCCCTTTTTGCTGAAACGTATAAAACGTTTCGTTTTCAAAAATTTTTTCAATCACCGCGCTTTCTGCATTCGGCTGGGCGCGAACATTTGTATACCCATCCTTATCCGCAATCGTCGCCGCCCGATTGAATTTAGTACGATCGCACGAATTTGCAGTCATTTTTTTGGGTGCCGCTTGAAAGGAAATGGGCAAAGGCGTAAAAGTGCGGGTACCCAATGCCTTATTTGCCATTAAATCGACTTTTCTGCCATCGACCATCGCATGCGCGCGCGTCACCACCAATTTCACGTCTGTCTCGCACGCCTGCTCGCTGACCCAATGCGCTGTTGCATAACGATCGGCACTGGAACCACCGATATGCTCAAGGACCAGTTCCACATCGCCCAAATGCGCATCCGCTGCGTTTCTTACCTGCATATCAACCGTCAACTGGGTCACTGGATCTGATAGTGCCCCGGCGTCAAAGGTAAAGTTGGCGGCACACATCCCTTGATTTGCCCACACCGTATCCGAATGCCAGAAATCGATACCATTGAGATCCGCTTGCGCCGTCCCACCAAACAGTGTCATCGATAAGCACAGCGCCAAACCCATTTTGGTTTTTTTCATCTTCCACCCTTATATACAGTTACTCTATATCGAACCGATTATAAGGACAGATGACAGCAACCTTCTTCTTTATTGCCGCATACGTGACATGCAGATTCCCTTGCGCTATTTCCTGCCCATTTGCAAAACGAAATTTCTGAAAAAACGCTTGTAACTGATCTAGATCAGAAACCCACGCAAAAGAAACAGCTAAACTGCGCCGCTGGATCTGCGTCCGGCCTGCCTTTCATACAACAACATTCAGAAACCATGCAGCCCAATCACCCCCATCCAGATACCCATGCACCGTCCCAAGACGCCACCGAGCATATCGGCCACTTGCTGCGCAAAGCCGGCCAGCGGCATACGGCGATTTTCCAGCAACATGTCGGCGACAAACAACTGACGGCCATTCAATTCGTTACCTTGTGCGCCCTGCGCGATCGCGGTGCCAGCTCCCAGACCGAATTGGTAGAAGCCACTGCCGTCGATCAAGCCACCATACGCGGCATTTTGCAACGTCTGGCAGCCCGACGCCTGATCCAACAAGCCCCCGATCAGAACGACAGACGCAAAGTCATCGTAGAGCTGACGGCGCAAGGCCGGGATCTGCTCGAGCGCATTACCCCACGATCCCGGAAAATCAGCGACCTGACCCTGGAGGCCCTGAATCCGGCTGAACGGGTCGCCATCGTCTACCTGTTGCACAAAATGATCGATAGCGAACGGGCCGCGGCATGATGCTTTACGCGCACCAGCGCTCAGACTATTTTTTCTTCGCCCCATAAGATATATTTAAAATACATCTTAATTATTCGTGTCCAGGATACTGATCATGTCATCCATCCATTCCCGTCCCCAGTGGCGCGCTTTTCTGGAACTGGGTTTTCGCCCCCTGTATCTGCTGGCCACACTCTGGGGAGCGGTCAGCATCGCCCTGTGGCTGTATGCACCGGGCTGGCTTGCGCATTCGCCCGTGCCCTCCTTGTACTGGCATGCTCATGAAATGCTGTGGGCATTCATCGGTACCATCGCCGTCGGTTTTCTACTGACCGCCAGCGCCACCTGGACAGGCCACAAAACCTTGCACGGTCCGGCACTGGGCGGCTTATGCCTGATCTGGATCGCTGCCCGCCTGTGCCTGCTCACACCGGGCGGGCTGACCGCCGCCCTGATTCTGGATACCCTGTTTTTCCTGGTAGCCGCCGCCGAACTGGCCCGCGTGATCCTGCTGGCCCGTAACCGGCGTAACTACGGCATTCCACTGGCCATACTGGCCCTGGGACTGAGTCATGCCCTGTTCCTGTACAGCCTGCTGCAGGGCCACGACCCCATGCCGTACTTTTACAGCGGCTTCTGGACCATGGCGCTGGTTACTTTGCTGATCGCCCGCCGTGTCATTCCCTTTTTCAGCATGCGCGCCATACCTGGCCTGAACATTCCCATGCAGACCCGCAGCGGCCAATGGCAAATGGGCATCAGCGTTCTGGCCATTATCGTATCCCTGCTGTCCTGGCGTCTGCCACTGGCTGCAGCCTTGGCCGCGCTGGGCCTGATCGCCCTGGTGCAATGGCTGCGCTGGCGCCCCTGGGCCAGCCGCCGCAAGCCTCTGCTCTGGATTTTGTATCTGGGCTACGCCGGTCTGGCCATCGGCCTGCTCAGTGCCGCCGCCTATGAGGCCGGTCTGATAGAGCGGGCCGCCTGGCCCGTACACATAGTAGGTCTGGCCGGTTTCAGCGTCATGATCATCGGCATGTTGACCCGTACCGCGCTGGGCCACCTTGGCCAGCCTTTAAGCGCATCTCCACGCCTGGTGGTGGGCTACGGCTTGCTGCTGGCGGCGGTCGCACTGCGCCTGCTGGCCTTGATTCCCAGCGCCTGGAGCCTGCCGCTATTGCATCTGGCCGGCGCATGCTGGGTTCTGGCGCTGCTGAACTATT
>JQGF01000962.1_pt1 | contig 14775 bp, 12 predicted proteins | sample 210201 | NCBI WGS metagenome assembly JQGF01 (sample SAMN02947780, study PRJNA257236) | wastewater metagenome | biome: Domestic wastewater sediments; material: Domestic wastewater soil sediments and water; isolation source: domestic wastewater sediment treated with ammonia and hydroxylamine at...
TCGATCAGCAAGGTCAGCACCCAGACTGTAATGACCAGGGGCACCCAAATGAGCAGACCAGTGACGAAATAACGCTTGAAGGGGCGCATAAGAAATAGTGTTAACTGGACGTTGAAGGCGCAGGCGCCGACGAAGCAGCTGGCGTGGATGCCGAGCCGCTGTCCGCAGGCTTGCTGCCACCCTGGTTACGGAAGTCCGTTACATACCAGCCCGTACCCTTGAGCTGGAACCCGGCCGCCGTTACCTGTTTGGTAAAGGTGGGCTGATTGCATTCTGGACAAACCTCTAAAACGGGGTCCGACATTTTTTGCAGCACATCTTTTTCGTATTGGCACGAGCTGCATTTATACGCATAGATTGGCACGACTCATCCTAACTAAAAAAAGCCGAAACAAATTTCGAGATACCAGTAAATGGGGGCGGCACCTGCCCATTTCAAGCCGGCGCCCCGCTCAACGAGCCCCCGCAAACACGTCACGGGAGCGCTTCTGGCTTGATTTTAGCCCTTTTGGCGTTCAATCGCACTGAACTTGCACCCCACCAGAGTCACCGCGCAAGGTGGCACCAGGTTCAGATCAGAAACAGGCAGGCAGCAACCAGGGTGGGCGCGGCCGCACTGAGCAACAAGCGCAACGGCGAGATGGCGCCGTCCGGGAAACTGCCTTTCAAAATGGAGAAACCGGCTGGATTGGGCGCATTGGCGATCACTGTCAAACCGCCCCCTGTGACCGCACCCGCGACCAACATGTAACGCCAGATTTCCGAGGTCCCCTCAACCAGGGAGCCCAGGTAAGTCAAGGCCGCGTTGTCGGTGACAGCCGTCAAGGCGGTAGCCCCCCAGAACAGCACCGTGGGCGACAGACCACCCAGCAGATCCTGAAGCCACCACTTTTGTAGTCCACCCAGCACCACCAGCCCTGCCAGGAAAAAGCCGACCATCAAACCTTCACGCACCAGCAAGGGGCTTTGGTAGTGTTTGTACGAGTGGGCATAGCCGATGAACAGCATCAACAAGGCCATGAACACAATTGGATGATGCGCGCCCAAGACAATCGCAACCAGAAAAGCCACATGAATGGCCATGACGGTCACAGGCACGGAACGCTGCGTCTTGGCTTCCTGGGGCATGCCCTGGCCCATTTCCAGCAAGGCCTTGCGGCACACCAGCGTGACCAACGTGGCATTGATCAGCACCGCGACGACCGCACGCCACCCGAAGTGGGTGGACATATAGGCTGTATCCCAGCCAAAGGTACTGGCCACCATCAGGACGGGCGGGGCCGCATAGGCCGTCAGGACGCCGCCGATGGAGACGTTCACAAACAGAACACCCACGGTCAAATACTTGAAGCCGGCATGGCCTTGATGACGGAAATAGGCTTTATGCAGCAGGAGCGCCGCCAGGGTCATGGCGGCCGGCTCGGTAATCAGCGAACCGGCCAGAGGCACCACGGAAATCGTAATGAAATACGTGGAAATCTTGTCAGACATGGGAAGCGCACGGGCCAGGACGGACACCGTCTTGTTCACCAGCTCTAAAATGGGACGGCTGGCCGCGACCACCATGATCGCAAACACGAACATGGGTTCGGTAAAGTTGCGCCCTTCCAGATACTCAATCGCCGACTGTAAATCCACAAAAACAGCCATATAGGCCACCAGCACACAGGCCCACACGCCAAACACCGCCTCAACCTCGGACAACATGTGCCACAGCCCTGCATGGCTGCCGCCTTTATTGGCCAAGCGTGCAAACACCGGAACCGAAAAGGTGTGGACGATGGCAATGGCAAACAGCGCCGTTGCAACATACTCAAGAGGAGAGGCCATTTTTCAAACCTTTAAAACTTTACGTAAATTGCTTGAATACGTATCAAGCCAAACGGAGAGTGCCGGCCAAAGCAGCCACCACCAGCAAGACACCAACCCAGATGTTGGCACGGAAAAGGCGCAGGCCTCGTTCGGGATAGCGCACGTCAAAATGCCGCATTTGCCACAGCAGATGCAGCGCAATCAGCGCCATGACCGCGTAATACAGAATACGCTCGTTCAGCAGATAACCGCCGATCAGCCAGCACAACATGGCGGCAATGTAAAAACCGCTGATCCAGGTCTTGCCTGCCTCGCGAAAACGCAGCGCCGTGGAGTGCAGACCCAGCTTGGTATCGTCAGCCATGTCGATATAGGCATAGATGGAGTCGTAGCCAACCTGCCACAAAATCGCGCCCACCCACATCAGGATGGCGCCAAAAGGCACCATGTTCTGCGTATCGGACCAGGCCATCAACATGCCCCAGTTAAAGCAGATGCCCAGGACCACTTGCGGCCAATAGGTAAAACGCTTGCACAGGGGATAAATCATCACAATCGGGAACAAGGCCAGCGCCAGCCACCGGCTGTATTCATTGATCGCCAACAGCAGCAAGGCACACACGGCCATTTGCGCCAGCACGAAGAGCACGGCCTGACGCATGGTGATCTGGCCACTGGTCAAGGGACGAAAACGGGTACGCTCGACCTGATGGTCGAAATTGCGATCCGCCATATCGTTAAAGCAGCAGCCAATACCGCGCATCAGCAAAGCGCCCAGGGAAAAGATCACCAGACGCCACAAGGTGGGCAGTCCGTCCGCGGCCTGCACCAGAGCGGCAAGCGCGGGCAGCAGAGTCAACCAGGTGCCTACTGGCCTATCCAAGCGGCACAGCCGGGCATACGGCCCCCAGGAGGCAGGCAGATAGCGGGCTACCCAATCATTGTTGGGGCGCATATCCGACAGATCTGGACGCGGGGGGGCTTTCGAAGCGGATGGAGATGTCATAGAGGTAAAACCCAAATCCAGGCCCTGGGCCATAGACCGAAAACAAGCATACCCTCTGACAGAGGGTATGCGGTGGATTCCAGAAACCCGTTCACGCTCTGGGAGCCAAGAAAGTGCAATAAGCGGCGCTGAAAACCACAACGCTGGCTGAGCCAGCGCTTGAAAAGGCGCAAACCCGTCTGGCTGCGCCCCATGCCCGTCAGATAGCGATCAGGCTTCTTTGATGAGTTTACCCAAGATGGCAATGCCTTCGCGAATTTTTTCCTCGGGTACGGTCGCAAAGCTCAGGCGCAATGTGTTGCGCTTGACGCCATTGCCCGCGTAGAACGGCTCACCAGGCACAAAGGCCACCAGATTTTCAATGGCTTTTTGCAACAGGGCCGTGGCATCCACGTGCTCGGGCAAGGTCACCCAAATGAACATGCCACCCTCAGGACGGGTCCATTGGGCCGTGTCCGGGAAGTTCTTGTCCATGGCGTCCAGCATGATGGCGCACTGTTTCTGGTAAATATCGCGCACTTTGGGCAGGTGCTGTTCCAGGAAACCGTTATGTACGGCTTCGTAAACCGCCATCTGTGTCAGTGTGGACGTGTGCAAGTCCGTGGCCTGCTTGATCTGCACCAGTTTGTCGATGATTTTGGCAGGGGCCACGATGTAACCCAGGCGCAGGCCGGGAGCCAGCACTTTGGAGAACGTGCCCAAACGCACCACAGTCGCGCCTGCCTTGCGCCCCAGGGACAGCAGGCTGGGCAGGCGCTCGCCGGCATAACGCAACTCGCCGTAGGGATCGTCCTCGATAATAGGAATATGGGCCGCAGCGCAGCGCTCCACCAGATCCTGGCGGCGTTCCAACGGCAGACGCAAGCCGGTCGGATTCTGGAAATTGGGCAAGGCGTACAACAGACGAGCGCCCATGGCCTCCGGTGCCGAGACATATTCGGGAATCATGCCCTGACCGTCAGTCGGAATGGCGACGAAAGAAGGATCGTAGACCGACAAGGCTTGCAAAGCGCCCAGATAGGTCGGGGACTCCACCAATACCTTGCTACCCTCGTCAATGAACAGCTTGCCCAGCATGTCCAGCGCCTGCTGGGAACCGTTCACCAGCAAAATCTCATCGGCCTGAACGGGCGCGCCTTCGGCGCTCATTTGCTCGGCCAACCATTGGCGCAGCGGCAGATATCCTTCAGTCGTGGTGTATTGCAGCGCAGTCCGCCCCTGCTCGCTCAATACCTTGTTGAACGCGCTTTGCATTTCCTCGACAGGAAAGCCGACTGGAGTGGGCAGACCGCCCGCAAAGGAAATAATCTCGGGTCGCGCCGTGACCTTGAGAATTTCACGAATTGCGGAGCCACTCAGTTTCTGGGCACGTTGGGAAAAGGTAAAAGGCTGCGAGAGGGTATCCATGATTCGGAAAAGTCCTGAAGAAGAACGATTAAATACTTCATATGCAAACTTTATAGCTTGCAACAATGAACGCAGGATGCCGGAAAACCAGGCATCCTGCACCTTTGAATGAGTTATGACGCGGGTTTATTAGCGTATACCTTGCCACCAAGCGGCTTGCAGCGCAAGTAGCCAACGCGCATCCGCTCCGGATTTACCCTGAAAAAACAAGCTCTCGGCCCAGACAAACGTCGCGCTTTATCTATACTTCGTTATTGTATATACAATTTAAAATCCGCATGGAGCCCTGCCACCATGAGCCAGCCCCACCCAAGCACTTTGTTTGGTCTGCTAACCATCAGTAAGCTGCCCGTGCAAAACTGGAAAAATGGGGGCGGCACCACACGCGAGATCCTGTGCCATCCCCCCCAAGCAGGATATGAAAGCTTTGACTGGCGCCTTAGCCTGGCCCATGTGCAGACCTCCGGTGATTTTTCCCGTTTTCCCGGTATAGAGCGCCATATCCTGCTCATCGAAGGCGAGCACATGCAGTTGATTCACAACGAACAGCGCCATGCACTGCATCCCTTCCAACCCTATGTCTTTGCGGGTGAGGACAAGGTGAGCTGCTTCTTGGCGCAGGGCCCTACCCAGGATTTGAATCTGATGGTGCGCCGGGGCCGGGCCCAGGGCCGTCTGCAGGCATGGGCGGGACGCGACACTCCTGTGCAGCTGGAGGCAGGCACGCACTTTCTGTACGCACCACGCGGCGGCTATACATGTCAGGCTGGAACCGCAAGCTGGGCTCTGACCGCAGAACAGGCCCTGATCGGCTCCACCTCTGTCTCCGTCTCCTTGCAACTGACCGCCGATCATGCCGCGGCCCCGCTGGTCTACGCGTATATCGCCCCTACGGAATGACTGATGAACTACACACTCTGGACTGATTTACGTCTGGCTCCCCGCGCCGACCCCGAACACGTCATTGAGGATGCCTGCCTGGTCGAACAAGCGGGCCGCATCGTCTGGATGGGGCCCCGGCATGCACTCCCCCCCCAATGGCAACAGGCCAAACACGTACACAAGCTGGACAATCGCTGGGTCACCCCCGGCCTGATCGATTGTCACACTCACCTGGTTTACGGTGGCACCCGAGCCCAGGAATTCGCTTTGCGGCTGGCCGGAGCCTCCTATGAGGAAATAGCCCGCCAGGGAGGCGGTATTGTTTCAACGGTTCAGGCCACCCGTTGCCTGAGCGAGGAGCAACTGCTGGCCCAGTCCCTGCGTCGTCTGGATGCTTTGTTGGACGAAGGCGTGACCGCAATCGAAATCAAGTCGGGCTACGGCCTGGATCTGGACAGCGAGCGAAAAATGCTGCGCGTGGCCCGGCGTTTAGGAGAGTTGCGCCCGGTCACAGTGCGCACTACCTTTTTAGGTGCTCATGCCCTGCCCCCGGAGTTCGCAGGTCAAACCGACGCCTATGTGGATCAGGTCTGCAGCCAGATGATGCCCACCCTGGCACAAGAGGGGTTGATTGACGCTGTGGATGTATTTTGTGAACGCATCGCCTTTGATCTGAGACAGTCCGAGCGCGTGCTGAAAGCGGCCCAAGCCCTAAAACTACCTGTAAAAATGCATGCCGAGCAGCTCTCCAATCTAGGGGGCACGGCAATGGCGACACGCTACCGCGCCCTGTCCACCGATCATCTGGAGTATCTGGATGAAGCAGGGGTGATCGCCATGAAAGAAGCCGGAACGGTTGCCGTACTGCTGCCCGGCGCCTATTACTTCCTGCGTGAAACCCAGTTGCCCCCGATCGAGCTGCTGCGCAAGCACGGCGTACCCATGGCCTTGTCCACCGACAGCAACCCCGGCACCTCTCCCTGCACCTCCCTTCTGTTGATGCTGAACATGGGCAGCACCTTATTCAGGCTAACGGTGCCTGAGGCCCTGGCCGCCGTCACCCATCATGCCGCCCAGGCCCTGGGAGCCCCGGACATCACCGGCGAACTGAGCATTGGGTCCCGCGCCGATTTTGTCGCCTGGGATATCGAGTCACTGTCGGAACTGGTCTACTGGCTGGGCCTGCCCCGCTGCGCCCTGGTGGTGTACCAAGGCGCCATCAGCCGCGATCTGCGCAAGGAGTCATCATGAACCCTGTCCAACAGCATGAAGCCCTGTGGGCGCCCTGGGCCTATTTGGACGGCCACTGGCAAGCCGATGTGCTGATGCGCTGGGACATGCACGGCACGCTGACGCAGGTTCTGCCTGGAACCTGCCCGCCCGCCAAGGACGCGAGCGATAAGGTGTATCGGGCACAGGGCGCCGTGCTGCCAGGGATGCCCAATCTGCATTCGCACGCTTTTCAAAGTGCCATGGCAGGCTTGACGGAATTTCGGGGACAAGACCAGGACAGCTTCTGGAGCTGGCGCGACCTGATGTACCGTTTCGCCGCCCGTCTGGAGCCTGAACACCTGTATGCGATTGCCCACTGGCTTTACATACAAATGCTCAAGGCCGGCTATACCAGCGTCTGCGAGTTTCACTACCTGCATCACCCGCGTGAGGGAGGCCGATACAGGCCATCGGGTCTGCTGGCCCAAGGGATTCTGGAGGCGGCCAGCGCCAGCGGACTGGCGATCACCCTGCTGCCGGTGTTGTATCAGTACAGCGACTTCAGCCGCAAAGCACCGCGACCGGACCAAGAGCGCTTCCTGAACAGCCCCACGCAACTGCTGTACCTGCTGGAATCCTTGCACAGCAGCCACCCTTTGAACGTGGACCGGCGCTATGGCGTGGCGCCCCATTCCCTGCGTGCCACCGATGTGGGTTCCATCAGCACGCTGATCGACGGCCTGCATAGCCTGCCCTCCCGCCATCCGATTCACATCCATATTGCCGAGCAGATGGCCGAAGTGCTGGCGTGCCAGGAGCTCAAGGGTTGCAGTCCGGTCGCCTACCTGTACGATAACTTCAATGTGGACGAGCGCTGGTGCCTGGTTCATGCCACTCACATTGGCGAGCCGGAGCGTCAGCAAATTGCCCGCAGTGGCGCAGTGGCGGGCCTATGCCCGACAACCGAAGCCAATCTGGGGGACGGCCTGTTTCCGGCCGCTGCTTTTCTGGCCGACCATGGCCACTTGGGCATCGGATCAGACAGCCACATCTGCGTGGACTGGCGCGCCGAACTGCGTCTGCTCGAATATGGCCAACGTTTAAGCCGTCAGCAACGCAACGTGCTGGCTTCGCCTCGACAGCCCTATGTCGCAGACTATTTATTTGGGACCTGCGCCCGCGGTGGGGCGCAGGCGTCAGGGCGGGCCACGGGGCAGCTTGCCCCCGAGCATCAGGCCGACCTGATGGTGATTGATCTGGCTCACCCCAGTTTGGCGGGACTGGATCAATCACATTGGCTCTCCGCCCTGGTCTTTTCAGAGCGCGCCCACACCAATCCGATTCGCGACGTATTCGTCAGTGGCAAAGCCTGTGTGATCGACGGCCAGCACCCCCAGGAGGAAACGGCGTTTGCCGCCTATCAAGACACACTGAGCCAGCTGTTGGACCGCGCCTGAAAAAACGAGCCTGAAAGCCTTACCCGGCAGGCCCTAGTCCGCGCTCGGCCCGACAGTCCTTGGCTCGCCATCGCGGTCAACAAAGCCTGGCGCAGTCGTTTTTCACTGGGTTGTCTGCCACGTCATTATGCAAAAAACCTGGCTCCGCCCATCCGGGCCAGGGCCACTGGCATGAAGACAACAAGGCTCGGGAGTACGCCCTGGACCCTAAAACAGGTCGGCCGCCGTGTCAGCCAGACTCTCGTCCAGCACCAGGGCTTTCAGGGCCTCGATATCGGGAGCCAGATAACGATCCTGATCGTAAAAAGGCACGGCCTGACGAATCGCGTCCTGCACCTTTCTCAAGCGCTCGGAAGTCAGCAAAGGAGCATGAAAATCAATGCCCTGCGCCGCACACAGCAATTCAATCGCCACAATTGCAGCGGTATTTTGTGCCATATCCTCCAGTCTGCGCGCTGCAAAGGTCGCCATGCTGACGTGGTCTTCCTGGTTAGCCGACGTAGGCAGGCTATCCACGCTGGCAGGATGTGCCAAGGACTTGTTTTCCGAAGCCAGCGCCGCCGCGGTCACATGGGCAATCATGAAGCCCGAATTCAAACCGGCAGAAGGCACCAGAAACGGTGGCAAACCGGAAATGCTGGCATCAATCAACAACGCGACTCGACGCTCTGCCAAGGCACCCATTTCGGCAATCGCCAGGGCCAGGCCGTCGGCGGCGAAGGCCACCGGCTCGGCGTGGAAGTTGCCGCCGGAAATCACCTGATCGGGCTCACCGTTCTTGCCGGGGAATACCAGCGGGTTGTCCGTGACGGCATTGGCCTCGATCAGCAAGCTGCGCTCATTTTGCGTGATGAGATCGTGGATCGCGCCCATCACCTGGGGCTGGCAACGCAAGCTGTAGGGGTCCTGCACCTTGTTGTCATTGTCCCGATGCGACTGGCGAATCTGGCTGCCAGCCAGCAGCTCCCTATACAAGCGGGCCGCGTAAATCTGTCCTAGCTGTCCACGCACCTCATGGATACGCGCATCAAAAGGCGCATCACTGCCTTTGGCGGCGTCCACACTCAAGGCTCCGGCCAAAATCGCATTGCGGAACAAGGTCTGGGTGCGGAACAAGCCATGCAATGCCAGGGCCGTAGACACTTGCGTGCCATTGATCAGAGCTAGCCCCTCCTTGGCGGCCAGCACAATCGGGGTGATACCAGCCTTGGCCAAAGCCTGCTGGGCAGGCATCCATTCGCCCTGCCACTTGGCCTGCCCTTCCCCGATCAGCGTCAAGGTCATGTGCGACAAGGGTGCCAAATCACCCGATGCGCCCACCGAACCTTTGGACGGAATGAAAGGCACCACGCCCGCATTCAGAATATCCAGCAAGGTCGTGACCACATGCGAGCGTATGCCCGAAAAGCCACGCGCCAGACTGGCAATCTTCATGGCCATAATCAGCCGTGCCACCGCATCGGAAACCGGCTCACCCACCCCTACGGAATGCGACAGAATCAGGTTCTTTTGCAGCTGTTCCAGATCGTGGTCGGGAATGCGTTGCTGGGCCAGCTTGCCAAAGCCGGTATTGATGCCATAGGCAGGATGACCTGCACGGATGATCTTGGCCACAATGGCCGAGGACGCGTCCATCGCCCCCACCGCCTCTGCCGGCAGAGTCAGAACAGTCGGTTTCTGCCAGATCTGGCGCAGTTGCGCCAAAGTCAGTGCGCCGGGAGAAAGCTCGATACTCTTGCTCATTTATCTGTCCTGTTTTTCTTACTTGATCATGGGCAGTGTCAGCCCGAAATTCTTGGCCGTTTGAATCGCCAGCTCGTAACCTGCATCCGCATGACGCATCACACCACTGGCGCAATCGTTAATCAAGACCCGCTCCAGACGGGCCGCAGCCTGCTCGCTGCCATCGGCCACGATCACCATCCCCGCGTGCTGGCTGTAGCCCATGCCCACGCCGCCGCCGTGATGCAGCGACACCCAGCTGGCCCCCCCAGCTGTGTTCAAGAGCGCATTGAGCAAAGGCCAGTCCGACACGGCATCCGTGCCGTCCCGCATGCTTTCGGTTTCGCGGTTCGGACTGGCTACCGAACCGGTGTCCAGATGGTCACGTCCAATCACAATCGGCGCTTTCAGCTCGCCCTTGCGCACCATTTCGTTAAAGGCCAAACCGGCACGATGACGCTCGCCCAGCCCCAGCCAACAAATTCGAGCTGGCAGACCCTGGAAAGCGATACGTTCCTGTGCCATGTCCAGCCAGCGATGCACGTGCTCATTGTCGGGGAACAGCTCTTTGATTTTCTGGTCGGTTTTATAGATATCTTCCGGGTCGCCCGACAAGGCCACCCAACGGAACGGGCCTTTGCCCTCGCAAAACAAGGGGCGAATATAGGCTGGCACAAAACCGGGGAAATCGAAGGCATTGGCCACGCCCTCATCAAACGCCACTTGGCGAATGTTATTGCCGTAATCCACAACCGGAATGCCCATTTTCTGGAAATCCAGCATGGCTTTTACATGGATGGCGCAAGACTGGGCAGCAGCTTGCTGAATGCGGACGTGTTGCGGCGGATCTTTCTGAGCGGCCTGCCACTGCTCCACCGTCCAGCCCGAAGGCAAATAGCCATTGAGCAGATCGTGGGCAGAGGTCTGGTCCGTCACCAGATCAGGCTTCAAACCACCGGCTTGAGCGCGTCGCACCAGTTCGGGCAGCACATCGGCGGCATTGCCCAGCAAGCCAATCGACACGGCTTCTTTAGCAGCCGTGTGTTGGGCAATCAGCTCCAGTGCATGGTCCAGATCGCGCGCCTGCTTATCCAGATAACGAGTCTGCAAACGGAAGTCGATACTGCTTTGCTTGCATTCAATCGTCAGCGATACCGCACCGGCAAAGCTGGCAGCCAAAGGCTGTGCGCCGCCCATCCCCCCCAGGCCAGCCGTCAGAATCCAGCGCCCGGCCAGCGAACCCCCAAAATGCTGACGACCTGCCTCAGCAAAAGTCTCGTACGTGCCTTGCACAATGCCCTGGCTGCCGATGTAGATCCAGCTGCCCGCCGTCATCTGTCCGTACATGAACAACCCGGCCTGATCCAGCTCGTGAAACTTCTCCCACGTGGCCCATTTGGGCACCAGATTCGAGTTGGCCAGCAGCACGCGCGGCGCATCACGGTGGGTACGGAACACGCCCACCGGCTTGCCGGACTGAATCAGCAAGGTCTGGTCATCCTCGAGTTGGCGCAGACTGGCCAGAATCTGGTCATAGCACGCCCAGTTTCGAGCCGCACGCCCGATGCCACCGTACACCACCAGATGTTGGGGGTTCTCGGCCACGGCCGGGTCCAGATTGTTCTGAATCATGCGGTACGCGGCTTCTGCCACCCAGTTCTTGCAACTGAGCTGTGTACCCGTGGGGGCATGAATCTCCCGCGCAGGATCGAAACGGGGGTCCTGGCTGGCCGTCGAAGTGTGATGATCAGGCATGGTGCTGTCCTCCATCTGAGGTGTCTCTGGATACGCGCTGGTTCTATCTGGCAGACTGTTTCCACCCAGGGAAGGCAGGTCCAAGCGCCGACAAAACAACGGTTTTCTTGTAAGCTTTTGCCAATGTATAGTCATTTCCAATAGTTGTCTATACATATGCCTGCCCTGGCAGCGCCGCGAAAACAGACGGCCAGGGACACTGTCGGGGTATTAGAATCATGGCCGGTGCAGCACCCCCGACGGTTGCCTGCACAAACCCTTGAGTGTGAACACGTCCCTACAGGAAAGCATCAGCATGGTTGCCCCTTTGACGAGCAACTCGTCCTCCGAATCGGCTCTCCCCGTCTATGTACAGATCAAGAACTATGTCGTGGAAAAGATTCAGACCGGACAATGGCGGGAAGGCGATCTGATTCCCACAGAGCTAGCCTTATGTGAGCAGTTTGGCGTATCACGCATGACGGTCAACCGGGCCCTGCGCGAACTGACCAACGATGGACTGCTGATCCGCATCAAGGGTTCGGGCACGTATGTAGCCCAACCCAAATTCCAGTCCACGCTGATCGAGATACGCAGCATTGCACAAGACATACGCGAGCGCGGTCATCAACATAGCTGTCAAGTGCTGAGCATGGAGCGGCTGCAGGCCAGCCCGGCACAGGCACGCCTGTACGGCATTGCTCCGGGCGCGGCGCTGTTTCATTCCATTATTGTGCATGCCGAGAACGGCCTGCCTATCCAGTACGAAGATCGTCTGGTGGATGCGCGCATGGCACCCGACTATATGGAGCAGGACTGGAGTCAGATCACGCCTAACGAATATCTGGTGCGGGTCGCCCCCTTGCCAACCGGCTTTTACAGCATTGAAGTGCTGGTGCCACCCACCGGAATCGCACACGCCCTGCATATGAAAGAGCAGCAGCCCTGTTTGGTGATGGACCGCCGCACGTTTTCCAGTGAGCAGTTCACTACTCACGCTAGGCTCTGGCATCCTGGCGATCGCTACAAATTCACGGGACGGATGTAGGCCCCAAACCGGCGCCGCTTCGAGTTTGCTTCCCAAACATAACTCTCAAGCGCAGCGGCACCTCGCCTTCCGGGCCACACAACACCGCCATGTTCGTGCCGCACGGACCTGACACGACCCGCACCACTGGCCTGTTCGCTTGCGAACCACGCCAGAGCGGGCCTGCTCACACTCTCGATCAGCCCGGCGTGCGTTCACCTTGCGCATGCTGGCGATAACGGCTCAAAGACAGCCCGGTGTGGCGCTTGAAGTAGCGACACAGATACGAGGGGTCCCCAAAGTTGAGCTGATCGGCGATCTGCCCCATCGCCAACTGGCTGTAGGAAAGCAGCGCCTTGATTTCCAGCACCACTTGCCTGTCGATCAAGGCCTTGGGGCTGTCGTTGAAAAACTCTTTGGTCAGCTGGGACAGGTAAAACGGGGTGATATTGAGCGCATCCGCGTAAAACTTGACCTCACGATGCTGCCTGCACTGCTGTCCAACCCGTTCCCAGAACCGCCAACTGATCTGCTCCTTGCGGCTGAACGTCTTTCCGCCTTGATACTCGGGCGGAATCTGATCGGCAATCCGCAGAAAGAAATTCTGCAACTGATTGCGCAGCATGATGTGCTGATACAGCGTGCGGGTTCGCACAATCTCGCGCAGTTGCACCAGCCAAGCCGCCAGCAAGGCCCGGTCTTGTTGCGGGGGCACGCACAGTGGATGGTCATGCAGGAACACAAACAAGGCATTAGGCAATTGATACGCCACTTCTGACGCCAGGCTCTTGGGCATCAACAGGAAAAACACCTTGAAACCGCGCGAACGCTTTTTCAGCAGCGCAATCGTGTCCTCCGCCAAAACCAGCACATCCTGAGGCCGTACAGGCTGATCCTTGAAGTTCAGGCTGATCAGAGCGTGGCCCGACAGGCAGATCATCAAGGTCATATAGGCATGACCAAAAGACAACGGCATGCCCATGCTGTCAGCCAGCGTTGTCTCGCCCGTCAGCCAGCCGTCTTGGGCGCTGAATAATTGTGGAGTGTGATGCATGATGTTGTTCTGCGCTTTAGCACTCGGCACCCTGCAAGACTTGCTAAAAGTACCGAAACTACCAAGGTCCTGCTCTGTTCGCTCACGCCGCCCGCTTCTATTCTGTTTTCTGCTTCATTGTGAGTAAAGAAAATGACACTTCAAACAGAAAGACTCATTTTACGCCCCTGGCAGAACAGCGACGCCGAGGATTTGTATCTATACGCCAAGGACGAGCGAGTCGGCCCGATTGCCGGTTGGCCTGCTCATACCAGCGTTGAGGAAAGTGCCGAAATTATCCGTACAGTTTTCAATATGCCCGAAGTGTATGCCGTCGAACACAGAGACAATGGCCGGGCTGTTGGATGCATTGGCATACTGATCGGCAAGAACAGCAACTTCAAGCTCAGTGAAGAAGAAGGTGAAATTGCCTATTGGATTGGCGTCCCCTACTGGGGTCAGGGCTTGATCCCCGAGGCCGTGCGCGAAGTGATGCGACACGCGTTTGAAACGCTGAAACTGAACGCACTGTGGTGCGGCTACTTTGCCAACAATACCCAATCACACCGTGTGCAGGCCAAATGCGGGTTTCGCCATCACCGCACCGAGGAAAACAAATACAACCCGTTCCTGCGAGACTACCGGACTGAACACATCAGCCGCATTACGGCCCAGGAATGGCTGGCCTTGCCCAAACAACAGGCCTAATCCCAGCCACCACCCTCCGGTCAGCTGGAATCGGCATCCTGGGGCTGACTTACACACGAGAACAGCTCCTGGACTTCTTCGATGCTCAATGTCAGACCCAATCGTGACTGCAAGCACTCAGCCCAGGATGTCGCCCATCAGAAACACGACACTGCCCATGGCAAACAGGCTCAGGGCAAGCAGAGAGACGGCCGACGGGAAGATGCCGGTAGTTTTCAGATTACTCATGACAGATGTCCCAACAAATTACATCGCCTTAGGCCACTTGCTGGGTCAGCAAGGCCGCAAGGTACATGCCCAAACCGAAAATCGCGTGTGTCAGCAAACTATGCAAACGATGGGTCCAAGGCGTAGGGGTACGCGACGCAGCCAATGCCCCGCCGCCAACCATACGCAATGTCCGACATTCCCGCGCTTGCTGAAAGCCGCTGCGATCCGGGTCAGGAAGAACAAGACCGGCAGCCCCAGCGAGGCAGTGTCGCGTCTGGCCAAACCTTTGCCGGGCAAAAAACCACCAGCCATCACAAGCTGAGGCTTCAAGACCGTAAAAGCCTCCCCCTATAATGAGCAACTGTCGCGCCACATCCCTTTCAACTGGGCAGATGCCGCCATGCAGCGTTTCCCCCGCGACACATCTTCAAGCTATTTCTGTGAGGAGCCGTCTGAATGACGAGCACAAAGTCAGCAACTGAGTAAGCCGCAACAAGCTCTTGTCTTGTTGCGGCGCTCTGTACTTCCAATCCCGCTGATTGATAACAAACAGACGCCGCCCGAT
>JQGF01001556.1_pt1 | contig 14760 bp, 13 predicted proteins | sample 210201 | NCBI WGS metagenome assembly JQGF01 (sample SAMN02947780, study PRJNA257236) | wastewater metagenome | biome: Domestic wastewater sediments; material: Domestic wastewater soil sediments and water; isolation source: domestic wastewater sediment treated with ammonia and hydroxylamine at...
TCGGCAATGTGATCCAGGTCGATCAAGGTGATGGTTCCCACGGCGGAACGCGCCAAGGCTTCCACGGCCCAGGTCCCCACGCCGCCTATGCCGGCCACCATGACATGGGAGGCAGATAAACGCGCCCGTGCTCCGGCCCCATACAAACGATCTATACCGCCGAAACGACGCTCGGCATCCATGCCCTGCTGCTGTGTCATATAACTTTCCACGTACGGCTCATACCGCCAAACCTCTCGATTTTACGTAAATTCGCCCGCTGCCGAGCCTTATGCTCTCCCTGCCTTGACAGCAACCTGCCAAATAGCAACACTCGTATAAGCAAATTATTATTTTTCCTTAGTTATCAGTCGCAAAGCCCGCTACAGTAGGTTTTGCCGATCTACAATCGCTACAGGTATCAACCATCCGTGATCCAGGCTACGCGCCCCTTTGCCGTGAATATCGATCCCTTTTCCGCCCCTGCCACACCAGCGCCCACCCCCTGCAGCTTTCGCGTCCTGAGCGACGACGAACGCAACGCCTCTTTGCGTCAGTCTCTGGATCAGGCGCAGTGGTGCGGGGAACAGGATCTTTGGGTCTATGGTTACGGTTCATTGATCTGGCGTCCGGACTTCGAGTTCATCGAGCAGCGCCAGGCCTTGCTACGCGGCTATCACCGCGCCTTGTGCCTGTGGTCGCGCATCAATCGCGGCACGCCCGAACAGCCCGGTCTGGTTTTTGGCCTGGATGTCGGCGGCTCGTGCCGAGGCATGGCGTTTCGTATCCCCGGGCGTGATGTCCCCAAAGTCTTTGACGCCCTGTGGCAGCGCGAGATGCCCAGCGGGGCCTACATTCCGCGCTGGCTGCGCTGCCGCACCACCCAGGGCGATATCCGCGCGCTGGTGTTCACCATGAATCGCAAGACCGATGCCTATGTGCCCCGCCTGCCCGACGAACAGCTTATGCAAGTGGTGCATTCGGCACAAGGCATCAACGGCCCGTGCATCGAATACGTGATGGAAACCGCGTCCGCGCTCCGACGCTCTAAAATTCTGGATAAACGCCTGCAATCAGTGGTTCAATTACTACAAAGTTACACTGATCAAGCACTTCCCCATCAAGCATAAGAGCGCATCATGTCCCTTGCCGATATTCGTAACGAATACGAACGTTTTACCCTGAGCGAAAGCGATATTGCCTCCGATCCGCGCACCCAGTTCCAGCGTTGGCTGGACCAGGCGCTGGAACTGAAGGAGACCGAACCCACAGCCATGACCCTGGCCACCGTGGACGCACAGGGCCGACCGTCGGCGCGCATCGTGCTGCTCAAAGGCTACGACGAACAGGGACTGGTATTTTTTACCAACTACAATTCCCGCAAGGGCACGGACCTGGACGACAATCCCTGGGGCAGCCTGTCCTTTTTCTGGCCGTCCATGCAGCGCCAGATTCGTTTTGAAGGACGCGTCAGCCGCATCAGTCAGGCCGAATCCGACGAATACTTCCACAGCCGCCCGCTAGGTTCGCGCATCGGAGCCTGGGCATCGCCGCAAAGCGAACCCATCACCCGTGCCGAACTGGACGCCCGCAACGAGCACTATGCCCGCAGCCTGGGCGAAAACCCCGAGCGCCCCCACCATTGGGGCGGCCTGCGACTGTCGCCGGACCATGTAGAGTTCTGGCAAGGACGCGCTTCGCGCCTGCATGATCGCTTGGTATTTGACCGCAATGAACAAGGCCAATGGGAGTTAAGCAGGCTGGCTCCTTGAGCCCCGGCCTTTGTGCAATGACAGCCGTATCCTCTACATTCGACACCGACTTTTTCCGCTCCGCGCTGGGCCGTTTCGCCACAGGCGTCACCGTGGTGACCGGCCCCGACCGGGAGCATCCGGGCCTGGCCGTTGGGCTGACCGTCAGTTCCTTCAATTCGGTGTCTCTCAGCCCTCCCCTGGTGCTCTGGTCGCTGGCCAAGCAGTCGCGTTCGCTGCCTCACTTTCTGCATGGTTCCGGCTACGTCATCCATGTGCTGGGTGCCAGCCAGTTGGCGCTGGCCAAACGCTTTGCCTGGGGCGAACAGGCCGAGCGTTTTCGCGAACACCCTTTGCGAACGTCGCCCAATGGCCTGCCCATGCTGGCCGATCCGGGCTGCAGCGCCTGGTTCGAATGCCGGCCCTACGCCTGCCACGAAGCAGGCGACCATATCATCTTCATCGGCGAAGTCACCCACTGCGAACGCAATGCCCACCAGCCACTGATCTACCATGCGGGCGACTTCGACCTGACGCCGTCGCAGGACTGAGTCCTTCCGCAAGCACGCGCAAACCAGAGCAGCGGCCTGGTTCGCGCCGCTCATGAAAATCCTGCACGACGAAGATCAACAGGAACAGATGCCGGGAGTACACTTATCCCTTTGCGTCATTCTGCAAATAGGGATTTGATCATGGCGAACGATGTCGATTGCGTCGTACTGGGCGCTGGGGTAGTGGGTCTGGCCATCGCCCGGGAACTGGCCCAGCAAGGCATGGACGTGCTGCTTATCGAACAGACACCGGGCATTGGCAACGGAGTCAGCTCGCGCAACTCGGAAGTCATCCACGGCGGTATCTACTACACACCCGGTAGCCTGAAAGCCCGGCTCTGCGTCCAGGGCAAGGAACAGCTCTACGACTATTGCCAGGAACGCCATATCGACCATGCCCGCTGCGGCAAGCTGATTGTCGCTACCGACGCCGCCCAAGAGCCGGCCCTGCGCCAATTGCAGGACAATGCCCACGCCTGCGGCGTACACGATCTGCAATGGCTGGACGCGCAGCAAGCCCAGGCACTGGAACCGGCGCTGCGCTGCAGCGCCGCTCTACTGTCGCCATCGACGGGGATTGTGGACAGCCACGGCTTGATGTTGGCCCTGCAGGGCGACGCCGAAAACCTGGGTGCGCAAATGGTGTTTAATACCCCCTTCACCCGCGCCCACGTGCTGCCCGGCCAGGGGTTCGAGGTTCAGGTTGGAGGGGCCGAAGCCTTTTCCCTGACCTGCTCCTACCTGATCAACGCCGCCGGCTTGGGTGCGGTGGCCGCCGCCCACCAGATAGACGGCCTGGACGCCGCCCACATCCCCCCCGCCTATCTGTGCAAAGGTAGCTATTTTTCGCTCTCGGGACGTTCACCTTTCAAGCACCTGATCTACCCCATGCACAACGAGGCCGGTTTAGGCGTACACCTGACCCTGGATCTGGCCGGACAGGCGCGCTTCGGACCCGATACCGAATGGGTGAGCGAGGAAAACTACGACATGGACCCGCTGCGCGGCCAGTCCTTTTACGCCGCCGTGCGCCAGTATTGGCCCGAACTGCGCGACGACAGCCTAAGCCCGGCCTACAGTGGCATACGTCCCAAAATCGTGCCTGCCGGAGTGCCGGCCGCCGATTTCCTGTTTTCTGGTTCCGCCCAGCACGGGGTGCCAGGCCTGATCAATCTGTTCGGTATCGAATCACCCGGTCTGACCGCCTGTCTGGCGATTGCGCAACACAGCCGGGAAATGCTGCTGCACGCCGATCAAAAACCTTTCTGAAGTCATTACAATACCGTCGATGAACGATTACATTTTGACCCTATCCTGCCCGGACCGCACCGGCATTGTGCATAACGTCTCCGGCTGGCTGCTTGAACAGAACGGCAACATCAACGAAGCCCAACAGTTCGGCGATGCCGAAACCCAGCGTTTCTTCTTGCGCATTGAATTTTCCCTGCCCGAAAAAGTAACTGTGGCCGACCTGCAGGCGCGCTTTGCGCCCATCGCCACCCAATTCGGCATGGACGCCAACATCTACGACGCGCAGCGCAAAGCCCGCCTGCTGATTCTGGTCAGCCGCCAAGGTCATTGCCTGAACGATCTGCTGTTCCGCGCCCACAGCGGCCAATTGCCCGTGGACATTGCTGCTGTCGCCTCCAATCACACCGATCACGCCGGCCTGGCGTCGTCCTACGGCATTCCTTTCCATCATCTGCCTGTCACGCCCGAGACACGCCCGCAACAAGAACAGCAGATTTTGCAACTGGCCAACGAACTGAAAGTAGATCTGGTCGTGCTGGCCCGCTACATGCAGATTTTGTCGACTGACCTGTGCCGCTCCCTGTCCGGACGGGCCATCAATATTCACCACAGCTTTCTGCCCAGCTTCAAGGGTGCGCGCCCTTACCACCAGGCTCATGCCCGCGGCGTAAAGATCATCGGGGCTACGGCGCACTACGTGACTGAAGACCTGGACGAAGGCCCCATCATCGAACAGGATGTAGAACACGTCAGCCACTCCGTCAGTCCGCTCGAACTAACCCAGATCGGCAGCGACGTTGAATCCTTGGTTCTGGCCCGCGCCGTGCGCGCCCATGTCCAGCACCGCATCCTGCTCAACGGCCAACGCACCGTGGTATTCCGTTAATCCCTCGAGTCCGTCGCCTGACGCCAAAACCCGGCCATCGGCCGGGTTTTTTCATTTCACAAGGACACGGCTCCGACACATCACTGTACAGAGCCAAAGCCAGATGCCGCTCGTTGATCAATCACTTACGCGAATTCAATATATGTCGACCTCTGCCAAAACCTGATCTGCTTCGCTGCTATCTGCGACGTGCCCCAGCTAGGCAGTAAAATGCGCTGCCGCACCACGGCCGCAAAGCGTGGGCCGATCCATTGGGCATTGAGCAGGCACTCTATATAACATCCACTCCAAGAAACCAACGCCGCGACGCAGCTCGGCTTCACTCAGGCCTTTGGCGATAGAGAACATCATGAAAAAGATCGCATCCATCTTTACCCTCATACTGATTCTGATCGCCGCCCACGCCCTGGGCAATATCGGGGGAAGCTATGCGGCAACAAGCAACAAACCAAGCCAGCACGAACTACTGAGAAGGTTTGTAAATGAATTTATCGTGAACAACGCGAATGTTCATTACCCCGTACAGATCAATGAAAACACATACCTGATCGATAGATCCATAAAAGAGGAAGGCCGGTCCATGTTTGTCGTTGAAAACTATCGAATCACCGCCCCCGTCACTGCCAACCCAAACGAAATAAAGCAGGCAAAAGAAACGACGTGGCGACAGGTTAAAGATATTTTCTGCACAAGCCTTCAGGAGCGCGATCGATTATTTACCGGATACTCGTCTGTCGGAATCATACAAAACATCGCAGATTCCAGGGGCACGCTACTGTTCAGCGTCAAAGTTGAAAGATCGCAATGCGCCTAGTCGCTCAAAACTAAGCCACGCTTCTTGGCGGAGCATCTGCCACTTGATGCCGAGGGATACAGGACCACCCGCCTTGCCCCCGGCAATACGAACCTGACAAAACCCATGCAAACCGTCCGGCGGCCGGCGCTGGAGGGGTTTCCGATTCTGAGCTTTATCCTTGTAGATTTAGACCGGCAGGCGGGTCAGGGTAGTCGCCGCAGGCGGAACGCAGGGGCGGGAGGCAAAGGGCGTGCTGTTCGAGCGGAACGCTTGCAGCTCGTCCGGGGGACGATCTGCTCCGCGAGTTCACGCCCCGCCCGCCACCAGGCTCGCCAAGGGAACCGACGCGTAGCGTCAGCGACTGCCCAGCCTGCCGGTCTAAATCTACAAGGATAAAGCGTACATATTGACTCCAACCCCTCCTGCGCCGGCCGCCGGACTGGACACCTTGATCAAGCACAATACCCCGACCACGTCATCATCGCCCCAGCGCCAAACCCTCGCGCCTGGGGTCCACGCCCGCCTCCAAGCCTTGCGCCGTCCAGCGGATAACATGCGTTCCGCTGGGAAAGGGCTGTTCACGAACCTCGTGACCCAAGGCCCGCAAGGCCTGGGCCTGTTCGGTGACCACGGTATTGGCTTCCAGCTCGGTCGCCCAGTTGCGGCTACCGTAATGCGGCAGGCTGACTGCCTGCTGGGCATCCAGATCCCACATCAACATACCAGTCAAGGCCTGCGCCACGTACAGGATAATCGCACTGCCGCCCGGCGAACCCAAAGCAATGACAGGCTTGCCCTGCTCCATCACAATCATGGGTGCCATGGAACTGCGCGGTCGCTTACCGGGCTGGACGCGATTCACGCTCAAGCGGCCCGCCTCATCGCGGGGGCTCAACGCAAAATCGGTCAGCTGATTATTCAGCAAAAAGCCCTGCACCATGATTTTGCTGCCAAAAGCAGACTCTACCGATGTGGTCATGGACACGACCTGCCCTGTGGCATCAGCCACCGATAGATGCGTGGTGGAAGGCAGCTCCAGCGTACTGTCCGCCGCGGGTACTGCACCATCCAGCGGCTGTCCGGGCAGCGCATGGCCCAGGGAGCGGTCCGGACGAATCAAGGCGGCACGCGCCCGCAGATAGTCGGGCGCCAGCAAAGCCTGCTGCGGTACAGCAACAAAGGCCGGGTCCGCCACCCAGGCATCCCGATCGGCAAAGGCCAACCGTCCTACTTCGGCAAAATAATGAATGGCTTGGGCCGACAATGGCTCCAGCGACGCCATCGGCGTATGCTGCAACATCCCCAGCATCTGCATGACCGTCAGTGGACCGGAGCTGGGCGGTGCCATGCCGCACAAGGCCCAACGCTGCCAGTCCATGCACAAGGGGTCGCGGCGCAAAGCGCGATAGGCGCGCAAATCCGCCTTGGACACGTCACCAGGAACAGGATCGGCAGCCACGGCCGCCACCATATCGTCGGCCAGTTCACTGTCGTAAAAGGCATCCGCTCCCTGCTGCGCCACCCGTTTCAGCACCTGGGCATAATCCGGATTGCGCAAGCGATGGCCAACGGGCCAGGGCTGGCCTTGCGCATCCAGAAAATACGCGCGGGCAGCCGGTTTATCGGCCAGCTCCGCCCTATTGTCTGCTATCAAGGCATGCAAGCGTGGAGTGACAGCAAACCCCTGTTCCGCCAATTCAATCGCCGGGACAAACAACGTGGCCCAGGGCAAAGCACCACCATCCTGATGCATCAATTCCAACGCACGTAACAATCCCGGAACACCGACAGACCGCCCACTGTTGACGGCCTGTTTGAAGGACATGGTTTTGCCGTTCAACTCGAAACGGTTCAAGGTACTGGCGGCCGGTACGGTTTCCCGGCCGTCATAGCTAAGCAAACCTTTACCAGGCTGAAACAGCAGCATAAAGCCGCCCCCGCCTATTCCGGAAGATTGCGGCTCCACCAGGCCCAACACCAACTGGCTGGCAATGGCGGCATCCACCGCACTGCCCCCCTGATCCAGCATGCGCAGGCCGGCCCGTGTCGCCAGAGGATGTGCCGTCACGACCATGCTCTTGCTGCTGCTTACTTTGTCGCGCTGCAGGCTGGCGGTAGCCGCTTCAGGGTTCAGGTCGGGCGCAGCCGGCCCACGCGCACAGGCCTGTCCCGCCAAAGCCAGGGTCAAGGCGAGCACCGTCAGACGACGCATCAAGGCATGGTTCATGGTATCTCCTTCTGATTTTGGGCCAGCCACTGGGCCAGCAGCAACACCGCTTCACCCGGCTCATTAGCCGTCGGATAGCTGAAAAAATACGCTTCCTGCACTGGCATGGCGTGCGAGGCCGCCAGCACCAGATCGCCGCAGGCCAGTTCGCTGTCAATCAAGAAGCGCGGCATCAGGGCCACCCCCATGTCGGCGCGCAACGCTGCCAGTATCAGGGAAAACAGTTCGTAGCGCGGCCCGGCACTGACATGCAGACCCGGCTCCAGTCCAGCCGAACGATACCAATCAAACCAACTGTCCGGACGGGTGGACATGTGCAAATGCCGCAATTCCTGCAACGGTGCGCTGGCCGCCAGTGCCGGCGTGCACACCGGCACCAGCTCGCCCTCGTCAAACAAGCGTATGCCTTGCGTCTGAGGCCACAACTGTCGACCATGATAAATGGCTGCATCAAAAGGATGATCGCCAAACTGAAAAGGCTGGGTGCGCACGGACAGGCTGACGGTAATATCCGGATAGCAACGGCTGAACGCGGCCAGACGCGGCATCAGCCACACGGTAGATAGCGTCGGCAGGACGGCCAGATGCACGCTGCGCCCCACGCCTGCGCGGGCAACCAGACTGAAGGTGTCCTTGCCGATCTGCTCCAGGTGATGCCGTATGCGGGCGGCATAGTCGCGCCCGGCCGGTGTCAGAACCAGCCTACGCCGTACCCGCCCGAGCAATTGGACGCCCAGCCGTTGCTCCAGGCCGCTGACCTGACGGTAGACCGCGCTGTGCGTCAACGATAACTCTTCTGCCGCACGCGAAAACGATCCTAACCGAGCCGTGGCCTCGAAGGCCTGCAACGCGCCCAGGCTGGGTATGCCGTGTCTCATGGAGTGCTCCCGATTCGGGGCCGGTGCGCCCCTGCTCCGATTGTGTTGGTGGCCGCTGGTACATCAGCACACGATGATGTGCAATTTTATCAATTGCCCTGTGCGCTTTGCGCACATTATCCTACGCCATCAAGCAGACATGCCGCTACGGCCTGTCCCGCGGCATCCGACGCGCAACACGACGCCTGTCCGACCTGAGCCGGCTGCAGACCCTCTTTGAATTTCCGGAGCATCTCCATGTCTTCCTCCCCCTCGTTTCATTGGGACGATCCCCTGCTGCTGAATCAGCAGCTCAACGACGAAGAGCGCATGGTGCGCGACGCCGCCCACGCTTACGCACAGGACAAGCTGCTGCCGCGCGTGCTGGAGGCATTTCGCCACGAACGCACCGACCCGGCTATTTTTGCCGAAATGGGCGAACTGGGCCTGCTGGGTGCCACCATCCCTGAAGAATACGGCGGTGCCGGCCTGAACTACGTCAGCTACGGATTGATCGCCCGTGAAGTGGAGCGGGTGGACTCCGGCTATCGATCCATGATGAGCGTACAGTCCTCGCTGGTCATGGTGCCCATCTTTGAATTCGGCAGCGAAGAACAAAAGCGGCACTATCTGCCCAAACTGGCCAGCGGCCAATGGATAGGCTGCTTCGGCCTGACCGAACCAAACCACGGCTCGGACCCCGGTGCCATGGAAACCCGGGCCGTCAAGGTCGACGGAGGCTATAGACTGAGCGGCAGCAAAATGTGGATCACCAACTCGCCCATTGCCGATGTGCTGGTGGTGTGGGCCAAGGTCGTCGGCGGTCAGGACGATGGCAAGATTCGCGGCTTCATTCTGGACAAGGGCATGGCCGGACTGTCTACCCCTGCCATCCACGGCAAGGTCGGTTTGCGCGCCTCGCTGACCGGCGAAATCGTCATGGACAATGTAGAAGTCCAGGACAATCGGATGCTGCCTGGCGTCAGCGGGCTACGCGGCCCCTTCACCTGCCTGAACTCGGCCCGCTACGGCATCGCCTGGGGCGCGCTGGGCGCTGCCGAGTCGTGCTGGCACACGGCACGCCAATACACGCTGGATCGTATGCAGTTTGGCCGTCCCCTGGCCGCCACCCAGCTTATCCAGAAAAAACTGGCCGATATGCAAACCGACATCACCCTGGCGCTACAAGGCTGTCTGCGCCTGGGCCGGATGAAAGATGAAGGCACGGCAGCCGTGGAAATTACGTCCATGATGAAACGCAATTCCTGCGGCAAGGCCCTGGACATCGCCCGTCTGGCACGCGACATGCTGGGCGGCAACGGCATCTCCGACGAGTTCGGCGTGGCACGCCATCTGGTCAACCTGGAAGTGGTCAACACCTACGAAGGCACCCACGACGTGCATGCCTTGATCCTTGGCCGGGCCCAGACGGGCATACAAGCGTTTTTCTAAACTCGGACGGCCTTCTTGTCCGCACAACACAATGCCCCTTTCAAGGGGCATTTTTCATGAAGTACCTGACGATACGTCAGCACACGAACAACACAACTATTCTTACGATAATTAGCCTACTGGCAGTCTGTTTATACAATTAATTTTTAACAAAAAAACAAACCATTAAATAGAAGAATTATATTTAGAAAACAAAAGAAAACACAGAAAAATGTGCGATCATAAAAACCAAGAAACCACCGAATAGCCCCCAGTGAATACTATTTTATATATATCGTATATCGCCACCATTGCAGCGATCATAGCAACACCAGGACCAAACGCGGCATTGATGGTGTCTCATTCCATGAAATATGGCAAAGAGGCTATATTTCTGAACTCCATAGGAAGCGCAATTGCCGCATCCGTATTAATAGCCATTTCATTGTTTTTTATCGACAAGATAATACCAGAAAATGCAATACCGGCACTATCAGCAATAGGTTCTATTTACCTAATAAACCTAGGCATAAAAAACCTAACAAACAAGGAAAAGACAAAACCCCAAGAAGGCAGAAAAACCCAAAAAACAATATTTTATCAATCATTCATAACAGGAATAAGCAACCCCAAAGACATTATTTTCTTTATTTTATTTTTGCCACAATTTTTAGATACATCAATCAACATAGGAACCGCATCAACACTGCTGATATCAGGCTGGATAATATGTGACTTATTCATTATGTCATGCTATGGACTGATAGCTCAAAAATCAAAAAAAGCACTATCAGACAATCACATAAAACACATAACAAAAACTATGGGATTCATCATTCTATCTATTGGCTGCAGCTTAGCCTATCACTCCTTCTTAGAGCTAACAAAAATTTGATTAATTATAAAAAAAGCGCCCTTTCCAGGACGCCTTTTAATTAACAAACAGCAAGCACGAAAATGTATTTTTTTGATCAAATAAAAAATCACTTCAAATCAAACATACTGGTCGCTTCCAACTCCACCACCAGTTCGTCGTGCTGGTTATAGACATTCCAGAACCAGCGCACAATGCCCAGATCGCTGCGACTAGACGAGACTCGCTTGGAGGCGACCGTCGCTTCCAGACGAATAGAGTCCCCAGGGCGCACCGGCAACAACCAGCGCAGACGCTCCAAACCTGGAGACGCAAACGATTCGGAATCGTGTAGCGCAGAGTCCACCGCCATGCGCATAGCCTTGCTGCACGTCAGCCAACCACTGCCGATCAGACCATTCCAATGGCCGTGTTCAGCACGCTCCTCGTCCACATGAAACCATTGCGGATCGTATTGACGAGCGAATTCCAGCATTTCTTCCCGCGTAACGGGCACAAGCGGGTGATGAATGACCATGCCCACTTCAAATTCATCGAATTTCATGTTGTGCTGCAACAAAAAAATAGTCAGGCCGCCAGTGTACCAATACCGTACGTTTTTGCAGCGCAGCAACGCAGCGCCTGACAGCAACGATCTGCGTACAGTCTGACCGACGTCTGCAGCGCCCGGCTGCAATCTGTGGCATAAAGACACTTTGCCATAAACGTGCACAGGCAAGGCCGCCGGCGGCGGCACTGCTGCGACCTCTACTACCATGACGACACTGGACACATCCCTGCAATTTGCATCGCTCACGCAAGGCGGGCAAGCGATACAGCTGGAATATCAATGGATACGCCCCGAGCTTCGGGACGCGCCGCTGCTGGTCTTTCTGCATGAAGGACTTGGTTCGATCAGCATGTGGAAAGACTGGCCCGCCCAACTGTGCGAACAAGCCGGCTGCAGCGGCCTGATGTATTCGCGTTATGGCTATGGCCGCAGTACGCCGCGCAGCGAACATGGACCCAAGACTCCCGATTACCTGCACGAACAGGCATTGGAGGTGCTGCCACAACTACTGGAACAACTGGGCGAAGAGGGTCAGCGTCCTGTCGTGCTGGTAGGCCACAGCGACGGCGGCTCTATCGCCCTGCTGGCTGCCAGCGGATTTGGCGACCGTCTGCAAGGCATTGTGACGATGGCCCCGCATCTATTTGTCGAGGACATATCCCTGCGCGGCATTCTGGTGGCCCGCGACGCCTACGAACAAGGCTTTCTGCGAGAGCGACTGGCACGCTACCACGACGATGTGGAGTCCGCTTTCTGGGGCTGGAACCGGACCTGGACCGAACCGGCCTTTCGCGACTGGAATATCGAAGCTGAGGTGGCCAAAATCACCTGCCCTATCCTGGCCATACAGGGAGTGGATGACGAATACGGGACGCTAGAGCAGATACGCCGCATCCGCGCATTGGTGCCGCACACCGAACTGCTGGAGCTGGAACAATGCGGCCACCTGCCCTACCGGGATCAGCAAGACAAGGTGAACCAGGCCATTGTCGACTTCCTGCGCGCGCACCGCCAAAACAATCCCGACTAGCCCTCGAAAGCGGCGGCCGCGCGGCCCAGGCGGTCGTTGACGGCACGCCAACCGGGGGTATCAGGACAACGCTGCACCCAGATGTGCTCGTATTGACCTTGATCCAGACGACGCAGCATGGCGTACAGATCCTGCGCATAGGCTTGGGGCTCGGGCGCGCACACATACCAATCGTGCATATCCGCCGCAAAGGGTGCCAGCGATGCAAAAGCCACGATGGCCTGACGTCCGCCTTGCGCCAATGCCGCCTGCATAGCAGGAACGCTATCCGGGTCAAACAGCGACAAGGGCGTGCGCGGCGCATAGTGGGCTTTCAGGCTACCGGACACCTGTGGTGCCTGCGCATCGGGCAAGGCCGGCTCGTAACCGATGACCTGGGCAATCATGGCCGCCGTCACATGACCAGGACGCAACAATACCGCCCCCAACCCCTGCCCTGTGCGAGAAACATCGACAATCGTGGACTCGATACCCACTTCCGAGGGCCCCGCCTCCAGAATCAGTAGCTCGTCGGCCGACAAGTCCGAAAATTCCTCGCGCACATGGCTGGCCGCCGTCGGCGACACCTGACCGAATTTATTGGCCGAAGGCGCTGCCACGCCTGCCTGCCCGCTGGGTTTCAATGCCGCCATACGGCCGAGCAAGGCCTGCGCCACGGGATGTGAAGGACAGCGCAGCCCGATGGTGGACTGTCCACCGCTGACCGTATCCGGAATCTGCGGATTACGCGGCAAAATCAGCGTCAGCGGCCCCGGCCAGAACGCAGCGATCAATTGCTGTGCCACCGGCGGCACCTGAGCCGCCCAATACAACAGATCCGCACCGGGAGCCACATGCACGATCAGAGGATGATCGGACGGACGGCCTTTGGCACGGTAAATGCCCCGCACGGCATCGGGATTTTCGGCATCGGCCCCCAGGCCGTAGACCGTCTCGGTCGGGAAAGCCACCAAGCGCCCCTGCGCCAAGCGTTCGGCCGCCTGCTGAATATCCTGATCGCTGGGCATAGGAACGGTATCAGCCATGATCAAAAGCAATATGCAAGGCCGCCGCAGCCAGAGCGGCGCGTTCGCGCACCTGCGTATCGGAGTCGCCTACCACGTTGACATGCCCCATCTTGCGGCCGTGACGCGCCTGGGCCTTGCCGTACAGGTGCAGGGACACGCCGGGGATGGCCAGTAGGCCGACCCAGTCCGGTTCGCGGCTGACGCCTTGCGCATCGAACCAGATATCGCCAAGAATGTTGAGCATGATGGACGGGCACAAAGCCTGGGTACTGCCCAAGGGCAAAGCCGCCATGACACGCGCCTGCTGCTCGAACTGGCTGGTGACACAGGCATTCATGGTGTAGTGGCCGCTGTTATGCGGGCGCGGTGCCACTTCGTTGGCCAACAGACGGCCATCCTTCAGGATGAAAAATTCGACGCACAACACGCCGTAGTAACCCAGTGTGACAGCAATCGCGGCCGCTGCCGAACGAGCCTGTTCGGACAGGGCATCCGCCTGAAAATGGGCGCTGACCGTGGACACAGCCAGGATGCCATCGCGATGTTCGTTGCGGGCGCACGGAAATGTCTGCACCTGACCATCCAGGCCACGCGCCAGCACCACGGAAATTTCCGACGCCAGCGGCTGCAGCGCTTCCAGCACGCAGGGCTGGGTGCCAAACTGCGCAAAAGCCGCCAAGGCCTGCTCCCGGTCGGCCACACGGGCCTGGCCCTTGCCGTCATACCCAAAGCGCGCCGTCTTCAGAATACCAGGAAACAATCCTTGATCCGCCGCCAGCAGATCGTCCGCCGTTGTAATGGCGGCATACGGAGCCACCGGCACGCCGGCCTGGACAATAAAGGCTTTTTCGCGGATACGATCCTGCACAATGCCCACGGCCTGGCCAGAAGGCGTAACCCGGGTATAAGCCGCCAAAGTACGTAGGGAATCGGCCGGTACGTTCTCGAATTCGGTGCTGACCGCCCGGCACAAAGTGCCCAGACGCTCCAGGGCAGCCGCATCATCATACGTCGCGCAGATATGCAGATCGGCCACACTGCCGGCCGGACTGGCTGCATCAGGGTCCAGAACAGCTACTTTGTAGCCCATATTCTGCGCCGCATGGCAGAACATGCGCCCTAATTGGCCGCCCCCTATCATGCCCAGCCAGGAGCCGGGGGCCACCACGGCAGCCTCAGACAGAGCGGCATCAACAGAATCGGCGCCAGGGCGCGTGGTCGTCGGGATAGTCATAACAAAGTCATCGTCACGCAGAAACAGGGGGAACAACCATAGCGCGGGCCGCCTCGGTCTGGCGGGCGCGGAACGCAATCAATTTTTCGGTCAGTTGCACGTCATTGACCGCCAGATTGGCAATGACATGCAAGGCGGCATTGGCCGCGCCGGCTTCGCCGATGGCAAACGTGGCAACGGGCACGCCTTTGGGCATCTGCACAATGGACAACAGGGAATCTTCGCCGCGCAGGTAGCGCGAGGGCACAGGCACGCCGAACACAGGCAAGTGGGTCAGCGCAGCCAGCATGCCGGGCAAGTGAGCGGCACCGCCCGCGCCGGCAATAATGGCTTTCA
>JQGF01001199.1_pt1 | contig 14667 bp, 12 predicted proteins | sample 210201 | NCBI WGS metagenome assembly JQGF01 (sample SAMN02947780, study PRJNA257236) | wastewater metagenome | biome: Domestic wastewater sediments; material: Domestic wastewater soil sediments and water; isolation source: domestic wastewater sediment treated with ammonia and hydroxylamine at...
GATCCGTGTCTTTCAGCGCCGTCATTTTTAGAGAGGCATCACGCACGGCAGCGGCGTAGCTGTCGTCCGAACCACCTGGCTTCAAGGCCTTGCTCAAAGTGCTGACGGCCAGAATCTGGGCCGGTGTAGCGGGTGGAGCCATCAGGTAGTCGTCCAGTTTGGTCAAGTGGCCCTCTGAAGCTTGGCGACGCAGCCAGTCGCCCCACAGAAACTCCGCGTACTCGGGCAAATTCCCGTTTTTGTAGGCAATATCGCGCGTGAAGTACACCAGAGAACGATAGCGGTCTTCCTGCATGCCTCCTGCCTCTTGGTCGTTGGCCAAACCAAGACGCGTAGGCAGTTGTTCCACGGTGATGGGCTGATTCTGGCCATCTCGCAGCCAAACTTGTTTCTCCTCGCTCATGCGATCCCAGAAAGCAGGTGCATCATGCAAATCGCTGTAGTTGGCGCTGACTTTGACCCAGACGGGCAATTTCGGACCGCCATCAGGAATCTCACGCAGAGAGGAAAATGTGTGGTGACCATCGGTCAGGTAGAGATTGCCGTCCCAGCCGACCACCACAGTTTTAAGATTTTCGGTCTGCGAGCCCAACGGGTCTTTACAGAGATATGTCGTTGGTTGATCCAGACGCGCCGCTTGTACTTCGGCCAGGGACAGGAATTTCTGGGCACGTTCCGTGCCGCCCATGTCCTCGCAGTAGTCATCAAATTTCTTGCCGATGGTGCGATTCAGATAGTCCAGCTGTTGTTGGGGATCGTGTGCCCACGTGGGGCGATCCAGGTCGCCCTGCCAGCGTCCCAGCTTGTAATAAACCTGATCGTAGCCAATGGCGGCCTGAGTGGGATGCAGTTCTTCGATACGAACTTTGATCACATCACCTGCTTTGCGGTCTAGATAGGCAGTATTACGTGGTGGCGGCGCTGGCTCTTCGCTGGCAGGGGGAGTGACGACGGGAGGATCGACGAGGGCGTTGCCGCCGGTGCTCGATCCACTGTCGCAGGCTGCCAGAACCAGAGGCAACAGGGCAATACCCAGAGTGCGCCATAAGGGGCGCCGCACGAGTTCGAGAGGGGGCAGGAAGGCAGGATTCATAGTCCATTAAGAAATGTTGTTGGAGGACCTTTCATCATGAGGGCTGGGTATTGCCGGAAGATTGCATTCAGAAACATTAATGAGCTGTCTTTCCGGTTGTTGGACTCATGGCTATAGGGTGGGGCGTGCTGTTGAGTTTGAGCCCACTTATTTCCTGCCTGCAGGAGGAATGCGGATCGCCTAAATGGGCCTGTATATAGCCTGGCCTGGGCTTTATCGAGTGTGGCATGACCATACGCAGACTAACTCATGATCTGGCCTTCTGGGTGGCCCGTATTTTTGGGACGTAGGTAGTGTTGTCTTTAGCTCTCTGGCGGGGTTGTCAGCGTAAGGTCAGCCCTTAAAGTGTCCGCCTAGTAAAAACCCTCTTGGCCGTTTTCCCAGGAAAGGCCTACTATTAGCCCTCGATTATCGGATATGAGAATTTTATGGTGTACGACTACCTGATCGTGGGCGCCGGCATGGCTGGCGTGTCTTTGGCTTACCGTTTGCCCCGTGATGCCCAAGTCCTGATTCTGGAAAGAGAGTCTCATGCCGCCTATCACTCCACCGGGCGTTCGGCTGCCATGTTTGTGGAAACCTACGGCACCGAGACGATTCGTGCCTTGACAGTGGCTGGCAATGACTTTTTCAGTCATCCCCCTGAGGGTTTTACGGATCAGCCCATCCTGTTGCCTCGAGGCGTGCTGTACGTGGGAACGGCCGAGCAGCAGGATTTGCTGGACAGCCAATATCAGGACTGGCTGGAGCAGGGCCTGGATGTCAGCCGCCTGAGTGCTGAGCAGGCTTTGGCCTTGGTGCCCTGTCTGGACCCGGAAACGCTGGCCGGCGCCTTGTATGACGGACAGGGCCAGGACATGGACGTTCATGCCTTGCATCAAGGTTTTTTGAAGGGCGCACAGGCGAAAGGAGTGAGCTTGCGTCTGGATGCCGAGGTGGTATCGGCGCAGTGGGATGGCGAATGCTGGGACGTCCAGCTCGAGGGTGAAGCGACCCGCCTGCGCACCCGTGTGCTGGTTAACGCGGCAGGTGCCTGGGCGGATACGCTGGCCCAACGCTGTGGCGTGCAGGCATTGGGCATTCAGCCCAAGCGTCGCTCGGCTTTTTTGTTCTCCCCGCCAGAGGGGGTCGATCATCGCCAATGGCCAGCCGTGATTGATATCGGCGAAGAGTTCTATTTCAAACCGGACGCAGGCATGTTGCTCGGGTCGCCCGCCAATGCGGATGATGTGCAGGCGCATGATGTGGTGGCTGAAGAACTGGATGTGGCCACCGGAATTTATCGCATTGAAGAGCGCACCCGATTGCGTATCCGTCGCCCTAGCCATACCTGGGCTGGGCTGCGCAGTTTCGCCCCAGATGGAGAGTTGGTGATTGGTCAGGATGCGCAATGTCCTGGTTTTTTCTGGCTGGCGGGGCAAGGTGGCTATGGAATTCAAACGGCGGCAGGGGCGTCCTTGCTGGCAGCCAGCCTGTTGCAACAGCAGGAACTGCCTGAATCGTTGAAAGCCTTGAACATTGATCCGGCTGTGGTGTCACCGGCTCGTTTCCGAACCTAAAAAAACAAGCAGCACTTTGATCTCCCGGAGGGGAAGGCATGTCAAATATAAAAAATATCCTGGGCATTGCGATGGCCTTTGTTGGCGTGGTGGTGGGCGCAGGCTTTGCTTCAGGACAGGAAATATTGCAGTTTTTCAGCAGCTTTGGCTACTGGGGGCTGTTGGGAGGGGTGGTCAGTGGCTTGTGTTTCACGATATTGGGCATGGCGGTGGGGGAACTGAGCCAGGTCTCCGTCTCGCATTCGTTCAAGGAAGGCTTGTATCTGATTTGCGGGCCACGACTGGGGATGGTGGTCGATGTCATGATTACCTTCTTTATGTATGCCATCGCTGTGGTGATGTTTGCCGGTGGCGGTTCGCTGATGGAGCAGCAGTGGGGGGTTCCGGCAGAGTATGGCAGCGTGGCGGTCATGCTGATTACGGTGCTGATTGTGTTTTTGCGCGTGGACCGCGTGATGGCGTTTATCGGCAGCATCACGCCCGTTCTGGTGTTGATGGTGATTTTTTTGGCGGTGTATAGCTGGAATACCCGTGACCTCCCGCTGGATGAGCTCAATGTCATCGCCCATACCAAACCCCAGGGCGCGGGGCATTGGCTGGTCGCCGCCTTGCTGTACGTGTCCTACAACATGGTGGTGGGGGCACCTTTTCTGATGATTGCAGGCTCGCAAGCCACGTCGCGGCGCAATGCGTTGCTGGGAGGGCTGCTTGGGGGGCTGTTATTGGGTGTGCTCATTGTATTGATTAGTGCCGGTGTGTTCGGTCGCATCGACTCGATTGGCTCGGCTGCCTTACCGATGCTGATGCTGGCGACCGAGCAGTCCAAGTTCTTGGGGACGCTTATGTCTGTGGTGATTTTCGCCATGATTCTGACAACCTCCGTGGGAGTGCTCTACGCTTTTTCGGCTCGCATTCTGCCTCCCAATACGCGTAGATTCAATATAGGCACCGCGATTGCCGGCGTGCTGGGATTGGTGGGCGCCAAGGTTGGTTTTATTAATCTGGTGGGCACGGTTTATCCATTTTTCGGCTATCTGGGCTTTGTTTTGATGGCCTGGATTCTGATTGCCTGGTTCCGTTTGCGCCGCTTACAATCCAGGAATGCTACGTAATGAACTGCTCAGCAAGGAACAGGTAGGAGCTCGCCTGCGCCAGGCCCGACATAATCAAAAACAGACACTCAAGCAGTTGGCTGAAAAAACCGGCTTGGCGCTTTCCACCATTTCCAAAGCGGAATTGGGGCAAGTCACCTTAAGTTATGAAAAATTCGTGGTGTTGGCCCGTGCCCTGAATATCGAAGTCGGCTCTTTGTTTGCCGTGCCCGATCAGGAAAGCGCACAGGCTTTGCCGGTGAGCGCAGTGGGTATTTCCAGCCACAAATCCACTGCGACCCCCGGTTATGCGACCCGTAATTACGAATACGGTTTGTTGTTTGGGGAACTAAGCGGCAAGCACATGAACCCCATTTTGGCCGTGATCGATTCACGCGATGCCAGTGAGTTTGACGATTATATTCGTCATGCCGGGCAGGAGTTTGTGATCGTGTTGTCTGGCTCTATTGCCATTCAATTTGAAACCGGTGAGACCTTGTTTCTGGACAAACACGAATCTGCATATTTCGACAGCGGTATTGGGCATATTTATTTATCGACCAGTCAGGAAGATGCCAAGGTGGTGGCGGTCTGTACCAGCGGTTTGCCGCCAGGGATGGCTTGAGGTTTCTGGCCGAGGGATAAGGAATTAAAGTTTTTCCGGCCCTTTTTTTACCGCCGATTTTCTTTTCTCGTTTGCTTTTGGCTGCTATTAAGATTTCGCGCATACGTACCTGAATATGATTATTCTGCTTATTTAATAATTGTTAGTTACAATGCCGTTTCTTATAGTAAAAAAAGTAAAGGGTTAAGAATGAGGAAGACTGTCTTTCTGGCTGCGTTCATGTTGACGGGTTGCGCGTCCATTACCTCCGAGTCCAATCAGTTGGTGCGTGTGGATGCGGTGGATGAGTCAGGAGAGAAGGTAGAAGCGGCGCGCTGCACTTTAACGAATGACAAAGGTGAGTTTGTATCAGAGGCTGGCAAGCATGCGAGAGTGAGCAAATCCAGCAAGAACCTGAGTGTGAGCTGTACGGCTGCTGACAGAACAGACGAAGCCACGGGCACCTTGATCTCACGAGCAGGCGCTGGCATGTTTGGCAATATTATTTTTGGCGGCGGGATTGGCGCCATCATCGACCATAATCGCGGCACCGCCTATAACTACCCCGATTGGGTGGAGTTGGTGTTTGGCAAAGTGCTGACATTTGATCGCACAAACAACAAGGAAGGTCGGCCCATGAAGGAAGCCGACCTGCTGGTTGATCCGGCTCAGCCTGCTGAGGCGGTGGTCGCCGCCAATCCTTGATCAGCCCCTACGGGCTAAGTAGCCCCCAAGATGGGCTTGGTTTCACAAGCTTGGGGGGCAGGTACATGTCAGCGGGATGTGTGCGCATGAGCGTAAGCCCCTGCTGGCCGGTCTGCTTGCCAAGGGCTGTCAGACAGGGCTAGGGCTTGTCAGTTGCCTCATCAAACACAGCGGGGGCATCGCTGCTGGGAACGCGGGTGGGAGCAGGAGCTCCGTTGCTTTTCAAGGGGGCCACACAGCGAGCCGTAGCGTGTTGGAAGTAGGCGGTGCCGGCCGGGTAATGGCGTAAACGGGCCAGTTCCGGCTTGGCTTGGATGCTGCTTTCGGATAGGGGAAAGACGATGCCGCGTGTGGGGATGGTATTGCGTGAGGTGCTGGCATCGTCGCCGCCGCCCTTGACGACCCTGACATGAGGCGGGTCGCGCGTGGGGTCTGAGATGACCCATTCATGCAGACCGTTCGCCATATCCTGGATACCGAGTGGGTTAGCCGGGAAAGAGCCTATATCGTAGTGCTGTGTTCGTTGCTCCTGATCGGGCAGGTTGCGCCCTTCTTGCCATTGGCCATTGTCGGTGGCCCAGGGAAAAGCCTGACCGCGGCTGCGGGCAGCATACTCCCATTCAGCCTCGGTAGGCAGGCGCATATCCAGACCACTGTTTTGACCTAACCAGGCACAAAATGCCTCCGCTTCGTCATAAGGCATATTGGCGGCTTGTTGTTCGTCGCCTTTGACCGCTTGCCAGCGGGCAGGGCGCTGGGTCTGTTTTAGAAAGCGGTCATACAGAGCGTTGCTGGCCTCTTTCTTCATGATGGAAAATGCATTGACTTCGACGGGGTAGGGCTCCAGGGCGCCTTGGTCAGGCTGGGCTACCCATTGCACGCTTTGTGCGCCGTCAGGGGTTCGCATGGGGACCTGAAAATTGCCGGCCATGAAGGAGCCGCCTTCTACTTGTATCAGTTCGGGACCGGGTTCGGGGCTGGAGGGCAGTGATCTCAACACCAGTAAGAGCAATACGCTGGCAACGATGAGAGTTGCACTGATCCGGACGGGGGTATGACGCAATCTGGGTTCCTTGTCGCTGGCTTTGGTATAAGTCAGCGTTTCATCGATTTGTGGGTTGTGCTTTTCAGGCCCCGTATTATTTCACGCTTGCTTCCGTGATGGGTTTGCCTGTGCGCAGAGTTTACTCATTTAAGTCAGACGACGGGGTCGACCAGGCACTTATTCGGCAGGAACCGCGGTTTTTTTGGGGATGACGCTCAGAGGAATACGAATCACCTGCCCTTCTTGAACCACAATGCTCCAGCGATCAGCTTGAAACAGCGCAGGGCTGACTTCAAATACCGCCACATCGGAAACGCTGACGCCAGGATTGATCTTGTCGGGCCCCACGGTGTCCAGATCATGCGCGTAACGGTAGTCCTGGCTTGCCCGTCGGTTCGGGGCGAACTTCTGACCGGCGGCATCCGCCAGGAAGAGGCGTGGCCGGTGTACCTGCGGGTTCAGAGGACGGCCTGAGGTGTTGGTGTAGCGGTAATGCAAAATGATAAATAGATTATTCTGGCGGGCGGGTGTGCCCATCTCGCCTTCATTCGGCTCATTTTGGGTGTTCCACCCGATCAGCTCGATATGCAGGCGCACTCCCTGATACTGAGGGGAGAGCAGGGTGGCTCCGTAGTTCAGCACGGAAGCCGCAGGTGGGATGGGCGCGATGGGAGGGGGCGCAGCAGGCTGCGTACGGGTGGATAGAATCCGGTCGTTTTGACTGTAAGCGACGGCAGACCACAGGGCCAAAGTGACACACAGCCAAAAACGGGAACGGGGAGCAATCATGGGGCGAGGCGAACAAGAGGCTTCATCGGTTACAGGGCCGGTCACGGCGACCCATATGGCAGGCCGGAAAAAAATAAACGGCTCATGGGCCGTTTTTCTTCACTACTTTTTTCAGATCATCCAGCTCTTTGCGCAGAGCGACGACTTCGTCACTGAGTAAACCAATGACGGCCATTTGACTTTGGTACATCTCTACCAAGGGGTGGTAACTGATACCACGACTGGTCAGTTCCCGACAAAGCGCGCTAAGACCGGTTCCAGCGCGCTTGGTTAAGGTTGCCATCTTCCTGTGATCCATAAGCCTGCGTCCTGATCCGTAGTTGTTCGATGTTTACATCCGTTAACCATACCAAAATTCGATGACAATAGTCATTTTTCTTAAAACTTCTTGTATATCGGTGGCTTGGCAATTGCCTTAGCCCACCTGAAAGTTTCCCTCCGGATAACGAACCCGGCTGCGTTTGCGGGTGGCCAGCGTGTACACCAGGGTCAGAGGCCCGAGTCGACCCGCAAACATCAGGATCATGATCAGGATCTGGCTGGGCAGGGATAGTTTGTGGGTGATGCCGTGGCTCATGCCGGTGGTGCTGAGCGCGGAGGCCGCTTCAAAGAGCAGGCTGGTAATGGGCATGTCTTCAAACAGCGTCAGCAGCAAAACACTGATGAAATACAGGGCGCCGGTGATCAGGAACAGGGCCAGGGCTTTCTGGACGGTCTCAGGCGGTACGCTGCGTTCCATCAGAACGACTTCTTCGCGTTGACGGATATAGGAGCGCACGGCTGCCAGCAGCACAATCAAGGTGCCGATCTTGATACCACTGGCCGTACTGAGTGAGCCGCCACCAATCAGCATTAGCACAATCAAGGTTAACTGGGTGCTGTCGCGCAGATTGGCAATATCCATGGTGGTGAAGCCGGCAGTGCGGGTCGCGGCGTTCTGCATCCAGGCGGCCAGTGCCTGGTCGCCGGTGCCCAACATGCCCAGGGTGTGCGGGTTGTTGAATTCCAGTGCCCACAGGCTGAAAAAACCGATCAGATTCAGTACCAGCGTTCCGATCAGGATGAGCTTGGTGTAGGGCAGGAGGGTTTGCCAGCGTTTTTTCTGGCCGACATCGGCAAGGACTGTAAAACCGATTCCGCCCAGAATAATCAGACCGGACAGTGTCATGACTGAAATAATATCGCCGGAGATGGGGATCAGCGAGTCATGAAACAGTGAGAAGCCGGCGTTGTTAAAAGCCGTCACCGAGTGGAACAGGGCGCGATACAGGGCCGTTGTCCAGGGAAAATCGATGGACCAGCGCAAGAACAGGATGGCGGCTGCGATCAGTTCAATCAGGGCAGCAATCTTGAAAACCTGGAAGGCCGTGCTGCGGATACGGGACACGCTGGTCTGATTAAAGGCTTCCAAAGCCAGCGCTTGTTGGCTGACACTGATGCGCTTGTGCATGGTGATCGCCGCAATCACGGCGAAGGTCACAAATCCCATGCCACCAATCTGCACCAGCAGCGCCAGGACAATTTGTCCGAAGTGGGTTAGGTCCGTGGCCGGGTCAATGACCGCCAGCCCGGTGACGGTGACCGCCGAGGTGGCCATGAACAGGGCCTGGAAAACCCCCAGACGGTGTTCAGCGGCTTGTGGCAGGCTGAGCAAAAGGGTGCCCAGGATAATCAAGGCCATAAAGCCCAAGGCCAGCACCAGCGGCGGGCTGGCGCTCAAGGTGCGAGCATGAGGATGGACCTCAAGACGGCGGGTAAAGCTATTGGGCAGCCAGTTGCGCATACATCAGACCAGTTTGGGGGCGGCAGTACGAAGTGCTTGCAATTGCCCAAACAAAATGAGCAGATCCTTGGCATGCAGGGAGAAATCAGGGCCGGGCTGAATGGTGGTCTGGCCGCGGCGCTTGACCAGCAAGACTTGGACATCGGTCAATTGCTCGCGCAGTATATCCCGTATGGTCTGGCCATTCATATTGTCGCTGGCGGTCACCTCCACAATGTAATCCCCATTTCCCAGGGTGATGTAGTCGTTGACCATGGGGTAGCTCAACATTTGGGCAACGCGTATACCCATTTCTTCTTCGGGGTGGATAATCCGGTTGACCCCAATCTTGGCCAGAATCAGATGCTGGGTATGGGAAATGGCTTTGGCCCAGATGGTGGGGACGCCAAAACTTTTCAAATGCACCACGCACACCAGGCTTGATTCAATATCCGCCCCAATGGCAACCAGAACGACGTCATAATTGTCCAGCCCCAGCTCCTCCAGAGCCTGACGGTCAGTGACATCGGCGATGACGGCACGGTTTAATTGGTCGGCGTATTTGTTGACCAGTTTTGGATTGGTGTCCACTCCCAGCACGGAGTGTCCCATTTTCATGAGTTCCAGAGCGCAGGCTGAGCCAAAGCGGCCTAGCCCTATGACGGCGAACTGTGCCATAGCTTATTTGTTCCGTTTGATGCTTGAAACAATTTCAAGCCAAATTAAGCGTTGATGGTATAAAGAGATATCTGGTAAAAACCCTTATCGGGTATTCCCTTGGGCGCGTGTCGTTCAAGCCCTGGCGGAAACATCAATAGTGGACAGTGTAAAACAATGGTTAGTTTGTTTGATCCAATCAAACTGGGTGATATTGAGCTCATGAACCGCATCATCATGGCGCCCATGACACGCGCGCGCGCCTCGGAGGGTCGTATGCCCAACGATTTGATGCGTATGTACTATTGTCAGCGGGCCAGTGCGGGGCTGATTGTAGCCGAAGCGACCTCGGTATCGCCGCAAGGCGTGGGCTATGCCCACACACCGGGCATCTGGAGCAGCGCGCAGGTAGATGCCTGGCGCACGATTACCGAAGCCGTGCATGCCAAGGGGGGGCGGATCGTTCTGCAATTGTGGCATGTGGGGCGGGTGTCTGACCCGGAGTTTCTCAATGGCCAGATGCCGGTAGCGCCTAGTGCAATTGCCTGTGACGGCATGGTCAGCCATTTAAGTCCCGAGCGTCCTTTCGTGGTGCCTCGCGCCTTGCGCACAGAAGAAATTGCCGACATCGTGGACGATTTTGCTGTAGCGGCCCAAAACGCACTCAGTGCGGGCTTTGATGGGGTAGAGATACACGGTGCCAATGGCTATCTGATTGACCAGTTCTTGCACGATGGGTCCAACACGCGTACCGATGCGTACGGCGGAACGATTGAAAATCGGGCGCGTTTCCTGTTGGAAATTGTGGATGCCTGTGTGGCCATTTGGGGTGCCGGCCGGGTGGGTGTGCATTTGTCTCCACGGGGTGGTTTGCATGGCATGAAGGATTCCGATCCGGCCCGCTTGTTCTCTTACGTGGCCTGTGAGCTGGATCGCCGCGATATTGCCTTTTTGTTCTTGCGCGAAAGTCCGGCCTCGGACAGCTTGTTGCCCATGATCAAATGTCAGTTTGGTGGCGCCATTATTGCCAATGAGCATTTTGATTTGCCCACCGCACAGACCACTTTATCCAAAGGCATGGCCGATGCCGTGTCGTTCGGTAAGGCTTTTTTATCCAATCCGGATTTGCCATTGCGTTTGCAGTTACGCGCTCCCCTCAATAGCTGGGACCGGGATTCGTTTTACACCCAGGGCCCCAAAGGCTATACGGATTATCCATTTCTGAAAACCCAGGCAGACTGTGAGCAGTCGGTGGGTGAGGATTTGCAGACGCATTAATTCGGCGCTCTGGTTAAGTCGCTTGAAAATAAAAAAGCCCGTTTGATGCGGGCTTTTTTAATGGACTTTGTCTTGATTCGGTAGTGGATTGAAACAAGGTGTCGTTTTTGAATGATTGTGTGCGGATGGCTGATTTACTGGTGTCAACGCTGGTTTGACGGTGCCCGTTTAGGCAATCCCTTGGCGCGTGGTGTTCAGCTACCGCGCACAACCCGAAAAGTGGCTGCCGCTTTAACCAGCAAGCGCTCCTTCTCGTCGTATCCGCCTCCTTCGCAATAGGCGGTGTCGCCTTCCAGATAGAGACACCGGGCTTTGAACCAGACATCGCCACGGGCTGGGAGCAGGAACTGGGTGTTCATGTCGATGGTGGCCATCCCTGAACCAGGGCGCTGGGCTCGCGCGGCAGCGCTGAGCGTGAAGTCCAGAATAGCCATCAAGGTGCCTCCATGTACATCCGCACGGGAGTTGGCATTCCAGGCTTGCCAGGGCAGAAAAGTGATCACTTCCTGCTCGGTGCTGCTGACGGTTTGCAGGCCCAGGTGCTGCATCAAAGGGATATGAGTGCCGAAGAAATCCTGTTTGGGCTGCGCCAGTTCGGCCTGCAAATGCTTCATGGATTCAGCTTCTGCTTCACTTGAGCGGAAACTTGAGACATATCGGCACGACCGGCCAGTTTGGCTTTAACCAAACCCATGACCTTGCCCATCAGTGCGGGACCTTGAGCGCCTTCCGATTGGGCTTGGGTAATTGCATCGGCAATTGCAGTATCAATTTCTGCCTTATCGGCCTGTTGGGGCAGATATTCTTGCAGAATCTGCAATTCTGCTGCTTCTTTCTCGGCGCTTTCAGTGCGACCGGCCGATTCAAAAGCCTGAATGGATTCGCGGCGCTGCTTGACCTGTTTTTCAATGATGCTTGTGACTTCGGCATCGCCCAGCTCCGTACGCTCATCCACTTCACGTTGTTTGATCGCGGCTTGCAAAAAGCGCAAGGTCTCCAGGCGCGCGCTATCGCGAGCGCGCATCGCCGTTTTGATATCGTCAGCTAAACGGGTTTTGAGTGTTTGACTCATGGTGGTTCCTGATTGAACGGGCAAAGCCTTAGTTTAACGCAGGGCGGGATGGGGAAAATCCGATTATTGAAAATCCCGACTGCGCGTCACCAGATCACCGATCAGGTGATTCAGGCAAACCAGGCGTCGGGCAATCAAATGGCAGACAGCACCGTCGCGCTGCCAGATGCCATAGACGCCAAGCAGACGTGACTGGAGCAGTGCCTGGGATTGCTCCTGAGCCAGCTCCTCGCGCACGATGACATTCACACTGCCTGTTTCGTCTTCCAGCGTCACAAAGACCGTTCCCTTGGCGGTGCCGGGACGTTGGCGGGTCGTGACCAGGCCACAGGCCCGTGCCAGCCGGCGGTCCGGGTAGTTCAGACTCAGTTGTGCTGCCGTTGAGAATCGCAAAGGAATTAACTGCTGTCGCAGCAAGGACAGGGGGTGACGGTGCAGACTTAATCCGACTGCCTGATAGTCGCTCAATACCTCTATCCCTACGCTGGCACGAGGTAGCTCTGGCGTCGTGTCCGGGTTTTCTGCATGGCTGAGCAAACCGGCCTGGCTGGGACGGCGAGCATCCCATACGCCATGTCGACGCTGGCTATAAGCGCTGCGCAAGGCATGGGCTTGCGCCAGGGCTTGTTGATCATGAGCGGACAGAGCCAGCTCCTGGCGCAAGCAGGCCAGGTTCAATGTCCGTTCGGGGTGGTTTTGCCGGTAGTGAACAATAGCGTGTGCGCCTTGCTCACTTAAGCCTTTAACCATGTGCAGGCCCAGACGGACCTGGCGCGGGCTGCCCGGTGCTGAACATACATGGCTGTCAAACAGGCTGTATTGCACATCAACAGGCAGCACTTGTACGCCGTGGCGGCGTGCATCCTGGACCAATTGGCTGGGGCCATAAAAGCCCATGGGCTGAGAGTTCAGCAAAGCGGCCAGAAAATGATCGGGATAACGCGCTTTCAGATAGGCACTGAACCAGGCCAGTTTGGCGAAGCTGGCCGAATGGCTTTCGGGAAAACCGTATTCCCCAAAACCGCTGATCTGATCAAACAGGCGCTTGGCGAACTCAGGGGGATACTGTTTAGCGGCCATACCATCTAGCAACTCCTGTTCAAAAGGTCCCAAACCACCACGGCGACGCCAGGCAGCCATGGCTCGTCGCAGGGCATCTGCTTTGTCGGCCGAAAAACCTGCCGCCTCCATGGCCAGTTCCATCGCCTGCTCCTGAAAAATAGGCACGCCCAAGGTGCGTTCCAGCACAGGGCGGATTTCGGGAGCGGGGTAATCGACTTTGCTGGGGTCGCGACGGCGTTCCAGATACGGGTGCACCATGCCACCTTGAATGGGGCCGGGCCTCACAATCGCCACTTGCACCACCAGGTCATAAAAGCACTTGGGACGTAGCCGCGGCAACATGCTCATCTGGGCGCGGGATTCGATCTGGAATACGCCTATGGTGTCGGCGCGCCGGATCATGCGAAAGGTTTTGGCGCTGTGCAAAGGAATGTCCTGCAAGCGGAACGGCTTGCCTGTTTGCTGACTGATGCTGTCCAGGCATCGACGCAGGGCGCTCAACATGCCCAAAGCCAGGATGTCGACTTTCAGCAGCCCCAGCACATCCAGATCATCCTTGTCCCATTGCACGACGCTGCGTCCCGGCATGGCGGCGTTTTGAATCGGCACCAGCCTGTGCAAAGGCGTTTGTGAAATCACAAAACCACCGGGATGCTGAGACAGGTGACGCGGGAAACCCATGAGCTGACGGGTCAAAGACAGCCATTGATGGGCTTGTTCAGGCGGGCATTCGGGAAAGCGTGCCAGGACCTCATCCTGAATACGGGTATCTTTGAGCCAGGCGCGGTCACATTGGATCAAGGCCTCGATCAAGGCGTGAGGAATGCTAAGTGCCTTGCCGGTATCACGCAAGGCGCTGCGACGGCGGTAGCTCGTGATTACCGCCGTTAATGCAGCCCGTTCACGACCATATTTACGATAAATGTATTGAATGACTTCTTCGCGACGCTGGTGCTCGAAGTCCACATCGATATCGGGCGGTTCGGCCCGTGCCCGACTGATAAAGCGGGCAAACAGCGTATGACTGCTGGCGGGGTCCACTTCCGTAATACCCAGGCAATAGCATACCGCTGAATTGGCGGCCGAGCCGCGACCCTGGCATAGAATTCCCCGGCTGCGGGCGTAGCTGACGATGTCGTACAAGGTCAGAAAGTAGGACTCGTAGCCCAGGTCTTCAATCAGGCTCAGCTCTTCGTCCAGGCGCGTGCGCAAACGGTCACTGATTCCTTTCGGATAGCGCCTGTGCGCGCCATGCTCGGTTTCCTGTCGCAGATACTCACTGCCACTGAGGCCGGGCGGAACAATCTCGACCGGGTACTCGTACTTGATTTCGCTTAAACAAAACTGGCACAGCTCTTGAATGTGATCGCTGGTCTTGCGCAAGTCGGCCGGGTAGAGGTTGGCCAGTTGGAAACGACTGCGCAAGTGGTGTTCCGCATTGCTGGCCAGAGACCAGCCACATTCCTGTATGGGTGTTTTCAGGCGTATGGCGGTCAAGGTGTCGTGCAAGGGCTGGCGAGAACGCACATGCATGTGGACGCCGCCCAAGGCGGCACAAGACAGGCCACACTGTTGGGCTGCCAGCCGAACCGTGCGTAAATGCTGCTGATCCTGATCCCGCCTATGTAAGCTGAGGCCTAAAAACAAACGGTCGGCAAACAGGCTTTTCAAGTCTTGCGCTTGCTGATAGATGTGTTCGCCAGACAGGCCATAAGCCGGTTTGTAAATGACCAGACAGTCGGCTAATACCGTGTGCTGCGCACCGTAGCGGGCTTGCTGCAAAAAGGACCAGTCAATGGGCGCCTCCTGCTTCAAGTCCAAAGACTGGTGCAGCTCAGAGATGAACTGACAAAGATTTCCATAGCCTTCTTTGTTGCGGGGCAGAATCAAGAGTTCGTGGGCCTGCGTGTCGTTGGGTGAAGCGGTCTCACAATGCGTGCCAGGGCAGGA
>JQGF01000836.1_pt1 | contig 14474 bp, 10 predicted proteins | sample 210201 | NCBI WGS metagenome assembly JQGF01 (sample SAMN02947780, study PRJNA257236) | wastewater metagenome | biome: Domestic wastewater sediments; material: Domestic wastewater soil sediments and water; isolation source: domestic wastewater sediment treated with ammonia and hydroxylamine at...
CAGCGCAAGGTCGAGGCCCGCAACTTCGATATTCGTAAACAGCTGCTGCAGTATGACGACGTGGCCAACGATCAGCGCAAGGTGATCTACGCCCAGCGTAATGAGGTGCTGGAGTCGGGCGATATTACGGAAACGATCAGCAGTTTGCGTGAAGCGGCCGTCAGCCGCCTGTTCCGTGAGTACGTGCCGCAAGACACGATGGAAGAGCAATGGGATATTCCGGGCCTGACCACCGCCTTGCAAAGCACTTTCCAGATTGATCTGCCTCTGGCCGAAATGCTGGAGAAAGAATCCAACCTGACAGACGACGATTTGCACGATCGTGTTATCGAGGAATCCCAACGTCTGTTGCAGGCCAAGATCGATCAGGTCGGTCAGCCCAACTGGGGTAATTTCGAGCGTGCGGTACTGTTGCAATCGATCGATACACAGTGGCGCGGGCACCTGCAGGCACTGGATCATCTGCGTCAGGGCATTCATCTGCGTGGCTATGCCCAAAAAGATCCTAAACAGGAATACAAGCGCGAAGCCTTTGAGCTGTTTTCCGATATGTTGGACCGGGTGCGTGACGAAGTGGTCAAGGTGCTGATGACGGTACGTATCCAGACGCCGGAGCAGGTTGAGGAAGCCGCTGCTGAAGTTCCCGCCAACTCCAATGTCCGTTTCCATCATTCTGACTACGATGCTGCCCTGAGCGGTGAAGATCCCGGTCTGGATGAAGTGGCCAAAGGCGAAGTGCCACGTGTGGGCCGTAACGATCCTTGCCCATGCGGCAGTGGCAAGAAATACAAGCAGTGTCATGGCCGATTGAACTGATCCCGGTTCAGATCGTCCTGCCCGCTGGCAGCAACCCCATGAATCTTCGGTTCATGGGGTTTTTTTTTCGGGTAAAGGCAGCGATCCGGGCGGCGACGTTGCGTTTGAATGTCTCTTGGCCCTCAGGGAAGTTTTACCGTTAAGCTACAGCCTGCAGCCGACTAAAGACGGCTGTCACTTCTCGTTTTCTCCGTGTGTTTTCTATGACAACAACTCCCTTATTGCATCGTGTCGCCTTGGTCGGGGCGGGTGAGGTGGCGCATTTTTATGGCGCAGCCCTGACGTCGGCTGGCGTACAGGTTCCGTTTATCTTGGTGCGCCGCGAAAGTGCAGTTGCCCGTGAGCTGGCCGAGCAATTGGGTGCGCAGCTGTGCCGGCAGGCAGATGCGCGCTGGCGGGATCTGGACGGGGTGTTGTCAGCCGTTACAGGGACGCAGGCTGGCGCCGTTGCCCGCGCGGTCATGCCCTGCTTGACGACCGGTGCCTTGTATATGGATTTGTGTACTGCTGAACCTGAGGACATGGCAGGCATGGCTGTCCTGGCGCAGCAGTACGGTGTTGAGTTGGCTGATCTGGCGATTATGGGCTCAGTGCCCGCTACAGGCGCTCAGACGGCGTTGCTGGCCGCCGGGCAGGGGGCTGGCAGGGCTGCGGCTTTCTGGCGGGCTCAGGGCGCTCCTGTGCGTGTTTTGCCAGGACAGGCCGGAGATGCGATGCGCCTTAAGTTACTGCGTAGTCTCATGACCAAGGGCTTGGAAGCCTTGGGGATTGAAAATCTGATGCTGGCCGAACGCATGGGTTTGCGAGCCGAGCTGTACGAAGTGCTGGAGGATTTGAACCAGCGTGGCTTGCAGGACTTTATGGAGTCTTGCTTGCGCAGCCACCTGGTGCATGGTGTGCGCCGTCGTGATGAGGTTCTGCAAGTACGTCGTCAATTGGAACTGGCTGGCATTGCGCCACGGGTGACCAATGGCGTATTGGATTTCTTTGAGCACACAGCGCAGACGGCGTCTTTGCAAAGAGATCAGGCCGTAGGGACGGAGGAGAGTCTGGAGGTGTTTCTGGAAGAGGCTCTTTGCTCGTCTTCCCGGTCGTCGTTGCTTGGAAAACCTGTTTAGCGCTCCTGTCGGATGCGTCGCCTCTGGGTTTGAGCACTTTATGGGATTGGTCATCAAGGCTTGCACCGGAAGGGTAGAGAGCTTGTATCTAAGGAAATGAAGTAAACATACTGGAAGCTGACACGCCGACGCCCCGATAATCGGGCATACCAGTGTTTGGATGTTCAGATTTCCCTGGACCAAACGATTAAAAGACGTGATTGATTTCCTTTGATGCCGATATAAAGAAACCGGCCAGAAGCCGGTTTCTTTAATCGTGCCTGCTGGCGATTTATAGCAAGAATACCGTTGCCAATCCCAGGAACAGCAGGAAACCCAGCGAGTCCGTTGCGAAGGTTAGCAGTACCGAGGAACCCACGGCGGGATCATTGCCGAAGCGATCACGCAGAATCGGGATCATCACGCCCAGTGCTGCGCCGATCAGCATATTGCCGATCATGGCGGCCATCATCACCGCGGCAATCGCAATCGAGCCGGAGATAAACCAGGCAAAAAAGGCCGTTACCGCACTGCCACAGACGCCGACCAGAAAGGTCACCAGCAACTCACGCTTGATCAGCGGCAGGACGTTGGAACCGGTGACACGGCCCGTCGCAATGGCACGAATAATCATCGTCATGGTCTGGTTGCCGGAGTTGCCGCCAATCCCGGCCACAATCGACATCAGGAAAGCCAGGATCACGATGTGGCTGACGGTGTCCTCAAAGCGCGACGCAATGAAAGAGGCAGTGGCCGCCGTACAGAGATTGATCAGCAGCCAGGGGGCCCGGTTGCGGATGGCGGTACGGATGGGCGAGAAGATGTCATCCTCTTGCAGACCTGCACGCGACAAGGCTTGCTCTTCGGAGTCTTCTTGCAGCACGTCCACCACTTCGTCAATGGTGACTCGGCCTATCAGTCGGCCCATATCGTCGACGACCGGGGCCGAGACCAGGTCATAGCGCTCGAAAGCCCCGGCCGCATCCGAGTCCGAGTCCAGGGGATTGAGAGTCAGATAATCGGTGGACATGACCGAGGACACCAGCGTTTCGGGTTCACTGACCAGCATGCGGGTCAGGGACAGGGTGCCCTGCAATTTATCGGCGCGGTCCACCACAAAAATCTGGTCAGTGTGGTCTGGCAGCTCTTGTAGACGGCGCAGGTAGCGCAGGACCACCTCCAGGGTGACATCCTCACGCACACGCACCATGTCAAAGTCCATGATGGCGCCCACCGTGTCCTCGGGGTAGCCCATGGCTTCAATCAGTTGCGCACGCTCTTCATCCGTCAGGCCGCGTTGCACGGCAGCCACCACATCGGGCGGCAGGTCGGGCACCAGATCAGCAATCTCGTCGGCATCCATATTGCCGGCGGCAGCGATCAGGTCTGCGGTATCCATGGAGCGAATCAGCGATTCGCGTGCCCAATCCGCCACTTCCAGCAGCACGTCCGCATCGTGTTCGGCGTCCACCAACTGCCAGATGGCCTGTCGTTCCAGCTCGGGCAAGGACTCCAGGATAAAAGCGATGTCGGCCGGGTGCAGATCATTGAGGATGGCCTTGATCTCGCTTTCATGCTGGCGATGGATCAGACCCTCAAGCAGGTTGGAGCGGTCGTCGTCCTCGAACTGACGCTGGGCCAGTGATTCGACGACCTCCTGGCGCTTCAGGATGTTCTTTAGGCGATACAGCGCCTGTTGCGCATCCTCGGGCTCCAGGCGGCGCGGTTTGGGGGTGTCGCTGGGCGAAGTGGGGGGTACCAGGTTTTCCTGCATAGGCCTGCCTGTCACGAATACTTAGAGAGGGGGCAGCGGACGGCTGCGGCGCTCGTCATCGGTGGCCACGTAGGTCAGTGTGGCTTCCGTTACTTTGACCGTTTCCAGTTGCAGGCGTTTGCGCTCCGCGTACACTTCCACCGAAACCGTGATGGAAGTGCGGCCGGTTTTGATGATTTCCGTGTAAAAGCTGAGCAAATCACCCACAAACACGGGTTGCTTGAAGGTAAACGCATTCACCGAGATGGTGGCAACCCGGCCTTGAGCGCGTCGTGTTGCAGGAATCGCGCCGGCAATGTCCACTTGGGACATGATCCAGCCACCGAATACGTCACCGTGAATATTGGCGTCCGTAGGCATGGGCATGACGCGCAAGGTGGGGGCTCCGTCCGGAAGCGAAGAAAGGTTGCTTGATGTAGTCACAAAGACTCCCGTAGTGGAAGAAAGGGTGGGGCACTGATGCCCGTCGCGCGGGGTGGCTGCCCTCAGCAATAGAGCCTGCCATTGTAACGGCAAGCTTTAGGCCCGCTATGAAACATTTGTTAAAGCGTCAACGGTGTTGGGCCAGCCAGTCCAGAGCCAGTTTTACCCAGTAACTGGCGCCGACCGGAATCAGGGCATCGTTAAAGTCGTAGCTGCCGTTGTGCAGCATGCACGGGCCGATGCCGTGACCCGGGCTGCGGTGTTCGCCCTCGCCATTGCCCAGCCAGACATAGCAGCCTGGGACTTCCTGCAACATGAAGGAGAAGTCTTCGGCCCCCATGGAGGGACGAATGTCCTGGCGCAGCTTGTCGGGGCCGACCAGTTCCCGGATGACTTGCGCGCAAAAGGCCGCTTGTTCGGGATCATTGATGGTGGGTGGGTAGCGGCGGTCAAAGTCAAACTCGGCCTTGCAACCCTGAGCGGCGCAGAGTTGTTCACACAGTTCGCGCATGCGGGTCTCGACCAGATCCAGCGCTTCGTTGGAAAAGGTGCGTACGGTGCCGCGCATGACAGCGTCGTTGGGGATGACGTTGTCGGCAGAGCCAGCATGAATCTGGGTAATGCTCAGCACCACGGGCTCGAGTGGGTCCACATTGCGGCTGACGATGGTTTGCAGGCTTTGCGCCAGTTGCACGGCCGCCATGATGGGGTCCACGCCCAGGTGGGGCATCCCACCGTGGGCCCCTTTGCCTTCAATACGAATTTCAAAGGTATTGCTCGAGGCCATCATGCCGCCTGGCAAAACCCCGAAGCTGCCTGCTGGCATGCCGGGCCAGTTATGCAGGCCAAAGACGGCCTGCATGGGGAACAGCTTGAACAAGCCGTCCTTGATCATTTCCCGTGCGCCGCCAAAGCCTTCCTCTGCCGGCTGGAAAATAAGGTAGATGGTGCCCGCGAAATCGCGGTGCTCAGCCAGATAACGAGCTGCGCCCAGCAGCATGGCGGTATGCCCATCGTGCCCACAGGCGTGCATCTTGCCATCGTGGCGGCTTTTGTGTTCAAACTCGTTCAGTTCCTGCATGGGCAAGGCGTCCATATCGGCACGCAGTCCCACGGACGGGCCCTGGCCGCCTGTGCCTTCCAGAATTCCCACTACGCCTGTGACGCCCAGGCCCCGATGCACCGGAATGCCCCATTTCTCCAGCCAGGATGCGACCTGATCGGCCGTCCGGTTTTCCTCGAAAGCCAGCTCGGGATGGGCGTGCAGATCACGCCGTATGGCTGCAATTTCATGGGACCAGGTGGAAATGGGTTCAAACAGCTTCATGATGCGGGCTTGTCCTTGGGCTTGAACAATAAAGTAGAGTAGAGTTAACCATAAATAAACACGTATTAGGTGACAAGCCCTTGGATACTCAGCAAAAACCTTGGCTCGAGCATTATCCGGCCTCCGTGCCCCACGACATTCAGCTGGGGGCCGGGCAGACCCTGATCGATTGTCTGGATGCTGCGATTAAAAAGCATAAGGACAGGACGGCGCTGACCTTTATGGGGCACGATATTTCCTACGACGAACTGGACCGCCGGGCCGATGCCTTTGCCGCCTGGTTGCAGGCACAAGGTCTGGAGCGCGGCAGCCGCATCATGTTGATGCTGCCCAATGGTTTGCCTTTTCTGATTTGTTTGCTGGGAACCCTGCGGGCAGGCATGGTGGGCGTGAATACCAACCCCCAATACACCGAGCGCGAGCTGGAGTTCCAACTGGCCGACAGTCAGGCTCAGGTCATCGTGATCCTGGAAACCTTTGCGCATGTGCTCGAACAGGTTCCGGCCAAACTCAGACCGGCCCATGTTGTGCTCAGTACCGTGGGCGATCTGATGGGGTTCAAAGGCAGTGTGGTGAATTTTGCCGTGCGCTATCTGAAACGCATGGTGCCCCCTTATTCCTTGCCGGGGGCGCAGCGCCTGCAGGCCGTGCTTGAGCAGGGCGGGCAAGCGAGCCTGCACCGGCAAGCAGCCAAGCCTGACGATCTGGCGCTGTTGCAATACACGGGGGGCACCACCGGGCGCCCCAAAGGCGCCATGCTCAGTCAACGCAATCTGATGGCTAACGTTTTACAGGTCGAGGCGGTCGGCTTTCCCGCGTTGGGCGATTTTAAAGGTCCTGCTTACACCATGATGGTGGCCCTGCCGCTCTATCATATTTTTGCGCTGACGGTATGCGGGCTGTTTGCCGTGTATGCGGGTATGCACATGGTGCTGGTGATGAATCCGCGTGATCTCAATTCCGTGTTCAAAGCCTGGAAGCGCAATCCACCTGAAGTTGTTCCCGCAGTGAACACCCTGTTTAACGCCCTGGCCAATCATGAGAAGTTTCGCAGCCTTCCTTTTGATCAGCTCAAGCTGTGCCTGGCCGGAGGGGCTGCGCTGCAAAAGACGGTGGCCGAGCGCTGGCTGGCGGTGACAGGCTGCCCTTTGATCGAAGGTTATGGTTTGTCGGAAACCTCGCCGGTGGTGGCGGTGAACTCCACGGATTCGCGTGACTTCAGCGGAACCATCGGTTTCCCGGTGCCTTCTACCGATGTATTGCTGCTCGATGAACAGGGCCAGCCTGTGGCGATGGGCGAGCAGGGGGAGGTGGCCGTCAAAGGGCCGCAAGTGATGTCCGCCTACTGGAATCAGCCCGAAGAAACAGCGAATGTCTTTACGCCCAATGGATTTCTGAAAACCGGAGATATTGGCGTGATGGACCAGCAAGGGCGCATTCGCCTGGTGGACCGCAAGAAAGACATGATTCTGGTGTCAGGTTTCAATGTCTACCCCAATGAGATTGAGGAAGTGGTCGCCGCTCATCCGGATGTGCTGGAAGTGGCCGCTGTGGGGGTGCCCAGTGAGCACAGTGGCGAGAGCATCAAGCTTTTCGTGGTAAAGCGCAATCCTTCCCTGACAGAAGCGGATATCAAACAGTGGTGCAAAGAACGGCTGACGGCCTACAAGCGTCCCCGGATTATCGAGTTCCGGAACGAATTGCCCAAGAGCAATGTGGGCAAGATCTTGCGACGGGTTCTGAGAGATGAAGAGATCAAGCCCAACACGCAAGCCTGACAGGGCAGGTTCGTGATGGGTGTCCGCCGTGCAGCGTGGGGACAGCCTACCCCTAGAGGAAAAACAGCGGTCCATTTCAAATGGGGCCGCTGTTTTTTAATGTGATCCGTCCCGCTCACGAGGGGGCACGGTGCCTGCGCAGCTTAAGGGGCAGGTTTGACGGGACGCTGCGTCAGCGAAGGGCTCACCATGGCCAGCAACTCATCGGCTATATGGGCGTTACCCGCGTAGACATGACCACTGACGGGCCAGGGCTCTTCCTGATACAAATCCTGGCATACGCCCTTGGCTTCGCGTACCAGCAGTGTGCCAGCGGCAACATCCCAGGGCGCCAGGCCCATCTCCCAGTAGCCGTCGTACCGGCCGCAGGCAACCCAGGCTAGATCCAGGGCGGCTGCCCCCATGCGGCGTACCCCGCGGCTGCCCGTGATGGCGGCGTTCAGGCCGGGCATGTATTGGTCGGAAAAAGAGAAGTCGCGAAAGGGGAAGCCGGTGGCCAGGACCGAGTCGGCCAGCTTTTGTGAGGATGACGTCTGAATGCGGCTGCCGTTCAGCCAGGCACCCACCCCGTACATGGCAGTAAACAGTTCTTCGCGGTTGGGGTCGTAGACCACGGCAATGACCGGAGTGTCCTGCGCCAGAATGCCGTTATCCATGGGCGTGCCGGCAGGTGCAATCAGGGCGACCGATACGGCGTAGTGGGGGATACCATGCAGAAAGTTGGTCGTGCCGTCGAGCGGGTCGATATACCAGGTGGGGCGTCCCGTATTCACCCCGCCGCTTTCCTCGGCCACGATATCAATGTCCGGGGTGCGCTCCATCAGTACACTGATGCAGGCCTGTTCCGCTTCGTGATCCGCTTGCGACACCAGGTCGTTGTGCATTTTGCTGCTGATCACCAAAGCGCTACGGTCCGACGCATAGGCTTGTAAAATGGCGGCGGCGGCATGGGCTGCGGTAACGGCAGCGTCCAGGCAGGCGCTGAGCGGTAAACGTGACAATGGCATGGCAATCCGGTTCTAAAAAAGAAAAGTCAGAAGCAAAGACTTTTTATTGTACGTGTTTGTTGGTGTCAGTTTGATTAAGGCCAGTTTAAGGGGTTCGAGCGTGTATGAGTGTTGTGAAGGGCGGGGAAATTAATGGCGGCCTCTGCGTTTGAGCCCTTGGTGCCCGCCGTCCTTGCGTTCAACGAGCAGGGCGTACCCGTCAGCGCGGTCTATCAGGACACGTATCATCCGGCCGATGGCCCGCTGGGGCAGGCGCGGCGGGTGTTTCTGCAAGGTAATGGCCTGCCTGAACGGTGGCGGGGGCGAGCCCAGTTTACGATTTGTGAAACCGGCTTTGGACTGGGGGCCAGCTTTCTGGCGACCTGGCAGGCGTGGCGGCAGGACCCGCAGCGCAGCCACAGGCTGCACTTTGTATCGGTAGAGGCGCATCCTTTTCACCGCTCTGATTTGGCTCTTTTATACGAGCGCTTGCCCCAGGAGCTGCAGGCGCTGGCTCAGGAGCTCTTGGCTTCCTGGCCCATTTTGGTGCCGGGGATACACCGTCTGGAGCTGGATCAGGGGCAAGTCACCCTGACCTTGGCGTTCGGGCAGGCGCACACCATGATGCGTGAGCTGCAGTGCCATGCGGATGCGTTTTATCTGGATGGCTTCGCGCCTCGCGGCAATCCGTCCATGTGGTCACGTACGGTTCTCGGACAACTGGTCCGTCTGGCGGCGCCGGGAGCCACGGCGGCCTCCTGGTGCTGTGCCGGGCAGGTACGCCGGGACTTGGCCTCAGTTGGTTTCGAGGTGGAGAAGGTGCCGGGAGCGGGTGGGAAATGGTGCACGATACGCGCCCGTCTGCGTTCACATCTGGGGCGCCGCCGTCCCGTGCCAAGTGCGCAGGGGCGAGTGCTTGTGGTGGGGGCCGGTTTGGCGGGGGCCGCCTGCGCCTGGGAAATGGCCCGCAAAGGGGTGCCCGTTCTGGTGTGTGACCCCGTGTTGAGCAAGGGGCTGGATGCCAGTCACCATGGCCACCGTCTGGCCGCGATCTCGCCGGTCTTTGCGCTGGATGACGCGCCGTTGGCCCGGTTGAGCCGCAATGGCGTGCTGCGTGTCTGGCAGGGTTGGAAAACACTGCCGCAGGCTGCCCGGCCCCGTCGGGTCGGCACGCTGGTATTTGGGCAGGCGGGCAACGGCGATGCCGAGATTCAGCAAGCCTTGGCCCGTTTGGCTTTGGACCCGGACTGGGTGCATTGGCAGGATCGTGAGCAGGCTTCCGCACTGGCTGGCGTGCCCTTGCAGCGTGGCGGCCTGTATTTTCCGCAGGGTATGGTGCTTGACCCCGGGGCACTGGTCGCTCATTTGCTCGATCACCCCTTGATTGAGTGCTTGCCAGAGCGGGTCTTTTTGCGTGCCGGACACGAACCCGGTGTCTGGCAAGTATGCAATCAGCACGGGGACTGCCTGGAAAGCAGCAATCGGGTGGTGGTGGCGGCAGCGGCGCAAAGCCTGAGCGTGTTGCCAGCCGAACTGTTGACCGAGTGCCTCATGCCCAGGCTCATGGCCATGCAGCGTCTGGCCGGACAGGTCAGCTATCTGCCTCCTGGGCAGTCCTTGACCCGTGGGGAGGTGACTTTAAGCGGCCAGGGCTATATCCTGCCGGTTGATTCTTACGGCCAGGTTATCGGCAGTACGTACGAGCGTTCTGCTGACGCTGCTCAGATCAGTCGCCTGGGGCATGCGCAAAATATAGAAAAAGTGTCTGCCATGTTGGCCAATCCCGCGGTTGGGGGGGATTTGCCCGAGCAGGGTTGGGCTGGCTGGCGCTGTGCATTAAGTGATCATTTGCCTGTGATGGGTTTTGTGCCGGGGCAGCCCGGTTTGTTTATGGCTGCGGCTTACGGCTCGCGTGGTTTGAGCTGGAGCCTGCTGGCAGCCAGTTTGTTTGCCGCCTATTGTCTGGAGGAACCCGTTCCTTTGGAGCGGCGTTTGGAGCAAGCCCTCCTACCTCGCTAAGGTCAGTCTTTCGATTTATTTCGACGAATTTTGAAGCAACATTTTCCTTTGTAGCGCAAATACGTCAAAATAGTGACCTTGTTAAGTAATCTTGAGCGTGACCCTGCGATCAGCATCGTGCCGTTCGCTCCACTCTGACGACGTGACACAATTGTTTAATCATCTGAGTTTGTTGACGACGAAACCGGCCCTGGCCGATTTCGCTTTTGTCGAAACCGATTTTGCGCTGCGTATCGAAGCTCATGCGCCGGGTGTTTTTCGTTTCCGCTGTATGCCACTGGCCCGGCTGGATAACGAAAAGCTCAGTGCTCGTGCCAAAGCTTTGGGCGACATGCTGCTGGCCCGCCACGAGGCGGTCAGCGAGTTTCAACTGGAAGCTGCCGATTCGGGGTGGCGGATTGAGCAAGGCGAAGTGGCCTTGCATATTCAGTCCAACCCCTGGCGCTTTGAGGTCCGGCGGGGCGAGCAACTGCTGTTGAGCAGTGCGGCGCAACCGCTGACCTTTGTCCAAGAGCCCAGCCCATGCTGGCAACTGGATCTGGCCCTGGCCGAGGAAGACGCCCTGTATGGTCTGGGCGAAACCCTCGGTGAGCTGGACCGGCGCGAGGAAACGGTTGACTCCGATCGTCCGGAAGATCGCAGCCTGCCTTTGCTCTGGAGCACTCAGGGCTGGGGGCTGTACATCAATACGTTCGAGCGGGTTGAACACGATCTGGGGCAGCACGATCTGGATGCGTATCGTGCTCGTGTCCATGCCGCCGACCTGGATTTTTTCCTGTTTTTGGGCGATCCCAGCGAAATCATCAATCAGTATTCGGCCCTGACGGGACGAGCCGGCCAGCCGGGTGTCACGCCGATGGGGTTGTGGCTGGATGGCGCCCAGGCTCGGGACGTGACCTCCTTGCGTGAGCTGGCCAGTCAGTGTCGCGAACAGGGCATTGCCCTGGATGTGGCTGTCCTGCCGCCACCGGAGCCCTACGATTTTCAACAGGACAAGCCCACATTGGAATGGGACGCGGCACGCATGGCCGATCCCCGTGAGTCCTTCTCGGCCTTGCAAAACGACCAGTTGCAACTGGCTGCCTGGACGCGCCCTTGTGTGCTGGCCGGCACCAGCTTGTTTGAAGAGTGGGAAGACCGCGGCTGGTTGCTCATCAATGATGATGACGGTTGCGCCCATGTGTTCCCCGGTGACGAGCTGAGCGGTGGCCGTGACTACGGCTTGCTGGACCTGACTCACAAGGACGTGTTCCGCATGTGGGCCGAGCGTCAGCGTCAGATGGTCGATGATGGCCTGGGGGCGGTGTTGTGCAATGCCCGCTTTGAGATTCCTGATGCCATCACCAGCCGTGGTGGCGAGTCCGGCGCTTTGTTGCGTGCGATTTACCCTGTGCTGGCCCGTCAGGCTTTGTTTGACGCGGTTGCCGGTCACAAGACGCCGCAAGAAGGAGTCGTAGCCAGCCGCGACCTGAGTCCGTCCTCCCAACGCTTTGCCTGGCAGTTGGGGCCTCAGGTCGATAACACCTGGGCCGGGTTGACCCAGTCGTTGAAGTCGGCTCTGGCCACCGGTAATAGTGGCGTGCCCATCCAGATTCATGGCTGGGGCAATGCGGCAGCGCCCACCGATGCCATGACGCCTGAGCTTTACCTGCGGTGGTTGGCGATGTCGGTCTTTTCAGCCAATTTCAGCCTGCAAGGGGTCCCTGCGCTGCGTCCAGATGCATTTGACCAGGAAACGCAGGCGCTGGTTGCGCATTGGCTGGAGTGGCGTTTCCGTCTGGTGCCTTATGTGCTGGGCATTATTGAGGACGCCGTGCGTACCGGTCTGCCGGTGCAACGTTCCATGGCTCAAAGTTTCCCCGCCGATGCTCAGGCCCGCTTGTGGGATACCCAGTATTTGTTGGGGCCGGCCTTGCTGGTGGCGCCTGTTTTGCAGCCTGGTCAGGATATTGAGGTCTATTTGCCTGCAGGCGATGCCTGGTGGGATCTGAGCACGGGTTGGCGTTACGAAGGTGGCACGACCCTGAAAATGACGGTGGGTCTGGATCGCTTGCCGGTCTTTGGCCGCGAAGGCCATATGTTGTGTCTGGGGCCGGTGGTCAAGCACACCTCCGAATTCAACTCGGCGCGTTTGCTCGACGAGGTCTGGATGTTTGGCATGCCCGAGCACAGCCCGGTTGTGATGCGCAACAAGATTCGCGTCATGCAGATGCAGGGGTCCAGCTATATCAAGGGGCTGGAAGGGTTGAAGATCCTGCCGTCTGAGGGCTTGGAAGTCAAACGCCGTGGCGCCGAGGTTCGTATTTCTCGCGCCCGTTAAGCGCTAGACGAATCTGAATCGTCTTGGAATGCCTCCCGGCATTGAGGTCTGACCTCAGTATCGGGAGGCATTTTTTATGGCTGAGAGGTAGCTCATGTTCAGATTTTGTTTCTGCGGCAGGCAAAAGTGGGGTGGGAAAGGGCCTCGCGGCCTTCATTTTCAGGTCGTTTTAAAAAAAATCACCTTTTTGCGCATTATTTTGCATTTAGTGCTTGACGAGAGTTCGGAATCAGGACATAATTTCATCTTTCAGTAGGGGGTCGTTAGCTCAGTCGGTAGAGCAGCGGACTTTTAATCCGTTGGTCGCGCGTTCGAGTCGCGCACGACCCACCACTACACTGAAACGTAGAAACAAGGCCGCGCTTAGCGGCCTTTTTCTTTGGGCGCTTGCCTTGCACAGCCAAGGTCACATCCGCGCGCATTGGCCGGTCGGAAATCTTGCTATACAGTGCAGCCCTCAGTATGGTTTCAATATTTCCATGGGTTATATCTATCTGGTCATCGCCAAATTTGCTTTATGGTAAATTTCGCTTACAGCTCAGGCTTTTATAACTCGACTGACTAACTAGGCTGAGTTCATTTTGATTCGTCTTGAACACATCTCAAAAACCTATTCCCTGGCAGGCAAGACCGTTCACGCCTTGAACGACGTTTCCTTGCAGATTCACCAAGGAGAGGTCTTCGGTATTATTGGTCGCTCGGGTGCCGGGAAAAGTACGCTGATCCGCATGTTGAATCTGCTTGAGCAACCCAGCTCGGGCCAGGTCTGGGTGCAGGACCAGGACATCACGCGTTTTTCGGGCGCACAGTTGCGCGCCTTCCGGCAAGGCGTGGGGATGGTATTTCAGCATTTCAATCTGCTTCATTCCCGTACCGTTCTCGATAATGTTTGTTTTCCCTTGCGTTTGGCCGGGGTGGGGCGTGCCCAACGCCAACAGCGCGCTCTGGAAGTCCTGGAGCTGGTGGGCTTGAAGGACCACGCCAACAAATACCCGCGTCAGTTATCGGGCGGGCAGCAGCAACGTGTCGGTATTGCGCGTGCCCTGGCCAATCGTCCACAGCTTTTGTTGTGTGACGAGGCCACCTCGGCACTGGACCCGGAAACCACCCAGTCCATCCTGCGTTTGCTGCGCCAGATCAACCAAGAGCTGGGACTGACGATCGTTCTTATTACTCATGGCATGGATGTGATTCGTTCGGTTTGCGACCGGGTGGCCGTGATTGATGCTGGCAAGATTGTGGAATGTGGCGAAGTGCTGGATGTGTTCCTGCACCCGCATCATCCCACCACCCAGTCCTTGCTCAGTGAAAGTGGAGTGAATATCGACGACTGGCTTGCCTTGGCAGAAGGTGTACCTGGCAGTGTCATGCGCCTGAGTGTGCGTGGGGTGGCCACTACCGAGCCATTGATCAGCCGTATTACCAGCCAGTTGGGCCTGAATGTCAGTATCTTGCAAGGCGCCATTGGCCGTATCAAAACCGAGCCTTATGGGCAGTTGGTCGTGGCGGTGCAAGGGGATGCTCAGGCCAAAGCAGGGCTGGATGCCTTGCTGGATGAATTGAATGTGCAGTTTGAGGTATTGCGACCATGAACTTTAGCAATTTGGATTGGGCGCTGATTGGTGAAGCCACCATCGATACCTTGTTGATGACGGGTATCTCGCTGTGCTTTACCGCCATTATTGGTTTGCCCCTTGGCGTGCTGTTGTTTCTGACCAGTCGCAAGCAGATGCTGGACAACGCCTGGGTGTACCAGACTTTGTCGTTGATTGTGAACATTTTGCGGTCGGTGCCGTTTCTGATTCTCTTGATCGTCATTATCCCTTTGACCCGCATTCTGGCCGGTACGTCTTTAGGGGTGCAGGGGGCGATCCCGCCGCTGGTCTTAAGTGCTGCGCCGTTTTTTGCCCGTCTGGTGGAAAACGTCCTGCGTG
>JQGF01002073.1_pt1 | contig 14344 bp, 12 predicted proteins | sample 210201 | NCBI WGS metagenome assembly JQGF01 (sample SAMN02947780, study PRJNA257236) | wastewater metagenome | biome: Domestic wastewater sediments; material: Domestic wastewater soil sediments and water; isolation source: domestic wastewater sediment treated with ammonia and hydroxylamine at...
GGGCATGGCCACCCGGCCCATGGCGGCCGTGGTCGCCATGCTGGAGCCGCACAAGGCACTGAACGCGCCACAGGCTACGATGGTCGCCATCGCCAGACCGCCGCGCAAATGCCCGATGAAGGCATTAGCGGCCTTGTACAAATCCTTGGACAGTCCTGACGCATTGACCAGATTGCCCATCAGAATAAACAAAGGCAGCACGGTAAAGCTGTAGCTCATGGCCGTGTCAAAACTGGTCTGGGCCGCCATCGTCAAGGCCGCTTCCATGCCCGTAAAGTACGCAAAACCCACCGTGCCCACCAGCAGCATGCCCCAAGCAATAGGCAAGCCCATGAAAAGGCTGGCCAACAGGACGACCAGTCCGATAATAGAAATCAACATGGAAATACTCCGTCTTTATCGGCGGTGCGAACTAAAGACCAGGATCAAGGCGGCCAGCGTGGCGATCCCGGTCATGATGGCGATGGCATAGGCAAACGGCGCGATAGGCACTTGCAAGGCATTGCTCATGTCCCCGTACTCGGCCAATTGATTGGCATGCCCCCACAGATACACAGTCAAGACCGCCAGCATAAGGGCGGAGACGGCATGGATCAGGCATTGCTGCACGCGGCGCGCGAACGGCCCGAGCCAGGCATCGATCAGACTGACCGCCAGGTGCTGGCGATGCCAGGTCACGCGCGGCAAGGCGGCAAAAATCAATACGCCCAGCAATAATTCGCTGGCTTCATAAGCGCCCGGAAGAGGGGAATGAAACAGATACCGACCCACCACATCCACCGTGGTGATGCCGGTCATGAGGATCAGGATAACCACACAGACGGCATCCAGAATTGCTTCTACAACTCCAGCCACTCCACCTGAACGTACCAGTTCCATCCCTGGCAGATCGTCGTTCATTACAGCTCCACTTATCTTGGCCCAGGTCTGGGCTGGTTGCTTCAACGAGCACACGGCAGATGCACGCCGCTCTTATATTTCTGTTCTAAATAGTTTATAGATCAACAAATCCACGTACATAGAAAAAAACCCTTATTTCCATCCGAAATCATGGATTCACATGCACCTTTTCATACACAGGAGTGAAGGGCATAAAAAACCCCCTGGAAAACCAGGGGGGTTCGGTAGCAAGCGCGTACCTACGATCAGATCGTCAAGGTTCCCACACTGGCACCGCCGCAGACATACAGCGTCTGGCCGGTGATGAAGCTGTTTTCGGGGTCCGCGAAGAACAGGGTGGCGCGGCTGATGTCATCCGCACGGCCCAGGCGTTTCACAGGGATCGCGGCAGCCAGCTTGGCTTCGCGTTCGCTACCGGCCTGAACCACGTCATAGAACATATTGGTGGTAATGGGACCGGGAGCAATCACGTTAACGGTAATGCCTTGGTCGGCCAGCTCCAGCGCCCAGGTGCGGGCCATGCCCAGCATGCCAGCCTTGGTAGCGGCGTAGGCAGTACGGGTTTGCAAACCCAATGCGCCGCGCGAGGACATCAGCACGATGCGGCCAAAGTGGCGTTCGCGCATGCCGGGCACCACGGCCTGGGTAATCTGCAAAGCAGCGCCCAGATGAATCTGGGTCAGGCCCTGCAAGTCCTCTAACTTAACGTCGTCCAGCAAGGCCGGCCAGATCACGCCTGCGTTGTGAATGAAGTGAGTCACCTCAAAGCGTTCGGCAATGTCTTTAGCCGCTTTCTCGGTTGCCTTGGCATCCAGCAAATCCACCTGCACGCAGTGCAGGCGCTCGTGCGTCCAAGGCAAGACATTGCGCGCCATGCTGATCACCGTATAACCCTGATCCAGCATCTTGCGGCAAATGTCCTCACCAATGCCGGTACTGCCACCCGTCACAATGGCGGTGTAGTGAGCTTGTGTCATGTCTTGTTCTCCAGGCAAATTCAGGGCGCGGGACGGGCCACGAGCACGGCCACCCCGCCGTCATCCAGTTCCAGACTCAATCGCACCGCCTCGTCCGCCTGTCCGCCTTCGGGCAAGTGAGCAATGGCGAAAGGACCGCAATCGAGCTGCACCGTGCCGATGCGCCAGGGCAGGCGAGCGCGGAAGTACGCTTCGTTACTATGATGCAAGGTGGTGGTGGCGCGCAGCACGCCGGTATCGGCGACAGGCCGCCAGTTCAGGGTGGTATGCAGGCAATGACCGCAGACATCGCGCACCGGGTACTGAACCGTGCCGCAGGACGGACACACCTGCAGGGCGAATTCACCACGCTGCGCCGCTTCGGTCAGGCCGGCGGCCGAGGCGCTGCGCGCGCCGGGCGGCAGCACACCATTGAAAGCTTCGGAAATTGTCATGGCTGGCCTCGTTCAAGCAATGCCGCCGCCGTGCAAATGCCACGGTCGTAATTGATCATGCCAAAACCGGACACCAGTCCGATGCGCGCATCGCGCACCTGCGTATCACCGGCTGTATCCGTCAGTTGGCGCAGGGCCTGCACCAGCCCCAGATAACCGCCTGCTGCGCCCGCCTGGCCCACCGACAACTGGCCACCGCTGGTATTGAAGGGGAAACTGCCGTCGACCGTAAAGCTATGCTCGCGGATAAAAGCCGGCCCCTGTCCCTTGGCGCAAAAACCCAGGTCCTCGAACTGCAGCACATTGATGACTGGATAATCGTCGTAGGTTTCCAGAAAATCCACGTCGGCCGGGCTCACGCCTGCATGTTCATAGAAGGCATCCTTGTCCATCGCCCAGCCGCCGCGAAACTGCACCGGGTCTTGGGGAAACGCATTGTGACGCTCGATGGTGGACCGGATGCGCACATACGGCAAACCCAAGGCTTGGGCCTGTTCGCGACGCATCACCAAAAAGCCTTCGGCACCCGCGCAAGGCATGACGCAATCGAACAGATGAATAGGGTCGGCAATGACGCGCGCGTCCAGATACTGCTCCAACGTCAGCGGCTTTTTCATCAAGGCGTGCGGATTGCGCAGCGCATTGTCACGCTGGGCCACGCACAGCTTGCCGAAGTCCTCGCGGGTCGCGCCAAAGTGGCGCATGTAATAGTCGGTCAACAAGGCAAAGCTGGCATTAGGGCCGCCCGCCCCATAGGGGTAGACGGCATCCTGCGAAAAGCGCGAAAAGCCCGCCACCGTGTTCTTGAAGGACTCCAACTGATTCGTATCACCCGCAATGCACGCAACGATAGAAGCATCGCCGCACTGCACGGCCCGCGCCGCGCGGCGCAAGGCCACGACCCCGCTGGCCCCGCCCATAGGGATATGGTCCAACCATCGCGGGCTCATCTGAAAATGCTGCATCAGGCCCACAGCCGTGTCCGTGCCCAAGGTAAAGCTGGACACGCACACGCCATCCACATCGTTCTTGTGCAGGCCAGCCTCGCGTATGGTCTGGCCCAGGGCGGCTCCCAGCCACCAGTGCGCCGTCTGTTCAGAATGGCGTTGGTAGGGAATGGTGACCGGCGTGGTCAGCACCACATCGTCGTAAGCCAGCCGGGCTTTAGGCGTCAGGGCCATGCTCAGGCCTCCTGGCGCTTTTTCAGGTGATTGGTGTTGATGCAATCCGGATTGGCAACCGCCGCCAGCGCCACCGTTTTCAATTCGCCACGCTGGATCTTGTTGGTGGATGTCAACGGCAAGGCATCCACGAACAGCACGTAGCCGGGCACCTTGAAATAGGCCAACTGCGTCAGGCCCCATTTGACCAGCTCCACCGCCGCCTTTTCCTTGTCCTCGCGGCTAGCCAGGGGCGTGTGCGGAACTACCAACGCCATCACCTCGTCGCCCCGGATATCGTCAGGCACAGCAGCGACGGCAATGGCGCGCACCAGCGGATTCTGCTGCAAGATGTTTTCCACTTCCACGGCGGCAATGTTCTCGCCGCTGCGCCGGATCACGTTCTTCTTGCGGTCCACAAAGTGCAGATAGCCGTCCTGGTCGCGGCGCACAATATCGCCCGTGTGGAACCAGCCATCTTTCCAGGCCTCGTCCGTGGCGGCGGGGTCTTTCCAATAACCGGAAAAAAAACCGTAACGTGGGTTCTCGCCTGCTGCACGCACCAGCAGCTCGCCATTTTCGTTGGCGGCGGCAGGCTTGCCTTCGTCGGTCATCAACAACACTTCTACCACCGGCATCTCCTTGCCAAAGCACGACGTGCCGATATGACGCGGCTCGTGGTTGGCAATAATGCTGGCACCTGCACCGGTCTCGGTCATGGCCCAGGCTTCCAGCAAGGGGAAGCCGAACTGCTCTTCAAATAAGGGATGCAGGCCGCGGTCCACGCCGGCGCCAAAGCCAAAGCGCACCTGGTGGTTGCGGTCCTGCTCGGACGGCTCGGCCTTCATCAAAATAGCCGGCATCACGCCCAGGTAATGCACCACGGTCGCGCCGGACTCGCGCACTGATTGCCACCAACTGCGGGGGTGGAAACGGTCCAAGGAAATCAGGCAACCACCGGTCTTGACCATCGCCATCGTCGAACAGGCCATGGCGTTCATGTGAAACAGCGGCAAAGGTGTCAGCATGCGCTCCTGGCCGGGCTGCAATTGCGCCAGGCCGCCGATATCCCGATACCACTCGCCTGCGTAGTGGAAATACTGATTGGACAGCATGCAACCCTTGGGGCGGCCGGTCGTGCCAGAGGTATAAAGCAGGGCGCACTCGCTGTGCTCGCCGGGAATATCGCAGGAACGGGCGGCCGCGCGCGTCACGGCAGGCGGCATGCCGCCGTCGGCCATCACGGCAAAGGGTTGACCGGCACGCTGCGCCGCTTCCATCAAATCTTGATGGCGATTGGGCAAGGCAATGGCCATAATCATCTCGGAATGACCGATCAGGTATTCCAGTTCGGCAGCGCGCAGATCCGGGTTGATGGGCACAATGGACACGCCCAGACTGTTCAGCGCGAACCAGTGCAGAAAGAAGGCAGGGCGGTTTTCCAGCAAAATGCCTACGCGATGACCATGGCCATAACCGGCCGCCGCATAGTCGGCGCGCAGCGCATCGATGCGCTCCAGGGCCTGGCCATAGCTTAGCTCGCCGGCGGCAATGCCATAGATCTCGGCAGTTTCGGGCAGGGTGCATACAAACGGCTTGTCGCCCCAACGCTCGGCGGTGTCGCGAAAAGCCTGATAGACCGTTGTATTGGCCATTGATGTGTTCTCCTGTCCTGTCACATGAATAACTGAATATTGCCGAAAGGGGCGTCGCAATTGAGCAGGTCCACCCGTTTCAGGCGCATCTTCAGCGCGCCATCCTGGCGCACCAGGGTGTACGTGCTCCAGCCCACATAGATTTCCTGCCGCTCGCCGCGCGTCTCGGTGTAGTGGAAAGCACAGCGCACGCTGTATTCGCCCTTGTCGTGATCCATGCTTTCCACAGTCGGCTGCTGCAGCAAATGATGGCTGCGGCTCTTGGGCTGCTGGGAAAACGTGCGCCGACCTGCCAGACGCTCCACACGGATACGCAGCAGCAGCTTGTCCTCGTGCATCAACGACGCATGCAGGCGGGCGTCCTGCTGGTCATGCACCAGCGGCATCCAGTAATAGCCGTCCTCGGTAAACAGGTCTAGCCATTGCTCGAAACGCTGTTCGTCGAGCATGCGGGCTTCTGCATAGACAAAATCGATAAGTGCCTCGCGGCTGATCTCGCTCATGATCGTTCCTTTCCTTTCTTAGGCCTGCTGCTCGGGCAGCATGTACTTGAGCCAGGCGCGGAACTGCGCGCGCATCTGCATCTCGCTGGTGCCGTTGATCACCACGTTCTTTTGCTGGGCCTCATCCTTCTCGACCAGACGCGCCAGATTCATCCAGTCGCGGCCACGCGATTGCAGGCCCTGCTGAGCGCGTTCGTACATTTCCAGATCGTCGTGACCCACCATCGAGGTCGGCGCGTTGATCAGGCGGTTGTACATCAGGGTACGCTCCAGAAGCGTGTCGGGCGCACCCACCAGGCGGAAGGTCCAGGACTCCACCAGGGTTTTATCCGCGGCAATGGGCTTGAACAAACGCAAGGTCTGGATCGGGCCCTTGACCATGATGTTGGGGAAGTAACACGTATTGTGGCGCGTATCGCCCAAAATGGCTTTGGCGCGTTCTTCGCCATACGCCTGGACCATCTGATCCCAGTAGCCGGGAATTTCGGAGTAGTCGGCATGGATGGAGTTGCTCACGCCGGTATGGCCGTGGCCGTTCTCCCACACGCGTATGCCCATGCCTTCGTAAAACTCGTACGGCGACATGAAAGGGGCAAACAGCTCCACAGCCATCGGCTTGGGCGTGCCTTCGGGCGCTTCTTGCCAGGCTTTGACCGCCGTGCCGGCCGAGGACTCGTGCGCCACCATGGGGTGGCAGGTGTCCGTCTGGTTGTCGACCAACATCTTCCAGTTGCAGTTGTGCATGTAGCGCATGACGCCGCCGGCCACTTCCAAGCGGCCTTCAGGCGAACGGTCCACCATATTGTCGATCGTGCTGAGCGACTGGCCAAAGAAGTCCTCGAAACTTTCGCCTTGCTCGCTCAGGCGACAGAAAACAAAGTCGCGGTAGACCTGCACGTTCTTGACGGCGGCCATCCCATGGCTGCCTTCCGTGCATTCAAAGCCCGTATTTTCGTAGCCTTTCTTGAGCGGAATGGACAGCAGCGAGCCGTCGGTCTTGAAGGTCCAGGCATGGTAGGGACAACGGAAGAACTTGCCCGTATTGCCACAGGGTTCGCCAGCCACCTGCACGCCTTTGTGCGGGCAGCGGTTGTAGAGCACACGGATGCTGTCATCGGTATGACGCACCATGATCACCGACTCGTTGCCCACCGTCGTCGTCACGAAGTCGCCCTTGTTAGGCACCTGGCTGGCATGCCCCACATACACCCAGGTGTTGGCGAACAAGCGCTCCATCTCCAGCTCGAACAGCTCCTGGCTGATGTACAAATCCTTGTGCACCTCGGCCTCTCGCACCAGTTCGCGGATGGCCTGGGGGTTATCGCGGTATTTTTCCATGTCGTTCTCCGTCGCCCTTGGGCGTTACAGATCCAGCACCAGACGCGGGGTCTTGGCACGGGAAATACAGATCTGGATGACTTTATTGCTGGCTTTTTCCGCGTCGCTCAGGAAATAGTCGCGGTGGTCAACCTCGCCTTCGATCACATCGCAGGTACAGACGCCGCACTCGCCGCGCTTGCAGTCGATCATGGGGTCCAGACCCTGCTCTTCCATCACATCCACAATGGTCTTGTCAGCCGGAATTTGCAGGGTCACGCCGCTTTGGCGCAGCTCCACTTCAAAGGGCTGGTCACCCGCCTGAGGGGCGGCCGTCACAAATAGCTCGAAATGCACATGGTCGCCAGGCCAGCCACGCTGCTTGCAGCCTTCAATGACCGCGTCGATCAGCCCCTTGGGACCACAGACATAGACATGCTGATCCTTGGACAAGCCGTCCAGCAAGGTATCCAGCGAAAAGCGCGTGTCCGTGTCATCCGCATAGTGGCGCACAGCCGTGCCGGCCAGTTGCTGCAGCTCGTCCAGGTATGCCAATTGCTGCAGGGTGCGGCCTGCGTAATGCAGCTGGTACGGGCGTCCCTGATGGTGCAGAGCGGCGGCCATGCTGGCGATAGGCGTAATGCCGATACCGCCGGCAATCAGCACCGTCTCGGTCTCTGCGGGGGTGGCCGCATGCAGCGGAAAATCGTTTTTAGGACCGGATACCGTCAACGTATCGCCCACTTTCAGATCGTGCATATAGCGCGACCCGCCGGCGCTGTTCTCTTCCAGGCGCACGCCCAGCCGATAGCGATCCGGACACTGACCATTGGCGCAATGCGGCTCCAGCGAAATCAGCGAATAACAACGGTGATCGTTCAGTGCGGGAATATGCACTTTCAGGTGCGAGCCCGGCGCAAACGCGGGCAGAGTGCCGGCCTGGACAGGCTCCAGCGTGAAACTGCGGATCAGCGGGGATGCATTCTGGATATCCCGGATGACGAGTTCAAAAGTTTCCATCGTGTGCCTACCATTGAGCGTGACAACAACTATTACCCAGCCAGGGCGGGGCCTGTGTCATGATGCACCGGTCAGCGGCGGTCCGATGGTGCCTGCCCCGCAGGGGTGGCGGTATCCTCGTCTACTGTCTCCGCCCAGACCGTGTGCAGAGCATCAAGGCAGGCTGCACGGCTGGATCACTATTCATTATTCTGAATTTTATTTTATTGATGAATAGTTTACGGATCAATATATTCCAGCGAATATAATGGAAAACCACTATGTGAGAATCCAGCACGGAAAGCGTGACACCCTATCCGTGCCGGACCGTTCAAGCGCAGCTTACTGAGCGACCAGGGCCACGACACGCAGCGGACTGCCCGAACCGCCTTCGATCTTCAGCGGAGCGGACATGATCAGCGCGCCCTGAGGAGGCAACTGATCCAGATTGCACAGGCACTGCAGGCCATAGCGGTTGGCACCGTGCATCAGCGTGTGGCACGGGTAGGCCACGGGCCAGGAATACGACTGGCCGGCGTCGGTATTAATGGTTTCCACGCCAAAGCCGTGCACCTTGCGCTCGTGAATCATCCATTCCACCGCGGCCTGGGACGGACCGGGCGTGTGGGCACCATCTTCACGCATGTTCAAGAAGGCGTCGGCATCGTTGACACGTTTAGACCAGTCGGTGCGAAACAGCACCCAGGCCCCTTCGGGAATGCGGCCATGCTGGCTTTCCCAGGCCTGCAGAAACTCGGGCGTCAACACAAAGTCTTCGTTCTGGGCCACGTCGGCGCTGGCATCCACCACCACGGCAGGGCGCAGGAAGTTGTCCACGGGGATCGTATCCACGCTGTTGTTAGGGTGATCCTTGCCCGTAATCCAATGCACCGGCGCATCAAAGTGCGTGCCCGTGTGTTCGCCACAGGTAAAATTATTCCAGTACCAGCCCGGACCAGCCTCGTCGTACTGGCTGATGCGCTGCACGGAAAAACCGACCGTCTGACCGAACTGCGGCGGCAGCTGCAGGGCAGGAAAGCTGGAATTAAGGGTTTGAGTCAGGTCCACGAAGCGGACCTTCTTGCTGTCCAGCGCCTGGGTCAGGGCAGCCAATGGGTGCATCTCGGTCATGTCATCTCCTATCGATCTTCTTGAATCGTTATCAGTGTCAGTCTGCATGGCGGTCTGTGCGCCGCATGGCAGCGTCGGACAGGCGGGCGTTGCCACGCCCGACCGGCTCCGACAGGCCGGTAGCGGCCTGCCGCTCAGGAGATCGGCAGGCCGCCGGTTGTTTTCCACCGCGCCTCTTGCGGCGGAAAACGCGCTTGAAGGGCGGCTAACTGAAACGCCGCCCTGAACGTGTTGCCCCGGCCAGTTGCCCGTCCGGGGCAAGGACTTTACAAAGAAGCGTCCTTGTCTTCGATGGCGGAAAACTCGGCCGGATTCAGATCCGGTTGAGGCTGGTCGCCTTCGTAAAAACGCGCTGGCGTCATGGCCTTGCGGTTCACGCGCAGGTCAAACACGTCAAAGCGGTTGTAGTGCCCCGTGATGTCGTGCATCTGGCGTGGCTGGATGCACTTGGACAGATCGATATCCGCATAGGCAATGCCTTCGCGGTCGATCAGCGGTTCGCCAATCACGCGGCCATCGGGGCCGATGATGCCGGAGAAGGCGCTGTTCGGACGGGCCAGCAGCTCGCGGGCTTCTGGATGCGAGGCCGACATGGCCTCGACGATTTCGTCCGACACGGTCGAGCAGGCCACCACTGTGAACACCTTACCCTCGAAGCAGTGGGCAGCGGCACGCAGACGGATGGCTTCGGCCATGTCGTAGTCCTTGGGAGCGACCGGCAGCGAGATGTAACTGGCCACATGCACCAGTTCGCCTTGCGACAACAGGCTGAAGCGGGCGAGCGTGTTGGTGTTTTCACCGCAGGCCAGGGCACCCAGTGGGCCGATGGTCGTGTCGTGTACGCGCAGCGAAGACGCATCGCCATTGGCCCAAGTCAGCTTCTCGGCCCAGGTCGGCACCAGCTTGCGGTGGCGGCCCAGAATGCGGCCGTCCGAACCAATGGTCACCAAGGTGTTGTAGATGGTGGCCACGCCGGTGGGACTGCGCTCGTTCACGCCCAGCACCACATTGACTTTGCGCTGGCGCGCCACCTGCGCCACCTTCTGCACTTCGGGACCGGGCACTTCGATGGCCGACTTGCACAGGCGCTCGAACCAGGGGCTGCCCTCGATCGGGTTCATCACCCAGCTCCAGTACGGATAGCCGGAGACAAAGACTTCGGGGAAGGCAATCAGCTCGGCCCCGTTATCCGCCGCTTCGTGAATCAGGCGGCACACCTTGTCGATGGTCGCATTCGTGTCCAGGAACACGGGAGCCGCCTGGACTGCCGCGGCCTTGAACTGGCGCAATTCCAACATCACGCTCTCCTTTGCTTAGTTTTGGGGGGTCACGTCCACGATGGGGTGACGCAGCTCGCCGATGCCTTCAACCACGGCGTGAACCACGTCGCCTGGCCACATCCATTCTTGCGGAGTGCGACCAGCGCCCACGCCTTCCGGGGTGCCGGTGGCGATGATGTCGCCCGGCTCCAGCGTAATGCCAGCGCTGATGTCGGCGATCAGATCGTTGACGTTGAACAGCATGTGCTTGGTGTTCGAGCTCTGCTTGGTCACGCCATTCAGGGTCAGGCTCAGGTTCAGGTTGTGCGGATCGGTCAGTTCGTCGGCGGTCACGATAACGGGGCCGAAAGGCGCGTAGGTGTCCTGACCTTTGGAGTAGATCCACTGGCCGGCGCGGCGGCAGTCACGGGCGCTGACGTCGATCATCACGGAGTAGCCGAACACGTAGTTCAGAGCGTCTTCCTTGGCCACGCGCTGGGCGCGGGTGCCCATGATCACGGCCAGTTCCACTTCCCAGTCCATCTGCTGTGTGATGTTCTTGTTGTGCTCGATAGCATCGCCAGGGCCCACGACGGTGGTTGGCGGCTTGGAGAAAATCACAGGCTGTTTGGGCAGCTCTTTGGAGGTGTCCAGGGTGCGGCTGGATTCGGCCACGTGTTCAACGTAGTTCAGGCCGATACCGAAGATGTTCTTGCGTGGGCGCGGGATAGGAGCCAGCAGCTTGACGTTGGCCAGGGGCAGGGCCACGCCGAACGGCATGTCGTCAGCGTAGGTTTCCAGCAGGCGGGCCGTGGATTTGACGGCGGCTGGACCCAGATCGATGAAATCGAGCATGTTGTCGGGCAACATGTGGCCGGTGGCGTCACCCAGATAACCCAGGTCGACAACCAGATCGCCGACGATGGCACCCAGGCGGCCGGCAGCAGCAACTTCACTACGGTACGTTACAAGACGCATTTCTATCTCCAGATTAGGCCATCTATGCAGATGGCTTGAATAACAAGGCAGGAGGCCCGCCACGGCAGGCCGTCCGATTAAACATAAAAGATCAGTCTTCCAGGATGCGCTGGTAGCCGCCGTTTTCGGCCAAAGCCTGTTCACGGTACAGATTCAGGGCGCGCATCACGGGCAGATCATGGAAAGAGAACAAGCACGCATCGTCCGAGGACGAGGCGTTGACGTGTTCGTGGAACATCCAGGACGGTACGCAAAAAATATCGCGCTCGCGCCAGTCAAAGCGCTTGCCGTTGATGATGGAATAGCCTTCGCCCTTGGCGCATTGATAAATAATGCTGCCGGTGTGACGGTGGGCCTTGGTATGTTCGCCAGGGCGCAGCATCTGCATACTGGCACCGATGGTCGACATGACCGGACCGCCGGTCAGCGGGTTGATGTAGTCCATGATCACGCCGTCGAACGGGCTGCCATCGGTCACTTTTGCGTAATTCGACAGGGCTTCGTACGTCGGTGCCCACTCGTACTTGAGCAGGGGCGAATACGGCTTTTGCCAATCGTGCAGCGTCGGCTTCAGACCGCGGCCGCCCCAGATACCCACTGCATCATTGACCGGATGAGTCACTGCCTGGGACAGATCAGGATGCACTTGGTAAAAACCCGCTTCCAGCGCATTGACCAGTGGAATGTCCAGGCCGTCCTGCCAGATGCAGGGCGTGCCGTCGGCTTCCACGCCGTGCTCGTGCCAGCAGCCGTTAGGCGTCAGCACGAAATCGTTGGCACCCAGCGTCATCTTATGGCCGTCCACGATGGTGTAGGCACCGCGCCCTTCCATAATGAAACGCAGGGCCGAGGACGAATGGGCATGGGCCGAGGCGGCTTCGCCCGGATTCATGACCTGCAGGCCCGAATACAGCCAGCCCACAGCGGCCGATACGTCCTGACGACCAGGGTTGTTCAGGTAAATCACGCGACGGCCGGCCTTTTCAGGGGTGACCAGATCCACCGAACGCAACACATAGTCGCGCAGATCCCGGTAGCGCCAGACCACGGGCACGGAATCGGACTTGGGTTCCCAAGGCTCGATCTTGTTGGCCACGGTCCACAGGGCACCCGCCTCGAACTGAGTCAGGTCCTGGTAGTACTTCACCAGTTCGGGCGTGTCTTGTACATCTGCACGACCGAGTACGCTTTCGCGATAGGTGTCAAAACGTTCTTCCGACATGATGCAGTCTCCTTCTGTTCTTTAGTGGATGGCGGGGCCTTCCGAAGCGGACGAAGCGCGCTTGGTCAGGCGATGCAGCCAATCCTTGCCCAATTCGTACTGAACCGGCCATTGCACACCGTCATACCCCAACAAGGCGGCTTCGCGCTGTGGCCAATTGGCATCGGCCATGAAACCGCGCGACAAGGCGCACAGATCAGCACGGCCAGCGGCAATAATGCTGTTGGCGTGATCCGCTTCCATGATAGAACCGACCGCCATCGTCGCGATACCGGCCTCGTTGCGAATGCGGTCCGCAAACGGCGTCTGGTACATACGGCCATAGACAGGTTTCTGATCCGGCACCACTTCGCCCGAGGACACATCGATAAGATCCGCACCGGCCTGCTTGAACAAACGAGCGATTTCCACACCGTCGTCCGCCGTGGTGCCGCCTTCGGCCCAGTCGGTGGCAGAAATACGCACCAGTACGGGCTTGCCTTGCGGCCAGACAGCACGCACCGCCTTGAACACTTCCAGCGGGTAGGCCATGCGGTTTTCCAGACTGCCGCCAAACTCGTCGCTACGCTGATTGGTCAGCGGCGAAATGAAACTGGACAGCAAATAGCCATGACCGGCCTGCAGCTCGATGCAGTCAAAACCAGCCTGATCGGCACGACGCGCGGCGGCCACGAAGGCGTCGCGGATCTCGTCCATCTGGGCGCGGGTAATTTCCGCAGGCACGGCGGACACGCCGGGCTGGTAAGCCAAGGCCGATGCCGAGACCAGCGGCCAGTTGCCATCGGCCAGCGGCTGGTTGGGCGTTTCCCAACCTAGTTGCGTGGACCCGCGGCGGCCCGCATGACCCAGTTGCACACCGATCTTGGCACCCTGTTCATGGGCGAACTGCACCACGGGAGCCCAGGCAGCGGCCTGTTCATCGTTCCACAGGCCCGTGCAGGCAGGGGTCACGCGGCCTTCCGGCGTCACGGCCGTCATTTCGGCCATGATCAGACCGGCACCGCCCATGGCGCGACTGCCATAGTGAACCTGGTGCGTAGCACCCGGCACGCCATTGACGGCGCTGTACAGCAGCGTAGGCGACAGGACAATACGGTTCTTGAGCTGCATGTCGCGCAGCGTAAACGGAGTAAACATCGGCGGCGGCGCTTTTTCGCCCTGAGCCAGCTTCAGGCCCGATTCAGTCGCCAGCCAGTGCTCGTACTGGTCGATCCAGGCGGCATCGCGCAGACGCAGATTCTCGTGCGAGATGCGCTGCGAGCGGGTCAGCATGGAGTAGGTGAACTGCTCGGGCTTCATATTGGCGTAGCGGGCCACGTTCTCGAACCACTCGGTCGAGTTGCGGGCGGCGTTCTGAATACGCAGCACATCCACGCTGCGGGCCGCTTCGTAGTCTTTCAAGGCCTCTTCCAGCGACTCGTGGTCCATGTGCTGAGCCAGAGTGATCGCATCTTCCAGCGCCAGCTTGGTACCCGAGCCAATGGAGAAGTGAGCTGTGTGGGCGGCATCGCCCATCAACACCACTGGAACCTTCTTGCCCGTGCCGTAATCTTGCCAGTGTACCCACTTGTTACAAATAACACGCGGGAAGCGAATCCAGATGGCCGAACCACGCAGATGGGTCGCATTGCTGATCAACTTATTGCCATCCAGATGATCGGCAAACAGCTTTTCGCAGTACGCAATGGCCTCTTCCTGCGACATCTCGCCGATGCCGGCCTTCTGCCAGGTTTCTTCGGGCGTTTCCACAATGAATGTGGACAGACCGTCCTGGAAACGATAGGCGTGTGCCTGGAACCAGCCGTGCTC
>JQGF01000251.1_pt1 | contig 14117 bp, 10 predicted proteins | sample 210201 | NCBI WGS metagenome assembly JQGF01 (sample SAMN02947780, study PRJNA257236) | wastewater metagenome | biome: Domestic wastewater sediments; material: Domestic wastewater soil sediments and water; isolation source: domestic wastewater sediment treated with ammonia and hydroxylamine at...
GTAGGCGCATCGGGCCCCTGGGGCTTGCGCTGCGTTTCTCCGCCTACGTCCTGAGCAGAAGGGCAGTCGCTCAGTTGCAAGGCGGTGCAAAGCTGCAGCAAGTGCGCCACGCCCGTACCGACGACGGCGGAATCGGCTGGCTTCCCTTCCAGGGCAATAGTGGGAGCAAAAATTTGCCCGTCATAATCGTCCCATTTGCGCATCAGGTTCTGGTCTTTGGCGTCCACCCCGGTAGCCACCACGCCTTTGGAGACACCACTGGCGAAATTTCCGGCAATGCCTTGCAACTGCAGCGTCGGCGTAATGACCTTTATCATGGGTTGCAAGAGCGGGTCGGACTGAATGGCTTTGATGATGTCCTGGTAGCGAGAAATACCATAAGCAGAGGGATTGCCGGTGCCGTAAAGGAAGTAACCTTTGCGCTGAATTTGCAGATGCCCCTGGAATTGCACATAGCCGGTTTGCGTCGCCAACACCGCATTGCGCGCATAGCCACCAAAAATCAGCATGGCCGCCAGGCCAACGACCATGGCCGACAAGGTCATCAAGGAGCGACGCCGATTGCGCAGCAAGCTGCGAAAAGCAAGAGAAAAGAGTTTCATAGTGCCCTCTGCACGGGAGACTGACGTCGTTCGACGGCCATGATGCGACCATCCTTGATAAAGACGGCGTCGTCTGCCTCCGCCAGCACTTTGGGATCATGCGAAGAAAACACGAACGACACGGCATTGTCCCGCTGCATTTTGCGCATCAGGGCAATAATGGCCGCGCCGGTTTCACTATCCAGATTGGCCGTGGGTTCGTCGGCCAGAACCAGCTTGGGAGAGCCGACCAGGGCACGGGCGATGGCTACCCGTTGACGTTGCCCCCCGGACAGTTGGCCGGGACGGTTTCTGGCCTTATCGGCCAGTCCGACCGCATCCAGTACGGCCATGACCCGTTCTTTTCTTTCGCGTGCGGGTGTCTTGACCAGCAGCAAAGGGTATTCGATGTTCTCGTAGGCCGTCAGGACAGGCAAAAGATTGAAGCTTTGAAAAATAAAGCCCAGATGGCGAGCGCGAAAATCAGACAATTCGTTATCGCTCATGGTGCTGACTGCCTGCCCTGCCGAAGTGATCTCTCCGGTATCGGGGCGATCGACGCAACCGATCAAATTGAGCAAGGTAGTTTTTCCGCTGCCTGACGCCCCCGAAATGACAGTAAAACAATTGGGAGCAATTTCCAGATTGATATCCGTTAAAGCTGGTACAGCCACGGAATCCAGATAATAAGTTTTACTGACCTTCTGAAGAATGACCGAATGCACACACGCCTCCGACTACAACACCTGATGGCCAGGCCAGCTCGGCCCCTATGCAGAACACATAGAACAGAGCAAAACCAGAAACAAGATTCGCTGGCAAAAAACTTGAAAAACAATAGCAAGAAAAGGAAGCGCTATCAACAAATAAAAAAATATTTAAACTTTAATAATAGAAAATAAGGCGACAAAAAATAAAAATAAATACTTTAATAAAATAAAGTAAGGCGACAAAATCAATATTAATGGCGACCACAAAAAAGAGATAAGTGATTGTGGACACGGAAAATCATGGCGCAACCACTGATCGACATCCTGCTCATACCGGCTCGAATACCGCCATCGACTCCACATGGGCGGTGTGTGGAAATAAATTCAGCACCCCGGCAGCACGCAAACGGTACGCACCCCGATGCGCCAAAATAGCCGCATCACGAGCCAGGGTGCGGGGTTCGCAGGAAACATACACAATGCGCCGCGGCCGTTCCTTCTCCGGCAGGCTGGCCAGAATTTCCGAGACTGCGCGCGCGCCTTCGCGGGGCGGGTCCATCAGCACCTTATCGATCGGCCCAAGGCTTCGCCACCAGTCCTCATCCACCTGAAACAGATTGCGTGCAGCAAACCGGACACGATCCTGCAAATGGTGAGCCCGGGCGGCGGCACCGGCCCGTTCAAGCAAGGCCTGGCTACCTTCCACGCCCACGACCGACGCCGCCTGCCGCGCCAAAGGCAAAGTGAAGTTACCCAGGCCGCAGAACAAATCCAACACATGTTCATCAGGCCCCGGTGCCAGCAGACCAAGCGCCTGCAAAACCAGTTTGCGGTTGCTGCCTGGATTGACCTGAGTAAAGTCGGTAGGACGATACTCAAAACGAAGGTCAAATTCGGGCAAGACATACGCCAAATTCTGTGCTTCGCGCACCGGCTCCAGCGGACTGGCCGAATCGGGCCCGCCCGGCTGAGTCCACCACTGCACGCGATACGTCTGCCCAAACGCGCGCAATTGCTCTTTATCACTCTCGCTCAAGGGTAGCAGGTGGCGCAGCACCAGCACGCAAGTGGTATCACCCAAGGCAAATTCGATCTTGGGGATGCGATGCGCAATGGACAGGCGCTCGATCAAAAGGCGTAAAGGCTCCAACAAAGCCGACAACACGGGTGCCAGAACGCGGCATTGGCGTAAATCGGCCACATGCGTGCCGTTATGCTCCCGAAAACCGATGCGCACACCGTAGCCTGGCACTTGATAGACCGACAATCGGCCACGATGTCGATAGCCCCAATACGGCCCGTGCATGGTTGCCAGCACGCGTTCGGGCACAAGCCCGGCAATCCGCTGCAAGCTGTCTTCCAAAAAGCGCTGTTTGACCGCCACTTGGGCGGCCGGCTCCAGGTGCTGCATGACGCAGCCTCCGCAAGTGCCAAAATGGGGACAGGGTGGTTGAACCCGCTGGCTGCTGGCCTGCAAAATTGCCTGCAACTCCCAGACTTGATGGCTGCGCGCCCCATAGGGTTTGTCCACCCGCACCCGCTCACCCGGCAAGGCACCGGCTACGATATGCGTACACGCTCCCAGCTTCACAAAGCCACGCCCCTGCATGTCCAATGCTTGAATATCCAATTCCATCATGTCCCGCCGGCGCTCCTTGATCGCCCTTTTTTTGCCCCGGATATTGTAAAAGCGAAATCGCCAGCGGCGCGCTTGGGCAAAAGCGACGCATCCTGGTCGCAACACAGACATCAAAGCCCGATACACTGGCATTTCACACCCCGGACCCGCACGCCTCTTGCAAGGACGACACATGAACAAGGCAAGCCAAATCGATCTGGATCGGCATCATGCCGCACGCCGCTCCACCTGGGCCAGCGTCGCCGTCAACATCGGTTTAAGTCTGCTGCAGATCGCCATCGGTCTGTTCGCTAATTCGCGCGCCCTGGTGGCCGATGCCATTCATTCTCTGTCCGATCTGCTATCGGATTTTGTCGTGTTGTTCGCCAACCGCCACAGCCGCAAAGGGCCCGATGCCGATCACCCGTACGGTCATCTGCGTTATGAAACCGCCGCCACGCTGGCCATCGGCATGTTGTTGATCGCCGTAGGCCTGGGCATGGTCTGGAATGCGGTAAGCGCCTTGCAAAATCCCGAGACCATCGAGGCCGTGCATCCGGCCGCACTGGTCGTGGCCATTGTGGCGCTGGTAGGCAAGGAACTGCTGTTTCGCTACATGCTGCGGGTCGCCACGCAAGTACGTTCCACCATGCTGGTAGCCAATGCCTGGCATGCCCGGTCGGATGCGGCCTCCTCGTTAGTGGTCAGCCTGGGCGTGTTGGCCAATCTGGCCGGCCTGCCGCTGGCCGACCCCCTGGCCGCCTGTATTGTGGCCCTGATGATTCTGCGCATGGGCTGGAAATTTTCTATCGGCGCGTTCCACGACCTGACCGACCGCGCCGTGGACCACGACACAGAGCAGCGCATTGCCACGCTGCTGCGCACCACACCCGGCGTACAAGGGATACACGAACTGCGCACCCGTAAGCTGGGCGACATGATATGGGTCGAGGTCGATCTGGAAATGGACGGTTCCCTGACCATTGCGCAAGGACATGCCATCGCAGTATTGGCGCGCGAACGAGTCATGCAGGCCGAACCGGTACTTGATGTCATGACGCACTTTGACCCGGTCGATTTGCACAAACCTGCACACCATCCGTAGGACAAGACGACGTCAACCCAGATCACCGTCAGCCGGCCACAGGCCGGAGCGGCGTTCAGGTGCCAGTCTATCCACCAGTACCCGCGCCAGCGCCTTGACCATGTTATGCGCATGGGGACGATGCAAAATAGCCAGCTCAAACGCATCGATCACCGGCAAGCCCTGTGCCAGACCTAGTTCGACGTGATCGCCGGTCATGGCGCGGCGCGGCAGCAGGCTGATTCCCATGCCATCGGCCACCGCCCCCTGAATGCCGCTCAGACTGGAACTGGTAAAGCTGATGCGCCAGCGCCTGCCCAGCGACTCGACCGCGCCGATGATTTCTTCACGATATACGCCGCGCCGCGGAAAGGTCACCAAAGGGATGGGGTCTTGATGAAAGACCGGATGACTGGCGCTGTCCACCCAAACGGTCTGTTCCGGCAGACTGGCGATAGCCTCGCGGGCGTGGTGACGCTGTTTGATCAGCACCAGATCCAGTTCGCCCTGATCGTAGGCGGCGGCCAGATCACTGCTCAAACCACTGGTCACCTCCAGCTTGACCTGCGGGAAACGACGATTGAATCCTGCCAAAGCGCGCATGGTGGCCCCGCCTGTAAAGTCTTCCGGCATACCCAAGCGCACCGTGATCGTTACGAAAGCGCCGGACAGCGCCTGCGACAACTGATCATTCAAAGCCAGCATCTGGCGCGCATACCCCATCAGAGTCTGCCCCGCTTCGGTCGCACTGACGCCACGACTGCCCCGCTCCAACAGCCTGTGGCCCACCAAATCTTCCAGACGTCTGACCTTCTGACTGATCGTTGACTGCGTGGAATGCAAACGCAGCGCCGCTGTCGTGAAACTGCCGCAATCGAGCACCGTAATCAGTGCCCGCAACAGATCCAGATCGTACAAAGGCTTATTCAGTTTCTCACTGGATGTCATGTCTGCATTTGTCTTTTGAATAATACTGCGCCCTTTTAGCATCAATGGGTACGATGGCACAAGCACGCGGCCAACACGATCATTTCCTCGGCTTGGCAAAGACTTAACACCCAACCAAACTGAACAGACAGGCTGGCGGTGCCCTCATCAAATTAACACTGACTTATATTCATAAATCAAATACCTTGGATTAATACATTTAATTTGTAGATACCGTGCCACCCCGCTATTGTGTCTGTGTCCCGCGCATGGATAAGGACGGCCCGCTTTTGCACACCGGCGGCACCGACCCAGCCAGCCGGCGCGGCCTGTGTTTGTGTCCTCTACGGAATTGTTATGTCCAACGTCAATTATTACGCCCCCGCCGGCGGCCATCCGCCACAAACCCAATTGCTGACCGATCGCGCCATGTTCACCGAAGCGTACGCCGTCTTGCCTAAAGGCGTGCTGCAAGACATCGTGACCAGCTACCTGCCCGGCTGGGACAATACCCGCCTATGGGTTCTGGCCCGCCCACTGTCGGGCTTTGCGGAAACATTCTCGCAATACATTGTTGAAGTCAGCCCCAACGGCGGCAGCGACAAACCGGAATCCGACCCAGAAGCCGAAGGTGTGATCTTCGTGGTCAAGGGTCAAGTGGAATTGGTCCTGAACGGCACCAAACACATTCTGGAAGAAGGCGGCTACGCCTTTCTGCCCCCATCGACCGACTGGACGTTGCATAACCGCACGGGCGATCTGGCCAGTTTTCACTGGATTCGCAAGCGCTACCAGCGCGTCGAAGGCCTGGATGCCCCCGAAGCCTTCGTGACCAATGAAAAAGACATCGAGCCTCGCGTCATGCCGGATACGGACGGGCGCTGGAGCACCACGCGCTTTGTGGACATGGCCGACATGCGCCATGACATGCATGTCAACATCGTGAACTTCGAGCCCGGCGGTGTCATCCCTTTTGCCGAAACCCATGTAATGGAACACGGTCTGTACGTGCTGGAAGGCAAGGCGGTCTACCGCCTGAACCAAGATTGGGTAGAAGTAGAGGCAGGCGATTTTATGTGGCTGCGCGCGTTCTGCCCGCAGGCCTGCTATGCCGGCGGCCCCAGCCGTTTCCGCTACCTGCTGTATAAAGACGTGAACCGCCATGCCAACCTGACCATTGGCGGCACGCGTTAGACAGGTACGGTACGTATCGCCCACTCCGACCCGCCCACCCGGCGGGTTTCTTTTTGTCTGTACACCACGATGCGGACGCAGGGTGACATTTTTTACTCGCTATTAATTTTCAAATGATAAAATCACAATGCAAATCATTATCATTAATATTAATAGGAGTATTTTGTGTTTTTGCCGTCTCGCCTATCAACACCTGTATTCACAAGCATCGCTTTAAGCTCACTGCTACCTGCCGCGCACGCACAGCAAGTAGATGACAGCGCCACGCTGGCGCCCATTACCGTCAAAAGCTCCGCCCAACAGGAACCCGTCGGCTATGTGGCACAGGACAGCGTGACGGCGACCAAGACAGACACGCCCATCATCGAGATTCCGCAATCGATCTCTGTCATTACCGAAGACCAGATACGCGAACAAGGCGCGCAGACCCTGAACCAGGTGCTGCGGTATACCTCCGGTGTCGCTCCCGAAACACGCGGTGCCGTAGCGTCGCGCCTGGATCAATTCAATATACGGGGGTTTTCCGCCACCACGCTCTTGGATGGCATGCGTATTTTCGGCTCACGCGACGCCCTGCCCCAGGTCGATGCCTATCGTCTGCAGCGCGTGGATGTACTTAAAGGGCCGTCCTCGGTCATGTTCGGCCAGGGAGGGCCGGGCGGCGTGGTCAACCAGATCAGCAAGCGGCCGACCCGCGAACGGCTGAACGAAGTCGAACTGCAACTGGGCGACCGCCATTACCGGCGCGCCAACGTGGACTTCTCCGGGGCCGTGGACCAGGACGAGCAATGGCTTTACCGCCTGACGGGTTCGGTCTACAAGGCCGATGGCCAAATCCGCGAAACGCGCGAAGAGCGCTACTTTATCGCTCCGGCCCTGACCTGGCAGCCTAGCGCCGACACCCGACTGACCTTGCTGGCCAACTTTCAGCGCGATCCGCACATGGGCTCGTATGGATCGCTGCCCGGCATCCGCACCCGCTTCGATGCGCCGGACGGCATACGCCTGGACCCGGACTTCTACGATGGCGATGCCGACTTCGAGACCAGCGACAGACGTCATCAATCGATTGGCTACGATTTCGAACATCGCTTTAACCCGGCCGTCACGGTCCGTTCGCAAGCCCGCTACCTGCATGCCGAAGGCATCTATCGCAGCGTGTACTCCAGCGGCTATCTACCCGGCTCCACCGACTATCGTTACCTGGCACGGCGCAAAGGCGGCACAGACGTGACCATGGACAGCTACACCCTGGACAATCACATACAAGGTCGTTTTGCCACCGGCGCTCTGGACCATACCGTAGTCGCAGGATTTGATTTCGCCCACCTTCAATCAGACACGCTGGCCAGCAGTTTCGACCCTGCTCCGCCTTTAGACGTTTTCAACCCCGACTACCGCCAGCCCATAGGCCCGGTCAACTGGACCAGCAAAACAAACCAGCGCCAATATCAGACCGGTCTGTATCTGCAAGACCAGATCCAGATCGACAAATGGTCCTTGCTGCTGGGCGGTCGCTACGACTGGTCGCGCACGGTGTCCGAAGCGCGCAACCTGAAGAACGGTGTCGTTACACCGTCCTCCACCCGCGCTACGGCCTTTACCGGCCGTGTCGGCCTGATCTACAACTTCGACAACGGCCTGGCCCCTTATTTCAGCTACGCGGAATCGTTCGAGCCCCAATCGGGCACCGACGCTCAGGACCGGCCGTTCGACCCCCTGCGCGGCCAGCAGTACGAGCTGGGTATCAAATACCAGCCGCCAGGCACCCGCGCCCTGTACTCGGCGGCGCTGTTCGATATCCGCCGCCAGAACATGCTGACCACCATTGCCGGCTGCGTCGGCTCCAAATGCCAGGAGCAAACCGGCGAAGTGCGCACGCAGGGACTGGAACTGGAAGCGCGCAGCGAATTCAACAACGGGCTGAGCCTGATTGCCAACTACTCCTATATCGCCAACGAATACACCAAGGACAACGCAAACCCCAACCGCCCCAGCATGGAGGGCATGACGCCATACGGCATCCCCAAACACCAGGCATCGGTCTGGGCACGCTACCAATTGCAGTCCGGCCCCTTGTCCGGCCTGGGCATGGCCGCCGGCCTGCGCTACAGAGGCACCAGCTACGGCGGCTCCCACAACGACTTCAAGGTACCAGCCAGCACGCTGGTGGACATGGCGCTGGACTATGACCTGGGCCGTGCCAGCCCAACCCTGAAAGGCATGGATCTTGCCCTGAATGTCTCCAATCTGTTTAACACACGCAATATCAGTTCATGCACTTCGCAGGACTGGTGCTGGTATGGCTATCAACGCAGTGTTAAAGCCAGCCTGCGTTACCGCTGGTAAACAAACCTGCGCACAAGCGCCGGGGCAGTACCGGCATCCGCAGCCCTGCCCCGGCCGCTACTTACAGGGCGGTCTGTCCCACGTAAGCAAAGCGGAATGATAAGACCTGCCACTTGATTCCTAGAATACAAGTCAGGCACAAACGGCACGGCGGCTTTCGCCGCTTTTTCCGCTTTCTATATCTATGCGTCGTCTCTCTGGCGACGATACGTTTTGCGTACAGGCTCTTTATGTCCCGGTTCAATGAATTTCAACAGGCTATAGGCCAGCCCCTTCCCCATTGGCAGACACGGCCCTACCCGGCGCGCATCACCCTGACCGGCCACTACGGCAGACTAGAAGCCCTAGACCCTTTGCGCCACGGCGACAGTCTGTACCAAGCCTATAGCCTGGCACCCGATAGCCGGGATTGGACGTATCTGTCCGTCGGCCCTTTCCAGACCCGCAACGAATTCGACCAGTACCTGGCCCGCATCGCACAAGCCACGGACGCCATCCACTATGCGGTCATCGATCCGGCCACCGAACGCGCCCTGGGCACACTGGCGCTGATGCGCATCGATCCATCGAACGGTGTGATCGAAGTCGGCTTCGTGGCCTGGTCGCCCTTGCTGAAAAAAACCCGTTTGGCGACCGAAGCCCACTACCTGCTCATGCACTACGCCATCGAACAGTTGGGCTATCGCCGCTACGAATGGAAATGCGACGCCAACAATGCGCCATCCCGCGCCGCTGCCGCCCGACTTGGTTTTTCGTTTGAAGGCATTTTTCGCCATGCCATGATCTACAAAGGCCGTTCGCGCGATACCGCCTGGTTTTCCATCACCGACCAAGAATGGCCCATGCGCAAAGCGGCTCTACAGACCTGGCTGCACGCCGACAACTTCGATGCCCAAGGCCGTCAGCGCCGCCGCCTTGGCGCAGCCGAATCGGTCTGTCCGGCTGCCGCCCCCCGTGGAGCCCTACGCCTGGAACAGATGCTGTCGCTACAGCAAGACCTGAATATCCTGATCAATCCGCAGTGGCGGCGCGCCCCTCAGCCCTACTACCGGGCCGTCTGGATAGAGTGCGCCGAGCTGGCTGGCCATCTAGACTGGAAATGGTGGCAGCATACCGAGCGTCAGTTGCCGCAATTGCAGTTGGAATTGGTGGACATCCTGCATTTCGGTCTATGCGACTTGCTCTTGCACGCTCATTCCGAACTGCACCGGCAAGCTGCCTGCGCACTGGAGAAACTGGCGGATGCCAACGGCCAGGCCGTGGATACTGCTGCCATCCTCAATGCCCTGGAACGCTTTGCTCAGATCAGCCTGCAATCGCGTCGTTTTGACTTTCCCGCCTTCGGCACATTGGCCGGTCTGTGCGGCATGACGCTGGACTCCTTGTTCCAAGCCTATGTCGGCAAGAATGCACTGAACCGCCTGCGCCAAATGCGCGGCTACCAGCAAGGCAACTACCAGAAGCACTGGCAAGGTCGGGAAGATAACCTGTGGCTGGCCGAACTGCAGGCCCAGCCGACCACACTGGACGCGCAGTATCCGGCTACATTGCTGCAGTCCCTGATCCATACCTACGACACCCTGACCGCCTGCGAAGGATAACCCACCCGGCAGCGCGGTTTGGCTCTGCACACAGCAAAGCCTAACTGCCAACTGCCCCCACCCTGCCAGAACAGACCGAGGCCATACCATGCCGATACGCTGCTCCAGCCCCACCATCGTTCACCCCCACACGGCGCAGAACGAACCCGCGACCGAACCCGTCCGGGAAGACGCCGCCTCCACCTCCCGGCCCCGTCCATCCAAGGTGCCCCACCCGTGGTCGCGGTCGCGCCGCCGCGAGCGCGACCGACTACGACGCGACTAAAGCCAGTCGGGCCCACGTTCAAGCTTCAATCGCCAGCAGGTCGCCCGCATGGCGGGCATAATCCAGCGCATAGGCCAGTTCGCCTCGTGTCTGGGCGTGCAAAAACAGCCAAGGCTGGCCACGGGCCAGCTCTTCGCCCAGGCGGGTGTTCAGCACCACGCCGGCCGCCGCTTGTTCCGGCGCACCCAGCAACCTGGCCAGCCGCGACAGTTTGCGGTTGTCTAAATGTGTTACCCGCCCAGCCTGCTGAGCCAGCAGGGGCTGCACATATTCGGCGCGGGCAGGCTCCCGAAAACCGCCTTGGGCCATGCAAATACGCATGAACTTTTCCCAGGCACGCCCATTGGCCAGGGTCTGTTCAGCCAGCGCCGCACCCTCTCCGGCTCTGGCGGCACCGCCCACCTCCAGCACGGCTGCCGCTATCTGAATAGCCCGCTCCCGCAAATCAAAAGGCTGTTCGGCCTCGTTGCGCAAGACTGCCAGCACATCCCGTGCTTCTAGCGCCGGACCTATGCCCCGCCCCACAGGCTGGCTGCCATCGGTATACAGACAGCGCAACGTCAGGCCAAAGTGCGATGCAACATCGATTAAGTGGCGCGCCAGGCGCTGGGCGGCATCGTGCGTGCGAACCTTGGCCGTGGGCCCCACCGGAATATCAATGACCACATGGGTGGCTCCGGCCGCGATTTTCTTGGACAACACCGATGCGATCATCTGACCTTCGGTATCGATATCCAGCTCCCGCTCCACACGCACAAAAATATCGTCAGCCGGGCTAAGCCGCATCGTGCCGCCCCAGGCAATGCAGCCCCCTTCGGCCTGGACCACACGGCGCAAGTGATCAATATCCAGATTGACCGGAGCCAGCACCTCCATCGTGTCGGCGGTCCCGGCCGGCGAAGTAATCGCACGCGACGAGGTCTTGGGCATCAACAAGCCATTGGCAGCCGCAATGGCCACCACCAGAGGGGTGGTGCGATTGCCGGGCAGCCCGCCCACGCAATGCTTGTCCACCACAATAGAGGACGGCCAACTCAGGCGCTCCCCAACATCGACCATGGCTTGGGTCAAGAAAACGATTTCATCCATGCTGAGCGGCAAGGTGGCCGTGGCGGTCAGAAATGCCGCCAGATGCACATCGGTATAACGCCCACGCACCACATCGCGCACGATGGCCTGCACATCCCCGGCTTCCAGCCGCCGGCCGTAGATACGCTGGCGCACGCCCGCCAAGGATTCCAGCACCGGCGGATGCCGCACACGCACCTTCTCGCCTTCGCGAATATCCAGAGCAGCCCAGGCCTGTTCCGACAAGGCCACTTGATCGCGCGCCAGCAAATCGCTGTCGATCTGATAGAGCTGCGCCTGCACCTCGCGCCCGCCTGCGGCGATCAGAATCTGCGAACGGGACGACAGGCCCTCAGCGCGGCAAACGTGGCAATCGGCACGCATCAAGGCAATAGGTTGATGCTGTGCATGCAAGCGCATCCGGGTCGCACGCAACAAGGGCGGCCTTAACAGCGTGGCGCGGCTCATAGCGTGTACCTTTGCCCTTGCAGCGGCACGCTGACCGTCCAGTCCAGTTCGCGCAGGATACGCTCGCGCAAGGCTTCGGATGCCTCGGGTTCGCCGTGGACGACAAAAACCCTTCGGGGAGCCTGGTGGAACCCGGACAGCCAGCGCATCAACTCATCGCTGTCGGCATGGGCCGACAGCATGGGCAGCTCGACAACCTGGGCTTTGATCGGCATCCACTGCCCATAAATCCGGGTTTCGGTAGCGCCATCAAGCAATTTCCGCCCACGCGTGCCTGCGGCCTGAAAGCCGGAAAAGAGCAAGGTATTGCGGTGATCGCCGCCAAAAGCCGCAATATGGTGCAAGACGCGCCCGCCGGTGGCCATGCCGCTGGCCGACAGAATCACCTTGGGGTAGCGGTTGGCCGACAAATCCTTGGATTCCTGCACGTCGCGCACATAGGTCACGGCTGCACAGGCCGCCTGGTAATCCCGCGCCGACAATTTATGTTCGCCGGCATGCTGCTCCAGCAGTTGGGTCGCACTGGTGGCCATAGGGCTATCCAGATACACCGGCACATTATGCAGACGCCCGGCCACGCGCAGCCTCCACAACGCGTAGATCAAGGTCTGGGCACGCCCGACGGCAAAGGCGGGAATCACAACGGTGCCCCCCCGCTGCACAGTGCTTTCAATAATACGCCCCAAAGCATCGATCGGATCGGCGGTATCGTGACGCCGGTTTCCGTAGGTAGATTCGATCAGCACATAGTCGGCCTGTGGCACCGGCTCCGGATCGTGCATCGTCATATCGCCATAACGGCCCAGATCGCCGGAAAACACCAACCGTGTCCCGCCCATATCAATTTGCGCCGTCGTCGCTCCCAGAATATGGCCGGCACGGCGCAAAGTCAGGCGGCCCCCGCCTGGCAACACCGTTTCCTGGTGCAGGGCCACATCGGTAAAACGGGCCAAGGCCTTTTGCGCATCGATCACGCGATACAGGGGTAAGGCCGGTTTGTGCTTGGAAAAGCCCTTGCGATTGGCAAATTCGGCATCTTTTTCCTGCAAACTGGCGCTGTCCAGCAAAATCAGTTCGGCCACATCGCGGGTCGCCCGGCTGGCATAAACACGCCCCTTGAAACCATCGGCCACCAGCCGGGGCAAATACCCGCAATGGTCCAGATGCGCATGCGTCAGCACCACAGCCGCAATATCGGCCGGCGCAATGGGCAGACGCTGCCAATTGAGTTCACGCAAATTCTTCAGGCCCTGGAACAAGCCACAATCGACCAGCACGTGCGTGTCGCCGTGACTGAGCAAATGCTTGGAGCCAGTGACCGTGCCAGCTCCTCCCAGACATGTCAGTGAAAGCATGATGCCCCTCCGGAAATGATTTAGACCGACAACAAATCGGCTGGCTTGCCATGCCCGTCAATGGCCTGCCGCACGGACAAATCCAACACCTGCTCGCGTCGCCAGCCGACAAGGGCGGCAGCGGCATCGACCGCGTGCGCCCAGGTACAACGATTGGCAAACAGCATGCCGGGCACATCCAAGGTGCCGCCCCGGCTGATATAACCCAGCGCCCGCGTCTGGGCGGGGCCACCATCCAAGCGGCGCAATATGCCCAGCATAGGCTCGGGACGGGTATGGCACAGCAGCACACGCGGCAATCCAGGCGGAAATAACGCGCGCAAGGCCGCCTCGGGCAACACGAACTCGCTCTCGATCGCATCGCGCGCCATACGCAGCCGGCCCGGCTCCAGCACCACGCTGACGCAACACGCATAACCCAATTGGCTTAAATGGGCATGCGCGATCAGGGCTTGATCGAGCTGATACGCCCCAATGGCGACAAACTGCAGCACACTGGCGGCGGGATCGCCCACCACATGCGCGGCTCCTTGCTCGGCCAGGCTCTGCGCGGCCTGCGCGCTAAGATGCTGCCGGCCATCGCGCTTGGATACCACCATGCAGGCTAGCTGCGCACGCCCTGCATACACCTGCCGCAGCGCCGCCACTGCACTATTGCCATCGACCGGAAACAGCACGCGGGACGTATCGGACATTTCCCCCAGCAACGCTTCTCCAATGGTCGGGTCCTGGTGCGACTGCTCGTTCTTGGCGTTTTCCCAGGTATGCGAGGTCACGATCAAAGGCACCGCCAGCCACGCGGGTGTCTGGCCCAATTCCTTCTGGCGGCGCGCAAAGATGATTTCCTGACGCAGCAAACCCAGCATTTTCATGGCAAAGGCTTCGTAGCTGACGATC
>JQGF01002149.1_pt1 | contig 14069 bp, 12 predicted proteins | sample 210201 | NCBI WGS metagenome assembly JQGF01 (sample SAMN02947780, study PRJNA257236) | wastewater metagenome | biome: Domestic wastewater sediments; material: Domestic wastewater soil sediments and water; isolation source: domestic wastewater sediment treated with ammonia and hydroxylamine at...
CGCCTTCGACACCACGATGCGCACGCTGCGCGACTCCGGCCTCGTCGATCTGCTCAACGAGGAGGTGCACGGCAAGGGCAAGAAGATCCTCGGCATCTGCGTGGGCATGCAGATCATGGCCGGTGACAGCGACGAAGGGGAATTGCCCGGCCTCAACTGGATTCCGGGCCACGTCCGCAAATTTGACCAAGCCCGGCTTGGGCCCTCTCTGCCCCTGCCGCACATGGGCTGGAATGAAGTATCAGCCCTGAACAATGCCGACTTGTTCAACGGGCTGGGCGACACCCCGTTGTTCTATTTCCTGCATTCCTTTTATTACGAATGTGAGGACAACACCCACGTTCTGGCACAAAGCCAATACGGGCAGACATTCAGCTGCGCGGTCCGTCGGGACAATATCCATGGGGTTCAGTTTCATCCCGAAAAAAGCCATAGCGCAGGCACCCGCCTGCTGAAGAATTTTGCGGAACTTTAAAACATGCTACGCCCGCGCATCATCCCCTGCCTGCTGATCCAGAACAACGGTTTGGTCAAAACAGTCAAGTTTGAAAAACCCAAGTATGTAGGCGACCCCATCAATGCCGTGCGCATCTTCAACGAAAAAGAAGCAGACGAGCTGATGGTGCTGGATATCGATGCCAGCGTCATGGGGCGTGCGCCGGATTTCAAGCTGATAGAACGCCTGGCTGCCGAGTGCCGCATGCCTTTGTGCTACGGAGGCGGCGTCAAGAGCCGGGAACAGGCCCGCGAACTGATCAGCCTTGGGGTGGAGAAAGTCGCACTCAGCTCCGCTCTTGTCCAGAACACGACACTGGCCGCCGATATCGCCGATGAGGTCGGGCGCCAAAGCGTAGTGGCCGTACTGGATGTCAAGAAGAAGCGTTTCAGCAAGAAATACGAAGTCTGGACCCAAAGAGGCAAGCAAAACAGCCATCTGTGCCCTATCGAATTATCCCTCAGCCTGCAGGATCAAGGCATTGGCGAGTTGGTCATCAACAGCATAGACCACGACGGCATGATGAACGGCTATGATCTCGACTTGATAGAACAGATACACAGCAACCTTAGGGTACCCATGTCCGTACTGGGCGGCGCAGGTTCGCAGGAAGACATCGGCGCACTGATCCAACGCTTTGGAATTATTGGCGCGGGAGCAGGCAGCATGTTCGTCTTCAAGGGCCCATATAAAGCCGTACTGATCAACTACCCCAGCCCCGAGGCTAAGAACACGCTCATCAACTCTGCCTTGCGAACTCGCTGACTCTTTCCACGACCGATTTTTATGCTCAAACCAAACGCAAAATTACTGATCACCGGAGGCACAGGCTCCTTCGGCAATGCCGTCCTGAAACGCTTTCTTGACACTGATATTGCGGAAATCCGCATTTTCAGCCGTGACGAAAAAAAGCAGGACGACATGCGCAAGCACTACGCCAGCCCCAAACTCAAGTTTTACATCGGCGACGTGCGCGATTACTCGAGCATTCTCAATGCCACTCGCGGCGTTGACTACATTTTTCACGCGGCCGCACTCAAACAAGTGCCTTCCTGTGAGTTTCACCCCATGGAGGCGGTGCGCACCAACATCCTGGGCACTGAGAACGTGCTCGAAGCGGCCGTTCAGAATCAGGTCGAGAAAGTCGTTTGCCTCAGCACTGACAAGGCCGTATACCCTATCAACGCAATGGGCATCTCCAAAGCGATGATGGAAAAAGTATTTGTCGCCAAGTCGCGCAATCTGGACGCTACCCGAACCGTCATCTGCGGCACGCGCTACGGCAACGTCATGGCCTCCCGCGGCTCGGTCATCCCATTGTTCATCGGCCAAATTCGCGAAGGCAAACCCATCACGATCACTGATCCCAACATGACCCGCTTCATGATGACGCTCAGCGATGCGGTGGACTTAGTTCTGTATGCCTTCGAGCACGGCAATAATGGCGATCTGTTTGTTCAAAAGGCACCGGCGGCAACCGTTCTGACGCTGGCCCAGACCCTGACCCGCATGCTCAAGCAGCCAGAGCACCCGATTCAAGTCATCGGTACCCGGCATGGCGAAAAACTGTATGAAGCCTTATTGAGCCGTGAAGAAATGGCCAATGCACAGGATATGGGCGATTACTACCGCATCCCGCCTGATCTGCGCGACCTCAACTACTCCAAGTATGTCGAGCAAGGCGAAGAAAAAATCTCCCAGAGCGAAGATTACAACTCCCACAATACTGAGCGTCTGGACAGCGCCGGTATGGAAAAACTGCTGTTGAAGCTGGACTTCATGCGCGCCATCCAACGCGGTGAACCGGCACAGCCGGAGGAATAAGACAATGCGAGTACTCGTGACCGGAGCCCAGGGCTTCGTCGGCAAAAACCTGTGCCTGGCTCTTTCAGAGCGCAACGCAATCGAGGTGCTGCACTTCACGCGCGACACGCCTGTCGATGCACTGCCTGACCTGCTCAACGAGGTGGATCTGGTCTTTCATCTGGCGGGCATCAACCGTCCCCAGGACCCCGCCGAGTTCCAGACCGGCAATGCCCAACTGACACAATCGCTTTGCGATGCCATCCGCTCGAGCGGAAGATCGATTCGGGTGGTCTACACCTCGTCCAGCCAGGCCGAGCTCAACAATCCGTATGGGCAGAGCAAGAAGGCCGCCGAGCAGGCGCTGCTCGATCTCGAGCGCGACCATCCCGGCACCGTATTCATCGCCCGACTGCCCAATGTATTCGGCAAATGGGCGCGCCCCAACTACAACTCCGCCGTGGCCACCTTCTGCCACAACATCGCCCGCGACTTGCCCATCAGCATCCATGACCGGCAAGCGGAAGTCACCCTGGTCTATATCGATACCGTCGTGCGCCACTTCCTGGCCGTGCTCGACAATCAGGCCACGACGCAGCACGGTTATCTGGACGTCCAACCCCAATCCCGCATTACCGTGGGAGAGCTGGCCGACCTGCTGACAGCCTTCAAGAACAGCCGGGAAACACTGGTGACCGAACACGTAGGAGCCGGCCTTACACGAGAGCTTTACTCCACCTACGTCAGCTATCTGCCCACGGACAAATTCTCCTACGAGGTTCCCAAGTACGGCGATCCCCGCGGCGTCTTTGTCGAGATGCTCAAGACCCCCGACAGTGGTCAGTTTTCTTATTTCACCGCCCATCCAGGCATTACGCGCGGTGGTCATTATCACCATACAAAAACCGAGAAATTTCTGGTGATCAAGGGTCGCGCGTTGTTTCGCTTCCGCCAAGTGGATACAGGCGACTATTACGAGTTGACGACCAGCGGCGACACCCCGGAAATCGTCGAGACGGTGCCGGGCTGGACCCATGACATCACCAATATTGGCGATGATGAAATGGTCGTCATGCTCTGGGCGAACGAGATATTCGACCGCCAGCACCCCGATACTATTACCTGCCCCCTGTGATATGAAAAAATTAAAAGTTGTGTCCGTCGTGGGCACTCGTCCTGAAATCATCCGTCTCTCACGCGTACTGGCCGCGCTGGACCAATATTGCGACCATGTCCTCGTCCATACCGGCCAAAACTACGACTACGAGCTGAACGAAATATTCTTCCAGGACCTGGGAATCCGCAAACCCGACCATTTTCTAAATGCAGCAGGCAAAAACGGCGTGGAAACCATCGGCAACGTCATCATCGCCATGGACCAAGTTCTGGAGAGCATCCAACCCGAAGCTCTGCTGGTCCTTGGGGACACGAACAGTTGCATGGCCGTACTGCCCGCCAAGCGCCGTAAAATCCCCACGTTCCACATGGAAGCGGGCAACCGCTGCTTTGACCAGCGCGTTCCCGAAGAAATTAATCGTCGCATTGTTGATCACACGGCCGACATCAACCTGACCTACAGCTCCATCGCCCGGGAATACCTGTTGCGCGAAGGCCTGCCTCCTGACATGGTCATCAAAACCGGCAGTCCCATGTACGAAGTGCTGCACCACTACAAGGACGGCATTGAGCAGTCGGATGTGCTGGCGCGCCTGGGGCTGCAGGAGCACCAATATTTCGTGGTCAGCGCGCACCGTGAAGAAAACATAGATGCGCCGGCCAACTTCGACAAACTGGTCGATACCTTGAACCAAGTGGCCGGCACATACGACCTGCCCGTCATTGTTTCCACGCACCCCCGGACTCAGAAGCGCGTCGATGAACGAGGCGTCCGGTTCCACCCCAACGTGCAACTGCTCAAACCGCTGGGCTTCAAGGATTACAACCGCCTGCAGGTATCAGCGCGCGCAGTCCTGTCGGACAGCGGCACGATCTCGGAAGAATCCTCTATCCTGAACTTTCCAGCTTTGAACATTCGCGAGGCCCACGAGCGCCCCGAAGGCATGGAAGAAGCCGCCGTCATGATGGTAGGACTGCAAAGCGAACGCGTCCTGCAGGGACTTGAAATCCTGGCAGGCCAGCCTCGCGGCGAACAACGGCTGCTGCTCCTGGTTGAGGACTACAGCATGCCCAATGTCGCCGAAAAAGTGGTGCGCATCATTCATAGCTACACGGACTACGTCAACCGCGTTGTGTGGAAGAAGTAAGTTGAAAATCGCACTGGTCACTCAATACTTCTGGCCGGAATCCTTTTCCATCAACGAAATGGTCAAGGAGCTGGAGGCGCAAGGACACCAAATTGATGTCTATACCGGCAAGCCTAACTATCCGGATGGCGTGATCTTTGCCGGTTATACCCAGGATGGATGCAGCCAGGAGACATTTGCCGAGAAAGTCACTATCCACAGGGCACCCCTGCGTCCACGCGGTAAAAGTGGAGCCAAGGACCTGATACGGAATTACTTGTCCTTTGTATGGAATGGCCTGCGTCATTTTCCCCGTCAAGCTAAAGGCAAGGACTACGATGTCATTTTCGTATTCAGCTTGTCCCCTATCACGGCGGCCATACCAGCTATCTATCTGAAATGGCGCAAGCGCACGCCCATGGTGATGTGGGTCTTGGACTTATGGCCCGAAAGCCTGAGCGCCACCGGGCACCTGCGCAATAAATATGCACTGGCTGCAGTCGGCCTGCTGGTGCGTGCCATCTACGCCAATAGTCGGAAAATTCTGGTTCAATCCCATGCGTTCATCGACGCGGTCGCTGTCTACGCACGGCGCGACAAAATAGCCTATTTCCCTAATTTCGCGGCAGACGTGGCAATTCCGTCTACATCCGCGAGCCAGGTGCCGCACACATTGCTCTCCACTCTGGAAGAGAATTTCTGTATCGTCTTTACAGGCAATCTCGGATCGGCGCAGGCCGTGGAGACACTGATAGAAGCCTGTCGCCTGCTGTCGGATCTTTCCAATTTCCGTTTGGTGTTGGTAGGTAGCGGCAGCATGAGCGACTGGCTTCTGGAGCAACAGGCCACATTCGGTTTGTCACAGCTGATACTGGCTGGCCGCTTCCCTGCCGAAGAAATGCCGCAATTCCTTAGCCGGGCGACAGGCTTGCTCGTATCCCTGAAGAATGAGCCCATCTATGCCCAGACAGTGCCCGCCAAGATCCAGACCTACCTGGCCGCCGGCAAGCCGATTCTGGCGAGTATCAATGGCGAGGGTGCCCGAGTCGTAGACCAAGCGGCCGCCGGCCTGTGCAGTCCAGCAGAGGACGCGCAAGCCTTAGCGGACAACATCCGCAGACTCTACAACATGCCCGCCGAAGAACGAGCGCGCATGGGAGAAAGCGGTCGACGCTACTTCCTGGAACACTTTGAACTGAAAGCACAGGCTCGCCGCCTGGCTGAACACTTACAACAAGCCGTCTCTCCATGACCATGACGTCACACACTACTATAGGCCTGCTCGGCGCCACATCACCTGCGGGCCGGCAAATCATGCGAATGCTGACTGAGTCGGGCCATCGAGTCATTGCGCTTTCCAGAACACATCCCTCTCAGGACGACGGTCAAGTACAGTGGGTTCAAGTAGTACCCGATATGTCGCCTGAAAACCTATTCGCCCTGACGGGCGAAATTCAACACTGGATTGTCGTCAGCCACATCTGGGTGATTGAGCAATATCAGGCCTTCCTGTCTCTGTGCAAAGCCAGAAGAATCGTCTGCATCTCGTCGACCAGTCAGTTCACGAAAACAAGCTCTTCAAATCCATATGAAGAAGAACTGGTTCGGAAATTGATTGATGGGGAGCGCCAGGTTCGAGAATGGAGCGCCGCTCAACAGATTGACTGGAGCATCTTGCGCCCTACCCTTATATACGGACGCAGCACTGACCGGAATCTTTCTGAAATTGTAAGACTGATCCGTAAATGGGGCTTCTTTCCCCTGCTCGGAGGCGGGAAAGGGCTACGCCAACCTATCTATGTAGACGATGTCTCCCGTGCCTGCATCCAGGCCTTGTGGGCAGACGGCGCTAAGAACAAGGCCTACAATATTTCGGGCTTAGAGCAACTGACCTACAAAGAAATGGTCAAGCGGGTTTTTCACGCATTGGGCAAAACTCCCAGGCTGATCAATATTCCGATGCCCGCCTTCAATGTAGCGCTCTTTTTTCTTAAATTGGTTCCTAAATACAAGAACTGGAATGCGGATATGGTCCTGCGCATGAACAAAGACATGGTATTTGACCATGACGATGCCAGAAGCGACTTTGACTTCAAGCCGCAGCCCTTTCAATTGCAAGCAAGGGACATCGAATAAGCCGCACTCCTGGTCATTGCACTCTGACGCCTCCTATGACATCTTTATCTTGGTTCTTCTATCCGATCGCATTTCTGATGGCGTATTTCCTGACCTGGACGGTGCGGAAATACGCCATTGAGCGCAATGTCATCGACGTGCCCAATGCGCGCAGTTCTCACACCCGCCCGACTCCACGCGGAGGTGGTGTCGCCTTCGTCGCCACTTTTCTTCTGTTGGGATTTGTCAGCGCCACGCTGTTGCCGATAAGCACCGATGCCGCCACCGCCATTCTGGGCGCTGGCCTGCTCATTGCCCTGGTCGGTTTTCTTGACGACCACGGACACATTCCCGCCCGCTGGCGCCTTGTGGCGCACTTTTCCGCTGCGATCTGGGTTCTGTACTGGCTGGGCGGCCCGCCGCCCATCACACTGTTCGGGCTGGACATCCCTGCAGCCTGGCCTTTGTCGGTCATCTTGGCCCTGTTCCTGGTATGGCTGCTGAATCTATATAACTTCATGGATGGCATTGATGGTATCGCCAGCGCCCAAGCCATTTGTGTAAGTGTCGGCGGTGCGCTTCTGTATCTTGCCCAGGGTCTTCCCGACATAGCGTTCTATCCATTCCTGCTGGCTTGCTCAGTGGCCGGGTTTCTGGTCTGGAATTTCCCTCCTGCGCGAATTTTCATGGGCGATGCGGGCAGCGGATTCCTGGGCTTGACGCTAGGTGGGTTAACAATCCAGGCGGCCTGGATAGACGATCGGCTTTTTTGGTCCTGGGTCATACTCTCTGGGGTCTTTATCACCGATTCCACCTGGACCCTCGTGCGGCGACTGTTCAGAAAGGAAAAGGTCTACGAAGCCCATCGCTCCCACGCCTACCAATACGCATCCAGAAAAATAGGCACACATCGTCCGGTGACCCTGGCCGTGATTGCCATTAATGTAGTCTGGCTTTTCCCCATGGCTTATCTGGCCGCCACAAGCAACTACGACCCCACCCTGATTACCCTGGCTGCATACGCCCCCCTGTGCCTGCTGACCTACCTGTTTAGAGCAGGAGAGCGGGAACAAGGCTAAACTGCGCTCACGGTGCGCAGCCAGATCAACCCGTCTATTTAGAATCACACATGAACTCTCAACACATGCTGTACATCATTGGTGCTGGCGGCCACGGCAGAGCCGTTGCAGAAGCTGCCTTGAGCAGTGGCTGGACTAGCATTAAGTTTATCGATGACAGCTACCATGACGGCAAGCTAGTCGATGGCTGGCCAGTCGTAGGATCGACCACTAGTCTTGCCGAGCTGATTCAGCCTGCCGACTGCGCCATTGTGGCCATCGGCAACCAACAGGCCCGGTCCAGTCTGGTGCATCGCCTGAACGAATTACAAGCAAACATAAGCACTATCATCCACCCCAGAGCCTATGTCAGTCCCTCGGCACGTCTGGGCACTGGCGTTGCCGTCATGGCTGGAGCCATTGTGGGCGCTCATGCTCAAATTGGTCAGGGCTGCATCGTCAATGCAAATGCTACTGTCGACCACGACGCCATCCTGCACGACTTCGCTCACCTTGGAGTCGGCACTCAACTGGCCGGTGGAGTGGTCATCGGATCTATGGCTTGGCTACAGGCCGGGTGCGCCGCCGGCTACCACGTAGTTGTCAAGGAAGGCTGTATTATTCCACCCGGAACAACACTCTTGCCAGGAGAGGCCATCGAATGAGTGTGAATTCCCATTTCCGATCTTTTCTGGTGTTTGCGTTCGACATTCTGGCTGTACTGCTAGCGTGGCTGGGGGCCTACCTGATTCGATTCAACTTTGAATGGCCTGCGGGGTATGAGTCCGGACTCTACCTGGGTCTTCTACCCTTAACTATCGCCCAGTTGCTGACCTGTCACTGGGCCGGCCTATACCGGGGCATGTGGATTTTCGCCAGCCTTCCCGACCTGCGTCGGGTGCTAAAGGCTGTTGCTTTTTCCGCTCTGATTTTATTGCTGTTCGCCACGCTGATGCAAAGGCAGACAATCATCCCCCGTTCTGTCATTTTGCTTTATCCCATTCTGTTGCTCGTGATTATGTCAGGCGGTAGGCTGGCGTGGCGCATGTGGAAAGAGCGCCAACTCTACGAGCACAGCAAGACCCAAGGTAAGCCTGTAGTAGTCATTGGTGCTGGCACGGCAGGCGTCATGCTGGTTCGCGAATTGGGCAGAAGTGCGGATTGGAATGTTGTTGCCTTGGTCGATGATGATCAGCATAAGTGGGGGCTGGAACTGTTGGGGCGCCGCGTGGAAGCGGGTACCGACAAATTGCCCGAGATCATGCAGCGATGGAACGCGAAACACGCCATACTGGCAATGCCTTCCGCTTCTGCAGAAGCACTGCAGCGGATCACGAAGATCGCCACCAGCGCTGGTGCCAATCTGTTCACTGTACCCGGCCTCGGGGAACTCATGAGCGGACGTGTGGCGATCAATGTCATGCGGCCCGTCAAGATCGAAGATCTTCTGGGACGGCGTTCAGTAGAAATCGACGCCTCGCATGTGCGCACCATGCTAACCGGCAAGCGTCTGCTGGTTACAGGAGCAGGCGGCTCGATCGGCAGTGAGCTGTGCCGTCAATTGTCACGGTTCAGCCCCAGCCATATCGTCTTAGTCGAAACCAGTGAGTTTGCGCTCTACATGATAGAGCAGTGGTTTCGAGAGCACCGGCCCGAAATCGAAATCTTCCCAATGGCAGCGGATGTAAAAAATGTTAGCCGCATACGCCATATCTGTGAACAATACCGCCCAGAAGTGGTATTCCATGCTGCAGCGTATAAGCACGTCCCGCTGATGGAAGTCAATAATGCGTGGCAAGCCGTCCAGAACAACGTGGTGGGAACTCACGTGGTCGCTCAAGAAGCCATTCGGGTTGGAGCCGAACGATTTGTTCTCATCTCCACCGACAAAGCGGTTAACCCGACCAATGTCATGGGAGCCACCAAAAGAATGGCTGAAATGATGTGCGAAACCTTGCATTGCCAACAAAAAGGAACCCGCATCCAGATGGTTCGCTTTGGCAACGTCCTAGGCAGCACAGGTAGCGTAATCCCAAGATTCAAGGCTCAAATCGAACATGGTGGCCCTGTTACGGTAACTCACCCCGATATCACCCGTTACTTCATGTCCATCCCGGAAGCCGCGCAGCTCGTACTGCAAGCCGCTGCCATGGGAGACGGTGGGGAGATCTTCGTGCTGGATATGGGCGAACCTGTCAAGATCGTAGACTTGGCCAAGAACATGATACGTTTGGCAGGCTATACTGAGGACGAAATTCGTATCGAATTCACTGGCTTGCGGCCTGGGGAAAAATTATTTGAAGAGCTGTTGGCTGATTCCGAAGAAACCCGCCAGACACCTCACCCCAAGCTGCGTATTGCCCGCTCTCGCCCTGTGCCGGCAGAGTTTGAATCCACAATTGAACGCTGGTTGGAGCAAAGCAGGCAAGTACCCGATGATGAAGTGCGTGCCCAGCTCAAACACTGGATACCGGAATACGACCCCAAACCCGACCATTCCTGATACATCCATCCTATCGCCGGCTCTTGCCCAGCACACAGCAAGAGCCGGCGTTCGTTTATCCTTGCAGTTCAGTACGGCGCTGGCTGATCAAACCCATTAGGACAGCGGCCATCAACAAAAAGAATACTAAAGTGTTATTGCGGATCAGCATGATCTGCGTCTGACCATACACGACATATCCCATGACCAAACATAAGCCAGCTAATGCATAAGCTCGCATGATGGAGTCTGAGCACCTGACGTAGCACAGAAAATGCCAGGTCAAGCTGATCAGCAGCCCGATCAAAGCGATCAACGCCAATCCGCCATACATCATCCAGGCTTCGATAAATGTATTATGCGTATTCGCTAGTGACGCGGGCGTGGTCCCTAGGCGGCCATCCTGTTCCCGCTTATTCAACTCGGCCCGAAACTGCGCCTCTCCCCATCCCCAGACCGGTTTGTCCTTGAGCATATCCAAAGACGTTTCCCAGATCGCCAAGCGTGAGCCAATTGATCCAGAACTGTCAAAGCCATGGCTTTGATATTCCACTACATCTTTCGCGGCAGCCTGAATACGCTCCTGCACGAGCGGCGAATATGTACTGACCGCCAATCCGGAACCCACGATCGCACACAAGATGAACAGACAAGCCAATAAATTACTGCGCCTAACATAGGCCAAGACAAAAAGCATCATAAACACCGGGGTCGCAATCCACCCCCCCCGCGTACCAGAAAAATACGAGCCCAACAGCCCACAAACCACACCCAAGGTCAACAGTACCATCCACTCCCGCCGTCGCGGACCCTCGTGATGAAGAGTCCAGAGCAGACCAATCAACGCAATGACACCCATGGTCAGAGACAAATTGCCAAACTGGATAGCGCCGGTATAGCCATACGCCTTGAACTCCGTGGAATGCAACATCTTCCAGTAAGCCACAACCAAACCGCTACAGGTCCCCAACACCAATCCCATCCAAAAAAACACTGGTTTTGGGGGAAACTTCATGCAATATACAACCAGCACAACAGCCAAAACGAACTTAAACGGCACCTCGTAGGCGCGAAGAGGATCACCGTGTATGGCGGCCGCAACCATACCCAAAGCAGCAAACAATGACATCCACAACAGGACCCACGCTTCGGATCGCTGCAGACAGATTCTGGGGGAGTGCATAAGCTGCCAAATCGAATACAGGGCTAAGAGGCCCAATGCATACGAATACCCGCTTTTCGTTGATAGCAAGCTCGCCAAAAACAGGAACACCAGCACCGAAGTAGCACGATGGCCTTGATAGGAAAAAAGGGTAACAGTCTGCATAAAAATTTATTTAAAATCAATATTCTGTATTTTTATAGATATGTCTCAAATCTCTGGAGTCACATCCATATAGCGTCATGATAGACCCGTGACCGTGAAAAAATCACCCAGGCCTCCTCCATAGGAAATCAATTGTAACGGCGTAAAGATAGCTACCACTGTTTAAAGACAGCTAAAAATACGTCCAGCCACCTCATAGCACAATGAATGCGATCATAGCTTTGACCGTATAAGCAGCAATGCGCTACTACCTGCCAAACTGGCCGTCATGCACACGGACGATTTGCCACCACTACAATAATCTCAGTCTGCACGCTTTGGATGCTGGCAAGATCAGTCATGCACTACACTCGAAGCAGAAGCGGCGAAGCGTACAAGTACTGAAACAAACCGGCTACGGTCAATATCTGCAAAGACTGCTTGAAAGCTGACATGAACATTCTCACCACAGCCTTGCCCGGCGTGCTTATCATCGAGCCCGCGGTTCACGACGACGAACGCGGTTTTTTTAAAGAAACCTTCAGCGCGCAACGCTATCGGAAGCAGGCAGGCATAGACCTGCCTTTTGTCCAGGACAATTACTCACGCTCCCGATATGGTGTGCTGCGCGGACTGCATTTTCAGAGAAAACGCCCTCAAGGCAAGCTGATCAGCGTCATGCATGGTGCTATCTACGACGTGGCAGTAGACATAAATCCGCAATCGTCCACCTTCGGCCAACACGTGGGCATTGAGCTAACCGAGCATAACCATCGCCAACTCTGGCTACCTCCTGCTTACGCACACGGGTTTTGCGTACTCAGTACATACGCCGACATTCACTATAAATGTACGGACTACTACCAACCGGAGGACGAGGGAGCAGTGGCCTGGGATTGCACTGCGTTAGCTATAAACTGGCCCATCAAAGAGCCACTCCTGTCACCCAGAGACAGAGGCAATCCTGGCTTAGAGCAGTTCCTGGCACCCGGCAGTCACGGCACGCCATGAGCCGTATGCGTCATCAGGGCAACAACACCGGTCAGCGAGAGCACAACACAATATATCTGCGTGAACTCCAAAAAAACCGGCAGCCCAGCGCAGAGATTAAGTCTCCATGCCTAGCCCCACCATCCTGATCAGCGGCGCTCAAGGCCAATTAGGCCAAGCCCTATCCTGGATAGATCAGCAGCGTCACCCAAGCAGCATCGTTCTGCTGGGGCGATCCGAGCTGGACATCACCCAACCCGATTCGATTGCGCGGGCGCTGGATCTGCATCGCCCGGATATATTGATCAATGCCGCTGCCTACACTGCCGTCGACAAGGCCGAGTCAGAGCCCGAGGCGGCGCGTCTGATTAATGGCGTAGCACCCGGGCTTCTGGCCCAGGCCTGCGCCACGCGGGGCATAGGTATGTTGCATGTGTCTACCGACTACGTCTTTGACGGCAAGGCTGCCGAACCCTATGCCGAAGATGCGCCGACAGGGCCTGTCAGCGTCTACGGAAGCAGCAAGCTGCAAGGTGAGCAAGCGGTGTTGACGACACTGCCCAGTGCCGTGGTGCTGCGCACCAGTTGGATATTCAGCCAGTTCGGCCACAATTTCCTGAAAACCATGCTGCGGTTAGGGCGGGAACGCAAAGAGTTAAGTGTTGTTGCCGATCAGGTAGGCGGTCCCAGCTACGCCCCTCATATTGCGCAGGTCTTACTGAACCTGGCAGCCAGAATGCACACAGCGCCTGGCGCAAGTGCTCCGGCATGCATGGAAAGTGTTGGACTTAGCCCTGACGATACAGGCACCACTGCAATATCGGGGGAAAAACACAGCCCCTTGCAACACCGGGTTCCAAGCGGCATTTACCACTTTGCCGGGCAACCTGCCGTCAGTTGGCATGAGTTCGCCCAAGAGATCTTCCACCAGGCTGTTGCGCTGGGTGTGCTCGATCATGCCCCCACCCTGACTCCAATCCGCACTGAGCAGTATCCTACGCCCGCACAGCGCCCGGCCCAATCGGGGCTGAGCCAAGACAAGCTGGACGAGCTGCTGGGTGCCAATGCCATTGTCCGGGACTGGCGGGACGGCGTACGGCACAGCCTGCTAGCGTTATAAAACGCTGACTGAGGCTAAAAAGTTCGGACGTTTCCGAGTCGACAGCACTCCCGACTTTTCGCAACGAGCCATGCAAAAAAGGCACCCGAAGGTGCCTTTTTTGTGGACGCTGTCCGCTGCGATCAGTGCTTGCGCACGTCCCGCAGTCGACGGGCCGCAGCAGCCTGAGCGGCCAACATGGCCAACTCGGCTTCCACGACGGCGATGTCGGCTTTGTCCTTGGTGTTGCGCAGGGCTTCTTCCGCACGTTTGCGGGCTTCAAGGGCCTTGGCCTCATCCAGGTCGTTAGCGCGAATCGCGGTATCCGACAACACAGTGACTTTGCCGGGCTGAACTTCGAGTATGCCGCCGGCTACGAAGATATGCTCTTCGCGGCCATCGTCCATAACGATCTTCAGCGTGCCGGGACGAATCCGCGAGATCAGAGGGGTGTGGCCGGGCAAAATACCCAGCTCC
>JQGF01000619.1_pt1 | contig 14061 bp, 11 predicted proteins | sample 210201 | NCBI WGS metagenome assembly JQGF01 (sample SAMN02947780, study PRJNA257236) | wastewater metagenome | biome: Domestic wastewater sediments; material: Domestic wastewater soil sediments and water; isolation source: domestic wastewater sediment treated with ammonia and hydroxylamine at...
TCTTACCCTGCCCTAGTGCGATCTAGGGTTTTCCCGAATAATTCTTTCTTATTTTGGCAAAGCATTCTCTAAATATTCTAATTGTATAGAAATCTATCGACTCCTAGAATAGGTCCTCGTTTTGATAACACGCATGAAAAAAGGGGACTTGCCGCTTATGAATACGCCATTGCTCACCACCCTGGCCGCCGGACTGGCCTGTCTGTTCGCAGGCACGGCATCGGCCCAGACCTTGAAAATCGGCCTGGCATCCGAGCCCACTGCGGTGGACCCGCACTATCACCAGACCACGCCTAACGAGGCGCTGATCTATCACATCTTCCAGCCGCTGGTCGCCATGAATGCCGACATGCAGCTACAGCCGGCACTGGCCAAATCCTGGGAAGCCACGGACGACACCACCTGGACGTTCAAGCTGGATGAACGTGCGCGCTTTTCCAACGGCGAGCCCTTTACGGCCCAGGATGTGGTCTTTAGCTTCTGCCGTATTCTGAACAACGAAACCGCCATCGGCGGCGGACTGACCAACGTGGCGCGCCGCATCGTGGCCATCGAAACGCCTGATGCCCATACCGTCCACCTGAAAACCGCCGCCCCTTACCCTGTGCTGCCTAACGAGCTGGCGCGTGCGCCCATGATCTGGAGCGGCATCGCCAAGCACGACCAACTGCACTACGCCCCCAAGGAAGGCTGTGGCGTCACCAGCGCCTGGCCCACCGTGGCCGATTTCAACAAAGGCGATATGGTTGTAGGCACGGGTCCTTACCTGCTCAAGTCCTACGTCAAAGGCACCGGCGTGGTGCTGGAGCGCAACCCCCAGTACTGGGGTGATGCGCCTGCCTGGGAGCAAGTGCGCATGACGGCGGTGCCCGCCGCCGGCCCACGCCTGACCGGCCTGCTGGCCGGCGACTTCGACCTGATCGAAAACCCCGCCGCGCGCGATCTGAAACGCATCAAGGACAGTGGCTTTGCACACACCATCAAGCCTTCGGTGCGGGTGATGTTCTTCCAGCTGGATGCCGGACGCGAGCAAAGCCCACTGGTTAAATCCCCCAAAGGCGACAATCCGTTGCAGAACGCCCAGGTGCGCCAGGCCATGTCGCTGGCGATTGACCGCAAAACCATTGTCCAGCGCATCATGGACGGCGTGGCCGAGCCAGCCAACCAGTTCATCCCGCCGGGCATGTTCGGCTCTATCGAAGGTGCGCCACCTTTGGAATACAACCCTAAAAAGGCCAAGGAACTACTGGCGCAAGCCGGCTACCCGGATGGTTTCGAGCTGACGCTGTCGGCCACCAACGACCGCTACATCAACGATGCCCAACTGACCCAGGCCGTGGCGCAGTACCTGAGCCGCATCGGCATCAAAACCCAGGTCGACACCATGACCCGGTCGGTGTACTTCCCCAAGCGCGCCAAGAAAGAGATGAGTGCTTCGCTGGGCGGCTGGGGTTCGGAAACCGGCGAAGCCAGCAACTTCTTGCAGTACTGGATCACGACCCGCAATCCCGAACTGGGCGTGGGCAGCAGCAACTACGGTGCCTACTCCAATCCGGAACTGGACAAGGTGTATCTGCAAGCCGTGCGCACGCTGGATGACGATAAACGCAGCGCCCTGCTGCAGCAGGCTGTGAAGATCGCGCTGGACGAGATGCCCAGCATTCCGCTGCATTTTGAAAGCGGTGTGTGGGCCTATCGCAGCGACATCCAGTACGAAGGCCGCGCCGACCAGCGCACGATGGCCACTGCCGCGCGTCCGGCCCAATAAGGCACGCGCAGGACTGATGAGTAAGGAGTAACACATTGGCCATTTTTATTGTCCGCCGCATGCTGCAAAGCGTGCTGGTATTGCTGGCCGTGTCCGTCGTGGTGTTTGCCGCGGTGTATGCAGTAGGCGACCCCATCGAATTACTGGTCAGTCCTGATGTAGGACAGGCCGAGCGCGACGCACTGATCGCCCGCCTCGGCCTGGACCTGCCGCTGTGGCAGCAGTATTTTCATTTCCTGTCCCGCGCCCTGCACGGCGATCTGGGCACGTCGTTTGTACATGGCGTGTCCGCCGTCGAGCTGATCGTGCAACGCTTTCCAGCCACGCTGGAGCTGGTCACCGTCGCCATCGCCCTGACCTGTATCCTGGGCATTCCGCTGGGGCTGGTGGCCGGGCTGTACCGCGATCGCTGGCTGGGCCGGGGAATCATGGGCGGTTCGGTGTTGGGCTTTTCCCTGCCCAACTTCTGGCAAGGCATGGTCTTTATCTTGCTCTTTGCCGTGTGGCTGGGCTGGTTGCCGGCTTCCGGCCGCGGGGCCACCGTGGATGTGCTGGGCGTGCCGTTCAGCCTGTTCACAGCCGAAGGCTGGCGTCATCTGGCGCTGCCTGCGGTTAACTTGGCGGTGGCCAATATTGCGCTGATCCTGCGCATGACGGCATCGGGCGTGTCCGAAGCCCAAAGCCAGGACTACGTGCGTTTTGCCCGCGCCAAAGGCCTGCGTCCGGGCCGCATTGTGCGCCGCCACATTCTGCGCAACATCCTGATTCCCGTCGTGACTGTCATCGGCATGGAGTTCGGCACGCTGATTGCGTATTCGACCATTACCGAGACCGTCTTTTCCTGGCCCGGCATGGGCAAGCTGCTGATCGACAGCGTCTATCAGTTAGACCGCCCCGTCATTGTCGCTTACGTCATGCTGGTCACCATGCTGTTCGTGCTGATCAATCTGATCGTGGACATTCTGTACGCCGTGCTGGACCCGCGCGTTCAACTGACCGAGCCCAGCGCCTGATATGAAACATTCCAATCACACCGACACCGCCGCTGCGCGCGTGACAGCGCTACAGCAGACACCACAGCGTCGCCGTATCTTGCAGCGTCTGCGGGCACGCCCCAGCGCCCGCCGCAGCCTGTGGATTTTATTTGCTTTGATCGCGCTTGTAATGATTGCGCCTTTCTTCGCCCCCCAGGACCCCTACGATCTGCTGGCGCTGGACATTCTGGACGGCCGTCTGCCGCCCGGTGCCACCAATATGGACGGCCAGGTCTACTGGCTGGGCACCGATGCGCAAGGGCGCGACATGCTCAGCGCCATTCTGTATGGCCTGCGCATCAGCCTGATGGTCGGTCTGGGTGCCGTCATCCTCTCCACCCTGATCGGCTCGTTCCTGGGCTTGCTGGCTGCCTTCCGGGGCGGCTGGGTAGACACGGTGGTGATGCGCTGCGTGGACTTCATCCTGGGCTTTCCGACGATTCTGGTCGCGCTGGTGCTGCTGGCGATGCTGGGACGCGGCATAGACAAGGTCATCATCGCCCTGGTGGTCGTGCAATGGGCGCACTATGCCCGGATCATGCGCGGCCGCGCCTTGCAGGAGCGCCGCAAAGAATACATAGAGGCGGCCCAGAACCTGGGCTTTCCCGCCTGGCGCATTATGTTGCGCCACCTGATGCCCAACTGCCTGGGCCCCATCATGGTCTTTGCCACGATACAAATCGCCACGGCCATCACCCTGGAGGCCACGCTGTCCTTTCTGGGCGTGGGCGTGCCGGTGACCGAGCCTTCACTGGGCCTGCTGATCGCCAGCGGCTTTGAGTACCTGCTCTCGGGCGACTACTGGATCAGCATCTTTCCGGGCGTGGCCCTGCTGCTGCTGATCCTGTCCATCAACATCGTGGGCGATCGCCTGCGCGAAAGCCTGGACCCGCGACGCTAAATGACAACTGATACTCCTTTGCTTCATGTTCAAGGCCTGCAAACGGCCTTCCATACCGAAGACGGTGCCTGGCTGGCCGTGGACGGCGTCGAGCTGACCGTGCGCCGGGGCCAGATTCTGGGCCTGGTCGGCGAATCCGGCTCGGGAAAATCGGTCACCGGCTTTTCCTTGCTGGGCCTGATCGACCCGCCCGGCGAAGTCATTGCCGGACAAGTCCTGTTCCAGGGCCGCGACCTGCGCGCGCTGACCGAAGAGCAGATGCGCCAATTGCGCGGCGACCGGATCGCCATGATCTTCCAGGACCCGCTGATGACGCTGAACCCCGTATTGAAAGTCAGCGAACAGATGATGGAAGCCATCCTGACCCATCATCCGCGCACGCCTCGCAAGCAGGCGCGTCAACGCTGCATACAGGCCCTGGCCCAGGTCGGCATCCCTGCCCCTGAAAGCCGCCTGGATCAGTATCCGCACGAGTTTTCCGGCGGCATGCGCCAACGCGTGGCCATTGCCATCGCCATGCTGAATCAACCGGATCTGATTATTGCCGACGAGCCGACCACGGCGCTGGATGTCACCATTCAGGCCCAGATTCTGTACCAGATGCAAACTCTGTGCCGCGAACAGCAAACCGCCATGATCTGGATTACCCACGATCTAGGGGTCATTGCCGAGCTGGCCGACCAGGTGGCCGTCATGTACGCCGGGCGCATCGTGGAACACGGCCCGGTGACCGATGTCCTGAGCCACCCCGTCCATCCCTATACACGCGGTCTGCTGGACTCTATGCCCGGTGCCACCGAACCGGGCCAACGCTTGCGGCAAATCGACGGCATGGCCCCCACCCTGACCGGCCGGGAAGCTGGCTGTCCGTTCCGTCCCCGCTGCACCCACGCCACCGAACGCTGCGGCCAATCCGCCCCCCAGATGCAGCGCCACGGGCAGCAGGACTATCGCTGCTTCCACCCCTTGACCCGCGAGGCAGCATGAGCACGACACCCGTCATCGAACTGCGCGATCTGCGCAAACAATTCAGCCGCTCGCCGGACCTGGCCTACCGATTGATGAAAACCTTGGGCCAGGCACCCGAGCTGCCCACTGTCCATGCCGTCAACACCGTCAACTTGAGCATCGCGGCGGGTGAAGTGGTCGGTCTGGTGGGCGAATCGGGCTGCGGCAAATCGACGCTGGGGCGCATGGTGGCCGGTCTGATACGGCCTTCCGCCGGTCAGGTACTGTACAAAGGCCGCGATGTCGCCGAACTGAAGGCCAGGGACAAACTGGACTACACCCTAGGGGTGCAAATGATTTTCCAGGACCCGCAAGCCTCTCTGAATCCCAAACAAAAGTTGCACCAAATTTTGGGCGAAGCGCTGCACGTCCATAACTTGGCACCCCGGCAAGACATCCCGGCCCGAATTGATCAGGCGCTGGCCGAAGTCGGCCTGGCCGCCGAGTACCGCGACCGCCTGCCCCACCAGATCTCCGGTGGACAGCGCCAACGCATCGGCATTGCCCGGGCCCTGATGGTGCAGCCTGACTTTCTGGTCTGCGACGAACCGGTGGCCGCGCTGGATGTGTCCATTCAGGCGCAGGTCATCAATCTGTTCATGGATCTGCGCGAACGGCACAACTTTACCTATCTGTTCATCAGCCATGACCTGGGCGTGGTGCGCCACATTTCCGACCGGGTCGCCATTATGTATCTGGGACGCATCGTGGAGATGGCACCCACGGCCCAGATCTTCAGTCACGCCGCCCACCCCTATACCCAGGCACTGCTGGCCGAAATGCCCGATGTGCAACGACGCCGACGCCAGTTCGCGCCTATCCAGGGCGAAATTCCCTCGCCGCTCAAGCCTCCCAGCGGCTGTAGCTTTCACCCGCGCTGTCCCCTGGCGACGGATCTCTGTCGCCAGGCCGCCCCTGCGCTGCAGACCATCGCCACCGGCCATCAGGCCGCCTGTCACCATATCCGTCCACTCGAAACCACGCCATGACCGACACCACGACCAACGACCTCGTCCAGCAGATCAAACACTGGACCGGGCTGGAATCCCCTTCACACGATCAGGCTGCGCTGCAAGCCATGGCCGCCGTCATCACGGCCGATGCCCTATCGCTGGGCCTGCAGGTACAGGCGCAGGACATGGGTGATGGCGGCGCACCGCTGCTGCACATCCACAACCGCCAAGCCGGCGACGAGCGCGAAGGCATCCTGGTGCTGGGCCACTACGACACGGTGCATCCACTGGGCACGACAGAAAAAAACCCCGTCCGGCTCGAAGGCGACCGCCTGTACGGTCCCGGCATCTACGACATGAAAGCAGGCGTGTGCCTGGCCTTGTCCGCTCTGGGTGCCGCCGCCGAACAGACCCGCCTGCCCGTGGACATGGTGTTGTTGCCAGACGAAGAAACCGGCAGCCATCTGTCGCGTCCGCATACCGAAGCCTTTGCCCGCCGCGCGCGCTACGCACTGGTGTGCGAACCGGCCCGGGTCGAGGAAGGACGGTGCGTGACGGCCCGCAAAGGAACCGGCTTTATCCAGATTGCCGCGCAAGGGCGCCCGGCCCACGCCGGCATCCAACACCAGAAAGGGCGTAATGCGATTGAAGAGATCGCCCATCAAGTGCTGGCGCTGCAAGCGCTGACCGATTACGAACGCGGCATCACCGTCAGTGTGGGCACCATTACCGGGGGCACCACGCCCAACGTCGTCCCCGAACACTGCAGCATACGGGCCGATTTTCGCGTTCCCGACGCCCAGGCCGCTGAAACGTTGCGCGCTCAGGTGCAGGCGCTGAGCGCCGTCAATCCGGATGTGAAGTTGGATGTCACCTTTTCCCTGAACCGACCGGCCATGTCGCGCACCGACGCCACGGCCGGACTGCTGGCCCGCTGCCAGCAGTTTGCCGATCAGGTAGGGCTGTCGCTGAACGAAGCCCCCATGACGGGGGGAGCCAGCGATGCCAACTTTACCGCTGCGCTGGGTGTGCCCACGCTCGATGGCCTGGGCGCGGATGGCGACGGTGCCCACACGCTGCGCGAACACATTCTGGTCTCCACACTGGCACTGCGCCGCGACTTCTGGATTCAAACCCTCAGTCAGCTGGACTAGGTTCCCAGCGCCTGCCCCCCGACCGGCGGGCTGGCAGGCGACCTTGCCGGGCCATGCCCCTAGCCGGTCGCCACGATCTGATTGCGTCCGCCCCGCTTGGCCTGATACAGACGCATATCGGCCAGGCGCAGCGCTTTTTCGGCATCCTGTCCGGCGGCACAGGCGGCCAGTCCGATACTGGCGGTAATCTGAAAAGGCTGGCGGTCGTGGTTGTGCAGCACCTGCGCCTGAACCTTGCCTAAAAGTTGCCGGGCCAGCTCCAGCGCCTGTTCATCCGTGCGGCCAGCCAGAATCAAGGTAAATTCTTCGCCGCCATAGCGGGCAGCCAGATCCTGCGGCTCCAGGTGGGCTTTGAACAAACCGGCCGCGCGCGCCAGCACATCGTCGCCCACCGAATGGCCGTGGGTATCGTTGATCTGCTTGAAATGGTCCAGGTCTATCATCAGCACATGCAGGCCATCTTCCCAGATGCGCTGGGTCAGTTGCTGGTTCAAGGCTCCCCGGTTCATCAACCCGGTCAAGGCGTCGTGCGTGGCCTGTCTATACAAGCGCAACAGCAGTCCCAGATGAAAATAATTGGCCGTCAGGGCCACCACCAACAAGGCTATCAACAGCCACAGATCCTGCATGCCTTTGGCGGTCATCCACGTATCGGCGCGTATCGACGCCAGTATCTGTAGGCCGATCAGCGCCCCGCCCACCACTGCCGATTCCAGCAGCGTAAAGGGAAAAATACTGAGAGTGGCGACCAGCAGAAAAGGGATAAAACCGTAGCCCAGCACGACATAATGGCCCGCGCTGTCCGAACTGAGCAACATGTAGGCATAGAACGAGGCCGGCAGCATAAATACCAGCCCGCTCAACACATAGACAAGCCGGATGCGCTGATGTCCTTGCAGAGCCAGCCACACACAGGCCAGCAAGCCCGCAAAACCAAACAGACGGACAAACAAAAAATCAGTCGGCCTGCTGGGCAGCAAAAGCCAGTCCATGAAGGCCCAGAACGGCGTCAGGAGGGCAAAGATAAGCCCGACCAGCATGACTCGTGTGCGCAGGTACTCCATGCGTGCATGAATAAAGTCACGGGAATGGTATCTCCCGCTCAGCGTATCGCGTACAGAGCTGATGCCAATTGCTTGCAAATTCTTCCAACCTGATAGGACTGATCTCATCTCAAAACCCGTCTGGACGAAACAAAATAACACACTAGCCATACATGGTTACAAAAATACCCGCTATCCATTTGAGATCGCTCAAATGAACAACATTCAAAGCCCGAATAATTGAGACTTAGGGATGACGTTGGCGCATCCAGCCTATGATTTGTTCGAGCAGCGGCTGACCGCCGTCTTCCGGTCGCCACATCAGACCCAACTGCCCATGCAGGCTGGCATCCGTCCAATCCAGATCCAGGATGCGCAGATCCGGATAGGCCTGGACCATGCTGCGCGCCATCGGAACCAGGAACGGGCTGTCCACCGCCAGCTTGGCACTGGTATGGGCATAGGCCGATTCAATGGCGCAGTGCGGATGCCGCAAACCCTGCGCATCCAGAGACAACTCGAAGCGCCTGCGCATAGGACTGCTCTTGGGCGGCAATATCCAAGGGTGATCCAGCACTTCTGTCCATTTCAGATCCGCACGGCCGGCCAGCGGATGGTTTTGGCCCACCGCCACGCACAAGGGAACCGTGCCCAGAGGCAAGAACGCCATATCTGGATTGCGGCCCAGTTCGTCGATGCGACCGATAATCAGATCCAGATCGCCCTGTTCCAGTTGCCTGCTCAATATATCCAATGTGCCTTCTTGAATACGGATATGGCACTGGGGATGGCACTGTAGAACCTCGCGCAAGAGCTCCGGTAAATAGACCACCGCCACCATGGGCGAGACGCCCAGCGCAAACTGCTGCCTGAATCCTTGCCGGTACTGCTCCAGCGTCACGCCCATTCTGTCCAACCGACTCAATACTCCCTTGGCCTGGCGTGCCAGCTCCAAGGCCGGGGGCAAAGGCACGATGCCGCGCGCATGGCGCTCGAACAAGGGCATGCCTACATTTTCCTCCAGATCCTTGAGCCATTTTGACAAGGCCGGCTGTGTCATATTGGACTGCCGGGCCACATCGCTCATGCTTTCCAACTCACACAGCAAAATCAGGACCTGCAGGTGCTTCAAACGGATGCGATCGCTCCAGCTCATCATTTACCCATTACAAAAAAGCATGTCTGACTGCTAATTATTCAATTTAACATTATGGCAACGGCTTCCATAATGGACATAAACCCTGTCTAAAAAAAGGAGGCTTATGTCCACCGCTGCACCGAATTTCCTGCTGTTCATCACAGACCAGCACCGTGCCGACCACCTGGGCTGCTACGGCAACCCGGATGTACGCACTCCCAGCCTGGACGCGCTGGCGGCACGCGGCTGGCGTGCCGAGCGTTTTTACGTCGCCACCCCCATCTGCATGCCCAACCGCGCCTCGCTGATGACCGGCCGCATGCCCTCGGTACACGGCGCGCGCCACAACGGCGTGCCCCTGCCGCTGGAGTCAAATACCTTCGTGGACGTGCTGCGCCGGGCAGGCTGGCGCACCGCTTTGGTGGGCAAGGCACACTTGCAGAACATTACCGACGACCCGCCGCTCTATCCCAAGCCCGACGCCCCGCCCACCCAGGACGAAGCGCGGCAAGCGGTGGCCACCAATGATTACGACCAAGAATGCGGCACCCTCTGGCGCGAACGCCCCGACCACGCAATGACGCTGCCATTTTACGGTTTCGAGCATGTCGATCTGGCCGTCGATCACGGCGATCAGATCTGGGGGGACTATGGACGCTGGCTGCAAAACGAACACCCCGACATCGCCGCATTGAGCGGCCCTGATCAGGCCCTGCCCAGTCCGGACATCACACTGAGCCATTTTGGACAGGCATGGCGCACCCGCGTGCCTGAAGAGTTCAGCACCACGGCCTGGATAGGCGCACGCACCCGCGCCTTGCTGGATCAGCACAGCCAGGCCGGAGAGCCTTTCTTTATTCAGTGCTCCTTCCCCGATCCGCACCACCCTTTCACCCCCCACGGCCAGTATTGGGACATGTACGATCCAGAACAGGTCACGCTGCCTGCCTCCTTTGAACCCGGCCCGCACCCCGCCCCACCGCACATCCGCTGGCTGCATGAACAGCGCGATCAGGGCAAAGCCGTCAAGCACACGCCGGCCCTGTTTGCCTGCACAGAACGCGAAGCGCGCGAGGCCATCGCGCTGAACTACGGCTCGATCACGCATATCGATGCCGAAATTGGTCGTATCCTGAACCATCTGGAACAATGCGGCCTAGCCGAGAACACCGTTATCCTGTTCTTGAGCGACCACGGGGACTTCATGGGCGACCATCAACTGCTGCTTAAAGGGCCGGTGCACTATCAAAGCATAATACGCACCCCGTTTATCTGGTTCGACCCGGCCAGACCAGTGGGACACGCGGTCGACAACGCCTTGTGTTCCACCATCGATATCGCGCCCACCATTCTGGAGCGGGCCGGCCTGCTGCCCTACAACGGCATTCAGGGACGCTCACTGCTGCCCTTGATGACTGATCCGACCCATCAGTGGCGGGCCACATTGCTGGTGGAAGAAGAGAACCAGCGCCAGCTGTTCAATATGCCGCAACGCTGCAAACTGCGCTCGCTGCTGACCGAATCACACCGGCTAAGCGTCTATCAGGGCACCAACTGGGGCGAACTGTACGACCTGCAAGCCGATCCTCTGGAACAACATAATCTCTGGGACGATCCCGCCTCCAGCGAACTGAAGACCCGCCTGCTGTGCCAACTGCTTGACACGCTGATGGCACACAGCGAATCCAGTCCATTGCCGCTGGCGCTGGCCTGACCCCTTGCTGCATCCATAAAAACCATATCCATCTGGAGACAAGCATGAAACTGAGCTATCTTTTCCGCTCCCTGGCCGTCTGTGCCGCGCTGGCACCTGTCGCAGCACCGGTGATGGCCGCCGAGACCGTCACCCTGGTTGTCAGTTCGGCGGCCGGCGGCCCCCTGGACGTATTAGGCCGGATGCTGGCGCGCGAAGCCTCTGCCACGACCGGCCAGACCATCGTGGTCGAGAACCGAGCCGGCGCGTCGGGCACCATCGCTGCCGAAACCGTAGGCCGCAGCAAGCCCGACGGCAATACGCTGCTGCTGACCCTGGATACGGTCGCCACCGCCAATCCACATATCTATCTGAAAAGCAACTTCCGACTCAGCGATTCCCTGGAACTGGTTTCTTTACTGGGCACATTCGATCAAGTACTGGTGGTCCCCAGCAATTCAGGCATCAAGACCGCTGCCCAGTTTCTGAAAGAAGCCGGCGACAAACGCATGAACTATGGCTCTGCCGGCATAGGTTCGCCCGGACACCTGATGATGTCCGCCCTGACCCAGGACAGCGGCATCAAGCTCGATCACATCCCATACAAAAGCAATCCAGCCGTCGTGAACGATATGTATGGCGGCCGCATCGACAGTGGTTTTCTGGTGATTGCCGGCGTGCTGGGCGCGGTACGCGAAGGCAAGCTGACGGCGCTGGCGGTATCGGGCAATACGCGCAATTCGCTAATGCCGGATGTGCCGACCGTGGCCGAATCCAAACTGCCCGGCCTGGAAAACTTCGATGAACGCTTTGCCTATCTGGTGTTCGCGCCCAAAGGCACACCAGCCGCCAAGATTCAGTCCTGGAACACACTGCTGGCCGACATCATGAAGCGGCCATCGACCGCGCAGACACTGCGCACGCTGGACATCCAACCCTACACGTCGAGCACCACCAGCCCCGCGCAATGGGTTCAGGAACGCAGCCAGCGCTGGAAGCGCATTATCGAAAAAGAAGGCATACGCTCAGACGGTTGAAGACGGCGACAGCTCGGTTGTGATGCTGAGATACTGAGCCGGATAGTAGACCTGCGCAGCGTACACAATCTGCCCCTGCTGATTGCGTACTGTGCGCAACAGCCGCACAACCGGCATGCCTATGTCCATATTCAGGTGCCGCGCCAGATCGGCGTCGGCCACCCGCACCGTCAGCGTCTGGCTGGCAGCATGAATCTGATCCCGAGCCAGGCGATCGAGCGCCAGCAGCACAGGCCCCTGGCAAAGGTCGGGCTGCAAACGCCAGGCCACGGCATCGAGCACATAGACGGTGCTCATGCTGTACGCCAGACCATCGGCATGATTGACCCGCATCGTCCACCAATAGGTATCCGGCACAGCCGCCCCCGCAATGTCCGTCGGCACCCCGCCCTTGCCGCTGCCCAGCTCCACCGTCACGGTATTGAGCCGGCCCAAATACGCAAGCAGCTCATCCCAGCACGTCGGCAAGGCCAACCAATGCTCCTGGGCCACATCGCCGATCACAAACGTGCCTTTGCCGCGCGTGCGTTCAATCAGGCCCTCGCGCTCGAGCTCGTCCAGCGCAGCGCGCATCGTCGCGCGCGATACGCCATATGCCTGCATCAATTGTTCCAGCGTAGGAATACGCGTTCCTACCGGCCATTCACCCCGCTCCAGACGCGCCCGCAAGGTGTATTTGACTTTAAGCGACAGCGGCAAGCGGGACTGCTTGCGTAATGAAGAACGGGTGGCATCGACCATAAACAAACGGCATCTGGGTGTTTTTTATGAATAAGGCCACATCATAGCCTGGGCAATCTGTGGACCAGGCATCCCCCGTCTCCGTTCTCAGGACGTCAAAACCAGAGAAAACCCTGGTTTTCCCCCAAAAACCCGTTTACGAAGTAAAAAAATGTCAGAACCCGTTTATTCTTGAAAAACTCAAAAATGACAATTAAACGGATTAGATACATTCTACTCATCATTGCTTAACTATTGATACGAGAATGGGCCTATGGATGCCTTGTCTTCAACGCCTCAAACAACAATCCAGATCCGCTTGCTGGGGCCATACCGTGTCTTAGTAAACGGTCAACCACGCACGCAGATCATCAATTACGACAAGGCCCGTATCCTGCTGTCCATGCTGGCGATGGCCCAGGGAAAACCGCTTAACCGCGGTCACCTGGCCGAAACCATCTGGCACGAAGATCCGATCAGCACAGGCCGGGCGCGCCTGCGACACGCGCTGCATGCCCTGCGTCGCGCCTTTGCCGACTGCGACGATGTGCTGCACATCAGCCACGACACGCTTTCCTTGAATCCGCAACGGGTCTTTATTGATGTGCTAGCACTACTGCAACACGCCAGCCAACCCGCCCTAAGCGACCTGGAACGGCTGGATCTGTACGACGGCACGCTGCTGGAACAAGTCAAGCTGCATAACGGTGAACGGCTACAGGACTGGCTGCTCGATGCCCAGGCACAGATACGACAAACACTGGTCCAGTGCCGCGACCGCTATATCCAGGCCAGTCTGTCCACCTTGCCGCCGTCCCAAGCGATGGCGCACATCAAACGCTGGCTGATGATCTGGCCCGAAGAAGAGCGGCTGCACCAGCGTCTGATCGAGCTGCTCAAGCAGGAAGGACAGCACGACGCCGCGATGCAGGCCTATGAGCAATGCTCCGTACTGCTGGCGGATCGGCTCGGTTGCGAACCTAGCCCCCAGACACGCCAGTTGGTCTATCAAGCCGAGCGCCAGACAGAATCCAAGCACGACCATAAACCGGCCCAGGCCGGCTTGAGCCTGCGTCCCCTGGCCGTGGTTGGATTCTGCCTGCGCTTTCAAGCGGGCCATCAGCACGATCGTGAACACAGCGGCGAGGTCATAGAGCAAAGCAGCCGCCTGCTCAATGCCTTGATTCAGCAACACGGCGGCTGGCTGTCCGTTGCCGGGCACAACCAGGCCCTGGCCTATTTCGGCTATCCGGACCTGCTGGAGTCTCCGGTCTCGCTGGCAGCCGATCTGGCACGGGCCGCCGCAGCCCTGCGTCTGGATGACCGGATTTTACTGACCATAGGCATACACGCCGACTTGGTCATCGATGACCAATCCGGCCACCCAGACCCCTGGGGCCAATTGGCGCAGACTGTACTGCCGCTTAGCTGGCAAGCCATGCCGGGCTCCCCCAGAGTCAGTCTGCAAGCCTCACAACGTCTCTTACCCGAAGATGTGCCTGTCCCCTTGAACGGCCAGGCTCATGAACTGACGCTGCGCCTTCATCGGCCCGGCGTGGATCACAGCCACCTTCCCAGCCGCATCTATGGCCGCTCCCAAGAGTTCGATCAA
>JQGF01000346.1_pt1 | contig 14038 bp, 16 predicted proteins | sample 210201 | NCBI WGS metagenome assembly JQGF01 (sample SAMN02947780, study PRJNA257236) | wastewater metagenome | biome: Domestic wastewater sediments; material: Domestic wastewater soil sediments and water; isolation source: domestic wastewater sediment treated with ammonia and hydroxylamine at...
GTTGCGCCGGGGCAGTCGGAGTTAGTGGAGTCGGCTTGCGCCAGCTTCTTTTTACTGGAGGCCTTGCTGGCGCATTTGGCTTGATAGACGGATAGGTCGCTTGCTTGCCCCTTGCGTGATTGCGGGGGGCCGCGATATCGATGGTGTACGTTTCTTTGTGTAAGGCCGGTCCAGAAAACGAGGGTGCCACGTACGATTGCCCTACGTGATATCGATATCCTGTCTTCAAGAAAGAACAGGCCAAAACACAGAATGGGTTTTGGCCTGCGTTGCATTGGACGATGCGGTGGGTCAGGAAATCTGTAAAGACCCGGTCGCACCCATCAGCAGGTCGATCACATCCGGTGCGGTAATAATCTCAAAACGCGGGTCCATCTGCTCGGCGCTCAGGCCGTTATGCAGCATGCAGGACTTGCACACGGCCACGCGCCCACCTTGCTCCAGATACTTCTTTAATAGATCTGCGGCCGGTTCAAAGGGTGCGCCAATATGGATAGGTTCGGCGGCACCGGGTACTCCCAGGGCGACCCCTTCAGCCATCAGAATCAGGCAGGCGCTATGTCCTTTCTGAACGGCATTGAGCGCCATGGTCAGAGCCACGGTCACTTTGTCGGGATTGCCCTGTGCATGAAATAGCGTCGATACGAAAGCAGCGGGTTTAGGCATTACCGTTCTCCTGGTTTATGGTTCAAGACTTGAACTCATTGAAAGCCGCCACCGCATTGGCGGCATACATGACAGAGGGACCACCGCCCATGTAAATCGCTACCCCCAGTGCTTCATGGACTTCTTCCAGACTGGCATTCATCTGCGCCAGTGCCTTGCTATGAAAGCCTATGCATCCTTCGCAGCGGGTGGCCACACCAATAGCCAAGGCGATCAGTTCTTTGGTTTTGGCATCAACAACCCCGCCTGCCATGGCCGCCTTGCCCAGGTCTCCAAAGCCTTTCATGACCTCGGGCTGTGTCTGACGCAACTGGGCCAGATTGCCGGAAATGGTGTGGGTCAACTGCTTGTAGCTGGTTTCACTCATGGGTCACTCCCTTGGGATGGAAGAAAAGAAAAATGCCGTCCTTAATGACTTCTTTAATTGAGTATATGCTAAATTAAGTATTAACTAAATTAACAAGTCTGAAACCTTCGCAAAACCATGATCCAACGCAAATCCGACATTGAGCTTTTGCAAGAGAGCGCGCAACAAGCTGCTGCCTTGTTGCAGGCTGTTGGCAACCCTAAGCGCTTGGTCATCTTGTGTTTGTTAATTCAGCAAGGCGAGATGAGTGTGGGCGCCTTGAACGAGATGGTGGCACTTAGCCCATCGGCTTTGTCACAGCATCTTGCTCGGATGCGGCAGGAGGGCTTGGTCAGCTATAGACGACAGGCCCAGACGCTGTACTACCGAATTGAAGACCCGAATGTCGCCAGACTGATTGGCACCCTGAAAGATATTTTCTGTCCCTGAGCCTGTAGGCGGCAGAAAACAGGGCGGGTGACAATGCCCGTTACGCAGGTCATTGCCCGCCGCGTTTTTTCTTGTTTCTTGTGTTGAAAGGATGAGCCATGAAAAGCAATGTAGGTGGTTTTGATCGTATCGCTCGTATCGTTGTCGGGCTGGTGTTGATCGTCCTGGCAGTGACCAACGTGATTGGTTGGTGGGGCTGGCTGGGTCTGATTCCGCTCATTACGGGTCTGGTGGGGTTTTGCCCGTTGTACACCATGCTTGGCCTAAAGAGCTGCCCCTTGAAAAAACGCCCCTAAATCAAGTGCGGCGTGCGCTGAACGAAAGGTCGCTTCGCCGGCTTTTCTGAAGAGGGGCTGCTGCCTTCGGAAAGCCGGCCCGCCGCACTGAAACCGGGTTTATTGCTGCCGGGCAGGCTGCGCCGGGGGCTTCCGGCTGGCCTTTTCGCCAATCTATGATACAAATCTAATCAATGAGGACATTGTTTAGGTGTATTTATGTCTGGCAACATCGCTGAGACGGGCAAGAGCAAAAAGATTTTGATCATTGCTGGCCCGAACGGGGCAGGCAAGACGACGTTTGCGCGCTCTTTCCTTCCAGTTGAGGCGGAGGTGCCACGTTTTATCAATGCCGACCTGATCGCGGCCGGCTTATCGCCGTTTGCGCCAGAGAGTGCTGCCATCAAAGCTGGACGCCTGATGCTCGACGAGCTCAAAGAAGCGGTTCGTCTGGGCGAGAGTTTTGCGCTGGAGACAACCTTGTCCGGCCAGGCGTATGTCCGCCATATTCAACAGTGGCAGGCACTCGGTTATAGAGTCAGTCTGTATTTTTTAAGTCTGCCCGATGCGGAGATGGCGATCGCACGGGTGGCAGAACGGGTTCGGCAAGGTGGACATAATATTCCCGAAGCCGTCATTCGTCGCCGCTTTGCGGCTGGCATGAAGAACTTCCTGCATCATTATCGGGACACCGTGGATGACTGGGTTTTATACGATAACGCGGGCAGTGTGCCAGTCTTGCTGGAGTGGGGAGAGAAAGATGAATAAAGAAGATATTTCCAAAGCAAAAAATCCGGACTTGCGGGCTTCCTTGGCCGCCTTGGAACGCGCTGCACAGTCGGCCCGTTTTGTGGCCATACAAACCAATACCTCGGTGGTGCTGGTGGAGAACGGCAAAATGATCAAGCTGTCGGCAGAGCAACTGCGGCAGGAAGTCTGCAAGCGCTAAGGGGGCTAGCGTTTATCGCCGTTCTAGTGAGCTTGAGTCCGATTGTTTGACCCAGCGTGACCATCTTTTACATGTCGGCCACCAGGCTTTTGATCGCCTCGATATACCAGGCCTGATCATTTATCCTGTGCGTCAGAATAATCGGTGAGGTCGCCTGCGCTTCTTCGATCAAGCGATAGTGCAGATCGTTGCGCAGGCGTGCCGAAGTAGGAATCAGGCACAGTCCCGAATCGGCAGCCACCAGCCCCAAGGCGGCTTGAATTTCCCCCGCTTCATAGACTTCAGCCGGACGCACGCTGTGGTCGTGCAGCAGGTGCAGCACGTGATCGGCAAAGCTGGGCCTGGGCTCTTTGGGATAGACAATCAACTTTTGCCCTTGCACTTTTTTCAAGCTCACAGCCTTGTCCGAACTGGCCAGATCCGAGCTGGGGGGAATGGCCAGGGCCAGTTGCTCTTCCCGCAACACCGTTCTTTGCACGGACGCATCATTGAGCCGTATTCGACCGAACCCCACATCAATCCGTCCTGACTTCAAGGCCTCCAGTTGCTGCATGGATGTCAGCTCCACGGTTTGCAAGTCGACTTCCGGGTACTGATGGCGCAGTTTGCGCATTAGCGCGGGCAGGCCGCCATACAGGGTGGAGGCGACAAAGCCAATCGACAGGGTTTGGCGCTGATTCAGCCCGATCTGCCGAGTGGTGTGTACGAGTTGGTCCACCCGGCTCAGAATCTGCAAGGACTGTTCATAAAACACCCGCCCCGCCTCCGTCAGCCGCAGAGGTCGGGAATTGCGCAGCAGCAAGGTCACACCCAGCTCTTCTTCCAACAGTTGGATCTGTCGGCTCAGCGGTGGCTGGGCCATGTGCAGGCGTTCGGACGCCCGGGTGAAGTTGCGGGTTTCGGCTACAGCGACAAAGTACTTGAGTTGGCGTAGATCCATAAGGGAAAACCATACCTGGGCTAGATTGATGAAGTTTAGATTCTTGATTTTTAATATTTATATCAGAAACTATACCTGTAAGGTATGGAACTAGACCTATTTAGTCTTGGAAAGAGCAGGGCTGATTCGTGTTCAATCAAGGCATGGAACACACGCAATCTTCTCAACTATTAGCAGCGCCGGCCCTGATCGAGCGGGTGGAGACTTTGCTGCTGGATCTGCCCACGATCCGACCTCATCAATTGGCGATGACGACCATGCAAGGCCAGACCTTGATGCTGGTGCGTTTGTATTGCTCGGACGGTTCGGTGGGGGTGGGCGAGGGTACGACCATCGGTGGTCTGGCCTATGGCGCGGAATCGCCCGAGGGTATGAAGCTGGCCATCGACACCTATTTCACCCCTTTGCTGCTGGGAGCCAATGCCAATGCGGTGCCGGCCATCATGGCTCGTCTGAACACGGCGATTCAGGACAACCGTTTTGCCAAGAGTGCGGTGGAAACGGCGCTGTTTGATGCCCTGGGCAAGCGTGCCGGTCTGCCGGTTTCGCACCTGCTGGGCGGCCGCATGCGCGACAGCCTGCCTGTTGCCTGGACACTGGCGTCGGGTGACACCGCCAAGGACATTGATGAGGCCGAGCGCATGTTGGCCCAGGCACGTCACCGTATTTTCAAACTCAAAATTGGTCGTCGTCCCGTCAAGGATGATGTGGCGCACGTGGCTGCCATCAAGAAGGCGTTGGGCGATCGCGCCGAAGTGCGTGTGGACGTGAACATGGCCTGGAGCCCCTTGCAGGCTCAGCATGGTTTGGCTGGTCTGGTGGATGCAGCTTGCTCCTTGGTGGAGCAGCCGGTACGACGCGCCGAGGCGATGGCTGAGCTGAAAGGCCGCTTTCCGATTGCTTTGATGGCCGATGAGTCCCTGACTGGCCCGGCCTCCGCCTTTGCGCTGGCACGCGACGGTGCAGCGGATGTGTTTGCAATCAAGATTGAACAGTCTGGCGGTTTGCGGGCTGCCCTGCAGGTTGCGGCCATTGCTGAAGCAGCGGGGATTGAGCTGTATGGCGGCACGATGCTGGAAGGGGCGATCGGCACGATTGCGGCGGCTCATGTGTTTGCCACCGTCAACCAGTTGCAGTGGGGCACGGAGTTGTTCGGGCCTTTGCTCTTGACCGAGGAAATTCTGGCAGAGCCACTCAAATACAGCAATTTTGAATTACAGATACCTCAAGGGCCGGGTTTGGGTATCGTACTGGACGAGGATCGTGTCCAGTATTTCCGTCGCGACAGGACACACGTCAGTGTTGGCTCGGCTGCCTAGGCGCATCGGCAAGCCAGTCGTAGCGGCGTTGCTGGGAACACTTTTTTCAGGATATTAGGAGACACAGAATGAGCGTTAAGATTTTCGATACCCCCGATGTACAGGACTTCCTGCGTTTGGCCTCGGGCCTGGATCAGCCCGGTGGCAATCCACGCGTCAAGCAGATCATGCACCGCATCATCAGCGATCTGTTCAAGACCATTGAAGATCTGGAAATCACCAACGACGAATACTGGGCGGCGATCGCCTATCTAAACCGTTTGGGCACCGCCAGCGAAGCGGGCCTGTTGTCCCCCGGTCTGGGCTTTGACCGTTTCCTGGACATGCGCATGGATGCGCTGGACAAGGAACTGGGTCTGGACAACGGGACCCCCCGTACCATTGAAGGCCCCTTGTACGTGTCGGGCGCTCCGGTGGAGCACGGTTTTGCCCGTCTGGACGACGGTTCCGATACCGCGGGTGAAACCCTGATCATGCATGGTGTGGTCGCGGGTGCGGATGGCAAGCCAATTGCGGGTGCCCAGGTTGAAGTCTGGCACGCCAACACGAAGGGTTTTTACTCCCACTTTGACCCCACTGGCGAGCAACAAGCTTTTAATATGCGTCGCACCATCATTACCGATGAGAATGGTCGCTACAAATTCCAGAGCATTGTGCCCAAGGGTTACGGCTGTCCTCCCGATGGCCCAACCCAAGGTTTGCTCAACGAGCTGGGCCGTCACGGCAACCGTCCTGCGCATATTCACTTCTTTGTGACGGCTCCCGGCCACCGTAAACTGACCACGCAGATCAATATTGATGGCGATCCGCTGGTGTACGACGACTTTGCCTATGCCACCCGTGAAGGTCTGGTTCCGCCCCTGACCGAGCAGACGGACCCCGCCCGCATCGCGGCTGAAAACCTGGATGGTCCTTTTGCAGAGATCGTGTTTGATATTGCCTTGACCCCGCTGGTCGACGGCAAGGACAACCAGATTGTGAATCGTCCGCGTCTGGCCGCCTAAGTTCTGCATCAGTCCAGCGCCCGCGTTTACTTGTTAAACGGGGCGTTGGGCTGATTTGTTTTTGCTGTGCCTGACGTCAGGGCTGAGCCCATCCGTAGCGTCAGCGCTTTATACGGAGAACGGAGTGATCGATAAACAGGTAAGCAGTGTTGCACAGGCTTTGCATGATGTGCAGGACGGCGCCACGATTCTGGTCGGTGGTTTTGGAACGGCTGGCATACCCACGGAGCTGATCGACGGTTTGATCGAGCAAGGCGCTCGCGACCTGACCATCGTCAACAATAATGCAGGTAACGGCGATGTGGGGCTGGCGGCCTTACTCAAGACTGGCCGGGTCCGCAAGATTATCTGCAGCTTTCCCCGTCAGGCAGACTCCTGGGTATTTGATGATCTGTATCGCAGTGGCAAGATCGAGCTGGAGCTGGTGCCGCAGGGCAATCTGGCCGAACGGTTGCGCGCTGCTGGTGCAGGCATCGGCGGCTTTTTTTGCCCTACAGGCTATGGTACGGAATTGGCCAATGGCAAGGAAACACGTTTGATCAACGGACGCTGGCATGTCTATGAAGAGCCCATTCACGGCGATGTCGCCCTGATCAAGGCCGAACGGGGAGACCGTTGGGGGAATTTGACTTACCGCATGGCGGCGCGCAACTTCGGTCCGGTCATGGCGACGGCGGCGCGCACTACGATTGCCAGTGTGTTCGAGCTGGTTGAGCTGGGTCAGCTGGACCCTGAAACCATCGTGACGCCGGGCATTCATGTGCGTCGCGTCGTGGTGGTGCCACGCAGTCGCACAGAAGCAGGCGGGTTCAAGGCATGAATGGACAGAGCATGAAAGAGGACAGCATGACACTCAGTTATCAACGTCGCAGCAAAGACGAATTGGCGCAGCGCGTCGCCCGGGACATTCATGACGGTGCCTATGTGAATCTGGGTATTGGCATGCCGACGTTGGTCGCCAATCATTTGCCCGCTGGCGTGGAAGTCGTTTTGCACAGTGAGAACGGTATTTTGGGCATGGGCCCGGCACCGGCTGCCGGTCAGGAGGATTACGACCTGATCAATGCGGGCAAGCAGGCGGTGACTCTCCTGCCCGGGGGCGCATTTTTCCATCATGCCGACAGTTTCGGCATGATGCGGGGCGGTCACCTGGATATTTGTGTGCTGGGTGCTTTCCAGGTGTCGGCCACGGGTGATCTGGCCAATTGGAGTACCGGCGAACCGGGCGCGATCCCAGCGGTCGGCGGTGCCATGGACCTGGCGATTGGCGCCAAACAGACTTGGGTCATGATGGATGTGTTGACCAAGCAAGGTGCGAGCAAGCTGGTGGAGCATTGCACCTATCCCCTGACGGGGCTTGCCTGCGTCAAACGCGTTTACACCGATCTGGCTACCTTGGCCTGCACGCCGGACGGTTTGCAGTTGATCGATCTGGTGCCCGGTTTGACCCATGACGCTCTGGAGGAAATGATTGGTTTGCCCATCGCCCCAGCTGCGCGGGAAGAAGAGCAATGACAGGCAGCACTGGCATCTTGAATACCGCACAGGGCATGTTCCGCGTCAGCGTGCAAGGCGATCCGCTGGCTCCGGCCCTGATTCTGAGCAACTCCCTGGGCACCACACACGAGATGTGGGACCCACAGGTGGCAGGTTTCGCCCAGTCTTATCGCCTGATTCGTTATGACACTCGTGGTCATGGCGGCAGCCCGGTGACTCCTGGCCCATACTGTTTCAAGGATTTGGGGCGTGATGTGCTGGCGATTCTGGATGCGCTGGATATTGAACGCGCTGCGTTTTGCGGCCTGTCCATGGGGGGGCACACCGGTTTATGGTTGGGGGTGAATGCGCCGGAGCGCTTGAATGCGTTGATCGTGTGCAACAGTGCGGCCAAGATTGGTACCGCCCAAGCCTGGCAGGAACGCGCCGAGGCGTTGCGTCAAGGCGGTGCCGCTCAGATGCGTACCTTGGCCGATTCGGCGCCGTCGCGCTGGTTCGGTGAGGCCTTCATCCAGCAATCGCCGCAGTTGGTCAAAGCCATGCAGGACGCTCTGGCCAAGCTGGACCCCCTGGGTTATGCCGCTTGCTGTGATGCCTTGGCCGAGTCGGATCTGCGTGATCAGATCAGCCGTATTGCGGCACCGACGTTACTGGTCGCGGGCCAGTGGGACCCGGTTACAACGGTTGCCGATGCCCAGGCCATGCAAGCCCGTATTCCTGGTTCCACCGTGGCGGTCGTACCGGCCTCGCATCTGTCCAACCTGGAAGCGCCCGAAGCCTTCGAGCGTGCCGTACTGAATTTTTTAGCCCAGGCCTAAGTGCCCGAGCGCTTGTTTTTAGAAAGGAACACCATGCTTTATCTGGTACACATGATTGTTGATATCCCTGACTCCCTGCCGGCCGAAGAGGCTGCTCGCATCAAGGCCGAAGAAAAAGCCTACTCGCAGGATCTGCAACGTTCTGGCAAGTGGCCGCATATCTGGCGTGTGGTGGGTCAGTACGCCAACTACAGCGTGTTCGATGTAGAGAGCAATGAAGAGCTGCACAATCTGCTCAGTGCCTTGCCCTTGTTCCCCTATATGCAGATCAACGTGACACCCTTGGCCACCCACCCGTCGGCCATTTAAAACCTGACTGTCCTATACGGCTCAGAATATGGCTGCCTTGCGGACACCTTGCTGGTCCGGAGGCGGCCAGCGATAAGAAGCATGCCCGTGCCATGCTTTTGCCCTGTGCCCTGCTGTGGGGGGTGACCACAAGAAGATCTCCCGCGTGGTGCTTTGGGCTTGCGGTTGCTTGGCAGGGCGTTTGTTCCTGGGGACGGGCCAATAATAAAAAAACCAGGCTGCGATCCCAGCACGGCCTAGGGCCGTGTCCGTTGACTATGCTGATAACCCGTCTGGGGAGACAAAACGATGGGATTGAAAACTGGTTCGGCATCCGTTTGGGTGGCGGGGTTTTTGTCGGTCTTGATTGCCTATGCCGGACCCTTGCTGATCTTTATCCAGGCCGCACAGGTCGGACGAATTGCCCAGGCAGAGCTGATTTCCTGGGTTTGGGCCATTTCCATAGGTGCCGGCCTGAGCGGCTTGGTCCTGAGTGCGTGGTTAAAGCTGCCCATTATTACCGCCTGGTCTGCACCGGGCACGGCCTTGCTGTTGACCCTGTTTCCCGGCATCACCATGCCCGAAGTGGTGGGCGCGTATCTCAGCGCCGCCCTGATTATCGTCCTGATTGGTTTGAGCGGTGGCTTTGAGAAGATTCTCTCTTTTATTCCTAAAGGAATCGCCGCCGGCATGATGGCCGGTATTTTGTTGCAGTTCGGGCTGGCGACGTTCCAGGCCAGTGGCGAAATGCCCGCTATCGTGCTGGTGATGGTGGCGGTGTATGTGCTGGGCAAACGCCTCTTGCCGCGTTATGCGATTGTCCTGGTGGCCTTGTCGGGATTCGGGATGGCAATGCTCAGCGGGCAGGTGCAACTGGACGCTTTTGAGTTGGCGGTGGCCAGCCCGGTCTGGATCAGTCCCGCATTCAATATCGCGACCCTGCTCAGTCTGACCTTGCCCCTGGTGCTGGTCAGTTTGACAGGCCAGTACCTGCCCGGCATGGCGGTACTGCAATTGGCCGGCTATCCCACACCGTCACGCCCCATTCTTGTCGGCACGGGTTTGGCCTCGATAGGGATGGCCTGCTTTGGCGGCATCACCACCGTGTTGTCCTCGATTACTGCGGCCTTGTGTACTGGCAAGGACGCCCATCCCGATCCAGGCAGGCGTTATATGGCCGGTGTCGCCAATGGCGTGTTTTATCTTTTGGGCGGCACCTTTGCCGGCTCAATTGTGTATTTGTTTACTGCCTTACCCGCCTCGCTGATCGCGGCGCTGGCCGGTCTGGCACTGATTGGAGCCATTGTGGCCAATATGCGGGTAATGACCAGTGAGGATGCTTATATCGAGCCGTCTGTCATTACGTTTTTGACAAGCGCCTCGGGCATGAGTCTGTGTGGGCTGGGTGCCGCCTTTTGGGGCGTGGTCTTTGGCCTGCTGGCCTATTGGGTGCTGGGCTCTGGCAAAAATGAGAAAAGGAAGAGACTATGAATCAGTTGGCAGTATCCCTCGATCATGTCTGGGACGCCGTGTTGGCCGTGCTGCCGCAGCGCCGCTGGGACCTGGACCGTCTGCGCGTCCTCCTCCAAAAAGAGGTGCCGCCCACCGTGACCGTGGTCGGCAAATACAATCACGGCAAAAGCCGTTTGCTCAATGAGTTGATGGGCAGCGATATTTTCAATGTGGCCGACCGTCGCGAAACGATTTCGCTGGCCGAGCATGTGCATGAAGGTGTGCGCTGGTTGGACGCACCGGGTCTGTACGCAGACGTGGCCTTGCAAGATGATGCGCTGGCTCGCGAGGCGCTGGGTTTGCAGGCTGATATCCGCCTCTTTGTCCACGCAGCCAAAGAAGGTGAGCTGGACGCGTTGGAAAGCAGCTTGTTGCAGGAGTTGGCCGCAGATCACCAGCGTTCGCGGCGTCAGACTCTGTTGGTGATCAGCCAGATCGACCAATTGGCCGACGAGCAGCAGCAAGAGAAAGTGCTTGATTCGATTGCACAGCAATGCCCAGGCTGCTTGCTGCACCCCGTCTCCAGCACCCGTTATCGTCAGGGCCGCGACGGTGGCAAGCCGCGCATGCTGGAGAAAAGTGGCATTCCGGCTTTGCAGGCTTCTTTGGAAGCCGCCTTGAAGCGTGTGCCGCAAGCCCGCGAGTTCGAGCGTGACGCCTTGCTGACCGAGCTGACGCAAGAATTGAGCGCCTTGCAGCAGATGCAAGAGCAAAGTCTGCACAGCCTGCAGCAGACGCAAAGGCAGCAGCATATTGATTTTGTTGAGGGTTTGCGCAAGGTTCTGGAAGGCATCGAGAAGGATCTGGAACCGCTGGTCAATGCCGCGGGGGTGGACCATTCGCTGGTGCCGGATACGGCCGAATTCGGCTTCAAGATGACAGCGGGCAAGCAAGAGCGTGCCCGGTTGCAGATCGCCTATTCGCGTGCGTGTATTGCGATCAATAGTCATCTGGTGGAATACGGTGCCGTGGGTTTACCCGCAGCGCAACGGACCTCGGTGCGCAGTATGGACACCGTCATGATTGCGGTGATGGGTGTGTCGGTGAAGTACCGTGCCGATCTGCGCCGCATCTTCTGTGAGCAGGCCGGGCGCGACAAACTGGTCCAGGATTTCACGCATTATTTTGAGATTTCGGAGGGCCGCAGGGCGTTGGAAGCACAGATCGAGACAAGCCAGAAACAGCTTCAGCAGACCCGCCAGGCTCTGGAGGAATTGGCGCTCTTGGAGGGTGTCTGATGTCAGCGGAAAGCATCCTTATCCGGGCAATCGCCGATCTGCAGCCTGCCTGCCAGGAAAGTCAGCCCGCTATTACCAGAATGGAACAGTGGTTGACGGAATTGGAGCAAGCCACCTTGACCCAGGTCTTGTCCGACACTGGATTGCATGAGCAGGGGACTTTGGCGCGCGCGGTCGGGCATTTGAACCAGCAGCTACAGGAACACCGGGCAGGCTGGGCGACCTCGTGGACTGCGTTGATACCAGCGCAAGAGCTGGCGGAGCGTTTCCGCGACCGTATCATGCTGCTGGTGTTCGGCTCCTTTAATGCCGGGAAAAGTTCCTTGTGCAACTTCCTTGCCGAGCGGTTTCGCCGTCATGGGCAGCGTGTGGATTTTTTTCGTCTGGAAAAGGGGCAGTTGCAGGCCATGCCCGAGGGTTTTCAGGAAGGCGCTACAGAAACCACCGTGGCCTTGCAAGGCGTTTGTCTAGGCGACAAGCTGGTCTTGCTCGATACCCCCGGCCTGCATTCGGTCAATGCCCATAACGCGGCGTTGACACAGCAGTTTCTGGAAAGCACGGATGCGCTTTTGTGGCTGAGCAGTTCCAGTGCGCCGGGGCAAGTTCATGAGCTGGAGGATCTGCGGGTGGAATTGCGCCGCAACAAGCCTTTGCTGCCTGTAATTACCCGCAGTGATCGCATTGAGGAAGATGAGATCGACGACGAGATCGTCAAAGTGCTTTGCAACAAGACAGCTGATAATCGTCAACTGCAAGAAGAGGACGTCATGACGCGGGCAGCGCAGGCCCTGAGCCATTGGGGGCTGGACAGGGATGTGCTCAAACCGGCTGTGTCCCTGTCTGTTCACATGGCGCGCAGCCAACAGGATGAAGAGCAGGGGTTGGAGCAGGCGGGGTTTGCACGTTTATACGTGGCACTGCAAAACATGCTGGAGCCCGCTTTGGCCTACAAGCGACGCAAACCTGCTGAACTGCAATTACATCATCTAGAAGAGGCTATTCTGGAGCCCTTGACGGTGGGGATGGAACAGGCCGCTGCCCGACTGCATCAACGTATCCAAGAGCAAAGGCTTGTTTTGCAGGATGCCGTACACCTATTGGCCGAAGGTAGCTGGCGGCGGGTGGTGCCCCAATTGCCTGCAGTGCTTGAACAACATGCGGCCCAGCAAGATGTGGCCGCCGTGCGTAACGATCTCGCCCAGAATCTGGGCAAGGAATTTGCCGAGTTAAGCCGGACTGCCCTGGCGAACTTTCAGCTGTCGCAGCCAGACTTGCCGACGCTGAATCTGCCTGCTCATATAGGCTATGACGTTTTCCAGGAGCCGGGGGGAGGGCAGGCGCCACTGATCGACTACAACCGCCTGTACATCAGCTTGAGTGAGGCGGTGATGAATAGCGCCCAAGAGAGGGCGGTACAGGTGGTGGAGCAGGCTGAACAACGCCTGGAGCAGCTCACGCAGGAGCTGATTCAATTGGAAAACGCCGTGGCTGAGCGGGTCCAGGCCTTGGAGGCGATCAAACAGGATGTACAAACTGCGTGAGGCAGCATTAATTCGGTTTAGCATCGCACTATAAAGTACAAAAAGCAGGCTGGATTGCCATCCAGCCCCACGCTGATCGCATAGATTGTGGTTTATTTGTTGAAATGCTAATGAGAATTGTTATCGTTTCTATTTTTGTATTTTAAATCGCAGATGAAGTCGCTATGATGGTTGATACGGCATCCATGCCTTTGCAGGAGCGGTTTTGCAGCTCTTTGCGTCTGTCATAGGCATACCTGGATGGCGTCATTTTCTGGGGGTGCATGGCGATGAAACTGAAATCAAGTCTCTATTTTTCGCCCAATAAGGGAATATCGCCGAACTGGCGCCAACACTTGCGCCTGTGGGTTGGACTCATCATTTCCATGGGGGGCGTCTGGGCGATCTGTCATCAGTTCTGGTTGTACGCGCAAGATCACCCGGTGGTTTTACAGGCCCTGGTAGGAGGCTCCATCGCGGCACTGGCTACGGCGCTAGGCACCATACCCGTCATGTTTTCTCAAACCATGTCGCAGCGCACGCAAGATACGCTGTATGGTTTTGGGGCGGGGGTGATGTTGGCTGCCTGTGCCTTTTCGCTGGTTTTGCCGGGGCTGGAAGCGGCAAAGCAACAGCAGGTGTTTGGCCCTGGCGCCTGGGGGGCGGGTTTGGCTGTCGGCTTGTCAATCCTGCTGGGCGCTGCTGCTTTAATGCTGCTGGATCGTATCCTGCCTCATGAGCATTTCATCAAGGGGCGTGAAGGTTCGGGCCGCTCCTCCTCGGCTACCATGCGTCGAGCTTGGCTGTTTGTCATCGCCATTACCTTGCACAACTTCCCGGAAGGCTTGGCGATTGGGGTGGGATATGTAGGTAATGAAGGCGTACGTGCCAATGCCTTGGCCACAGGGATTGCCATTCAGGACGTGCCTGAAGGGCTGGTGGTAGCGCTGGCTTTGCTGGCGGCGGGATACAGCCGTACGTTTGCGGTGGTTCTAGGCATGGCCAGCGGTCTGGTTGAGCCCTTAGGGGCGGTGCTCGGTGCCGTTGCTGTCAGCAGTTCGCTGATGCTGCTGCCTTTTGGTTTAGGCTTTGCCGCTGGTGCCATGCTGTTTGTCATCAGTCATGAAATTATTCCGGAATCACACCGACAAGGGCATGAAAGCTTTGCAACCGGCGGTCTGATGATAGGTTTTGTCTTGATGATGTTGCTGGATAC
>JQGF01000021.1_pt1 | contig 13974 bp, 11 predicted proteins | sample 210201 | NCBI WGS metagenome assembly JQGF01 (sample SAMN02947780, study PRJNA257236) | wastewater metagenome | biome: Domestic wastewater sediments; material: Domestic wastewater soil sediments and water; isolation source: domestic wastewater sediment treated with ammonia and hydroxylamine at...
TACGTAGGTATGTATTGGCGATAAGAGCATCGTCTTCCGCACACCCCTTTAGCCTTGGCGCCGACTGATCATGCAGGACGCGTCCACAGTAACTCAAGGAGGAGCATCATGTCTTCATACTTCCCTCACGCCGGTGCCAAGTCGCGCTTGCACCGTTTTCCCCTGATTCAAGCCTCTGTGCTGACCAGCCTTCTGCTGGGGCTGTCCTCTGCCGCGCAGGCGGCAAGTCCGGCAGCCTGCGAGCTGGACCGCGCAGTCCGCTTTGGTGGCATGAATTGGGAATCGAATCTGGTCCTGACTGAAGTTGAGCGTTTTATCGCTGACAAAGGTTATGGCTGCAAGACCGAGGTCGTCTCGGTCGAGACGCTCCCGGCCTTGGCTGCACTGGAGCGAGGCGACCTGGATGTCAACTCGGAAATCTGGCTCAACAGTGTGGCTGACCCCTGGAAACAGGCCGAGGCCAAGGGAAATGTAAAACGTATTGGCGACATCTATATGGGCGGCGAAGCCTGGTTCATCCCACGCTATACCGCTGAGCGCCTGCCCGAACTGAAGTCGGCAGCCGACCTGCCCAAATTCAAGGATGAGTTCAAGGACCCGGAAGAGCCTGGTAAAGGCCGTTTTTATGGCTGCCCGGCAGGCTGGGGATGTGAAGTGGTCAGTGGCAATTTGTTCAATGCCCTGAAGTTGGGGGATACCTACACCTTGTTCTCGCCCGGTACCGGTGCCACCCAGAAGGCTGCGCTGACTTCTGCGTATCAGCGCAAGGAAAACGTGGTGTTCTACTACTGGTACCCCACGCCACTGGTGGGCTCTATGGATCTGGTCAAGCTGGAACTGCCGGCTTACGACGAGAAAAAGCATGGGTGTCTGACCGACCCCAATTGTGCCAATCCAGAGCCTAGTGACTACCCCGAAAACCCGGTATTCACGGCCGTGAATACGGAATTCTCCAAGCAGGCTCCCGAACTGACGGCTTTCCTGGCCAATGTCAGCATGCCCCTGGAGCTGATGAACGAAACCATGGCGCACATGGAAAAAACCGAAGGTGAACCCGAAGATGTGGCGCACTGGTTCTTGAAAGAACACGAGGACACCTGGTCCAAGTGGGTGCCTATGGAAGTGGCTCAGCGCGTAAAAGCCGCTCTTTAGTATTCGTGATGGTGTAGGGCGAGGCCGGCCTTGGTGGCTGCATCCTGTCTGGGTGCAGGAACCGAGCCGTACCTCGCTTTTCTGCCTGGCCCGTCCTGGGTCGGCAGGATCATGGCCGGGCCACAAGCCCGCGCTGCAAGCACGAGTTTTACGGAGTGTTTTTTATGTTTCCTGAGTTGATTGATCCGCGCGCCTTACGTTTGCCCATCGATCAGTTCGTTGGCGATCTGGTGGCCAATTATTCCAGTACCCTGCGGGCCATGACCCAGCCCCTGCTGGATATGCTGGTTTTCATGGAGTCGGTCCTGCGCAGCAGCCCTTGGTGGGCCGTGGTGCTGGTGGTGGTTCTGCTCGGTTGGCTGGCCAGCCGCCGTGTGCTGTTCTCCGTGGCCATGGGGGCCATGTTGTTTGTGATCGGCCTGATTGGCCTGTGGGATGCGGCCATGCAGACCCTGGCGCTCATGATTGTGGCCGTTTTTCTGTCTGTGCTGATAGGCATACCGCTGGGTTTGCTGATGGCCAGCTTCAATTGGCTGCGTCGTATCATGATGCCGGTGCTGGATGTGATGCAAACCATGCCCAGCTTTGTGTATTTGATCCCCGTGGTGATGTTGTTCAATCTGGGCAAGATCGCCGCACTGATTGCCACGATTATTTATGCCATTGCTCCCGTCATTCGCCTGACCGATCTGGGTATACGCCTGGTCGACAGCGAAGTGCTGGAAGCCTCTCGCTCTTTCGGCTCCAATCGTTGGCAGCAGCTCTATGGCGTGCAATTGCCTCTAGCCATGCCCAACATCATGGCCGGCATCAACCAGACAACCATGATGGCCCTGGCCATGGTGGTGATCGCCTCCATGATTGGTGTGCGCGGGCTGGGCTACGAAGTGCTGCAAGGCATTAACCGCCTGCAAGTGGGCCGTGGCCTGATGGCTGGCCTGGGTATTGTGCTGCTGGCCATCTTGTTTGACCGGATTACGCAAGAGTTCGGCCGTCGCTTTCAGACTCGGGAGGCCTCATGAGCAAGATTGAAGTGCGCAATATTTACAAGATCTTCGGCTCTCAACCCGAGCGCTGGCTCGATGAGGCTCGCAAAGGTGTGCGCAAGGACGAACTGCTGGCAAAAAGCGGCCATACCCTGGGCTTGCGTGACATCAGCCTGTCTATTGAGCACGGCAGCATTTACGTCATTATGGGCTTGTCCGGTTCGGGCAAGTCCACCTTGATCCGCCACTTCAACCGGTTGATTGAGCCAACTGCCGGGCAAATTCTGGTGGACGATGTGGATGTGATGAGTCTGGACGGCAAGGCACTGATGCAGTTCCGTCAGCAAAAGATCAGCATGGTCTTTCAGCGCTTTGGCCTGTTTCCGCATCGCACCGTGCTGGAAAATGCGGCCTATGGCCTGCAGGTACAAGGCATGGGGCGCGCGGCTCGCGAAGAAAAAGCCACGTATTGGCTTGAGCAGGTTGGGTTGCAGGGCTTTGAAAGGCAGTATCCGCACCAGTTGTCTGGCGGTATGCAGCAGCGTGTGGGTCTGGCTCGTGCCCTGGCAACCGATGCCGACATCCTTTTGATGGATGAGGCCTTCTCGGCTTTGGACCCCTTGATTCGGCGCGAAATGCAGGATCAGTTGCTGGAGCTGCAGGCTCGTTTGAACAAGACCATTGTGTTCATTACGCATGATCTTGACGAGGCCCTGCGATTGGGGAACCGGATAGCCATTCTGAAAGATGGCGAGCTGATTCAGGAAGGGTCTCCCGAGGACATCCTTCTGTCACCGGCCAGCGATTATGTTCAGGCGTTCCTGCAGGACGTGAACCGCAGCAAAGTGCTCAATGCCGCCCATGCCGTGCGCGATTCCAGCAAGACCCTGACCTTTACCATGCGTACCCGGGCGGTTCATGCGCTTGAGCGTTTGAGCGAGCGCGGCGTGCGTTATGCACCGGTGCTCGATGGCAAACGCTTGGCGGGCGTGCTGATGCGTTCGCGGGCGCAGGAAGCTGTGCAGCAAGGTGCGCGGGATATTTCCGCGTTCGTAGATGAGATGAGTTCGGTACCCGCCACCATGGGACTGGATGAGATTCTCGGTCAATTGTTGCGTAGCAGCGAGCCCTTGGCGGTTACCGGTGAGAACGACGAGTTTCTGGGTTTGCTCTCGCGCAGCAAGGTAGTGGATCTGGTTAGCCCACTCATTGATGCGGTCGAGGCATCACCCAACACCGTCAAAGACGATACTGCGGCAGTTCTGGAGGCCATTGAGGGCAGCCAAGTGCGTTGACGAACGTGTTGTTGTGCCGCAGCAAACAAGAAAAGGGCCTGTTTCCTAACAGGCCCTTTTCTTGCTGGGTTCTTCGTGCTGCAGGCAGTACCGGATGGGTTTGTCGGCCCCCACTGGTAGGGGTGCCTGTTCCTCCCAACTCAGGGGCGCCTTTACCCGCCCTTTTATAAGTGCGGCGAGCTCAAGGCGCTAAGCAGCAGCCTCTTGCCTATTGATGGGTGCAAGTCTTGCGCCGCGCGGGATTGTAGAGACGCAATATGTGGCTGTACCAGAACAGCAGCAGCAAGGCGGAGGCTCCCAATCCCAGACTGGCCATGGTCCACAGGCTTGCGGCGCCTAGGGGAGCGCCGGGTGCCAGCCATTGAATGATACTGTCCAATGCTCCGGCGCCTGGGCCAAAACCAAACCACCAGCCTCCACCCAGCCCCAGCACGCTCAAAGCGAAAAACTGCAGCAGCATGGGTACAAAAGCCACTTTGTAAGCGCGCAGCAGATAGGAGATCAGGCACTGGAACGCATCGCAAAAGTGGAAGAAAGGCAGTAGCTGCAGCAAGAGCAGGGCCAGCAGGGCGACATCGGGATCGTCGGTGTAGGCATTGGCCAGGCTGGGTCGCAGCAGCACCAGCAAGGTAATGGTAAGGGCAACCCCGGCCAGTACGATGGCCAGGCTTAACATGCCCACATGGCGGGCACGATGAAACTGTCCCGCGCCAATCGCCTGTGCGCTGACTGAGGCGGCTGCTACGCCCACTGCCATAGGCACCATAAAGCAGACGGCGGCCAGATTGGCCATGATCTGGTGAGCGCCAGACGCAAATACACCTTCACGCGCGACGAGCAAGGCCATGAAGCTGAAGGCGCAGATTTCAATCAGGTAAGAGCCGCCCATGGGCAGACCCAGGCGCAGCAGTTCTTTCTGTGCTGCCCAGGTGGGCAGGCCCAGTTTGAGGCTAAAGGGTTGGTAATAGCGGTCGGCACGTAGCAGCCATAGGCCGGCGGCCAGCATCAGCCAGGACACGACCGTGGTCGCCAGACCTGAGCCTACGGCACCCATTGCCGGCAAACCCAGTTTGCCAAAAATCAGCACCCAGTTGAATAGAGCCTTGAAGGCCACGCTGAACAGGTTGATCAACATGACCGCCTTGGGATGCGAGGTTGCCGTCCCCAGGCAGTAAATTGTCCTGAATACCAGAGCGGCAGGCAAGGCCAGTATCAGGCTGCGCAGATACCAGGTGACCCGCTCATGAACCTCAGGGCTCAGGTCACCTGACCAGCGCAGCCATATATCCGGAAACGCCAGCCCCAAGGTGCCGATCAGGGTGAGCAAAAGGGCCAGCCATACTCCTTGCCCCCACCAGCGGCCCACTTCTGTAAGGCGGCGTGCGCCAAATTGCTGGGCAATGATCGGGATCAGGGCGTGGATGACCCCCATTAAACCGATAAAAACGGTGATGTAAATGGAAACGCCCAGGCCCATGGCCTGCAGGTCTATGGCGCTGCTGTGGCCAACCATCACCGTATCCAGAACGCCAAAAGCGATACCTGCCCAGGAGCCGACCAGCACGGGCCAGGCCTGGCGCAGGATCTGGCCTGCCTGACCCTTCCAGTTGTGATGAAACACGGAGGACATGATGAAAACTTAGTGAGCCTGTATGCGCAGCAGACGAAATGCTTCGTGACGATCTGGCCCGCGTTTGCCTTGCCAGAGCTGGACGGCATTGTCCGGAATAGGGGCCTTGCCGTCCTGCAGATCGCGCAAGGAGAACTGTTCCAGTACCAGGGAGCAGCGATTGTCGAAGTTGATGTTGATGTTGTCAAACACCAGGAAGGAGGCCCGTTGTCCCGAGCCCAGTCCCCAGGAGCGCAGGCATTCGCCGGGCTGCTTGTGTTCACGCAAAGCCGCGGACAATTCGCCAGACACTTCGCGGTAACTACGTACGTAGTCTAACGAAGGCATCCACAGCGTGACCAGCAGGAGCCAGGTCGTAATCAGGCCACCCGCCGACAAGACGGTACCGCGCAGCAAGCCAGGCGGATTGCTTGACAGGCGCCAGCGCACCAGCGCAATCCAGGCAAGCGTGCCGAGCACGGCAATGATCATGACCGGCCAGGAGATGAACGTGTCGTATCCCTGGGTCTGGCGGGCAATATTGTGTGAAATCTGCCGTGGCCAGCCCGTTTGCTGGGCGATCCAGCCCAGCCAGACCGTGGCTGCCGTCAGTGAGAAACACATGATGGCAAACCAGTCCAGGGTGTTGATGACCCCCCGACGCAAGGTGGGCAGCGAGAAGGCAGCCAGAATGGCGCAGGGAACCACCAGCAAGGCATATTCTGGCTCGAAAGCATCGCGCATGAAGAGCAGGCTGAGCAAGGGGACCAGAAAGCTGATGGCGGGCACATAAATGTGGGGCGCCTTGAGCCAACTGCGCCATTGCCACAGCGCCAGCAAGGCCAAAGGCCAGATCGGCCAGAGGAACCACAGCAGATCGCGCAGGTTGTTCAACTGCTCCTTGAAGCCGGCCCACCCCCAGGCGGCCAGATGCCAAAGACGCCATTGCTCGGTCCAATACACGCTGACCCGTTTGGCGGGTATCCACCATGCCATGATGATTGCCAGCGTCAGGACAGCACTGAGGGCCAGCCATTGGCTATGCTGGCGCAAGGGGCCCCGGGGAATAAAGCACAAAACGGTTGCCAGCATGATGGGGCCGGCTCCCAGCCAGCCACGGGTCAGGAAGCAGGCGCCCAGGGACAGGCCCAGCATGATCGCCCCCGATGCCGGGCGGTCGAACATGCGCACCAGGCTGTATAAAGCCAGTGCCTGCAAAGCGATGATGGCCGGCACTTCCGAGGTTTCGTGCATGCGCCAGATGATGCCCACGGTTGCAACGGTCAGCAGCAAGGTGGCATCGGCAATCATGCGTCCATATGCGGTGGAGGACGGCTCGCCTCCGAAGGGCAGACGCAGCGGTTGAGCCTCTGGGCGGCGGGCCAGCCAGTATGCACTGTGCCAGACCGAGGCCGCCAGCATGCCGAACCACAGCAGATTGGGCAGGCGGGATGCCACGATGTTGGCATTCAGCTCGGAGGTGAAGAGTTTGAGCAGGGGGGCAAAGAGCGTGATGAACAGGGCACCCAGCCAGGTGCTCAGTGGGCCGTCCTGGGCATGGGCCAGATCTCCTACCTGGGGCAACAACAGGGCCTGACCGCTGGGGTCAGACAAAGCGGTCAACATGGTCGCCAGCCCGATGACATCGTCTGCTTTCCAGGGGTCACGAAAAAACAGGCCCGCAAGAATATAGATGGTCCCAACAACAAGAAGAACCAGGCGGGGGAGTTTGACGGCAGCGGTGGCGGTCAGGCGGGCAGGGGTGGAGGTGGGTATGAGGCTGGATGACACGTCTAGGGTAAAACAGTCTGTTGATTCGCCCTATCTTAATGCAAAGGGGGCGCCTTGGCCGCGAAATTTGCGGTAAAAAAGGACCCCCACGCAGCGCCTTGGGCTTGCGCTCCACCTCGCGGCCTGAATGCGGCTTGGATTCGCCAGGCACACAGCAGTTCGCAATGAGCTGTTGTGTATCCGGACTCATCCCCGAGGGGGCTATTGACCTTGGGGCGGCCCGGCGGATAAAAAAAGGCAGCCAAAGCTGCCTTTTTGCGCTGAACGCGGTATGCCGAGAAAGAGAGCTTATTCGCCTTTCTTGACGGTACCAGCCGTGCGGGCAAAACGGGCGCGGAATTTTTCAACGCGGCCAGTTTCCACGATACGGGTTTGAGCGCCCGTGTAGAAGGGGTGCGACTCGGACGTCACGTCACACTTGAACAGCGGGTAGGTCTTGCCGTCTTTTTCGGTGGTTTCGCGAGTCTGGACGGTGGAACGGGTGATAAAGGAGTTGCCCGTTTGCAGGTCCAGAAACACCACGTCACGGTATTCTGGGTGAATGCCTTCTTTCATGATGATTCCTGTTTTGACAAGTTAGGACCGCCAGCAAGGCACGTATCTACAAAAAATGGCGTAAAGCAGGGCTCACGTCCTCGTCCTGTAAATACCGGCACTAAAAAGCTAGAGGACTGTTTTTTTAACCGGGTTTGTAAAGCGCCCGATTGAATAATGCCTAAAGACTTTTTGCCACGTATCCGATAAAGCCTGAAATTTTAGCATTGAGCAGGCGCTTTTCAAAGAAAACTCGGCAAAAGCGCGGCACAAGTGCAACAAGGCGTGGATTGAACCGCCCCGTGTCTGCCTGGAAAGCACGCAAAACCGTGCCTGGCCGTGCCGCAGAGAAGTGGCAGCTCTATGTGTTCGAACACGGGGTGCCTAGTGCTGGTGGCGGGTGCTTCCTATCGTGCGGACGAGGTCGAGTCGAGAAGGTCAGTGGATGGTTGGCAGTTCGCGTCCTGCTGTCAGTCCAGAGAGCGGAGAATGGCACGAACCGGGCTCGCATCTGCCTGAATCAGGGCCAGAGGCAAAGCGATGAGCTCGTAGTCGCCCGGAGCAATTTCGTCCAACACCAGATTTTCGAGCACGCGCATAGCATGATGACGTAGGACCTGATGACTTTCCAGTGTCTTGCTGCTGGCCGGATCGACGCTGGGCGTGTCGATGCCCACCAGTTGTATGCCCTGGTCGGCTAATAATTGCAAACTTGAAGGGGCGAAGGCTGTGAAATGATCGCTCCAGGCATCGTACTTGGCCTTGGCGGTGGTACTGACCAGGATGCGCGGCGGGCAATTGCTCAAATGAGGCAGCAGATCGGCTGGCTCGATCAGTGGGCGGCCATGACGGGCGTGGATGACGCGGCAGGGTCCCAGAAATGGCTCCAGCGCCATGTGGCCGGCACTTGGGCCGTGAGGGTCGTAGTGCAGGGGGGCGTCGGCATGCGCCCCCAGATGGGTAGACAAGCGGATTTCCGCCACATTGACCGGGCAGTGGGTGTCCAGGGTGGCTGTCCAGCGTTGCTGGTAGGCGGTGTCACCGGGGAAAACCGGCGATCGATCACTGACAGGCGGGGAAATGTCCCAGATCGTACGCATGCTGTGCTCGCTGCTGCTAAAAGAAGTAAGAGTCAGTGTAGAGGATTCCCGGCCCATCGGCGTGGCGGTGCGCTTGGCTCTAGCCTGATCCGGGCGACAACGTGACAAGGTCCTGTATCGGGCATCGAAATCAGCGCATTACCCAGTCTCACTGCACGGGGCGCCACCATTGTGCGCTGTAAAAAAGCAGCCCGAAATCCGTGTCACGGTTGCGTTTCGGGCTGCGTCCCGCTCAAGGCGGGCACACTGTTTCAGCCTTTATGCTGCCGCTTGCGAAAGGACAGAATCCATAAGCCCACGGCCAGCTCCAGAGCCGCGATAATCCACAAGCCACTTTGGAAGCTGCCGCTGGAGTCTTTGAGGGCGCCCAACATAAAGGGCGCGCCAAAGCCGGCCAGATTGGCGACAGAGTTAATGAAGGCCACCCCGATAGCTGCCGCCGAGCCCGCCAGGACCGCGTTGGGCAATTGCCAGTAAACAGGAATGCATCCCATGGTGCCGGACACGGCAATAATCAGGCTGATAAAGGCCAGGGCAGTGTTATTGCCCAGGAACAGTCCTACCCCCGCCAGACCGATTGCTCCGATGATGACAGGGACGCCGGTGTGCAGACGGGCTTCGCGATGACGGTCGGCACTAAAGCCCAGCGCCAGTTGAAAGACCGCTCCAAAGACATAGACCAGTCCGACCAGCAGGCCAACCTGTAAAGGATCGCTGGGGCCCAGTGAGCGAACCAGGGTGGGCGCGAAAAAGGCCAAGGTGGAGTTGGCAGCCACAATGCCAAAAAACATCAGGGTCAAGGTCCACAGGTCGGGGTTGCCCAAGGCTTTTTTGAAGCTGTGTTCGCGTGGTCCTGCGGCCTTGGCGTCCAGAGCCAGTTCTTGCTTGATCAGATCTTTTTCCCGTTGACTGAGCCAACTGGCTTTTTCGGGGCTGTCGACGATGAACATCACGGCCAGAATGCCAGCAAAAATTGTGGGCAGCCCTTCAAGCAGGAACAACCATTGCCAGCCAGACCAGTCGTTGACCCCGTCCAGGCGGGTCATGATCAGGCCCGCCAGGGGCGCGCCTACGACCGAGGCCACCGCCGAGGCCGAGATGAAGACCGCGAAGGCTTTGGCTCGCCGATGAGCCGGGAACCAGAACGTCAGGAACAGCAGCACGCCAGGCTGAAAGCCGGCCTCGAACGCACCCAGCAAAAAGCGCATCACATAAAAGTAGGCAGCTGTTTTGGTAAACATCATCAGCACACAGATCAGCCCCCAGCCAAAGGCGATACGGGCCAAGGTCTTGCGCGCACCAATGCGCAGCAGCAACCAGTTGCTGGGTACTTCAAAAAAGAAATACCCCAGAAAGAAGATCCCCGCGCCTATGCCGTACACCGTTTCGGAGAACCCGAGTTCGGGCTGCATTTGCAGTTTGGCAAAACCAATATTGAGCCTGTCTATCCAGGCCAGCATCCACAGCAGAAAAATAAAGGGCAAGATCCGCCACATGACCTTCTTGTAGATCTGGTCCAGTTCTTGTTTATCAGCGGACAAGGCGCGCGCGCCGTCCACGAGGGTGCTGCTCGTCATTGAAGTCTCCTGAGGTGGGTACCGCGTGTTAAGGCTAAGTGGGGGGCAGGCGCTGGGCCATCAGCTCGCAGGCAGCAACGATGGGGTTGATGACGGGGACGGCCAGCTTGTTTTGCAGCGCCTGTGCGCTTTGTGCCAGGGGCCCGCCGCCGATGATGACGGCCCGCGCGCCGTCTAGCTCAATACATGCCGCGACGCTGTCGGCCAATTCCTGATACTGACGCTGCGGCGCCTGGGCCAGATCCAGCGGAGCGGTGGGGGTCAGGCGCAGGCCCGAGAATTGTTCGATCCAGCCATAGCGTCTGACCTGATTCAGAATCGATTGCTCCAGCTGTGGCGTGGTGGTGGCGATGCCAAAAGGGGAGCCTGCCTGCACGGCTTGCTGCATGGCAGCCTGTCCTATACCGATCACCGGTATGCTCACGCTCTGGCTCAGGGGCTGCAGGCCAGGGTCACCAAAAGCGCCGATGATGACACCGTCCGCGTTCCTGACCTGAGCCAGTACCAGCGGGTGTTCCGCCATGGCGGCAGCCTGCTCCAACTCCTCCTGGGTGGTCAGCATGCCTGGGCCTTGGGGAGCGCTTAGCCCCCGGACCTGGATATCGCTTCGCTGCAGGCTTTGGAAGCACGCCTGGGCGAGCGCCACCATCATGTCCGTCGTGGGGCGGGAGGTGTTGGGATTGATGAGCAGTACGGTATGAGACATAAATACGAGGGCCGCAGCAACACGGCTTATCCAATTGAAATCAGGTATCGAGGGGGCGACCAAAGGTTTCGGGTGCCAATTGCAGAACCGCGGCAAAGGTGATGTACATCCCCGCCATCAGGGAGAACATGCCGGCTACGCCATGAGCTTCCAGTACCCAGCCGCTCAGCGTCGGGATGAAAGCGCCCGCCAGGGTACCCAGGGCCAGAATGAATGCGGTTCCAAAGGCTCGCACACGGGTGGGATAAAGCTCGGGGGCGAAAATCCAGATGGTGGTGTTCAGCAGCAGGACGCAAAACTGGAAAGCTGCGCCAAACAGCAGCACCAGATAAATATTGGTACTTAGAAATCCGAAGGCCAGGCCACTGGCGCAGGCCAGCAAGGCTCCCGTGGTAAAGACACGTTTGCGGGGCAGACGCGACCCCAGCCAGGAGGCGGTCAAGGCACCCAGCAGACTGCCTGATTGCATCAGGATCGTAAAGGTGTAGCTTTTCACCAGCGAGTAGCCTTGTTCGACCAGCAAGGTGGGCATCAGCGTCAGAACCGTCAGTTGTGCCCCGTAGGTCATGCACACGGCGATGCCGGTGACCAGTGTACGCATGGCCAGAGGGCCTTGGAAAATCTCGCCCAAGCGCACACGTTCGACTTTTTGCCCTTGCGGACCGCTGTGCAGATAAGGGTAGGGCTGGGCAACAGGGCGGCCCAGCTTGCCCGAAGCCAGAATGTTCAAAACCTGATTGGCCTCTTCGATCCGGCCTTGCGACACCAGAAAACGCGGCGTTTCAGGTATGTAGCGACGATAGAACAGCACCATAAAAGCGGGCATGACCAGCAGGCCAAATACCCAGCGCCAGCTTTCAGGGCCGGGGAACAGGGTGAAGACCAGCAGGCCGAAAGCGGGGGCGAGCATATTGCCCAGGCCGCCGCCTGCCACGTTGATGGTGCCCACGGCGGTTCCGCGAAAGCGCGAGGAGCAGAACTCGGCCAGCATGGTGACGGCAATCGAGATTTCGCCGCCTAGACCAAAGCCCACAATGACCCGGCCCAGCCCTAACACCCAGTAGCTGGGGGCCAGGGCGCAGATCAGGGCTCCCAGCGTAAACAGCGCCAGATTGATGGTCAGCATGACGCGTCGACCATAGTGGTCGGCGATATAGCCCGAGAGCAAGCGCCCCAGGGCAGCAGCGGCGAAGGTCAGGGTGTTCAGAAAGCCGACGTCACGCGGTGTCAGCCCCCAGTGTTCCTGCAGCAGCGGGCCGACCAGGCCCACGGCATTTTGCTCCAGCACATCAAAGAGCACGCCCAGCAAAATCAGGGCCAGCACTTTGCGGTGCGAATGGGTGACGCCTATGGTTTCCAGCGAGTTTTCCAGTTGCTGCTGAACCGTAGGGTGATCGCTGGCCGTAGAACTGGCCGGTGCCGGCCCGGTGTCGGCTGGCAAGGTTTGCTGCTTGCTAGACATGGTTTCTCCTCGTTTCAGGACGCGTATGGCCCAACATCATTTTTTCACTCATTATGAAAATGAAAAAATCTTTTCAAAACTAGGGTAAACGAGAAAGTTTTTGCATATCTTGCGTAAGACTAGGGCAGGGTGTTGATATAAAAGGATTTTTAATAAAAAAAGGATCATCGCAATTTGCGTATGATCCTTATACGATTCCTGCCATGACATCGCCGGGGGCGGGCACACCTGGCTGGGTGGGCGTGCTGGATAAGTGCCTGTGAGGCGAGGGCGGTAAGCTACAGCTCCAGAAAGCTGTCGTGGAAAGCCTCTACCAGGCCTAAATGACGACGTCCGGCAGGACCGGCTTGATCCATGACCTGGCTCAGGATCAAATGGCAAAGGCCGATCACGGCCACATGGTTATCCAGCACACCGGGCGATTGGACGTCACAGCGCAGGGTCCAGCGACAGGCGCTTTTCTCTGCGCTGAGCTGGTCAGTGATGTGCAGCACATTCGGGTTCAGCTGCGCCATCTGTTCAATAAGCTGGTCCATATTGCGCACCCGACGGCGCAGGGCAAAAATGACCACCACGTCGTCGGCATGTATGCCTGCCAGATGTTCGCCCATGGTCTCACCCGGGCCAGGAATCAGTTGAGCCTCGGGGACGATTTGGAGCAATTGCCAGCGAAAGTAGCTGGCCAGGGCCTGGCTGGAGCGAAATCCCAGCACCCATACCTTGCGCGCATCCAGAATGGACTGAGCCACCTCCTTGAGCAGCGATTCGGGCAGGCGTCGGTATGTGGAGGCCAGATTGTTCTGACTTTGCTGCAAATGCGTCGTCAGTGATCGTTCGGCTTCCGTTTCGGTGGCTGCCAGCAGCAGAGGAGAACCCGCTTTTTTTTCAGATCGGACTTGTTTGCGGGCCGCTTCATAATTGCGATAACCCAGTCGCCGGATGAAGCGGGTGACAGTCGCATTGGATACATGGGCCAGGGACGCCAGTTCGGAGGCCGTGTAGCCCGCCAGATCCCCCGGAAAGTCCAGGGCAAATTCCGCCAGGCGTCGTTCAGATGGGGAGAGATCGTGAAGAATGTCACGTATGCGTCCGACAAAGGACTTCACGGCGGTATCAGACATAAGGTTCCGTACTCAGCGTTGGTGTGTTCTGGATTTTACGGGCAAGCGTGTCAAACGGTGGCAAAAACCGGTATGCGCCGTCGGGCAGCAGGTTACAGATCTCCGCGTTCGGCCATGGAGACGGTCTGACTGGGGGTGACAATAATATGGTCCAGCAAGCGGATATCCACCAAGGCCAAGGCCTGACGAATATGGCGGGTCAGACGGATATCGGAGGCGCTGGGGTGCGCGGCGCCCGAGGGGTGGTTGTGGGCCAGAATCAAGGCGCAGCTGTGATGGCGCAGGGCTGAGCGCACAATTTCCCGAGGGTAGACCGATGCTTGATTTATCGTCCCCCGGGCGATCTCTTCCGCACAGATCAAGCGAAGCTGGTTGTCCAGGAACAGGGCCAGACAGTGTTCCACTGGCAAATGACCCAGATGGGCCAGACAGTATTCGCGCACTTTGTCGGCATGGTTCAGCACTGGCAGGCCGTTTAGGGATTCCAGGGCGCAGCGGCGTTGCAGCTCGCGGATGACCAATAGTTCCGTGCATTTGGCTGGGCCGATTCCATCCAGTTGGCGCAGGGCTGAAGCATCGGCCGATAATAATCCTTTGAGTCCGTTAAAATGGTCCAGCAACATCTGGCCCAGCTCGACAGC
>JQGF01002049.1_pt1 | contig 13914 bp, 12 predicted proteins | sample 210201 | NCBI WGS metagenome assembly JQGF01 (sample SAMN02947780, study PRJNA257236) | wastewater metagenome | biome: Domestic wastewater sediments; material: Domestic wastewater soil sediments and water; isolation source: domestic wastewater sediment treated with ammonia and hydroxylamine at...
GAATCAGGGATGCGCCACCAAAATTTAAGCGGCTCACAGCAATGTGAGCCGCTTTTTCTTTGCTCCGCCGTTTTGGTCGTGCTGCGCGCAATCTATTTGGTAGGGCTTATCTTGCCGCCGCCACGGTTTTGGGCCTAGTGCGCCATTCTGCTTGCCGACTAGTGCCCAGGCTGATGCTGTGTCTGGTGGATGTGGCCGATACTCTTTGCCTGGACTGTGTCCGCTTTGGCGGGTAGCTCACGGTGTTGCAATTTGCTGTTCGGGGCGCTGGCATCGTCGCATGCTCTGACAAATCTAACGCTTAAGCTCCCGTCCCTAATGGATGACCATTCGCGTCAGCGATGAGCGGGAGACTCGTGGCCCTGGGGTTGTCCGTATTGCTCATTCGATTACATGTGCAGATGCGATGCGGCTGGGCTGCACTGCGTATTTCATCGCTGTAGTTATGTCTTTTTCTGGGTCAAAGAATGAGCAGGGAAGGCTGCCCCTTTGAGAAACGGCTCTCGCCGTGTGTGACGTACGGTTTTAGTGGCCCGCCCAGCAGTGGCCTTGTTGTGGGGTAGACATGGGTGCTTGCCTGGGTGTCTGCTCGGGGCCTATTCGAGCCGGTTTGCTCAATCCCTGCTATGCTCAACTTGGCTGAGGGCTTGTTCGTGATGATTTGACCCTTCAGTTGTGCCTTTATACCTTAAGGCACTGCCGAATATCCTCTTGTCTGTTTCCTGTTGCCACGCATAAACCGGGCACATGGGAAACAAGTGCAAATTTAATCAAACTGGAGAGAGAGACATGGGTACTAAAATTGTGACTGAAGCTGATCGTAAGCGTACTCCGGCCCCCGCCGCTCCCAAGGGTGTCACCCTTAGCACAAAGTGCCGGGGTCAACGTGTTAGTCAGGAGCGTGGTGCGCATACTCGCAACAAGAAAAATCCTGGCAAGCGCGCACATTCGGGGTAATGTCTTGGGGGGCGTCACTGGTGTTCTTATGCCTTCTTGGTGATGCCACTGGCCCCAGTTTTTTACGCTTGTCCGCCCGCTGTTCCAGACGACGCTATAGTGCGGCAAGGTGAATCAGTAATGCGGCATTCAGATAAAGAAAACGGCCACCCAGCAAGGGTGGCCGTTTTTTTTGGTGTTCAAACCGTCGGTGATGGACTCTGGGCTCATAGAGTTTGGGTGGTGCGGAGAGAGGGCGATTAGCTCTGTTTTTTGCCGCACAGTGTCTGGCCCCTAACTCCTCAATGCCAATGCGCATGGCCTTTCCTGCTGCACATGAGCGCCTTTCTTGTCAGGATAAGCCCTCTATAAGACGGGTCCAGTGGGCTGCACGGCTTGCGGTTTACACCGAACGTGTCAGCCCTCCATCCACTTTGATGTTCTGACCCGTAATGTAAGCGGCGCCGTCTGACAGCAGGAACGCAATGGTCGCCGCAATTTCCTCGGCCTTGCCATAGCGCCCCATCGGTACGCTGTCGCGCCGCTCGTCGGTCGCTGGCAGGCTATCAATCCAGCCAGGCAGCACGTTGTTCATGCGCACATTTTGGGCTGCATAGCTATCCGCAAAAATCTTGGTGAAGCTTGCCAATCCGGCGCGGAATACCGCCGAAGTGGGGAACATTTCCGCAGGCTCAAACGCCCAGGCGGTCGAGATGTTCACGATAGCGCCGCCGCCTTGCGCTGCCATGATGGGGGCCACCAGTCGGGCGGGGCGCACAGCATTCAAGAAGTAGATGTCCATGCCTGTGTGCCAGTCTTCGTCGCTGATGTCCAGGATGGGGCCGCGTGGGCCGTGCCCGGCCGAGCTGACCAGTGCGTCAATGCGTCCCCATCGGTGCATGGCCATGTCGACCAGTCGTTTCAAGTCCTCGTTGCACTGGTTGGATCCCGTCAGTCCGATGCCGCCTAGTTCATTGGCCAGTGCCTCCCCTTTGCCGGATGAGGACAGGATGGCGACCTGATAGCCATCTTGAGCCAGTCGACGTGCGGCCGCGGCCCCCATGCCGGATCCCCCAGCGCTGATAAGAGCAACTTTTTCTATAGTCATATAAGGCTCCTTGTTAAGTGATTAACGTTATTATTTCAGTCTGATGGGAAAAAATCAGGCGTTAAATAAACGTCTTAGACTGTAGAAAAACTATTGCCTATACCATGAGCTCCTCACGTCGTTCCCTGCCTTCCTTAAATGCCTTGCGCGCCTTCGAAGTGTCGGGGCGCAGGCTCAGTTTCCGAGCAGCGGCTCAGGAGCTGGGGGTGACGCAGGGGGCGGTGGCGCAGCAAGTCAGGGCCTTGGAAGAGCATTTAGGTGTGGTGTTGTTTCAACGTCGGCCGCGTGGACTGCACTTGACGGGGCGGGGGGCGGCGTATCTGGCCGATGTCACCCGTGCTTTTGATACGCTAAGCGAGGCGACAGGGCGTTTACTAACGCGCCCGGATACCGTCACCATCAGTGTCACGCCCACCGTTGCGGCCAAGCTATTGATTCCACGGCTGGGAGATTTGCAAACTCTGCTGCCGGATGTGGAGTTGCGCACCGTGGCAACGGAAGCCTTGTCGGATTTTGAACGCGACCAGGTCGATATTGCGGTGCGTCTGACTCGTCCTCCCTTTGCGGCGGATCTAGAGGCACAGTTGTTGTTTCGTCAAGATGTGGTCGCGGTAGCCAGCCCTGGACTGGTAGGGAATGCCGCACTGCCTTTGTCCATGGAGCAGTTGCATGCCTTGCCGCTGTTGCATGATGCGCAGAATCATTGGGCTGCTTTCTTGAAAACCCCTAGAAAACTGCCCGGTGCGGTGTTCAATCAGACCACTCTGGCACTGGATGCCGCATTAGCCGGCCAAGGGGTGGCATTGGCTTGCAAGGCGTTTGTAGCCAGGGATCTGGCGGCCGGCCGTTTGGTGCAGGTGGCGCATGCGGGGACCGTGGGCGCGGACTTTTATTTGCTGCGCAAGCGTTCGACCCCCGCCCGAAAGTCGGTCGAGGCGGTATGGGACTGGTGTTTGCATAGGCTATTAATTGACTTGCCTGACGCGCCGCTCATTTGACCGGTTCTTGGCCGGACTGTGCCTTGGCGACGAGGCTGGCGCAGTATCGCGCTGGTCTTGCGTGGGGTGTTTTTGGTGTTCCTGATGCGAGGGGCTACACTGGCCGCACTTCTGGTGCGGTAGCACCCAGCTTTTTACAGGAAAAAAATATGAGCACACCGCTTCCCTGTCCTCAGTGCACCTTGGAAAATACTTACCATGACACCGAGCAATGGGTCTGTGCCGATTGTGGCTATGAATGGCAAGATAATCATCAAACGACGGATGTCGAAACGGACGAGGACGAGCTGATTGTCAAAGACAGCAACGGCAATGTGCTGCTTGCGGGCGACGATGTGATTCTGATCCGGGATTTGAAGGTCAAAGGTTCCAATACCCTGAAAAAGGGTGCCAAGGCCAAAGGCATTCGTCTGGTTCGAGGTGACCATGAGGTCGATTGCAAAATTGATGGCATCAGCTACTTGCTGAAAGCCATGTATTTGAAGAAAGCCTGAGCATTCAGGCTGGGTTTCGCCAGGCGCCGCATTGTAATGCGGCGCTTTTTTTTATGCCTGATCGCCAAGGGAGTGACAGCGATCAGCACATTCAAGGAGTTCTGACAGCGGTAAATCAGATGCCTGGCGCGTATATAATAATGAGAATGATTATTGATTATATAAATTGATCGCCTTTTCATGTCCAAGCTGACGGCGGCCTTTCTGGCCCATTATCCGGATCTGATCCGCTATTTGCGCAGGCGCACGCATTGTCCTGAACTGGCACAGGACTGCGCGCATGACACCTGGTTGCGCTTGCTGGAAAAGGGCAAGCAGGTGCAGGCCGATAACCATCGCGCGTATGTATTCAAAGTGGCGGCCAATATCGCTGCAGACTGGTATCGACGCCATACGCGTGAGCAGCGTGCTGTCGACGGGTACGCTTTGAGCATCGCCCATCACCATGCCCCTGATACCTATGAGGAAGTGCTGGCCAAAGAGATCTTGCAGCGTTTAGAGCACGCCTTGATGGCCCAATCCCCCCGCAGCGTGCGTATCTTCATGATGCATCGTTGCGAGGAGCTGAGTTATGCCCAGATTGCCCAAAAGCTGGGCGTCTCCGAAAGTACGATTGAGAAGCATATGATGCGCATCTTGCTGGTGGCCCATCATGTTCTGATGACGACGGCATGAGCGCGCTGCCTGATCCGACCTGGAGCCCAGTCGATGAGGACGCGGCCCGTTGGGTATTGCGCAACGCCCAGGGCCGGCTGCCGCCAGGGGGCAGGGCCGAGTTTGAGGCCTGGTACGCGGCCGATCCCTTGCACGCGCGAACCTACGATGCCCTGGCGGCAAGTTGGCGACGACTGGGGCAGTTGAAGGTGTTGCCGGTGGCGCGCAAGAGAGGCAAGCCTGGTTTCAAGGCCTTGTTGGGGGCCTGTGTAATGGTGGCTGCGTCTTTGCTTGCCTGGCAAGCCTGGCAGCAACACGGAACGATCAGCAGCGGGATAGCGTTGACCCGGCTGACTTTGCCAGATGGTTCCTTAGCGATTCTGGACGCGCACACGCGTGTACGTTTGCACTTTGAAAAGGGGCAGCGACACGTTCAGCTGGAGGCAGGCCGGGCCTTTTTCCAGGTAGTGCCGAGCAATGACAAGACAGGTCCCTTTACGGTGGTGGCGGGCCCGGCGCAGGCGATGGCCTTGGGTACACAGTATGAGGTCAGTCTGAACGGCCAGCTCAGCCGCGTTGCGGTTTACGAACACACGGTACGTGTGCAGTGCCACGTTTGCGACACCGCCCAAGCTGTGATCCTGCAGCCCGGTGAGCGTGCCACCGTGACCGGCAGACGGCTGCAGACGCTGAGTTCACCGCCGGGACAGGCGGACACAGCCCCGGCCTGGACACGCGGCTTGCTCAGTGTTGATGATATGAGTGTGCATGAGTTGGCCCGTCAGTTGGGCCAGTACACGAAGCGCCTTATCTGGGTGGTGAATGAGCGGGCAGGTTCCACCCGTGTGTCCGGGGTGGTGCGAGCTGCTCAACCTGCCGCCGCCTTGAGTCTGTTGCTTGCCGGCAGTGACGTGAGTATCAGGGAATTGCCGGGAGTCATAGTTATTTACTAATGATAGTTATTATCAATTAAAAAATACGATGGCAACCCGGGGTGAGGGGAGACGGATAGCACAGCGTCCTGATAGTAGTTGTTTAAATAGGATGCTCAATCATGAAGTGCGCTTTGCAGTACACGCCGTCTGTTCTTGCCCTGCGCAGGCAAACGCTTGCTGAGATGGCGGCCGACCTCGGTCCCTCGCATCGGCCAGGACGTCTGAAACCGGGACCATTGGTGTTATGGATTGCCAGCATGCTGCTGGTTTTTCCACCTGCACAGGTGCGGGCTGACGACGCTTTGGTGTTGAACATGAGCCCTCAAGCGCTGGCAGACGCGCTTTTGCAGATAGGGCGTCAGGCTCAGGTGGAAATCGCATTCTCACCTGGGCAGGTTCGGGAGAAACAGGCCGTGGCCCTGCAGGGTGAGCTGACGGTCGAGCAGGCACTGGACAATTTGCTGGCCCCCTGGGGGCTGGCCGCGCGCCAGCAGGGGGCGCGTCGTTATACGGTAGTGACGGCGACGGTGCCCAAGGGCTTGTCGGTGCTGGAACCTGTGCGTGTTCAGGGCCAGCGCATCGGCGAACGTGTTTACTCCCGAGGGGATATGGATCAGCGGCCCGCCGGCAATCGGGACGTGTCCAGTTTGCTGGCCGATCACCCCGCGGTGCGTCAGGATGATGCCGCGCAAAGCGGTGTGAATCGAGGTTCCCTGGCGCTGCAAGATATCAGTTTCTACGGGGCCAGCCCTTTTCAGAACCAGTTCCAGATTGACGGCATTAGCGCCACCAACCAGATCGACCCTGCCAGCCGCAATTTGAATCTGCAGGTGGGCAATGTACCGGCCTATGCCCAGGCTTACAACCTGGATACGCACCTGCTGGAAAGCGTGACGGTACTCGATAGTAGTATCCCTGTGGACTATGGTCGTTTCACGGGGGGTGTGGTTGATGCCAGGGTACGTAATCCCCAAGGCGACAATAGTGTCCGGTTTGATTTCAGCTACAACTCCTCGGGGCTGACTGCGCAGAAGATTGCGCCCGAACAAAAGAAGAATTTTGAGGCGGGCAAACCCGGTTTTTCTCCGGTCTGGACCAAACGGTTCACCTCGGCAATGCTTGACGTGGGATGGACACAGGATACGGCATCCCTGATCCATCTCTCCCGACGTCAGTCCACGATTGATCGGTCCATGCGTGTGCGCCACGATACGGTCTTCACGGACTTGAAGACGCGCTCCATAGACCGGGTCGATAATGGGTTTGTCAAAATTCATACTCGCTGGAGTGCCGACACCGACTCCGCCTTGACCCTCAAGTATGCGGATCGTCGTGAGGATCTGGTGGACTCGGGCAGTTTGGCCGACCAGATTCAGTGGCAGCACCAGCAACAATCCTACGGTCTGGGGTTTGATCTGAACCATGATCTGCGCTGGGGGCAGGCGCGTGTGCAACTGGGTTATGACCAGATGAACAGTTACCGCCATTCTGACGGTACCGACTATATGGTCCACATGATGTATCAGCCCACGGGTCGCCTGGATTACACCTATATCACCGGTGGCTTTGGACAGGAATCGACCGAACAGCGCAATCTGACCTTGAAGTCCCGACTGGAGTTCAAGCCGGTTCAGACCGGGGCAATTGAACATGCTACGTATGCCGGTGTTGAGCTGGCCCATACCCAGGGCGAATTCGTGCGTCAGAAGGATGCTTACGGCGGTAATACTCGCCATTTCAGCAATGGTCAGCCCGATAAGCTGCAGACCTTGAACTACTACCAGGCTGGCAATGTGGGGGTCAGCTATACCGCTGCGTCGGTTTACCTGTCTGATCGTTTGTCATGGCAGCGGCTGGCCCTGACCGGCGGTTTGCGTGTGGACAGGGACAATTATTTCGGCAACACCAATGTGGCGCCACGTACCTTGTTGGAGTGGGATGTGCTCGGGACAGGGGAAACGCGTTTGTCGGGCGGCTGGTCCCGTTATTACGGCATGGACATTCTTGGGACCGCCATGCGTGAGCGCAAGAGCCAATTGCACACCTTGTTAATCACCGGAGGTAATCGGGTAGATCGACCTTCCCATACCGCCTATACGCTTGACGGCTTGCGCACGCCCTATGACGACGAGTGGGCTCTGCGTGTGCAGCAACAGTTGTCAAGCACGGTGGTCGCCGAGTTGGGCTATGTGCGTCGTTATGGCCGCCAACAGGTCTCTATCGAAGGCACGAGCAAAACTGGCTACCTCTACACCAATAAGGGACACGCCAAAACCGATGCGTTCACCTTGAGTGTAAAGAGCATTGCACCCTGGGCGGTGGGGCCGAGTCGATGGACGGCGCATCTGGATATCACCCATCAGCGCAGCAAGCGCAATACCAAACTGGCCGATGGTTATGAGGGCGCCGCCGAGGAGATGGACGACGACATTTACTACAATGGCGACCTGATCCGTCGAGGTGACCGTCCCGTAGGAGATTACAACCTGCCGTGGCGTGTCAGTGCGGGTCTTACAGGAAGGTGGGCATCGTATGGTCTGCAACTTAGTAACCGCATTCATTGGAATGGCGCCCGTAAGGATGTGCATTATCTGGGCCTGAATCGGAGTGACGGGCGGGAAAAATACGAGTCTGGCCGGGTAGGTTCTTACTGGACCTGGGATATGCGTCTGGACTGGGAGCCGACGATGTTCAAAGGCTTGGGCGTGGGGCTGGATGTGCTGAATGTGCTGGACAAGCAAGCGCCTTTGGTGATCAGCACGCCGAACTCGGCAAGCAGCCAGAACCTTTATCGGACAGGAAGAGAGCTGTGGTTGCGCGCTTCGTACCGTTATTGAAGATCAAACGGCGCGGCGTCGTCTGGCTGAGGGTGGCGCTGGGAACCCTGTTGTCCGGTGCGGCCTGCGCGGCCTCTGTGACGACTACGTCCACTGCAGGGGGCGATGATCCCGCGGTGGTGCTTGCCCGCTGGTCGCCCGGTCTGGAAGCGACGCCCCCATCTTGCTGGCAGGAAGGCGAACTTGATGCCGCTTGCCTGCGCACACGCTATGAGCATGTTCCGCGTCAATGGCCGGCCCCTGATATGGATGAGGCAGAGCGGTGGCTGGAGTGGGGGCCGATACCAGGCCCAGGCTCGGACGCACAGCATGAGGCAGCCCAGGATGCCAGTAACAAGCAGATTGTGGCCTTGGGCGCGCGCCTGTTTTTTGATAAGCGGCTCTCGCGTCGGCAACAGATCTCCTGCGCATCCTGTCATCAGCCCGACAAATCATTTAGCGATGGCAAGGCATTGGCGATTGGGGAGGACGGTCTGATGGGCAAGCGTCGTACGCCACCCTTATTCGCTGCGCCATTTGCCAAAGACTTGTTCTGGGATGGTCGGGTGCAGACTTTGCAGGATCAGGTGCTCGGTCCGATTGAAAACCCGGTGGAAATGAATCATGCCTTGCGCGATCTGATTGTGCGCCTGCGTACCTTGGACGATTATCCCCAGGCGTTTCAACAGGCCTTTGGACCGGCCTGGAACGCTGGGGTGGATGCCCAAGGACTGGCACGGGCGCTGGCCGCCTATGTGGTCACCCTTCGACCGGCCGCAACGCGTTTTGACGATTTTCTCGCGGGTAATGTGGCTGCCTTGAATGATCAGGAGCTCACTGGCCTGCACTTGTTTCGCACCAAGGCGCGCTGCATGAACTGCCATAACGGCCCCTTGCTGACGGATAACCGCTTTCACAATATAGGCCTGTCTTTCTATGGACGTCGCTTGCAGGACCTGGGCCGGTTTGAGTGGTCTCGCGACCCGGCCGACCTGGGGCTGTTTCGTACCCCCAGCTTGCGCAACGTCGCGCGGGCGGGGCCCTGGATGCACAATGGCTTGTTCCCGAGCCTGGAGGGTGTCGTACGCATGTACGATGCGGGCATGATCCCTGACGCTGGGCAAGCCGGTCCGTTGATACCACGTAAGTCACCACGCATACGAAAGCTGAATTTGAGTGAGGCGGAAATCCAGGCTTTGTTGGCGTTTTTACAGGTGCTGTGACACGTGTGGCTCAAGAAGCGAGCCGTGGGCCCATAAAAAAACGATAGTGGCAGACCACTATCGTTTGGAGGTAGTTGCCGCGGCGAGGGGTTCCGATTGATCTCAGGACCGGGTTCCTCTGCCACGGCAAGGACGTCGGCTTTATTTCAGGCAGGCTTTGATTTTGTCCAGATCGGGCCCCTCGATGGGACGGCCAAGATTGAACGGCATAGAGGTTTCGCGCCAGTCTTTGTAGTCGTGCAGGTACTCCATCTGGCTGGCATACACCTTGGCGGCATCCGGGTTGCTGCAAGCCATGGCAATCATGACTTCATTGGTGACTTGCTGAATGGTTTTCAGGCTCTCATCGTCCATGCGGTGGATTTCCACTCCGGCTTTCTGAAAGGTGCGCAAGCCTTCGGTCGCTTTCTTTTCAGTAAAAGCGATGGACCACATCATGGTGGCATCGGCTGCGATTTTCAGTTTTTCCTTGGCCGAGTCGCTCAGGGCATCCCAGGCGGCTTTGTTGATCATGACGCCAAAGACGGATGCAGACTGGTGCCAGCCGGGCGTTGTCCAGTGCTTGGTGACTTGATGAAGGCCGGCAGACACATCCACGTTAGGAGTGGAGAATTCGGCGCCTTCGATCACCCCCCGCTCCAGTGACTGATACAGCTCTTGCCCAGCCATGGAAACCTGAGTGCCGCCAATTTTTTCCAGTACCTTGCCTTGCTCCAGTCCGGACAGACGCAGGCGCTTACCCTTGATTTCCTCCAGGTTGCGAATCGGAACGTTGGTATGGAAACCGGATTCATTATTGGTGATGGCGTAGGGGAGGTAGACCATGCCATATTTGCCATAAATCTCGTTATAAAGCTCGGCGCCTCCCCATTCCTTGATCCAGTTGGCGTAGTCCACCGCATTGAATAGACTGGAGTGAGTCCCCAAGGGGGAGAAGGCCGGGTTGCGGCCTGCCCAGTACCCTGGCCAATCAGCCCCTGCCTGGATGGTGCCGGACTCAACGGCACTAAAGACCTCGCCGGTAGGGACAAGGGCGCCGCCTTCGTAGAACTCGATTTTCAGTTCATCTCCAACCAGTTTATTGGCTAGATCGACCCATTTTTTGTCCAGTTCCACCAATTCGATCGAGGCTGGCCAGGTGCTGGTCATGGTCCATTTCTGGGCGGCCTGGCTCAGGCCCGTCATGCCTAGCAAAGCCAGACCGGTCAAGGCGCCAATTGCCTTTTTTGTCAGTTTCATTATGTCTCCTTGTTGTATTAGGTTCCGTACAGCACGGTGGGTAACCAAGTGGCCAGACCAGGGAAAATGGCCAGCAAGATGCACATCAAAATAATCAGGCCGATAAAGGGGATGACGCCGGTAATGATCTCCATGGTCTTGACCGATTTGGGTGTGATGGCCCGCAAATAGAACAGGGCATAACCAAAAGGCGGGGTCAAAAAGGACGTTTGCAGGACAACCGAAACCAGAATCACAAACCAGAGCAGGCTGATGCCCATCTCCTGCACAATCGGCAGCAGGATGGGGAAAGACAGCAGGACGATGCCGGTCCAGTCCAGAAAGCAGCCCAGAATAAAGATGATCAGCAGCATGACGACGATCAGCAGCCAGGGTTCCATGTCTAAACCGCGCATGATGTCCTGGGCAGCGCCCAAACCGCCGGTGATGTTAAAGACCCCGGTAAAGGCCGTGGCACCGACCACAATGAACAGAATCATGGAGGAGGTGCGACCGGTTTCATACAGGGCATTGAGAAAAATGGACCATTTGAACTTGCCCCGGAAAATCACGATCAGCAAGGACAGCAGCACCCCGATAGCGGAGGCTTCGGTGGCCGTGGCAATGCCGGCCAGCATGGAACCTAAAATGCCCAGAATCAGAAAGATGGGTGGCACGGCTTCCACCAGCAGCATGCGGATCAAGGCGGGCCTGGAGATCTTTTCATCGGGCTCCACGGAAGGGGCGCGTTCAGGATGACGCCAGGCAACAAACACGACCCACAGGGCATAGAGCAGGCCCAGCAGCACGCCAGGAATCAGCGCGCCGGCAAACAGCTCGCCAATCGACAGTGGGGAGTAGCTGGCCATCAGGATCAGCATGATGGACGGCGGGATCAGGATGCCCAGGCAGCCCGAAGCGGCAATCACACCGGTGGTCAACTTGGGGCAATAGCCATAGCGCAGCATGGGGCGCAGTGCCATCATGCCGGTAACCGTAATCGAGGCGCCGATAATGCCGGTGGTGGCTGCCAGCAAGATGGAGATAAATACCACAGCCAGCGCCAGCCCACCCCGAACGCGAGACATCAGCAGGCGCAAGGCCTCAAACATCTTGTCGGTGACTTCGGAGTCGGACAGAAAACGTGCCATCAGAATAAACAGCGGGATGGCAATCAGCGTGTAGTTGTCCAGGACATCGCCGTAAATGCGGTTAACCACAATGCCCAGAACCATGGGTTTGCCCGCCACCAGCGCGCCGATGACAGCCGTGCTGCCCAGAACAAAGGCCAAGGGGTGTCCCATGAACAGCCCCAGCAACAGCAGGCCACCCATGACAAGTGCAATCAATTCAGGCGTCATGGCGGGGGGCGTCCTTCTGACTGAGCAAACGGATAACTTCAGCAATTCCCTGGAGCAGCAGCAAGGCGGCCGCCAGAACCATGGAGAGTTTGAGTGGATAAACAGGTAATTGGACCGCGCCGTAGGTGGTCTCGCCTTGAGCCCAGGAGCGCATGGCAAAGTCATAGCTGCGGGTCAGGAAAACCCAGGCGAAGGGGAAAAAGAAAATCAGGTAACCTGCAATTTCCGTCCATTTTCGGACGGCAGGAGAAAAGCGCTGGATGAGCAGATCGACGCGGACGTGGGCCTGGTGCTTGAGTGCGTAGGCGCCCAACATCAGAAAGTAAAACCCATATAGCTGCTTGGTGACGTCAAAAGTCCAGCGTGTGGGCTGGTTCATCACGTAGCGCATGAAGACTTCGTAAATAATGATGGTGGAAAAAATGATGGCGATAAAGGAAATAAGCTTCCCTATCCATTCATTGAGCGAGTCGATTAGACGTAAAACCATGCTTGTCCCTTTTGTACATTCTTATTGGCTACACATCGGGTTTAGTCTATGAGTAAGCTTTGCCGCGTCACAACTTGGGTTTACCCTTACGTCAACCTGAGAGAAGGCATTAAGGGTAATAAGGTGTAAATGAGGGCGTGTAAAAGGTTTTTCCGTCTGAATCTGTGTTATTGGCGTGAAATATCGGGGGCCTAAAGGGTTGGGGGGCTCGCGGCTACCGCTTGTCTGCACATAGAAAAAGCCACCCCAAAGGGTGGCTTTCGAGTGCCGGGCTTCAGCCCTTGCTCCAGGTCTACTCTCCCACGATTGCAGGATGAGAGGTCGTCTGTGGGTGCGGACCTACGCGTGTGGAGCCAGCCCCTGGCTGCGGCAACACGGCCCCTGGCAGGGCCGTGTTGGGCGCAGGGGATCTTAACGGACGCTTTGCGCCGCCAGGCCCAGGGCCAGATGCTGTTTCATGCGTTTCTTGTAGAAAGGCAGGCAGATGAACAGCGCCAGGAACCAGAACGGCGTGGCAATCAGGCCGATCAGGGTTTCTTCTTCCTGGCTGAACAGATAGAGCGCGAAGGCAAAGAAAGCCAGGGTCAGGTAACACATGGGAATCGCAAAGGGCATTTTGTAGCTCGATGCGGCATGGGCTTCGGGGCGAACCCGGCGGTACTTCAGGTAGGTGATCAGGATCACGGCCCAGACAAAGATAAAGCAGATGCTGGCCACGGTGGTCACGATGGTGAAGACACGCATGACATCGCCTTCTGCATACAGCAGGAACAGGCTGGACAGCAACAGGGCGCAAGAATAGATCAGGCCATTGCGGGGGGTACCATTGCGCGACAGCTGGCTGAATGCTTCAGGAGCCAGCTTGTTCTTGGACAGACCGTACAACATGCGGCCTGTCGAGAACATGCCGCTGTTGGCCGAGGACAGGGCCGAGGTCAACACCACGAAGTTGATGATGGCAGCGGCTGCACCTACGCCGATCAGCAAGAACATGTTCACAAAGGGGCTCTTGTTGGGGGCCACAATATCCCAGGGAGTGACGGTCATGATGGCGGTCAGGGCCAGCACGTAAAACACAATCACGCGAACGGGAATCTTGTTGATGGCTTTGGGCAGGTTCTTGGCAGGGTCCGCTGTTTCAGCCGAGGCCGTACCCACCAGCTCAATACCCACGAATGCGAAGATGGCGATCTGGAAGGCAGCAAAAAAGCCACCCAGGCCATTGGGGAACATCCCGCCCCGATCCCACAAGTGGGTCAGGCTGGCTTTTTCACCGGTTGGGCCCACAAAGCCGGTAAACAGCAGATACGCACCCACGCCAATCAGGGCCACAATGGCAATAATCTTGACCAGTGCAAACCAGAACTCCAGCTCACCAAATAATTTGGCCGACAGCAGATTAAAGACCAGCAAAAAAGCAATGCAGGCCAGTCCTGGTAACCACAATGGAATATCCGGCCACCAGAATTGGGTATAGCCGGTAATGGCCACAATATCTGCAATCCCAATGACTACCCAGCAAAACCAATAACTCCAGCCCAGAAAATAGCCCATGGTCGGGCCTAGAATATCGGCGGCGAAATCGACAAAAGATTTGTATTCCAGATTATGCAGAAGCAATTCTCCCATTGCCCGCATAACAAAAAACAAAAAGAACCCGATGATCATGTAGGTAAACAAG
>JQGF01002766.1_pt1 | contig 13671 bp, 15 predicted proteins | sample 210201 | NCBI WGS metagenome assembly JQGF01 (sample SAMN02947780, study PRJNA257236) | wastewater metagenome | biome: Domestic wastewater sediments; material: Domestic wastewater soil sediments and water; isolation source: domestic wastewater sediment treated with ammonia and hydroxylamine at...
CCTGGTGGCCAACCAGATGCTGCGCACGCCGCCGTCGCCCTGGCTGCACGCGGTGCAGGTGCCGCGCGGCTTTGACGTGGCCGACGACTATATTGTTCAGCGCGCCGTGGCGGGCGATTTGGTGATTACCGCCGATATCCCTTTGGCCGCGCAGGTGCTGGCCGGACAGGCCTTGGTGCTGAGTCCGCGCGGCGAACGTCTGGATGCTGGCAGCATCGGCGAGCGGCTGGCCATGCGCGACATGATGGAAGAATTGCGCAGCGCCGGTATCGACACCGGCGGCCCGCCGCCGTTCAGTCAGTCCGACCGTCGCGAATTCGCCAATGCGCTGGATCGTTTGCTGGCGGGGCAGGCGCGTGCAGCGAAAGCATAGTATGGGAGCCGCGTGCGGGGGGGCGTGCTGGATCGGTCTATTTACGTGCTGGTGCGGGTGGCCTGATTCCCCCTAGAATGCAAGAGACGTATTTTTTGAAGTGATTGCCGCCGTGTCTGATGTCTCTTCCGATCATCCCTTGATGGATCTGTCCGCCCTGAATGCCAAAGTGGCGCAGTTCGCGCGCGAGCGCGACTGGGAACAGTTTCATAGCCCCAAGAACCTGGCGATGGCGCTGACCAACGAGGTCGGCGAGCTGGTGGAAATTTTCCAGTGGCTGACCGAGGACCAGTCCCGCCAGGCCGGCTCCGACCCGCGCACGGCTCAGGCGGTGCGCGACGAACTGGCTGATGTGCAGATCTACCTGAGCCGGCTGGCCTATGTGCTGGGCGTGGACATGAACGAAGCGGTGACCAGCAAGATCGCCAAGAACGCGCAGAAGTACCCGGCCGACAAGGTGCGCGGCACCAACAAGAAGTACACCGAGCTTTAGGCGCGTGCTCCCAGGCGCGTGCGCCGGTGCTTATAGCTCGGTCAGCAGGTCGTGCAGATATTGCTGCATGCGCGCCTGCCGCTGGCCGGCCAGCTGGCGGCCTGTTTCTGTCTGAAAGCCATCGGCCAGTTTCAGCAGTTTGGCGGGAAAGTGATCCAGGGCGTAGCGCGCATCGTCCAGCGGGCGCTGCTGTGCCTTGGGGTCTTGCGGGTGGTACAGGCGGGAACCCATGCGCCCGGCGGTATAGAAGCAACGTGCAATGCCCAGTGCGCCGATGGCGTCCAGCCGGTCTGCATCCTGCAAGATGCGGGCCTCCAGGCTGATGGCGGGCAAAGCAGCCGAAAAGCTGTGTGTCTGCACGGCATGCCTGACGGCCTGACGGGTATCGGCGCACCAGCCCAGATCGCGCAGGATATCGTCTGCTTTTTCGGCCGCCAGTGTTGATGCGCGGTTGCGCAGCGGCGAATTTTTTTCTACGGCCACGCAGTCGTGCAGCAGGGTGGCGGCCAGCAGAATCCGCAGATCGCCGCCTTCGTGCGTCTGGATAGCACGCACGTTTTTCCAGACCCGCTGAAGGTGGGACAGGTCGTGCGAACCGTCGCCTTGGCAACCGCTGGAGTAGGGCAGTAGTTCACGGGCCAGGTCGGGGTAGGGGCTGAAGTCTGCGGCCATGATGGTTTGGGCAAATGCCCAGCATACGTGATGTGGGCGGGGCTTGCCACGTTTGCCGGTGATGCGCTGGCGCAATAGCGATGCGCCCCTGTTCAGGGGCGCGGTGCTGTCAGAAGTTGCTCAGGCCCAGCGCTTGCACGGTACCGGACCAGCGGTTCAGCTCCTGATCCACGTAGGCGGTAAATTCGGCTGGGCTGTTTGATTGCACCAGTGCGCCGTTGCTGTCCCAGATAGTCTTGATCTTGTCGGTTTGCAAGGCTTTATGGATGGCGTCGGCCACGCTGTTGACCGTCTCGTCCGGGGTGTCGCCCTGCATGAAGATGCCGTACCAGGTTTGGGCGCTTAGCTCGTCCAGGCCCAGCTCTTTCAGGGTGGGCACATCGGGCAGGGCCTTGGCGCGTTCGGGGCTGGAGACGGCCAGGGCGCGCAGGCGGCCATTGCGTATCTGCGCTACGGCCGATGGCATGGTCTCGAACATGAAATCGATCTGGCCACCGCTTATCAAGGCCATGACGGATGGGTTGCTGCCTTTGTAGTGTACCGGGGTCATGTTGGTGCCCGACAGTTTATGCAGTTTGCCCGCCATCAGGTGCAGCATGGTGCCCACGCCGCTGGTGCCGTAGTTCACGCCCTTTTCTTGTCGCGCCGCCGCCAGCAGATCGTCTACGCTTTTGTAGGGCGAGTCGGCATTGACCACCAGCACATTGGGCATGGCTGCAATCAAGGTGACGGCTTTCAGATCTTTGCGGGTGTCGTAGGGGAAGTTCTTGAGCACCGCCGGCGCGATGGTGTGGTGTACCGCGCCGAACAGCAGTTGGTGCTCCGAGGGGCTGGAGCTGGCGACCAGGCTGGCCCCCAGCACCCCGCCCACGCCGCCTTTGTTTTCCACAACAACGGTCTGGCCGATTTGCTGGCCCAGGGCTTCGGCCAATGGGCGGGCCAGGGTGTCGCCCGAGCCGCCGGCAGCGGACGGTACGATCAGGCGCACCGGCCGTTGGGCCCAGGCGGGCGGTTCGGCCAAGGCGCTTTGCGCGCCGGCCAGAAGACAGCTGAGGACAATAACAACACGGGACCAGGGTTTCATGTCTGTTTACCTCTCAGGTGGGAGTGATCAGCCTTTGCCGTTGCCCAGACTGCCGGGCAGGCGGCGCAGCTTGTCGATTTGATCCAGCCGAGGCGTCAGACCCAGGCCGGGGGCTTGCGGCATGCGCATCCAGCCTTGTTCGGGCTGGGGCAGGCCGGTGTAGATTTCCGCCATCATGGCGCTGGCGGCCAGGTGCCATTCGACTTCGCCGCCGTTCAGCAGGCCGCTGTGCAGGTGGCCGTTGTGAGAGGGGAAGGCCCCGCCGTTGGCAACCGAGGCGTTAAAGCTTTCGGCCAGGCCGAAAATCTTGCGCGACTGGGTAAAGCCGCCTGAAATCAGCACATTGGGCTGCACGATATCCACGGCCTGATGCATCAGCAGGTCGCGGAAACGGTAGGATTGCCCTTCGTTCTGGCCGGCGGCGATGGTAATGCCGGTTTGCTGGCGCAGTTCGCGCAGGCGGCCGGTGTCGTTCTGGGTGATCGGTTCCTCGAAAAAGCCTACATCCAGATCGCGGGCGGCACGGGCGACTTCTTTGGCGTGGATGTAGTCCAGGCTGCAGTTGCCGTCGATGTACAAGCCGACCTCGGCGGGTATGGCTTCGCGCACCAGCGTCATGCGGCGTATGTCCTGGCGGATGACCTCTTGCAAGGGACGTGGTTCGTCGCGTCGTTGCAGGCCGTTGTGACCCACCACCATCTTCAGGCCGCGAAAGCCCTGGTCCACGCAGGCGCGCGCCACCTGCACCAGTTCTTCGTCCTGAAGAAAGGAAAAGCCGAAGGTGGCGTAGGCGGGGACTTGTTCGCGGGCACCGCCCAGCAGTTTCCAGACCGGCTGGCCCAGGGCTTTGCCTTTGATGTCCCATAGGGCAATGTCCAGGGCAGAAATGGCATGCATGCCGTAGCCGGACTGGCCGCGCGGGCAGACGTTCCAGTACATGCGGTCCCACAAGCGCTCGGTGTTCAAGGGGTCTTGCCCGATCAGGTCGCTGGCCAGGATATCGTTGATGGCACTGGCCACGGGGTGCTCTTCGGTAATGGCGGTCAGGCCGTAGCCGGTAATGCCGGCATCGGTTTCCACTTCCACGTGGCACACGGCCAGGTTGGAGGGTTTGCGTATATCGCCGCCCTGGAAGTGAAAGGGCACATTCAAGGGAATGGCACGGACTGCGGTGATGTTCATGTACAGCTCTCCTGAAATAATTTTGATGCGCTTGCATGTAATTGTTTTAGGTTTATATCTTTTTTTAAAAATCATCATCAATGGTGTAAACCCTTGATTTTGCTGATATATCAATGTGTTTTTTGATATTTCAAAAGAGGGTTTAAGTGGCTGATCCAGCGGTGGCGGGCGTTTCCGAGGAGGCGGGTCGCGCTTGCCACGGGGCACCGACAGGGGTTATTCCTGACGGGCGGCCACACGGCGGCTGCGGCATACTGGCGCAGGCGCAGCCAGCGCCTGTTCACTTCCCGACGGAGGCAAGCATGAGCGGATACTACGATCTGAAACGCAGTGGCGATCAGTACATGTTCAATCTGAAAGCCGGCAATTACGCCATCATCCTGAGCAGCGAACGCTACAAGACACGTGCCGCTGCGGTGGCGGGCATTGAGTCGGTGCGCAAGAACTCGCCATTGGACGAACGCTTTGAGCGCCGCACCGCCAGCGACGGTTCGCCGTATTTCGTTTTGAAGGCTGGCAACGGCGAAGTGTTGGGCCGCAGCGAGATGTACTCCACCCCGGCTGCTTGCGAGAAAGGCATACAGTCGGTTAAGCACAATGGGCCGCTGGCCCAGGTCAAAGACAACACATAAAAACGCGTTATATACCTGGGTATTCAATAGTTGGCGACCTAACTATCTAGGTCTACGCTGTATCCATCCCGCTATGCGCGGGATGGTGCAGGGTCTAGCCAAGTCCGCCTGCCTGCACGTTTTGTAGTTCATAAGTCGTACCTGTACCCGATGGGAGGACGTTTATGAGTGACGCAAACCGCAGTGGCGACGGCGCGACCATCAAGCGCAGCCATGCCCAGCTACAACAACTGGAAGCCCGGTTTTTGGAGCACGAGCGCCAAGACCCCGCTTCGCCGTATTTTCAGGGCGATGGCCCCAATCCGCATGCTTTGCCTTCGCGCCGCCGCTTCATGCTGGGTGCCTTGGCGATGGCCGGCACGGCCAGCGGCCTGGCGCAGGCGGCCACGCCGGGAGCCATAGAGCGTACGGTGCCGCCCGACGCCACACGCGTTCAGGGCGTGGGTGTAGGGGTGGACGATGGCGGCTATGGAGCGCGCTCGCAGTTTGAAAAAGAAGTGCGCACCCGCTACGCCACCAAGACGACCGAATCGTCCTGGAGCTTTACCCCCTTGCAAAACAGCATGGGCATCATCACGCCGTCGGGCCTGCACTACGAACGGCATCATGGCGGCATTGCCACCATCGATCCGGCCACGCATTCCTTGTTCGTGCATGGCATGGTCAAGCAGGCGCGCAAGTATTCCATGAGCGATCTGCGCCGTTTTCCGGCTTTGTCGCGCCTGATGTTCATGGAGTGTTCGGGTAATGGCCTGACGGAATGGGCCAAGCCCACCATGAAAACGGTGCAGGGCACGCACGGCCTGACCTCAACCTCAGAATGGGTGGGCGTCCCGCTATCGACTGTGCTGGGCGAAGTGGGCGTGCGTCCGGGAGCCAAGTGGCTGCTGGCCGAAGGCGGCGATGCGGCGGTGATGACGCGCAGCATTCCGCTGGAAAAAGCGATGCAGGATTGCCTGTTGGCTTACGGGCAGAATGGCGAGGCGCTGCGTCCCGAACAGGGCTATCCCTTGCGCCTGTTTGTGCCGGGCTACGAAGGCAATATGTCCATTAAATGGCTGCGCCGGTTGGAAATTTCCGATACGCCTTTTATGACGCGCGAGGAAACGTCCAAGTACACCGACCTGATGCCCGATGGCAGCGCTTTGCAGTTTTCCTTTCTGATGCAGGCCAAGTCCGTGATTACGTTTCCGTCCGGTGAAATGGTCCTGCGCGAACCGGGCTTTTACGAAATATCCGGCCTGGCCTGGTCGGCGAACGGCGCAATCAAGCGGGTAGAGGTATCAGTCGATGGCGGGCGCAGTTGGCGCGATGCCATGTTGCACGGTCCGGTGCTGCCGATTTGCCATACCCGCTTTTCCTTGCCGTGGGAGTGGGATGGCAAAGAGGCGATTTTGCAGAGCCGGTGCACGGACGAGACGGGCTATGTGCAGCCCAGCATTGCCCAGTTAGTCAAGGAACGGGGCTTGAGCTCGGTCTATCACTTGAATGGCATACAAAGCTGGAAAGTCGCATCCACGGGGGAGGTGTCCAATGTCCATCATGACTAGAACCTGTCTGGCCGTCGTTTTGGCGACCGTGTGTGTCGGTGCAGGGGCGCAGCAAGCGCATGTTTATGGCTTTGGCGTGCCGGCCACTGAAGCGGAACTGGCCAAGTTTGAGTCTCCCTTGCCCGACGGACGCGGTTTGCCCAAGGGTTCGGGCACGGTCGAACAAGGCCAGAAGTTGTATACGCAGCATTGCATGGCCTGTCACGGAGCCAAGCTGGAAGGGGGCATAGGCGATCGTCTGATTGGTGGACGCGGTACCTTGGCGGCCGGCAAAGGCCCGCCGGTCAAAACCGTGGAAAGCTATTGGCCGTATGCCACGACCCTGTTCGATTACACCAAGCGTGCCATGCCGTTTACGGCACCGGGCAGTTTGAGTAATGACGAGGTCTATGCCTTGACGGCGTATATCTTGTCCCAGGCGGGCGCGATCCAGCCTGATCAGGTTATGGATCAGACCAGCTTGCCGCAGGTCAAAATGCTGAACCGCGACGGGTTCAAGCCGGCGGGCCGCTAGCGGACTACTTACCCCGCAGCAGTTGCATCTGGCGACGGTCCCGCTTGGTGGGGCGGCCGGCGTCGTAGTCCATCGCCGGCTCAGGAGCCAGGCGGCGCTGTTCGGCCGCCTGGGCGCGGGCCGTGCTGCTTTCTTCGGTTTCCTGATAAAGCTGACGTGCGACCGGTGCCGGTCCGCGCGCACCGCTGATGGCGACGATACGTACCTGCATGGGCGGGGTTTCTTTACGCAGGGTAATCAGATCGCCTGGCCCGACCTCGCGCGCCGGTTTAGTGGGCTGTTGATTAAGCAGCACCCGGCCTTTGCTGATTTCGTCCGAAGCCAGGCTGCGCGTTTTGTAAAAGCGCGCCGCCCACAGCCATTTGTCCAGTCGTAATTTGTCCATGCCGTATTTTAATCCTGCGCCTTGCCGTCGTGGCAATGTGGTGTTGTGATGCGTGGCATAGAATGCAGTAGGGTTATGGTTTGGCGGGGAAACAGCATGTTTGGATGGTTAAGCGGACGCGGCGCGCGGCGCAGCCAAGTGGAGCAGACGCTGGCGTCGATGGACGATGCGCAGTGGCAGCAGGCCGTGCGTGCGCACGATTTTCTGGATGGTCTGTCGGCACAGGAGTTGGACAGTCTGCGCCAGCGCACCGCGTGGCTGCTGGCCAGCAAGCAGTTTACCGGCACGCAGGGGTTGCAGCTTGACGAGTCGATCAAGCTGTCGATCGCCGTGCAGGCGGCGTTGCCTATCTTGAACATGGACCCGGCGGTCTACGAGGGATGGACGGAGATCGTGCTTTATCCGGGGCAGTTCATGATTCCCCAGCAGGACGTGGACGAGGCTGGCGTTGTGCACGAATACCTGATGCCGGCCTCGGGCGAGGCCTGGGACGGCGGGCCGGTCATTCTGTCCTGGGAGCAAAGCGGGCCGTATGGCGAAGCGGGTATGAACGTGGTCATCCACGAGTTCGCCCACAAGCTCGATTTGCTGGGGGGGATAGCCGATGGCATGCCGCCTTTGCACGACTATGCCGACCTGTCCGCCCGTCGCTGGCGGCAGGTGTTGGAGCAGTCGTTTGACGCGTTCGAGCAGGCCTTGACCGCAGTGGAGCAGGCCATCCCGGCCGATGTGGACCCCGAGTCCGAGGCGGCCACGCCGTGGTACGACACCTTGCCGCTGGACCCGTATGCGGCCACCAACCACGCCGAATTTTTTGCTGTCAGCTCGGAAGCGTTTTTTATCGACCCAGCCCCCCTGGCGCACATGTTGCCGCAGTGGTACGAGCTGCTGCGCCGGTATTACCGCCAGGACCCGCTGGCGCGGTGGCAGGCCCGGCGTTGACCGGCTGGGCGTCAGGGCATGGCTGAACGGCGGGCCTTGTGTCGGCGTACGTTGCGGGCTGGCCGTGGACGTCGGGCCGGATCTGTCGCCATAGCAGCAGGGACATGAGTATGGCGGCCACGATGGCGTAGCCTTGGACATGCAGAAAGCCTTCCAGGTGTCCGGGCAGTTCAGGCGGCTCGGACAAGGCAGGCGCATACAGCAAGGTAATGGCGCATACCCCCAGCGCCGCGCCGACCTGCTGCAAGGTCGAAAGCAGTCCGGAGGCTGGTCCGGCTTGTTCGATGCTGACCCGGCTGAGCAGCAGGCCCAGCAAGGGTGTCATGGTCAGACCTTGGGCGATGCCCAATAACATGACCAGGGCGCGCAGCAGCCCGAGTCCGGCCGAATCATGGTGCAGCAGGGCATAGGCCGCCAGGCCGATAAAGCTGATGATGTGCAACACGCCGCCCGCTAAAATGACGGTATTGCCCAGGCGTCGCACCAATAGGGGGGCCGCCAGGGAGGCCAGCATGAACATGACGTTGGCCGGGGCAAACATCAGGCCGGCCTGCATGGGCGTCAGGCCCAGGCCCTGCTGGCTGAGCAGGGCAAAGCTGATAAAGAAGGCTCCGGCCGTGGAGTACAGCAGGATGACCAGCAGGCTGGCATATCTGAAGTCGGGACGCAGGAGCAACTGCATGTCCAGCAGCACAGGCAGGCCACGATGTTGCCGCAGGTATTCGCGACGGGCAGTCAGAATCAGCAGGCTTGCGCCGCCCAGCAGACTGATCAGGCTCCAGACGGGCCAGTGCCGGGCTGGCCCTTCCAGTAAACCAAGCAGCACGCCCAGCACACCTAATGCCAAAGCCAGCGCCGTGCCCGGCGTCAGGTTCGCGCCGGCTGGTTCGCGGCTTTCGGGGATATGACGCAGCAAGACTAGAATAAGCAGGCCTATGGGGACATTGATCAGAAAAATCATGCGCCAGCCCAACTCCAGCAGATCGGCCTGCAGCAGCCAACCTCCTAAAACCTGGCCGCTTAGCGCGGCCAGTCCCAGGCAGGCTCCCAAGCAGGCAAAGGCGCTGCGTTGCCGTTCGGCCGCGACGCTGACCCGTAGAATGGCGTAGACCTGTGGAAACATCAGGGCTGCGGTGGCTCCTTGCAGGATGCGGGCCAGAATCAGGCTATGGATCTCGGGCGCCAGACCACACAGTGCGGATGCGACGCTGAAGCTGCCGACGCCCCAGCCGAACAGGCGGCGGCGGCCATAGCGGTCGCCCAAGCGGCTGCTGCTGATCAGCGTCATGCCAAAGCTGAGCTCGTAGGCGGCCACCACCAGTCCTGCCTGTCCTAGACTGGCTTCTAAGGAATCCTGCAGGCTAGGCAGGGCGACATTGACGACAAACAGATCAAAAATGGATAGAAAGGCGGCTGCCATCAGCAGTGTCATCGCCAGCGGGGAAACAGAACGCGGAACCATAAGACCTCCAAGAAGGAGCTTTATTCTGGGTGCGCTATGCTTCTATTACAATTTACCTGTTTATACTATTACTTATGGTCATCCTTTATGACTGGACGCAGGAGCCGTGTGTATGAGCAAACCCCGAACCCGCCCTGCCTTGGCGCAGTTTTTACAGGCGCAACGACGCAGTTTGAATCCGGCCGACTACGGTTTTCCGACAGGCGGACGGCGTCGCACGCCTGGGCTGCGCCGTGAAGAGGTCGCTGCCTTGGCCGGCGTGGGGCTGGCTTGGTATACCTGGCTGGAGCAGGGACGCGGCATCGGGGTGTCCGAAGCGTTTCTGGAACGACTGGCGCAGGTGTTTCGGTTGGGTGCGTCCGAGCGGCGACATTTGTTTTTGCTGGCGTGCCAGCGGCCTCCGGTGGAGTCGGGCCGAAGCTGGTGTCAGGTGCCGCCGCTGGTGCGCCGTTTGATGCAGGATCTGCATCCGCATCCGGCTTATATGTTGAACCTGCGTTGGGATGTGCTGGCCTGGAACCCGGCGGCTCAGGCGCTGTTTGGCTTCGAGGATCAGCCGGCGGGCCGGCGAAATCGGCTCTGGATGCTATTTACGGACGAGCGCACGCGTGTCCGCATGCAGGATTGGAAAGAGCAGTTGCCAGGGTTGGTAGCCGGATTCCGGCGGGATTTTGTAGCCGCGCAGCTGGCTCCGGACTTTGTCGAATTGGTGAACGAGCTGGAACGGGTATCGCCTGAATTTAAGGTGTTGTGGCGGCAACAAGATATTCAGCAAGCCTGCCGCGGGCGGGCCTGGTTCGGCCTAGAGGGCCAGCCGATGCGCCAGTACGAACATACCACCTTGATCGTGGACCAGGACAAGCATTTGCGTTTGCAGGTCCACGTTCCGGTAGAAGAGGCGGATTATTCCGACGTGCTGGTTTCCCAGTAGACCTGCTGTATGGCCGGATGGGCGCAGAGCAGCGCTTGCAGGCGGTCGCTGTCACGCGGGTCGATGGAGGTCGCCATCAGTGTTGCTTTGATTTCCACCAGGGTTTCCGCGAATGCGCTGATTTCCAGTTCGCCCAGTGGGTAGTTTTCCTGCTCCAGCAGATCTTCCAATGCCTGTGTGGCCGCTTGGCGCTGTTCGGCAGGCGTGATGATATGGATGATGTGGGTGACTTCGCTGGCCTGGGCATCCATAGGCAGGCGGTTGATGCTGTTGACCACGGGGCGCAGCAGGGTATTGGCGGCCAGCACGAACAAGGTGGCCAGCACGGCTTCCACGATCAGGTCGGCCCCGGCGCAGGCACCGATGGCGGCCGATCCCCACAAGGTGGCGGCGGTATTTAAGCCGCGCACATGGCCTTCTTCGCGCATGATGACGCCGGCGCCCAGAAACCCTACGCCGGACACCACATACGCCACCACACGGACTGCGCCGTCTGCGCCGGCAATGCGAAACGCCATGTCCACGAAAATAGCCGCGCCCACGCAGACCAGCACATTGGTGCGCAGACCGGCGGTGCGCTGGCGGTATTGCCGCTCAAAGCCCACGATGCCGCCCATCAGAAAAGCCGTCAGCAGGCTGACCAGGGTATTCAGGATCTCGTCCGGGTTGATGGTCTGAAATGCGTGCATGGCGTCCTCCTGACGATGATGGGTAAGCGCTGGGCAGGATACGTCAATTACATGTCATGTTGATGACATGAAGCGCAAGTGTCCACGGTTCAGTCCGATTTGCGCGCCGCCAGCCAGTCTCGTATCGACAGTCCGGTTTTCTGCCGGAACAGGCGCGAGAGCGCCGAGGGATTGGCATAACCCAGATCAATGGCGATGCGTTTGGCCGATTGCCCTTGGCTCAGTCGCTGGCAGGCCAGGGACAGACGCCATTGCGCCAGGTAGTCCGCCGGGGTGTCGCCGACCCAGTGTTTGAACTGCGCGGCAAAAGCGCTGCGCGACAAACCGGCTTCCTGGGCCAGCGACTGCACGGTCCAATCGCGCCCTGGGTCGGTCTGTATGGCCAGCAGGGCGCGTGCGATGGGCGGGTGCGACAGGCCGCGAAATAAACCCACCGGAATGGCACAGCGGTCGGGATGGTCGAACAGCCAGCGCAGCAGTTGCAGCAGCACGATCTCGAACAGGCGGTCAGCCAGCAGGCGGTGGCCGCAGCGCACAGAGGCCGTTTCGGCAAACAGCAGTTCCAATGCCTGGCTCAGGCCCGGCACCTCGTCCAAAGGCACAACGATCAGACTGGGCAGGGAGCGGGCCAGCGGATGCATCTCGCCGCCGTCGAAATCCAGCGTGGCGCAGGTAAAGTCCCAGCCTTCTTGCGGCGGGTAGTGAAACGTATGCTCCAGCGGGCGGGGGTAGAAGATCAGGCTGGGACGCTCGATCCGTATGGTCTGCGGCACCGGGTCCCGGGCATCGTGGCGTACAGTCAGTTCGCCGCGTCGCAGAATGTGCAGAAACGCGCGGCCGGGCTGGGCGGCAAAGCGCGTCACGCCGCATAGCGAACCGTTGTAGAACAGATGCGCCCGCACGCGGAACTGATCCAGCAGTAAAGAGAGCCGGTCCAGATTCATGATGCCCCCAAGGCAGTGGATGGAAAGATAACTTATGTGGATTGATCTTATCCAATAGTCCTGTTTTTGGCGAGACACTGCATCATGTCCAGCCGGACACTTTTTCGGGCCGTTGCCGGCCCCCTATTCCAGGAGCATATTATGTCCCGTCTTTCCCTGCCCGATGTTGCCCAGGCCCCTGCCGCCAGCCAGCCAGCTTTGCAGGAAATTCAGAAAGCATTCGGTGCCGTACCGGCCATGTTCCGTACTGTTTCTTTGTCGCCCGCCGCTTTGCGCAGCATGTGGGGTTCGTTCGGTGCTTTGGGCGGCGGCACGCTGGGTGCCAAGCTGGGCGAACAACTGGCGGTAGCGATTGCCGATCGCAACCGCTGCGAATACTGCCTGGCCGCCCATACGGCTTTGGGCGGCAAAGCCGGCCTGAGCGAGGAAACCCTGGCCAAGGCTCAGCAAGGTCAGTCCGACGACCCGCGCACTGCAGCCGCACTGGCGTTTGTGCTCAAGCTGGTCGATAAGCGTGGTCAGGTTTCCCAGGCCGATGTGCAAGCCGTGCGTCAGGCCGGCTTTGATGAAGGCCAGGTCGTGGAGCTGATTGCCGTGACCGCCCTGAATCTGTTTACCAACTATGTGAACGTGGCGCTGGATGTGCCGGTGGACTTCAAAGTCGTGGAACTGACCGCCTGATCGCCGACACCGTGCATTGTGGCCCTTTGGCAAAGCAGTGCGGTTGTCAACAACAAGGCCGTCCCATGTAGGACGGCCTTGTTGCGCGGGCAAGCGCAAGTGCTTAGAACTGATACGACACACTGAGCGAGCCGAACGTGGAATTGCGTTTTTCCACCAGTGGGCTGTCTTTGGTCTTGCCGGCCAGCGATTGCATGCCCAGGCTAAGGTCGGCGCTCCAGTTGGCGCTCAGTTGGTGGGTCAGGGTCGCCGACAGGCCATAGGAGCGCATTCCGCCCTTCATTTCGTATGGTTTTAATTGGCCACCGCTGGCGCGGGCTTCGTGGGCCTTGACGCCGAACCAGGTATTCATGGCTTTTTTGCTGGACCAGTGGGCGTTGGCACCCAGGCTGAACGAGGTATTGCCCGAATCCGACATCCAGGCCAGGTAGGACAGATCCAGCATCAGACCGCTGCCGTACTGGCTCTTGAAGGCTTGGTAATAGGTCAGGCCGACGCCGAAACGACCCATTTGGTACTCGGTGAAAATACCGCCTACGCTGTGGTGTTTGATCTCGTCGGTGCCGCGCAGACGCTTGCCGTCTTTTTCCTTGCGGCCGCCTTGCATGCCCAAGTACAGGCCGCTTGTCCATTCCGGGGTGATGTTGAACATGACACCGACGGCGGGACCGTTGCCACGGCCGCCGATGAACCAGTTTTCGCCGGCTATGTTGATGACGGGAGAAGGACCGAATTTATATTCTTTCGAGCCCTCGTATTTTGGGGCATAACCAATACCGGCACCAATGGTGAAGTCAACGGCGTGGGCGGTGCCGGCGCAGGTGGCGGCCAGCAGCACAGCCAGGGTCCGCAGGCGCAGCAGGGTAGAGAAGGGGGTAGTCACGAGGCGTCATCCTTTAATTGATTCGTGAAAGCAAGAGGGCGTTTCAGATGCATGCAGGCTGATCGTAGTCAGCCATCCGTGAAACAGCCGTCAAGGCTGCAAGCGCCTTGTGCTTTGTTGGGAATCCGTTCGGATGCGCCCTTTTGTAGGGCGTGGGGCGAGCCGGGTGCGACTGTATCCGCTCGCTGTGCTCCGTGCCTGCCCGCAGCGTGCTGGAGCAGGTCGGTCAGTGTGCGCGCTTGATTGCAGCGCGC
>JQGF01000267.1_pt1 | contig 13614 bp, 10 predicted proteins | sample 210201 | NCBI WGS metagenome assembly JQGF01 (sample SAMN02947780, study PRJNA257236) | wastewater metagenome | biome: Domestic wastewater sediments; material: Domestic wastewater soil sediments and water; isolation source: domestic wastewater sediment treated with ammonia and hydroxylamine at...
GCAATAAAGCGGTGCTGCGACAGGTCCTGAATCTGCTCGATAGGCGGGTGGGCGCTCAGGTAGTCGGCGTGGGCGTACAAACGTAGATTGTAGTCCGCCAGTCGGGTGCACCAGTAGGGGCCGCGCTGGGGACGTTCCAGGGCGATGGCCAGATCAGCGTCGCGGCGCGACAGGCTGATAGGGCGGGGAACAGGCAGCAGCTCCAGGGTCAGGTCGGGATAGCAGGCCTGAAACTGGCTGAGCAAGGGCGTCAGCACATAGCTGCCAAACGCTTCGGTGCACCCCAGGCGCAGAGTTCCGGACAGCGGGCGTGCTTTGCCGGCCAGGGCATCGCGTGCCGCCAACAAACGGTTTTCGACCGGCTCCAGGCGTTGCTGCAGGTTTAGCCCATCGCTGGTCAGGCTGTAGCCGCTGACTGTTGATTTGTGAAACAGCCGCAGGCCCAGCTCCTGCTCCAGGGCCTGAATGCGGCGCGCGACGGTGCTGTGCTGAACACCCAGACGCTGGGCTGCCAGGCTGATGCGTTGGCAACGGGCCACTTCCAGGAAGTAGCGTAGATTATCCCAGTCCATTGTGCCGCCGCTCTGAAAGTATTGCTTTGTGCATTTATGCCCAGCTCCTGTGCATTTTTCATCATGGTAAACAGTCCGGTGGCCTTCTACACTCGATAAGAACCCTCATACAAGGCCAAGCCGCTTAGGCAACAGCCATCCTATGCACAGACAGGAGACAACAATGACAGAACCCGTTCGCGTACCTTTGCTGATCGATGGGCAGCACGTGCAGTCCGGCAGCACCCACTGGGAAGATGTACTGGACCCGTCCAATCAGGAAGTCGTCGCGCGTGTCCCTTTTGCGACCCAGGCAGAATTGGAGATGGCTGTCGCCAGCGCCGCCAAGGCGTTCGAGAGCTGGCGTCATTCCAGTCAGGGCACGCGCATGCGCGTCATGCTTAATCTGCAGCGTCTGGTGCGCGAGCGCAGCAGCGAACTGGCCAAGGTGATTTCGCGCGAACACGGCAAAACCTTGCCGGATGCCGAAGGCGAAGTAGGGCGTGGCCTGGAAGTGATCGAGCATGCCTGCTCGATCGTGTCTTTGCAGTTGGGCGAATACGCGGAAAATGCGGCCAGCGGCATTGATGTCTACACCTTGATCCAGCCGCTGGGTGTCTGCGCGGGCGTGACGGCCTTTAACTTTCCCGTCATGTTGCCATGTTTCATGTTTCCGCTGGCGGTGGCCTGCGGAAACACGTTTGTGCTCAAACCATCCGAACAAGATCCCACATCCAGCCTGATGCTGGCGGAAATGGCTCTGGAGGCGGGTTTGCCGCCCGGCGTGCTGAATGTGATACATGGCGGGGCCGACATTACCAATGCCCTGGTCACCCATCCCGATGTCAAGGCAGTGTCTTTTATTGGCTCAACCGCTGTAGGCACGCAGTTGTATCGGCGCGCCACTGAAGCGGGCAAGCGTTGTCAAGCCATGATGGGAGCCAAGAACCATTGCATCGTCATGCCCGATGCCGATCGCGATGTGGCCTTGAATCAATTGTTGGGGGCGGCTTTTGGGGCTGCCGGGCAGCGCTGCATGGCAATTTCGGTGGCTGTCATGGTGGGCGAGACCGGACAGTGGATCGACGATCTGGCGCAACGGGCCCGTTCCCTGAAGGTCAATGTGGGCACAGACCGACAGGCTGATCTGGGGCCATTGGTGTCGCCGCGCGCGCGGCAGCGCGTCGAGGCCTTGATCGAGGCCGGAGTCCAGGAGGGAGCGAATCTGTTGTTGGATGGGCGCGGAGTGCAGGTGCCTGGATACGAGCAGGGCAACTTCGTGGGGCCGACCATCTTTAGCGATGTTCAGCCGCAGATGCGTATTTATCAAGAAGAGATTTTTGGACCGGTTTTGTGTGTCGTGCAGGTGGATACCCTGGAGCAGGCGGTGCAATTCATCAACCGCAACCCTAATGGCAATGGGGTATCGATTTTTACCCAGGACGGCGGCCATGCGCGCTACTTTCAGAACATGATCGATGTGGGCCAGATCGGCATCAATATCCCCATCCCGGTTCCTGTGGCCTGGTTCAGCTTTACCGGTTCGCGCGCCTCTAAATTGGGTGACCTGGGGCCCAACGGCAAGCAGGCCGTGCAGTTCTGGACGCAGGCCAAGACGGTGACTGCGCGCTGGCAGGCCCATGCCAATACGGTTAATACGACGATTACGATGAAGTAAGTTACGGACCTAAGCTTATTACTTTATATAATATATAAGGCTTGTCTTATTACATATAATAGCCTCGTACATGGGGCTATTATATGAATCTACAGCAATTCCGATTTGTGCGTGAAACCATACGGCGCAACTTCAATCTGACTGAAGCGGCCCGTTCGCTCTACACGTCCCAGCCTGGGGTGTCCAAAGCCATCATCGAGTTCGAGGATGAGCTGGGCATCAAGATCTTTGAGCGGCATGGCAAGCGCATCAAGGGCCTGACCCGTCCGGGCGAGGCCGTCGCCGAAGTCATCGAGCGCATCATGCGCGAGGTCGATAACCTCAAGCGCGTCAGCGACGATTTTGCGCGTCGTGATGAAGGTGCCTTAGTGATAGGCTGTACCCATGCGCAGGCGCGTTATCTGCTGCCCAAGGTCATTCCCGAGTTCCGCCGACGCTTTCCCAAGGTCCATATGTCCCTGGCGGAAGGCAATCCCACGGCCCTGGCCCAGATGGTGCTGCATGAGCAGGCCGATGTGGCGATTGCGACCGAAAGTCTGGCCCGCACACCTGGGTTGGTGGCTTTGCCTGTGTACTCCTGGGAGCACACGGTCGTGGTGCGCCCGGATCATCCGCTGGCCGATTTGCCGTCTAACAAGCAGCTATCCATCAAGACCCTGGCCCAGTATCCCATCGTTACCTACGACCATGCGTTTTCGGGTCGTCGCTCGATTGACGAAGCCTTTGCTGCCGAAGGCATTACGCCTGATGTCGTGTTGGAAGCCATTGATGCGGACGTCATTAAAACGTATGTGGATGTGGGGCTGGGCATAGGCATTATTGCCGGAGTGGCGTTTGATCCGCGTCGGGATAAAGGCCTGGTCGGGCTGTCGGCGGGGCATTTGTTCGGCACCCATCACACGCGGGTTGCGGTCAAATCCGGAGCGTTCCTGCGCGATTATATTTTTGTATTGCTGGAAATGCTGGCACCGGCGCTGACCCGGGACGTGGTGCAAAATGCCTTGGATGAAAGCCAGTCTGTCGCTCCTTGAGCCGATTCTTTGGATCTATCGGGAGGCCGTTCGAGCCTCCCGCCTCGCCTGTAATACAGGTGTTCAGGATTGTTGTCTTCTCTTATCACTCCCTCGATGTTGTTCGTGAAAAGGGCTTGATGTGTCTGTCCATAAAATTTGCAACAGACTATCATTGCAATTGACTATGGTAATAAGAATTATTATCATTAACTAACTTTCACACCTTGATGGAGTTCCCATGTCGCAATTTGTCAGTGCTGTTGTTGTCGGGGCGGATCGCCTGGGCAACATCCCGGATCTGCTCAAGATTCATAACATCACCATCAAGCACCACATCAGCGGACGTGATCCGGCTCACCAGAAAAAAACATTGCAGTTGCCGTCAGGCACCGATCTGTTGATTTTGCTGACTGATTTCCTGGGCCACAATGTTATGAAGACATTTCGCACTGCTGCTCAGAAATCCGGCATTCAGGTACTGGCTTGTCGTCGCTCGGTCTGCAGCATGAAGCAGGCATTGGCACAGTGCGGCTATTGCGAGTCCTGCCCGCTGAACAAGGCCAAGGTCCACTAGGCACCGCGATCGGCCATGTCTCATGCCGTGGCATCGAGGGGATTTTAAGGCGCTGAAAAAAAGAACCGTTGCACCAGCGATGCAGCGGTTTTTTTATTGGGCGGGCCATAGGGGCATACAGCGAATCGCAACAGAGGCAGGCCCGCGAGGGGCAATCTGTGTTTCGGGTGGAGAGTGTGTGGCAGGGAAAAGACCGATTAGGCAAAAAAAACAGCGCCTTGAAGGCGCTGTTTTTTCTTGCACAGGCGCGCTTACTTGACGCTGCGCAGACGGGTGCCGGTATCGGTTTGGGCGGCGGCCAGCCTGCGGGCACCGTTATAGCGTTTTTTCCAGTAGGTGGTCTGCATGTTTTCTACACGCACTACCGAGCCACTGCGGGGAGCATGCACGAATTTGTCATCGCCCAGGTAGATGCCTACATGCGAATAGCGTGCGCCACGCGTATTGAAAAAGACCAGATCACCCTTGCGCAATTCGCTGCGGTTGACCGATGTACCTTGTTTGGCAATGTCTTTGGATTGGCGTGGCAGTTTTAGCCCCAGGGACTTTTCGGCTGCGTAGGAGACCAGACCGCTGCAGTCAAAGCCGGTGCTGGGGGCATCGCCGCCAAAGCTGTATTTGACGCCCAGGAAGGAAAGAGCGGTGGATGCCATGCCAGGAGTATGACCGCCACGAGCCGATTCGCGGGCTTCGCCGCGATTTTGACGGCGTTCGCTGCTGTAGGCGATATTGATATCGTTGCGGGCGCGGTTGGCCAGATAGGCACCCAGCGGATCGGATTCGGTCTGGAAATCGTAGTCGGCGTAGTATTCGTCGTCGAGCTGTTGTTGCGAACTGGCTTGTTGCGTGCCGGTGGTGGCGCAACCAGTCAAGGCAAGCGCGGCTGCAATAAGTAGGTATTTAACGCTACGATAGCCAGATTGCAGAAGCGCTGGCGGATTCAGGTAATGTGGCGGCATGACCGAGGCTTTTTTAAGGACTTGGTGGGTAGCAGCACAACCTTGATGCCTATTTTCGCTGAACTTAGCAGCAATTGATGGGTATCAGGGCTGTAAGTATGGCTAAAAGCGCATACCTTGCCGAACGTTGCTCTACTTCAATGGTAAGGCAGTGTACCGGAGGAAAATCCCATCGTAAAGCTTTGAAAAGCTCAAATTCTCTACTGAATCATACTGTTTCAAAGTATGTATATAGGCCAAATGGAGAGTGCAAGTGTTGTTGTCATGTGCTTGTCATTGGATATGTGGAAGATGCGCTGGTTTTGATGTTTTTTAATGACAATTAAGGATGCTTTGCATGATGCGATTGCGGGGAGAAGGCCTGGGGAAATCCCTTAACGAAGGTGTGCGCCTGCGCGAGCTCTGGGCCTGGGCCATGTACGATTTTGCAAACTCCGGCTACACCACGGTCATCCTGACCAGTGTATACAGCGCGTATTTCGTCGGTGTGGTGGCTCAGGGGCGTACCTGGGGGACATTGGCCTGGACGGTGGCGCTCTCGCTGTCGTATCTGGCCATTATGCTGACCATGCCTATGCTGGGTGCGCGTGCTGACGCGCGTCGCGGCAAGCGCCGTTTGTTATTTAGCAGCACGGTGGGTTGTGTGCTTTTTACCGGGATGCTGTTCTGGGCCGGGCACGGGGACATTGCGTGGGTGCTGCTCTTTATTGCCCTATCCAATTATTGTTATTGCATCGGTGAGTCGGTCGTGGGGGCTTTTTTGCCCGAGATTGCCCGCCCGCAGGCCTTGGGCCGTGTGTCGGGTTGGGGGTGGGGGTTTGGGTACTTTGGCGGCATGCTGGCTTTGGGGCTGTCCTTGGCGTTTCTGGGCTGGGCGAGTGGGCAGGGATGGACTGCCGAACAATACGTACCGGGTATTGTGCTGATTACGGCTGCGTTGTTTGCCCTGTCCGCCATGCCCGCATTTTTGCTGTTGCGTGAACGCAGCGCGCCCAGCAAAGCGGCCGACAGGGGCATGCTGCGTCGTCTGGTTTTTTCCTGGCACGAAGTCAGCCGGGATTTTCCCGATTTTCGCACCCTGCTTTTTTGCGGCGCGTTCTATCAGGCAGGCATTGCCGTCATTATTACCTTGTCGGCAGTCTATGCGACCGAGGCGATGGGCTTTACCATGGCACAGACCATGCAGTTAATTTTTACCGTCAATATCGCTGCGGCGGTAGGCGCATTGGTATTTGGGCATGTGCAGGACAAAATAGGTCACCGCCGCGCGCTTACCCTGACTTTATGCGGTTGGCTGGTTATGGTCACGATTGCCGTCAGCTCACGTTCCTTGGCCAGTTTTTGGATAGCGGCCGCCGTGGCAGGCCTTTGCATAGGCAGCAGTCAAAGCGCCGGTCGGGCGATGGTGGGTGTTTTGGCCCCACGGGGCCGTCTGGCGGAGTTTTTTGCCTTGTGGACGTTTGCGATTCAATTGGCTGCCGTATGCGGGCCGGTTTCGTACGGCCTTATCGCCTGGGTCAGCGGTGGTAATCACCGTTTGGCGCTGGCGTGTACGGGGCTGTTTTTTGTGGCAGGACTCCTGATATTGTCACGCATGAACTTCGCGCGCGGCATCCAGGCCCGCGATCGGGCCAGCGCCACTGTCAGGATCGAGTAAGTCTGGCGCGGTACGTTTATGCAAAATCAATACAAGCAGCCTGGATGCTGCTTGTTTAAAACACCAAATCTGGAAGAAAAAGGAGCCAAAAACATGAGCGGTGCTACGTCCATTGAATCCGTCCTGTCGGAAAGCCGGGTATTCCCAGTTTTTCCAGATCTGGAACGCGATGCACGAATTTCAGGCATGCAGGCCTATCAGGATCTGTGCCAGCAGGCCGAGAACGATTACCCCGGCTATTGGGCCGGGTTGGCCCGGGACCGTCTGGTCTGGACCAAGCCCTTTACACAAATCCTGGACGACAGCAAGCCGCCTTTCTACAAGTGGTTTCATGACGGCGAACTCAATGTGTCAGCCAATTGTCTGGACAAACATCTGGGCACGCCTACCGAAAACAAGGTTGCCCTGATCTTTGAATCGGACGACGGCGAAGTCACCAAGGTCACTTTCCGTCAGCTCTATGAACAGGTCTGTCAGTTTGCCAATGGCTTGAAGGCTCTGGGTTACAAGACCGGCGAACGTGCCCTGATCTACATGCCCATGTCCGTGCAAGCCATCGTGGCCATGCAGGCGTGCGCACGTCTGGGAATTACCCACTCGGTGGTATTCGGTGGCTTTTCCGCGAAAAGCCTGCACGAGCGTGCCGTGGACGTTGGTGCTTCTTTGGTTATTACCGCCGACGAACAGCGTCGGGGCGGTCGCACCATCCCCCTGAAGAATGCCGTGGACGAAGCCCTTGCCGGCGGCGATTGCGAAGCCGTTCGCCATGTAGTGGTTTACAAGCGTACCGGTGGCCCCGTGGTCTGGAATCAGGGCCGCGACCTGTGGTGGGATGACGTGGTCAAGGGACAGTCTGCCGATTGTGCCCCGGTTCCGGTCAACGCCGAACATCCCTTGTTTGTTCTGTACACCTCCGGTTCTACGGGTAAGCCCAAGGGCGTACAGCATTCGTCCGCCGGTTATCTGCTGGGCGCGCTGCTCAGTGTGCAATGGACCTTCGATGCCAAAGACAGCGATGTATTCTGGTGTACCGCTGACATCGGCTGGGTTACGGGCCATACGTTCATTACCTACGGTCCTTTGGCAGCCGGCCTGACGCAGGTTGTCTTCGAAGGTGTGCCCACCTATCCGGATGCGGGCCGCTTCTGGGACATGATTCAACGGCACAAAGTCACCATTTTCTACACGGCCCCCACTGCGATCCGGTCGCTGACCAAGGCAGCCGAAGCCAACGAGGCCGTGCATCCCAAGCAGTACAACCTGGATACCTTGCGCATCATCGGCTCGGTGGGCGAACCCATCAACCCCGAAGCCTGGATGTGGTACTACAAGAATGTGGGCCGCGAACGCTGCCCCATCGTGGATACTTGGTGGCAGACCGAGACGGGTGGTCATGTTATTACACCGCTGCCGGGTGCCACCCCGCTCAAGCCTGGTTCCTGCGGCATGCCTATTCCGGGCATGGACGTAGCGATTGTGGACGAAGTCGGCGAAGAAGCCGAGCGCGGCAATGGTGGCTTCCTGGTCATCCGCAAGCCGTGGCCCAACATGATCCGCACCATCTGGGGCGATCCCGATCGTTTCGTCAAAAGCTACTTCCCGCCCGAACTCAAAGGCTATTATCTGGCCGGTGACGGCGCGCAGCGCGATGCCGACGGTTATTTCTGGGTCATGGGCCGTATCGACGATGTCCTGAACGTGTCGGGTCACCGACTGGGCACGATGGAGGTCGAATCGGCGTTGGTGGCGCACGAATTGGTGGCCGAAGCCGCTGTAGTCGGCAAACCCGATCCCACGACTGGCGAAGCAATTGTGGCTTTCGTGGTCCTGAATGGCGATCTGCCTTCGGGAGAGAAGGCCGACAAGATCGCCGCCGAATTGCGCAACTGGGTCAGCAAGGAAATCGGGCCTATCGCCAAGCCGCGTGAAATCCGCTTCGGTGAAAACCTGCCCAAGACTCGTTCGGGCAAGATCATGCGTCGTTTGCTGCGTTTCGTGGCCAATAACGAACCCATTACCCAAGACGTATCCACGCTCGAGAACCCTGCGATCCTGGATCAGCTCTCCGAAGCACACTAATACACGACGTTCTTTTTTTCGGTAGTTCCTGTTTAGCCCTGGTCTGTTTACGGACCAGGGTTTTTTTATGGTTCTTCGCAGAATGTCGCGAGTCAGTTTTCCCAGTCGATGACAAACTGCCTTTTTGAAGACACCATTCAAGACGCAGCAGACTCGGACGGCCCATAACACCGATGACATCGCCCTGGCCTTACGCCTTTATGCCAAAGGGGAAATTCAGCGGATAGTTGATACCTTGTACGGCGTGCGCAGATGTCCCACCGCTGCGCTTGGGGCGTGTCGGCGCATGTGGGGTGCGTTTCTTCGTGGGGTGCTTTGGCGTAGCATAGTGCCACTTTGATGTTTTTTGGGTATTGGGGGCATGGTTTGAATAAAGGGCAGACGCAGGACAAGGTGGCATTGCTCCTGATGGGCCTGGTGGTGTTGACGTGGGGCATGAGCTGGGTCGTTATGAAAGCCATGACCACCCATATCGGCCCGGTTGACCTGATCGCGGCGCGCTACGCGCTGGCCTTTGTGTTTCTGTGGGGGTTCATGCGTTTTAAAGGCCTGCAATTGCAGGCCACTCCCTGGAAACTGAGCTTGGGCGTGGCTGTGTTCCAGACGGTGGGTTTTCAACTGCTGAGTCAGTTTTCCCTACAGGCGGGGGGAGCCGGAAAAATGGTGGCCTTGGCTTACACCATGCCATTTTGGATTGTGGTGTTTTCCTGGCCTTTGCTGGGCGAGAGGCCACAGCGACGGCATGTGTTGGGCATGTTTGCCGCCCTGGGCGGTTTGTTGCTTATTATTGCTCCTTGGCAGGGCATGGGAGGCGCATTGGGCGCGGCGCTGGCTGCGCTCAGCGGCGTCAGTTGGGGCCTGGGCGCGGTCTTGTCCAAGATGCTGTTTCAGCGCCATCGTGTGGCCTTGCTCAATGCCACTGTCTGGCAGTGCTTTCTGGGTATGGTGATTGTGGTGCCTTTGGCTTGGCTGGTGCCGCAGCGCGCGCCTTCTATGGAATGGCCTATGCTGACCGGCGTGCTGTTTTTGGGCGTGGTGGCCACCGGCGTGGGCTGGCTGTTGTGGATGGCGGTCATGAGCCGCGTCAGTGCCGCCGTCGCCGGCATGTCCAGTCTGGGCGTGCCGGCCTTGACTATCGTGTTGGCCTGGCTGATTCTGGGTGAGCAGCCGACGGCGCTGGAGCTGGCGGGTACAGCCTTGATTTTGCTGGGTTTGTTGATCGTGAATTGGCCATCGCGGCAGGCGCAAGCCGGTGAAAGGATGCCTGGGCGGTAAAGCCCTGCCTCGGGGCATGTTGTGGCGATGCGGATCGGTTTGTGGAGGCGTCTCCGGGCACGCCGACGGCGTGCCCGGAGACGGACCTGGTTTTACATGCCGCTGTAAACCGGGCCTTCGCCGCCTTGGGGCGGAACCCAGACAATGTTCTGGGTCGGGTCTTTGATATCACAGGTTTTGCAATGCACGCAGTTCTGCGCATTGATCTGTAACCTGTCGTCGCCTGTTTCGGTCTTGACGAATTCGTACACCCCGGCAGGGCAGAAGCGGGCTTCCGGGCCGCCATAGCGGGCCAGATTGACAGCCACCGGGACCTTGGGGTCTTTCAGGGTCAGGTGGATAGGCTCGTCTTCTTCGTGGTTGGTATTGGAAATGAATACCGAGCTTAGACGGTCGAAGGTGATCTTGCCATCGGGCTTGGGGTAGTCGATGCGGGCGCATTCGGCCGCCGGTTGCAGACAGGCGTGGTCGGGTTTGTCGTTGCGCAGTGTCCAGGGCATTTTGCCTTTGAGCAATCCCTGTTCCACAAAGGTCATGACCGATGCGATGGAGCGACCTTTCTTGAACCATTGCTTGAAGTTGCGTGCTTTGTTCAGCTCCTCGTGCAGCCAGGACTGCTCGAATTGCAGGGGGTACTGGGTCAATTCGTCGTGTTGGCGACCGGCCTGCAAGGCCTCGAACGCCGCTTGCGCAGCCAGTGTGCCCGACTTGATCGCGGCATGGCTGCCTTTGATGCGCGAGGCGTTCAGGAACCCGGCTTCGCAGCCCACCATGACGCCGCCTGGGAAACTGAGTTTGGGCAGGGCTAGCAAGCCACCGGCCGTCAGCGAACGGGCTCCGTAGGCAATGCGCTTGCCGCCTTCGAACGTGGGGCGTATGGCCGGGTGTGTTTTGTAGCGCTGGAATTCTTCAAAGGGCGACAGCCAGGGGTTGGCGTAGTCCAGGCCCACCACCATGCCCACCATGACCAGATTGTTATCCAGGTGATACAGGAAGGAGCCGCCGTAGGTGTCCGAATCCAGAGGCCAGCCAGCCGTATGAATAACCAGACCAGGCTGGGACTGGGACGGGTCCACTTCCCACAATTCTTTAATGCCGATGCCGTAGCTCTGAGCATTGCGGGATTCGTTCAGTTTGAATCGTTCCGTCAGTTCACGGCCAAGATGACCGCGTGAGCCTTCTGCAAAAATGGTGTAGGAGGCCAGTAGTTCCATGCCGGGTTGATAGTGGGGAGTATGTGTCCCATCGCGGGCCACCCCCATATCACCTGTCAGCACTCCCCGTACCGCGCCTTTGTCGTCGTACAGGATATGGGCGGCAGCGAATCCAGGGAAAATATCCACACCCAGGGCCTCAGCCTGTTCTCCCATCCATTGAACGACATTGCCCAGGCGAACGATGTAGTTACCGTGATTTTTAAAGCAGTCAGGCAGCAACCACATGGGAGTGGAACGAGCGCCTTTCTCGGTCAGGAAAAGAAACTTGTCCTCGGTGACTTCTACCGAAATGGGGGCGCCTTGCGCTTTCCAGTTGGGCAGCAGCTCGTCCAGGGCACGCGTATCCATGACGGCGCCTGACAAAATATGGGCTCCCACTTCCGCGCCTTTTTCCAGCACACAGACGCTGATCTCTTGTTCTTTTTCTTGGGCGAGCTGTTTCAGACGTATCGCGGTGGCCAGGCCTGCAGGGCCAGCACCGACGATAATGACGTCGTATTCCATCGATTCACGTTCAGACATTGCTGCTGATCTCCTATTACGGCTTAGCGCTTTGTTCTTGATTGTTGGCGGGTGAAGGTCGTGTACTGTGCGTACGGTCGATTGTATTGTAGTCTGAGCAATTCCGTTTTGAGTTCAGCGGCCAGGAACGGTCATTGGCAGCGTTGGGTTCATCAGTAACTATCAGCAAGGAGAGCATGTAATGACACACGTCGTTGATTCTGGTGCAGGAGCCACCTTTGATATTGCCGTGCGCTGGGGGGATCTGGATGCCATGAATCATGTTAATAATACGGTCTATTTTCGCTACATTGAGGAAGCCCGTGTTCAGTTGATGATGAAGCTGGGCATGGTGCCACCGTCGCCACGTACCGGGGTCCTGGCGCATGCCAGTCTGGACTTCCTGCGCTCGGTCCTGTATCCGGCCACGGTGCGCATCGTGCATAAACTGATCAAGGTCGGTGGTAGCAGCATTGAGTTGGAAGTCATTGTCGGGGATGCAGATCAAGCCGATGTCATGTACGCCCGCGGACGATGTGTGCTGGTGTCCATCAACCCCCAGGGCGGTTCACAACCGTGGACCGAAAAAGAGCGCGAACAGATACATTCAGTTTTTCAGGGTTAAGCTTTACGTATACGGAAAGCATAGTCAAGTCGTAGAATGCCTGATAGCCCGGTAGGGTGCACCGCGGCATTATTGGACAAAGTTTGCTGTTTAGGCCAATTAAAGAGTTATTGGAGAGTCAATTGAATAAAGTCTATCCAAGCGCCAAGGAGGCGTTGCAGGGAGTCGTTGCCGACGGACAGACAGTTGCGGTAGGTGGGTTCGGCCTGTGCGGAATTCCCGAAGCGCTGATTGCTGCGCTGCGCGATAGTGGAGTCAAAGATCTGACCTGCATTAGCAATAATGCCGGGGTGGATGGCTTTGGTCTGGGGCAGTTGCTGGAAACGCGTCAGATCCGCAAGATGATTTCCTCCTATGTGGGCGAGAACAAAGAGTTCGAGCGCCAATACTTGGCCGGTGAGCTCGAGCTGGAGTTCACCCCTCAGGGCACCCTGGCTGAGAAGCTGCGTGCCGGCGGGGCGGGGATTCCCGCTTTTTTCACGGCGACCGGGGTGGGTACCGTGGTGGCAGAGGGTAAGGAAATCCGCGAGTTCAATGGTCAGCAATACGTGATGGAAGAGGCGCTGGTACCTGATGTGTCGCTGGTCAAAGCCTACAAGGCGGACCGCAGCGGCAACCTGGTGTTTCGCAAGACCGCGCGCAACTTCAACCCGAACGTGGCAATGGCGGGAAAAATCACCATTGTCGAGGTCGAGGAAATCGTCGAGACCGGCAGCCTGGACCCGGATGATGTGCATTTGCCCGGCATTTATGTACACCGCATCGTGCTCAATGCCCATCCTGAAAAGCGCATTGAACAGCGTACCGTTCGTTCTTCCTGATTAGTGAGGCAAGATAATAATGGCTTGGAATAGAGATCAAATGGCGGCCCGTGCTGCCCTGGAGCTTCAGGACGGCTTTTACGTCAACCTGGGCATTGGCTTGCCCACGCTGGTTGCCAATCATGTGCCTGAAGGTATTGAGGTCTGGTTGCAGTCGGAAAACGGTTTGCTGGGCATTGGCCCATTCCCGACCGAAGACAAGATTGACGCTGACCTAATCAACGCCGGCAAACAAACCATTACAACCCTGCCCGGTTCGTCCATTTTTTCCTCGGCAGATTCGTTTGCGATGATTCGTGGCGGCAAGATCAATATTGCGATTCTGGGCGCGATGCAGGTGTCGGAAAAAGGCGATCTGGCTAACTGGATGATCCCTGGGAAAATGATCAAGGGTATGGGCGGCGCCATGGACCTGGTAGCCGGAGTGGGCCGTGTGGTGGTTCTGATGGAACACGTGGCCACTAAAAAAGATGGCACCGAAGATCTGAAGATTTTGCCCGCCTGCACCTTGCCCCTGACCGGTGTTGGGGTGGTCGACCTCATCATTACTGATCTGGGAGTGATGGAAGTGACGGAAAATGGTTTAAAGTTGCTTGAGTTGGCACCAGAAGTCAGCCTTGAGTACATTCAGTCCAAGACAGGCGTCCCGCTGGACGTCAGCGCT
>JQGF01000174.1_pt1 | contig 13427 bp, 7 predicted proteins | sample 210201 | NCBI WGS metagenome assembly JQGF01 (sample SAMN02947780, study PRJNA257236) | wastewater metagenome | biome: Domestic wastewater sediments; material: Domestic wastewater soil sediments and water; isolation source: domestic wastewater sediment treated with ammonia and hydroxylamine at...
CACTAAAAACCGGTCCGCTTTACTGGCCTGTCAGCCATTCACTATGTTGATAGGCAAAGTCGGCCAAACCCAAGGTGCCCCAGACGCCAATCACAAACAGCGCCAAGCTCAGGGCCAGAAAGAAGGCAGAACAGAATCCGGGTATCCAGGCCCAACGGCGCCCTGCCCTGGAACTGTGCCAGACCAAGGTCCACTGGCTCCAACACAAGGCCAGAAAGGCTGACACCACCCCCATTAAAAAGACAAACAAGGGCAGGCGTAAGAAGGCGGGAACAAAAACTGATGAGATCGCCCCCGTGCCCATCAACATGATGAACACAAGCGCCGCCCCGTGCAGGGCGATCAGAACCCGGAAAGAAAGAATGTAGAAAGCAAGACTGCCTGGTGGGTTCACCATACCGACTTTCCTGTCAGGAACAAGAGCAGCGGGCTGGCGCCCACCGCGTTTTTCAAACAGCCGGACTTGGGTAAACCCAGGGCCAGAGCAGCATTCAAATCAAACAATCGCGCTTACTTCTTGCCGTTGTTTTGGGTCGCCTGCGGGCCGGCTATGGCGCGAGCCGCCGCCAGCGCATTGGCTTCCGTGCCTACCATGAAAATCAGGCGGCCGTCTTTAACGGGCGAACCATACGCAGGTGCCGCCAACATGGTGTCACCCACGACCAAAGCCAGACGCTTTTTGGGGAACTGGGTCGTCACTTGCAGCAAACGCTGAGCCGCTTCAGGCGTCAGATCCAGCGCCAGCAAACCCTCTTTGCTGTCGTTGGTGCCGGCCTGCACGCCCACCAAATCCTCACGCACCACAACGGCGCGTGGATTCACGAACAGCACACCATTGGGCTGCACATCGACGCGAGCCCAACCTGCTTGTTCCTGTGTATCAGCCAAAAAGATCTGCACAGGCGCTGCCTGTTGCTCGGCCCCGGCCTGAGCGGGTGCTTGTTGCGCTGACGTAGAGGGAGCCTGCGTTGCCGCGCTGGACGTACCGGCAGCGTCACTCGGCTTTTCTTGTACGGTTTGACAAGCAGCCAAGGCGAGCAGACCAACGGGCGCCAAAATTCGAGCCAGTGTGCGTAAAGTCATCATAGTGAAGTTCCCCCCTCTCTTTACGAAGTATCAATAAGGATAGCAGTGTATCAGTCATGCAAAAGAGCAAGCGGTTAATCTTTGTTAAAGCTTGTCATTTGTGCACCTCTAATTTGTACACTGACTTGGTCCATCAACCGACCTTGTTCGGTTTTCAGTTCAATGCGCAGCGTACCGGGTACCAGGGGAATACGCACTTGGGCCCCACCGCCCGCTTTCACGCCCTGGACCCACCATTCCAACGCTTCGTTGATTTGCCCCTGCGCCAGCAAGCGCAGTTGCTGGTTTTGCGGCGGAATATCCGGGTCCAAGGCCAAGATCGTACCGTTGACGGGCTCCTGGATACGGGCCGGACCGGCGTAGGCCAGATTTGCATCGCTCAACTGAATACGATCGGTCTGCGTGCCCTCTACAAAAAACTCTTCACGACTGGGCTCCAAAGCCGGCACAAACACGATTTGTCGAAGCTGCACCTGCTCTGGCCGGACCGTTTGACGACCGGGTCTGTAGTGGTTCAGGACAGAGATGACCTCGTGCCAGATCGGTGCGGCCCCACTGACGCCGGATACATCTTGCATACTTTGTCCTGCACTGTTGCCAACCCAGACGCCCACTGTGTAGTGCTCCGTCCAGCCCAGAGCCCAGTTATCACGCATATCTTTACTGGTTCCGGTCTTGACCGCGCTCCAGAACGGGGTACTCAAGGCACTGTCCAAGCCGAAGGTCAGCACACGGGCCTGACGGTCAGACAACATATCACCCACAATCCAACTGGCTCCAGGGTCCATGACGGGACGAAACGCGGCCATGGACTGATCCATACGCACGTTTACCGCCTGAGCCTGGCCCAGATTAGCCAGAGCACGGTACGCGTTGGTCAGCTCCAGCAAGGTGACATCAGCACTGCCCAGGGCCAGGCTGTAACCATAAAAATCACCGTCCTGCCGCAAATTAAGCCCCAGTTCGCGCAAACGCTCCACCAGACTGGCCGGCCCCAGCAAGGTCAGAACGCGTACGGCAGGGATATTCAGGGACGAAGCCAAAGCATTGCGCGCACTAACCCAGCCAATAAACTGCTTATCGTAGTTTTGTGGAATATACAGACCATTGCCGGTTGGCAGATTCAAGGGTGAGTCCTGCAGCAAGGAAGCGGCCGTCAGCAGACGTTTCTCGATGGCCAGCTCATATAGGAAAGGTTTGAGCGTGGAACCTGCCTGACGCAAAGACCGGGCATGATCGACCTGCGCTGCTTCGGACAGGTCGCCGCTGGAGCCCACATAGGCCAGCACCTGCCCCTGATGATTATCCAGCACCACTACGGCCGCATCCTGCACACGGGCGGTGCGCAGATCCAGCAGATGTCGTCGCACACTGGCTTGAACCTGCCGTTGAAGACGCGAATCCAGGGTAGTGTGCAAGCGATCCCCTGCTTCGGTCTGTGGACTTTGCTCCAGAACCCAGCGGGCGAAATGCGGCGCCAGTTGCGTCTGCCCCAGTGGTGCCTGCCCGGCTCGACGCAAGGCCACAGGCACCAGATGACTTAATGCTTGGCACTGCTGGGCGCGTCCCATTGCCTGCAAGGTCAAGCAGGCCCGACGCTCGACCGTCAAGGCCGAGGCATTGGGGCCTCGCAGCAAAACGGCAGCAATCGCTGACTCGCGTGCATCCAGCGCAGCGGCCTGCTTTTGAAACAGGGTGCGTGCCATCGCATCCACCCCGACAAGCTCGCCCCGAAAGGCTACCTGATTGAGGTAAGCCTCCAGAATTTGCGGTTTGGTCCAGGTATCTTCCAATGATTGAGCGGCAACTACCTGATCCAGTTTTTGCCACACCGAACGCCCGCCCCGTCCGCCAAGCAGCGTATGATCCAACAGCCCGGCCAACTGCATGGTAATGGTGGACGCGCCTCGGCTCCGTCCCGCAAACACACCGTCCCAGGCCGCAGAACCCACTGAAAGCCAGTCCACCCCGCCATGCGATTCAAAACGGCGATCTTCGGACATCAAGACCGCCAATTGCAAAGCCGGGGAAATCTGCTCCAGCGCCACCCAGTCGCCGCGCCGTTGATGAAAGTCCAGTCGCACCCGCTGGATGAGCTGGCCCTGGCGATCCAGGACCTGCACATCAGACGATCGGAAGGACTGACGAACGTCTTCATAGCTGGGTGTGGCCTGTCCGGAGCTGGCCCATAGGGCCAGTCCCGACAACAGCAACCCTGCTTTAATGGCTTGGCGCATCCACAACGTCCAAAACGTGCTCATTAGGCCAGAGAGCAAAAACATCGGGCTCGTACAAAGCCTCGGCCCGCGTGGCCGGCAATACAAACTGGCCCACCGTGTTCAGGCGCAGTGTGTAACTGACTTCCGTCGTGCCTTCCTCAAAACGCTCGTAATACGCCCGGTAACCATCGAAGCGGCGCTCGATAAAGCTGGGCCATTGACCGGACTGCGTCTGACCAGCCGTGGCCATGGCCGAATCCCGACCCAGTCCACTGCCCAGAATGGTCGCGCCGGCAGGAACCGGGTCAGACACGACCACCCAACTGGCCTGGCCTTGCGCCTTGACCTTGATCGTCACCCGCATGATGTCGCCACGGCTCCACACGCCTGGTTTGGCCTGCTCCACAGCCTGAACCTGACGCTCTATGCTCAAACCGGCCGCCACAGGCTTGGTCACCGGCACAGCGGCCAGAGAGCGAACGTCAATCCAGGCCTTGCCCTCACCTAGTTGCTCAACGCTCAAGTTGTCTGCCTGCTCGCCACGCCAAGGCACATCCATTTTGGTGGAGCGTACGCCCTGGCCGTCGGGTGTCAGCATATCCCAGTCCACCACCTGGGCCGTTTCGGAGCCCAGAATCACCATGGACTGTCCTGTCGGGGCCTGCTCGTGATGACGGCTGAATTGCTCGATGGCCAGGCTGCCCAAGAGGTTCTCCGTCGTCATGCGCCAGGCACCACGCTGTTGCTCGGCCAACAGACCTTGGGCCAGACGAGGCATGTCCTCAGTCCAGTCAGGCATCTCATTGACCAAGAGCATCAGGCGAGCCTGATTGGTCACCCGGCTGGTCATGGCCCAGGGACTGCCATTGAGTGCATCGTCGCCAAACACCAGACGGGTTCCGCGGCTGATCAGACGTGCCTGAATCAGCCCCAGTGCTTCTTTACGGCTTTGCACAGCTTGCTTGATCCCGGGCAGGCGCTGGGTCAGATCCACCCATGCCAGCAGAATATCGGTCGGCCAGCTTTGCAAATTCAACTCGACCGAATCGAGCATTGTGACGCGCGCACGGCCGTACTTCGCCAATACGGCAACCGCACGAATGACTTCGATATCCCGCTCCTGGCGAGAAACGGTCTGCATGGACGGGATTCGGCCATTGACCACGTTCTCCAGTCCTTGCAGCATCTCGTTGCGAAAGCCGTCAGGAATGGGATAGTTCAGCCCCATGGACTGAGCCATGTAGCTGATATCCAGAATGTAGCTGGTCAGTACACGGCTACCCCAACCGTAATTGCTGGGGAAATAACGCAGCAAGCCATCCTGGTCTAAATAGGAAGGCAGACGCTGCATCAGACCAGCCCATGCGCCTTCAGCACGCAAGCCCATGAAGCGGGAGGCTTGCTGTTCAAAGCAGGTATAAGGATAGCGTTCAAACCAGGCCCGCACCCCTTCCATTCCGCCCCCCAAGGAGGAACGGAACAACATTTGCAGGCCGCCCTGCACCCCGCCCTGCTCATTTTTCAGGGCGCCGGCCGGCACTTGCACCGACATGTTCAATGGCTGCTCCATGGACACGGACACCAGCGTTCCTTGCTGAACCGTTACCGGCGTGGCCGTAAAGACTTCCTGCTTGATGAAGAGGCTGTCCTTGGCAGGTTTGCTCTTGCCCGCCGCCTGCAGCACTTCCTGCGCATCCAGTGTCCATTCCAACTGATGCGAATCAGCCGAGCCACTGGAGGCTGGGACCGTTATGGGCCAGGAGACCACTTTGGCCGAACCGGAAGCCAGTTCAACGGTTTGCTCAGGCAAGGCGGCTGATGGCAAGCCCTTGCCACGGTACTGTGCCTGCACGTTGACCGTCATGGCACGCGGGCTGCTGTTTCGCAGCGTAAGCTGAGCCTGGTACTGATCGCCTTCGCGAGCAATCGCGGGCAAACCAGGAATGATCTGCAGATCCTGCGTGGTGACGATCTGGGCGGAGCCACTGCCAAAACGCTCACCAGCCAAATCGGCAACGGCCACGATGCGGTACTGGGTCAAGGAGTCTTTGAGGGGGACCGTCACGGTCGCGCGTCCTTGAGCATCCAGCTCCACATTGCCCTTCCATAGCAACAAGGTGTCGAGCAACTCGCGGGTGGGGCTCTTGCCGCCGCCACCGCCTGCTGCCACCGCCTTGCGGCCATAATGTCGACGTCCCACAATCTCGGACTGTGCTGTAGCGGTCTGCACGTTGTAACCCCGCAAAGCACGCATGGCCGTGAGCAGGTCCCAACTCGTGTTAGGGCTCAGTTCCAGCAAGGCCTGATCCACGGCCGCCAGGGCCACGGAAGCACCGGCTGCGGGTGAACCATCCGGTTTGAGAACCTGAATATCCACCTGGGCCTGCTCACGGATGGCGTACTGATTGCGATCCGTGCTGACTTTCACATCCAGCGCATCTTGCTGGCTACTCACTTCGATACCGGCCAGACCAAAGCGATAGCTGGGCTTGGACAAATCTACCGTGGTAGTCGGGGCCACAAACTCGCCCCCCCCTTCCGAATAGGCCTTGTACCAGGTCAGAGGCTGGCTCCAGCCCCAGCTGAAAAAGGAGTACCAGGGAACATCACGCAGACGCCCCCGCAGCACCAGCACGGAAACGTAGACATTCGGCCCCCATTCGGGTTTGATCTCCACGCTGACGGTCGGATTGTCGCCTTCGAGCTGGACAACCTGGGCCTGCAACACACCCTCGCGCTCCACCGACACCAGGGCGGTGGCCTCACGGAATGGCATTCGCACCTGGAACTGCGCCTTTTCGCCCGGCGCCCAGGTCTTTTTCGCAGGAATGACATCTATCCGGTCATCATTCTGACCACCAAACCACAACGAGCCCGAACCGCTGACCCAGACCGTGCTGGCGGCCACCGACTCACGGCCCTTGTCATCACGCGCAATGGCACGCAGCTCCACCTGGCCGCCCTTCTCCAGTTTTACATCGCACTGCACCAACCCCTGTTCGTCGCTGCGTCCCTCGCAGACCGTACCCAGGTCTTGGCGCTGCTCCTGGTTGTCGTAGCTGTAAAACCCGCCCACCATACGCTTACGAATCGAGAAGCGCTGCACATTGGCGGCCTCAATACGGACTGGCACATTCTTCAAGGGCTTGCCGTCAGGGCTTAAGGCAATAGCCGAGAGCTGGGTGGATGAACCCGCCGCCAACCAAGTGCCTGCACGCAAGCCCGCCACCACATCGGCAGGCCATACCGCAATCGTCTGGGTCAGGGTTTGAATCTCGCCATTGGGATCGGAAAACGTCGCCTCCACCAAAAACTCGGAAGGCTGATCCACTACAGGCAACTGATCCAGCTTGGCACGCAACCCGCCTTGGGCATCGAGCTGGAAGCGTTGTTTGTTCAAGAAAACGCGAGCCTCTGACATCGCCGACTGATCCGCTTTTTCAGGCGGCGCAAAGCTGTAGTCACTGTAAGTGCTGAACGCGGGCGACTGACTGCGCACCACCGCCGACAGTTGTACAGGCAGGAAATCCGCCGGGCCACCAGACAGATAACGCAGCTGCAGATCAGCCTGCATCTGCTCAGGACTGATCAGATAGGGACGATCCTGACCATCACTTAACTTGATACTACCGCCCAGCACAGGCAGCTTGAATTGCTCAACACGGAAATCGCCAAAATTGAAGTACTGGTTCTCGCCTTCGGTTCGCAGTCGGTAGACACCCAGCTCCGCATCCTTGGGGATCGTCCAGTCGGTCAATGCAAATACGCTACCGGCCGCCGTTTTTTGCCATTTCAGTGGCAACTCAATCCGTTTGCCGCTGCCTTCATGTTCGACGATCATCGTCTCGGGATAACGAACTGGAGCCTTGAAGCCATCGCGTACCCGCTCACGCAGGTAATGTTTCATGTGCGCGACTTCACCGGCACGAAACAGGCTGCGATCCATCACGCTATGCGCAACCGGCTCATCGCGACCGCCCCAGTTATAGGGCACATTAAAGCGCCATGGCTCGATACCGGCGTTCCATTCGCTCAGCGCGAAACTGAACTCGTCTTTGCCCCTGGCCATGGGGTTGTCTTTATCGATGCGAGCCGTCACAAACAGGCCGGACAGGCCAGTCTCATTGCAATAATCCGGGCTGGAGACAGGATGGGGGTGATGAAAAACCCCGTCCTGCCCTGTTTCGCCCTGCACCAGCTCTTCGCCGCGGCAATTCATGACACGGATTTTGGCGCCGGGCACGACTTTGGCATCATCCAGGGTAGTGACCCAAACCAGCAGGTCATCACCACCTTGCTTGATGTGTACCCCCAGATTGGTGACCAGCACCGAACTACGCACATACATGGTGCCCGCCGACTCCAGCAAGGAGGCGCCCAAGCGCGGCGAGGCCACTTCCAGAACGTGGAAACCGGGCTCTTTCAGCGGCACGCCAATCAGTTCAAAAGGACGCTCGTTTTTCTGGTCCATGCCGGGCAAATCAAGCTTTTTAAGATCCTTGCCCTGAAGCAGAGGCTGAGCGCGCAGATCCAGATAACCGTTTTGATCGATGGGAGCGGTTACGCGAAAATCGCTGCCCATCATGCTCTTCAGCGTGTCCGCTGCCACCGACCAGGAATAGTTAAGCTGCCGCAGCCGGGAATACCAGGCCAGGACCTCCTTATCGTCCTTGACCGCCATCGCCCCCACCTGCCCGGCCGACACCAGCATCTGCTGAGTGGTCAGATTCGCTTCCACATTACGCAAGTTCAAACCAATGGCGGGTGGGTCAGCGTCATCCGAGCCATCGCGATCAGCATGACCAAAGCGCTCGACAATCCCAAAAGGCTCCACCACAAACTTGACCAGCGGCGGATACGTCGTCGTCTTCATGCCGTTGCTCAAGACCTCGGGATTTTGCAAGGGCCGCCCGGCATCGTCCGTCAAGGAGTCTGGAACCTGGATGGTCAGCTGGGCATTTTCCGGAAAAGGCCCCTCAAATCGTACATTCTGGCCGGGACCACGGTCTTGCCAGGCCTCATCCTGGTCGGACACAGGCTCCCATACCTTGTCGCCGGCTTGTAGACGAATCTGCTGCAGGTGCTCATAGGCAACCGGTGCCGAGAACTGTACAGCCACACTGCCAACAGGCGTGCAGGGCGCCTCAGCGCGTTCGCGCAGACAAGAAAGCGAAGCCGTGAAATGTGGCCGCACTGAAAAATCGAAGGTATAGCGGTCGGTATTAGGCACGCCCTTGCGATTGGCAATCGCTGTCGTGATGCCCGGCTCGAGCACAACCGACACGCTGGCATCGGCGGGCAAAGGACGCGCGCATTGCACGGCCTGATAACGCTCATCCACCTCATCCACATAGAAGGCAGAACGAGCCAGGGCATCACGCTGCGCACCTTCAATGGCCTTTAAGCCAATGCGCTCGCCAATGCCCTCAACCCGGCAATACCCGTGCTTGACTAAAGAAGCACTATTAACGGGCGCATTGAAATTAAATAAAAATACCTGGTCTTCATCAATAATGCTGTAATACGGGCGGCTGGATTCCAAAATGGCGCCACCGGAATTGAAACGATATTGAGCCGGTCCGCTAATCGCTTCATTATTAATGCTGCGAAAGCTCTTGGACACCACGGCGGTACAAGTCAAGCCAGGTCCTGGTCGCTCATCAAACTCATAAATCCAGCGACGGGAATCCAGCCAGCGGCCCTGCCCCGCAACGGAAGGATCATCACACTGGACCTGGACAGGTGCCGGCAGTTGTGAATCGCCAAAATGAACAGCGGGCTTGGCAAAGGTAACTTTGACATCCCGTAAATCGGACGTCGCCCCTTGGGGCGAAAAACTGCTAATCGTAATGGCTTGGGCGCTACTGACGCCCAGCAAGAACATCAAGCCCAGCAAAGACTGGCGATGCATCGTTCTTCCCCTATGGATATGCTATTTTCGGCGCCAGTTTAATGGAAATCCGCTACGCTGAGCGTGTATAAACTCTTACATGCATGCTTAAAGAATGCCACCAAGTGCAACAAAAAAAAACGCCGGACTTTAAATCACGGCGCAATGGCTTTGAAGGGGCAAACATGGCATTTGAAAGTAAAAATTTCAAATGCGACCAAACACCCCCTTTTTTCCTCAAACTGGCGACATCAACTACGATAAATGCCATACGAACAGACAGCAGCACTGGAAAACCAGCCCACTAACCCCATATAGAGTGAGGCTTGTGAAGACCCAAGCGCTTCGATTTCAGGAAAGACACATGAGCACCATGACCCTGCAGGAACTGGATAAGACCCGAGAGGAATGTCGCAAACTGATCAGTCGACGCGCCCTGCTTTCAGCCGCCGCTGCCGTTGTCCCTGTTCCCGGCGTGGACGTAGGTACCGACGTGGCCATTTTAATGAAGGTCATCCCCATTATTAATGCCCGCTTTGGACTGACGGCCAGCGATGTGGAAGCCCTGAGCCCCGAGCTGAAGAAGCTGGTGGTGGTCGGTGGAACAAGCATGGGCTTGGGCCTGGTGGGCCGCGTTCTGAGCACTGATCGCATCATCAATATTCTGGTGCGTCTGGGAGCAAAAAAGCTGGCCGGTAAATATGGTGCCAAATATGTCCCGCTGATAGGCAGTGCCATTTCTGCCTCTATCAGCTTTGTCGTACTGCGCAAGGTCGGCAACCAGCACATCGAGGAGTGCTATGAGATTGCCCGTCGTCTGGCATTGGAGACACAACGACGGGAAGCTGTCCATACCATCGATGCGGCTGAAGAAGGCCTGATACGCGAGCTCAAGGGCTAAGACACCGCTTGCGCGCCTTAGTCTGGAGAGCGTCCTGCTTCAGTTCGCACCCCAGACAGTTCGCCCAGCCCCGGTCCTTAGACTGCAGGGACCACACCCGGTGTTTTGCTGCGACCATTCAACATATAGTCCATCAGTTCGCGCACAGACTTCATGGCCTTGCCGAAAGGCAAGGCCTCTGAACTGCGAAAGAACAGACCCCGCTGTACATCGCCTTTCAAGGCATACGCCAATTGACGGTCAATGCAAAACTGTCCATGACGCTGCACACCGTCGCGCAAACCGCAATGAGCCAGGCAGTCAAAGCCTTCGGTGCACGGCCGTTCGCGAGCCACCGATTGCAGTTTTTTCTCTTTGTGCAAATAAGCGTCCAGCCACGGTGTACGCACGGCACGAGCCGGCAATCCGGCCACGCTCATGAAGGTCACGATGTCCTTGGCTTCCGCATCCAGCAAAACACGCTTGAAATTCTCGTGGGCATCGCCTTCCTCGGTCACCGCAAACGCCGTCCCCATTTGCACGCCATCCGCCCCCCAACCCATAAGCTGGCGCAACTGTTCAGGACGGTGAATCCCACCGGCAGCGATCAAAGGGATGCGCTCGGACTCCAGGCCCAACTCTCGGAATAAGGCACGACATCCCTCCAGCACGCGCTGAAACGCATATTCCGGTTTATTCAGAGACTGATCATCGGCTGCGCCCAGATGGCCAGCCGCATACCGGGGATTCTCCAGAACAACGGCATCGGGCAATCGCTTGCGACGCAGCCATTTCTTTACAAGCAAGGTGACGCCGCGCACGTCGGACAGAATGGGGATGAGCGCGACCTTGGGATGGTCCTGCACCAGTTCGGGCAAGTCCAGCGGCAGACCGGCACCCACTACCACGGCATCCGCACCGCTCTCGCACGACTGGCGCACATACTCGGGATACTGCGAAACCGCCTTCATGATGTTGACGGCGATGCCGCCATTGCCGCCCGAGCGCTCTCGGGCAAGATTGATTTCACGATCCAGCGCCTGCAAATTGGCCGCATCGACCACACCTTTTTCGACTTCACCCTGAGTGCTGTCCATCAGGTCTTCGTGATGACGCCGTAAATCCACGCTGGAGATGGTTCCCAGCCCGCCCAGTGCAGCCACAGTGCCGGCCAGTCGGGACGCCGATATACCGACTCCCATGCCGCCTTGGACAATAGGCAAAAGCAGTTTTCCCTTCAGGGACATGAGACGTAAATCCGTCTTTAGCACGATGTAAATACCTTAGGTTGATGCAAGAACCTGCCGGCCACGTCGGGACCAGAAACAGGGCAATAAAAAGGTGGCCGTCTTTGACAACGGCCACGGTGTTAAATCAGGCGGGAATAGCGTGCGCCGCTTTCCTGGCTCAAGTACTTGTCAAACACCATGCTGTAGGCGCGCACAAACAAACGGCCCTTGGGCAAGACCTGAATGGACTGAGAGTCGACGGTCAGCAAGCCCGCTTGCGCATAGCTGCTGAGCTCTTGCAGCTCAGCGGAGAAGTAACTGGCAAAATCGATGCCGTAACGCGCTTCCAGACGCGCAATCGGTACGGGCATGCTGCACATCAAGTGCATGATGACTTCGGCGCGCAGGCGATCGTCCTGCTGCATCACAATCCCACGCTCGATGGGCAAACGCCCCTGGTCAATTTCGGCGTAGTAATTGCGCAGACTGCGGGCATTTTGCACATGCATCGTCCCCACTTGCCCAATGGACGAAACGCCAAAGGACACCAAATCACAGGCTGACCGCGTGGTGTAACCCTGGAAATTGCGGTGCAAGCTGCCATCCAGGCGGGCCAGATTCAACTCGTCGTTGGGCAGTGCAAAATGATCCAGACCGATATAGACATAACCCGCATCCAGCAGGCGCTGCGAGGACATCAGGAACAGTTGCAGACGCTGGTCGGCATCGGGCAACTGTTCTTCGTTAATTAAACGCTGAGCCTTAAAGCGAGTGGGAAGATGCGCATAGTTGTACAAGGCAATCCGATCCGGCCTCAGTTGCACCAGTAAATCAATGGTGGATGCAAAGCTCTCCAGGGTCTGCAAGGGCAGACCGTAAATCAGATCCGTATTGATGGACTGGAAGCCAGCGGCCCGGCCTTGCTCGATGGCACGTTCGACCATGTCGAAAGGCTGGATACGGTTAATGGCTTTTTGCACATTAGGGTCAAAGTCCTGAACCCCAAAGCTGGTACGGTTAAAGCCCAGAGCCGCCAAGTTCTGGAGTGTGTCGTCGGACAGGGTGCGTGGATCGATCTCGATGCCCAGCTCAGCATCGGCCGTGAACATGAACTGCTCCTTGAGCTTGGTCATCAGCCGGGTGAGTTGTTCATTGTCCAGGAACGTGGGCGAGCCGCCGCCCAGGTGAAGTTGCTCGGTGCGCCTGTCCTCCCCCATATACTGGGTGACCATATCGATCTCGCGCAGCAGGTAATCCAGATACTGCTCGCTCTTGCTGCGATCTTGAGTGATGATCTTGTTGCAGGCACAGAAATAGCAGAGCGACTGGCAGAACGGGATATGCACGTAAACCGACAAGGGGGGATTGCTGCTGCTTAAGGCGCGCCGCGACAGCTCATGAATGTAGGGCTGTGCGGGGAAATCCTGAAAAAAACGGTCTGCGGTAGGGTAGGAGGTATAGCGCGGTCCGGAACGATCAAAGCGCCGAATCAAGGCTTCAGAGATCTCGATATCCTGTGTGGTCGGGGCGCTGGCGTCCGATGCTTCCAAGGTTTGCGGCATAGAGGGTCCTCCTGCAAAAGACCGATTTCTTCTAGTCAAGCATTCATTGTGAGAGAAAATCGCGGGTACACGCTTGACCTGCATCAAGGCCACAAGAACTAAAAAAACGCTTTTTTTATGACTGTTGGGCTGAAATTAGCTTCATATATCGTATTATTAAGCGCTAGCCGCCTAAATTACCGCCTGTTGGAGCCAGATGTATTTGCTCGTGATCCTAGCACTGCCGTTTATCGGCAGCTTGCTATCTTCCCTGATGCCCGCGAACTCTCGCAAACTCCAAGCATCTCTTGCCGGCGCTGTCGCCGTTACCTGCGCCCTACTGACCCTCTACGCCTATCCGGACATCGCTCGCGGAGAGGTGCTCGAGTCCTCCCGTTCCTGGATTCCAGCCCACGGCCTGACCTTCAAGTTGCGCATGGATGGTTATGCCTGGCTCTTTAGCATCATCATCACGGCCATGGGGGCACTGATTGCCCTGTATGCGCACTATTACCTGTCAGCCCAGGACCCGGTACGACGCTTTTTTTCCTTTTTGCAGGCCTTCATGGGTTCCATGCTGGG